>MKWU01004340.1_pt1 | contig 16978 bp, 12 predicted proteins | sample 809101 | NCBI WGS metagenome assembly MKWU01 (sample SAMN05860141, study PRJNA318959) | sponge metagenome | host: Aplysina aerophoba | place: Slovenia: Piran, Adriatic Sea, Gulf of Piran | collected 2013-05-07 | reverse complement strand
AAAACGATGTTCCCGTCGCTCGCGGCCTCCGGCTTCGCCCTCCTCGTCGGCCTCGCGCACGGCCCCGCCGCGGCCCTGAATCCGCTCGGAAGCCGCGGCAGCGAGCCGGCACCCGGGCACGACGCGCACAACCCAGTGCCGGGAGCCCCGGCCACGGCCCTGACGTGGGACGACCTGATGAACCTCGAGGTCACCGTCGAGAATCCCGCTCCGCTCCAGACGGTGTTCCACGTCTCCTACCCGGACTCGCTCAAGGCCAAGGACGGAACGGTGGTCCGGATCAAGGGCTTCATGTATCCGCTCGAGGCCGGCGAGACCCACACCTACTTCCTGCTGAGCGCCCTCCCCCCGAGCTGCCCCTTCTGCCTGCCGGCATCCGCGCGCGGCCTGGTGGAGGTCAAGTGCGACGAGGGGGTGCGCTACACCCTCGAGCCGGTGCTTCTGGAAGGACGGTTCGAGCTGCTCGAGGAGGACGAGCTCGGGACCGGGCTCCACTACCGTCTGAACGCCGCCCGCTCGGCGAGCTGAAGCGCGGGGAGGTGGCCCCGTTCCCGGGGCGCACGCGGCCGCCGATCGAGCGGCTCAGCGGCGCTCGGCGAGCACCGCCGCGACGTCGAGGCGATACGCGCGCATGGCGGGCACCGCGGCCGCGACGAGCGCGATCAGCACCGCTCCCGCGATGACGACCCCTTCCTCGGGCGCCCACCCGAGACTTCCCATCGAGAGGTTGCGCTCGCGTTCGAGCCATTGCGCGAGGACCCATCCGGACGCGTGTCCAAGCGCCGTGCCAAGCGCCGCGCCGGCCGCGCCGAGCACGGCGCCCTGGACCAGCACGAAACGCAGGATGCGCCCCCGCGATGCCCCGAGGGTCCGCATGACCGCGAGGTCGTAGCGCTGCTCGTGCAACGCATGCCACAGCGCGATGAAGAGGCTCAGGGCGGAAGCGACGACGAGGACTCCGGCAAACGCCCGGAATGCGTCGAGCCCCGTGCCGACGAGGTAGAACAGGCGTGCGGTCTCCTGCGCCGGGGAGGCGGCCTGCAGCCCCGTCCCCGAATTGATGGCGCGCGGCAGCGAGATTGCAGCGAGCGGGGTGCGGTAGCGGACCAGCATCGCGGTCACCTCCCGGTCCCCGGGCGGAAGTCCGAAGTTGCCGCCGGCGGCACCCTTCTCCGCTCCCGACGCCTCGGTCGAGGACGGGTCCGCCTCGTCCGCGCCGCCGGCGGCGTCCGCCGGGGTCGGGTCGTCGTGGACGGAGTGCACCTCCCACACCGACGCGCTGTTCACGAGGATGAGCCGGTCGAGGACGGTGCCGGTCTCCCGCAGCACCCCCACCACCCGGTACGGCTGTTCGTCGTGGTGGAACCCCGAGTCGCCCTCGAGGCCGTGCGCTCCGACGAACGAGCTGCCTTCGCGCAGGCCCGTCTCGCGGGCGGCGCGCGCCCCGGCCACCGCCTCCATCGATCGCTCCCACAGGCGCCCTCCGGCGAGCCGCGCGCCGTAGTGGTCCGGATAGGCGTGGGTCGTGCCCACGATCCGGAATCCGCGGTAGGCGTCTCCGAGCGAAAGCGGGATCACGCCCGCGACCATGGGGTGGCGCGCGATCTCGCGAAGCTCGGGGAGACGGACGTTCCCGGTCGGGACGTCGATGTGGAACACCGCGGACAGGACGAGCTGGAGCCCGCTCCCCTTGGCCCCGACCACCAGGTCGACTCCGCGCGCGTCCCGGCCGAGGCGGTCCTCGAGCTCGCGCTCGAAAAGGAGCACCACGACCACCGTCGCGATTCCCAGCATGAGCAGGACCAAGGTCAGGACCGCGGGCAGCGGGCGGCGCCCGATGGTGCGCATTCCGAGGACGAACGAATTCACGCGCCGGTGCTCCGTGCGCGGAGCGCAAGGTGACGTTCGAAGCGGGCGCGCAGGCGCGAGTCGTGCGTCGCCACCACGAGGGCGGCGCCGTGCCGTTCGGCCTCGGTCTCGACGAGCGCCGCAACCCGCTCGCAGCTCTCGTCGTCGAGGCTCGACGTCGGTTCGTCGGCCAGGATGAGCTTCGGCCGGTTGACGACCGCCCGGGCGAGGGCGACCCGCTGCGCCTGTCCATGCGACAGGGTGGAGGGGCGCGCGTGAGCGAGGCCGGCCACGTCGAGCGCCTCGAGCACCTGCCGGCAGCGCGCGCGGTCCTCGGGCAGGCCCGCGAGCCGGCGGGCGAGACGGACGTTGTCGAGCACGCTCAGCGTGTCGAGCAGGTGGAAGGACTGGAGCAGCAACCCGATGGTGCGTCCGCGAAACCGGTCCCGGGCGGACGCGGAGAGGGAGGAAAGGTCCTGCCCGTCGATCCGGACGACCCCCGCGCGGGGCGCGACCAGCCCCGCGACCAGGTGCAGCAACGTGCTCTTGCCCGAGCCCGACGGCCCGACGCGCCCCGGCGACCGGGGGCAGCAACGTCCTCTGGCCCGAGCCGGACGGCCCGACGACGAGGCAGCGCTCGCCCGCCGCGACCCGCCAGCTCGGGAGGTCGAGCACCCTGCGCTCGGCGAACCCGTGCTCGAGCGCCTCGACCTCGATCACGTTGCCGCGGCCCCCCGCCGTTCGAGGCGGCGCAGCCATACCCGCATGACCTTGGCGGCCTGCGCGTCGCCCCGGCGCTCGGCCGCCTCGACGCCGCGCCGCCACGCGGTCGCGGCCTCTTGCGCGCGCTCGACGGCGTCGAGGGCGCGCCCGAGATGCTGCCACGCGGCGGAGTAGTCCGGATCGAGCTCCACCGCCCGCGCGAGATGCGCGATGGCGGTGTCGGGATCGTCGCGCTTCAGGTATTCCGTTCCAAGGGAGAGCCTGAGCATCGGGCTCTCCTTTCCGGCCGCGAGCAGACTCTCGAATCTCTCCACCATGTCCATCGCCGGACCCGTCCTCAGGTCGCCGGCCGCCCGCGACGGCGGGGTCGGGGGTCGGCGGGCTCCGGTCCGGAGCGCGGAAAGCGGCGCGCGGCGGCCATCCTCATCGCGCGCCGCCGCCGTCCGCCGCCGCGGCGCGCATCGACCCCGCGGTCTGCGCAACCCCGCCGACGCCGCGGCGAGCGAGCCATTGCGCGAGCCCTTCGTTCACCCGGCGGCCGATCAGCGGATCGTGGAACAGCGCGGTCCCGATCCCGACCGCGCTCGCGCCCGCGAGCAGGAACTCGATCGCATCGTCGACCCCGGCGATGCCTCCCTGCCCGATGATGGGGACCCCGTGCGGAGCGGCGACCCGGTGCACCTCGTACACGAGGTGGAGCGCGAGCGGCTTGATCGCGGGGCCCGACAGGCCCGCCCGGATCGCACCGATGACCGGGCGCCCGGTCTCGACGTCGATCGCCATGCCGACGAACGTGTTGACCACGGCGAGGCCGTCCGTCCCCGCCTCGATGCAAAGACGGGCGTTCTCGGCGACGTCGGTCTGGTTCGGCGAGAGCTTGGTGAAGAGCGGCTTCGCCGTGGCTCGCCGGCAAGCCTCCACCACCCGCGCCGACAGGACCGGATCGTTGCCGAAGATGAGCCCGCCCTCCTCCACGTTGGGACAGGAGATGTTGATCTCGATGGCGTCGACCGGCGAGTCGTCGAAGCGCCGCGCGAGCTCCTCGTATTCGCCGACGGAGGCCCCCGCGATGTTGGCGAAGAACCGCGTCTCCCCGAAGTCGAGCGCGGGCAGGATGCGGTCGATCACCTCGCGGCTGCCCGGGTTCTGAAGCCCGATGGAGTTGAGCATTCCGCACGGGGTCTCGCAGACCCGGTGCGCGGGGTTTCCGAGCCGCGGATCGAGGGTGGTGCCCTTGAGACAGATCGCGCCCGCGTCCCGGTTGTCGAATCCGTCGACCCGCGTGTACTCCTCGCCGAAGCCGACGCACCCGGAAAGCAGGACGACGGGCGAGGCAAGGGGGATGCCGCAAAGCTCGACGGCAAGCGGGGGAGCGGCCTCTTCGGCCGGTTGGGAAACGACGGCGGCGGCGCTCGACATGGCGTCCTCCCGAGTCTGGCCGGGAGTACGGACGGCCCGGCCGGCGGCGCGATTATAGTCGGGCGGTCGATGGCCGGCGCGCGCCGGCGCCCTTCCGGCGCGAGCCGGGCCGTCCGCGGATCGGCGCGGCGCTCCGAAGCGCGTCCCCCCGCTCCACCGCCACCGGGAGGGAGAAGATGACTCCGGTACGCCGCCGGGACAACCCACCGGTTTGACCCGCCATCCGAAGCGCGGTACAAAGCCCGCGCCGCATGAGGTTTCACGCCCGGCGGCAATGTCCCGCCGACCGGTCCGGAGCGGATGAGCAACCGTCTCGAAGTCGTCGATGCCGCGAAATCGTTCGGCGGGGTGCTCGCCCTGAGCGAGGCCACCCTCACCGCGGAATCGAAGAAGATCCTCGCGATCATAGGCCCCAACGGGGCGGGCAAGACCACCCTCATCAACGTGGTGAGCGGGGTCTATCCCCCGGACGCCGGGCAGGTCGTGCTCAACGGCGCCGACATCACGGGACGGCGCGCCTTCGAGGTCGCGCGGCACGGGATCGCCCGCACCTTCCAGAACGTCGCCCTCTTCGCCGGCATGAGCGTGCTCGACAACATCCTCCTCGGCCGCAACATGCTGATGAAGAGCGGGGTGGTCAAGTGCGGAGTGTTCTGGGGCCCGGCGCGCCGCGAGGAGATCGCGCACCGGCGGCGGGCGGAAGAGGTCATCGACTTCCTCAACATCACCCAGATCCGAAATGCGCCGGCGGGGAGCCTCCCGCTCGGCCTCCAGAAGCGGGTGGAGCTCGGGCGCGCCCTCGCCGCGGACCCCAAGGTCCTCCTCCTCGACGAACCGATGGGGGGAATGAACCTCGAGGAGAAGGAATCGATCTGCCGCTACGTGCTCGACGTCGTCGAGATGTCGGACACCGCCGTCGTCCTCATCGAGCACGACATGGGGGTGGTCATGGACATCTCGGACCACATCATCGTCCTCGACCAGGGCAGGAAGATCTCGGAGGGGACCCCGGACGAGGTCCGCAACGACGAGATCGTCATCGAAGCGTATCTCGGCAAGGCGCACGCGGCCTGATCCGACCGGAGTCCACCATGACCGACGACACCCTTGCGAAGATCCTGCAGGCGAACGCGCGCGGCCCGCTCGCCGGGCGCGATGCGATGCGCGAGAAGGAGTACGGCATCTGGCAGACCGTGACCTGGGCCGAGTACGCGGACGAGGTGCGGCGCTTCGCCCTCGGCCTTGCGAAGATCGGGTTCCGGCGCGGCGACAAGCTCGCGGTGATCGGCGACAACCGCCGGCGCCTCTACTTCGCCCAGATCGCCGCCCAGTCGCTCGGGGGCATCTCGCTCGCGGTCTACCAGGACTCCATCGCCCAGGAGCTCGGTTACGTGCTCGAGCACGCGGAAACGCGGTTCATCGTGGCCGAGAACGAGGAGCAGGTCGACAAGCTGTTCGAAATCCGGGAGCGGCTCGGCAACGTCGAGAAGGTGATCTACGACGATCCCCGCGGTCTCGAGCTCGTGGACGACCCGTGGCTCGCCTGCTTTCCGGACGTGCAGGCGATGGGGGACGAGCTCGGGCGCGAGGATCCGGAGTACTTCGAACGGGAGCTCGCGGCGGGCAAGGGCGCGGACACCGCGATGTTCTGCTACACCTCCGGCACCACCGGCGCCCCCAAGGGGGCGATGCTCACGAACGACAACCTGCTCTCTTCCGTCGAGGAGTCCCGAATAGCCGAGGACTGGCGCACCGGGGACGAGCTCATCGCCTACCTGCCGATGGCCTGGGTCGGGGACTCGTGGCTGTCGGTGGCGGCCGCGATCTGCTTCGGCCTCACCATCAACTGCCCGGAGGACCGCGAGACCATGCGGCGCGACTTCCGGGAGATCGGCGTGAACGTGATGGTCGCGCCGCCCGCCTACTGGGAGGGGATGCTCACCCGGGTCCAGGTGCTGATGGACGAGGCCGACTGGCTGAAGCGGGGGCTGTTCCGCACGTTCATGAACATCGCGGTGCGGGTGGAGCGGATGCGCCAGTCGGGCGCCGCGGTGCCGTCCGGTCTCGCGGCGCTGAACACGATGGGCGAGTGGCTGGTGCGCCGCCCGCTTCGCGACCTCCTCGGCATGACCCGGGTGCGGCGCGCGTACACCGGCGGCGCGCCCCTCGGCCCCGACACGTTCGACTTCATCCGCGCGATGGGCCTCAACCTGAAGCAGCTCTACGGCATGACGGAGACCTCGTCGGCGTGCGTGTACCAGCCCGACGGGGAAGCGAGCTCGGAGACGGTCGGACGCCCGCTCCCGTCCACCGAGATCCGCATCTCGGACTCGGGCGAGATCCAGCTTCGCGGGCCGCAGATGTTCCACGCCTACTTCAAGAACGAGCAGGCGACCGCCGACACCATCGACGACGAGGGCTGGCTCGCGACCGGCGACGCCGGCTTCGTCGACGACCGGGGGCACCTGCGGGTCATCGACCGGGCCAAGGACGTGAGCCATCTCAACGACGGCACCATGTTCGCCCCCCAGTTCCTCGAGAACAAGCTCAAGTTCTCGCCCTACATCAAGGAGGCGGTCACCCTCGGAAAGGACCGCGACTACGTGACCGCGATCGTCAACATCGACCTCGAGGCGATGGAGAACTGGGCGGAGCGCCGGGGGGTCGCATACACCGGCTACCAGGATCTTTCGCAAAGGGACGAGGTGTACGACCTCATCCACGGCGAGGTGGACCGGATCAACCGGGAACTCGCGGTCGACAGCACCCTCGCGGGCGCCCGCATCCGGCGCTTCCTCATCCTCAACAAGGAGCTCGATGCGGACGACGGCGAGATCACCCGCACCCGGAAGATCCGGCGCGGGGTGATCGCGGAGCGGTACGGCACGCTCATCGAGGCGCTGTACGGCGGCGGCGACCGGGTGGAGACGGACATCACGGTCACGTACGAGGACGGATCCACCGGGTCCATCCACGCGGACCTGCGGGTGATGGACGCGGATGGCGCGACGCAGGCGGACCTGCGCGCGGCCGCCGACTGAAGTCGTGTTCGAACGCGGCCGGGAGCGCGCTGCCGCGCGCCCGGGGGATACGGAAGGGAGAACAGGGTGTACTACGTCGAACTCATGCTGAACGGGCTCCTCGTCGGATCCCTCTATTCGATCGTGGCCCTCGGATTCGTGCTCATCTACAAGGCGTCCGAGGTCATCAACTTCGCCCAGGGCGAGTTCGTGATGTTCGCGGGCTACGTCATCGCGTTCTGGATCCTCTCGCTCGACTTCAACATCGTGGTCGCGGCCTTCCTCGCCCTCGTGGTCATGGTGCTGGTCGGCCTGCTCGTCGAGTGGGCGGTTCTCCGCCATCTCATCGGCCGGCCGGTGGTCGCGGTCATCATGGCCACCATCGGGCTCGCCTCGTTCCTGCAGGGCACCGCACAGCTCCTGTTCGGGGTGGAGACCCGGACGGTTCCCCTCCCCATCGACGACTACCCCATCTTCATCGGCGACCTGCTGCTGAACCGCATCGAGCTCGTCGCGGCGGTGTTCGCGGGTCTCGGATTCGCCGCCGTCGGCTGGTTCTTCGTCAAGAGCCGGTACGGCATCGCGCTGCGCGCCATCGCCGACGACCAGCAGGTCTCCCTCGCGATGGGGATCAACGTCAAGACCTTCTTCGGCATCGCGTGGGCCATCGCGGGGGTGGTCGCCCTGGTCGGGGGCGTGTTCTGGGGGAACGCGAGCGGGGTCGACACCCAGCTCGCCCTCATCGGGCTCAAGGTGTTCCCGGTGGTGATCCTCGGCGGGCTCGACAGCATCATCGGCGCGCTCGTCGCGGGCCTCATCATCGGGCTTGTGGAGAGCCTCGCGGCCGGCTTCCTCGACCCGCTCGTCGGCGGGGGCACGAAGGACCTCACCCCCTACGTCCTGATGATCCTCGTCCTCATGTTCAAGCCCTACGGGCTGTTCGGCGAGAAGATCATCGAGCGCGTGTAGAGGGAACGAGACGTGATCAACCGCGAGACGGGCACCTTCAAGCGGACCTACGCCGAAGACCTGGCGATCTTCCGCACCCCGCTTCCGAAGATCGCGATCGGGGTCATCGCGCTCGTGGTGTTCGTGATCGTTCCGTGGCTGGGCGGGTCGTACTGGCTCGGGGTCCTCAACCTCATCGGCATCGCGTCCCTCGGCGCGCTCGGACTCAACATCCTGGTCGGCTACACGGGCCAGATCTCGGTCGGGCACGCCGCGTTCATGTCGGTCGGGGCGTACACCGCGGCGGTGATCCTGCGCGAGTTCCCGGGCACCCACTGGCTCTTCGCGATGCTCGGCGGAGGGTGCGCAGCCGCGCTCGTCGGCATGTTCTTCGGGATCCCTTCCCTTCGCATCAAGGGACTCTACCTCGCGGTCTCGACCCTTGCCGCCCAGCTCATCATCGAATGGGTCATCAACCACTGGTCATGGCTGAGCGGCGGGGCGCAGGGGTCGATCTACATCCAGCCCCCCACCTTCCCGTGGATCGAGAACGGAGAGCTCGTGGTCCGCAAGATGGACGCGAACCTTCATTACTACTATCTCATCTATACCGTCCTCGCGGTCGGCATCGTGTTCGCGCTCAACCTGTTCCGCTCGCACCTGGGGCGCGCGTTCATCGCGGTCCGGGACCGGGACATCGCGGCCGAGATCATCGGGATCAACATCTTCCGCACCAAGCTGGTCGCTTTCGGCATCGCCTCGTTCTACGCCGGGATCACCGGGGTGCTCTACACCTACTTCTATTCGATCGCGAACTTCGAGAGCTTCACCCTGCTCGTCTCCATCCAGTTCCTCGCGATGTGCATCATCGGCGGGCTCGGCAGCATTCTCGGTTCCATCCTGGGAGCGATCTTCATCACCATGCTGCCGATCGTCCTCGACTTCATCCTCCGCGGGGTCGGAGGCGCCGTGTTCGGATGGGACGACGCGGCCGCGTCGGCCATCATGCCCCAGTGGAACCTCATCATGTTCGGCGGCCTCATCATGTTCTTCCTGGTCGTCGAGCCGGACGGGCTCGCGAAGATGTGGCGGAACTTCACCGACTACTTCCGGGTGTGGCCCTTCCCCTATGTGTAGCGAGGCTGCGCCGCGGACCGACGAGACGGGTTCGAAGCCACCCCGCCTTGTTCGAGACCCGGCCGCTGCGCAGCGGCCGCCGCCTCGCACGTTGCGTTCCTGAAACCGATTTGCAAACTTGACTCATCTGTAGAGATCGGAGCCCCTCAAGGATTCCAGTGCGGTATAGTCGGGCCGCTCCGTCACGAACGGACTCCGAGTCCATCGACACTCATCACGAGGATGGCGACATGAAACATCCAAGAATCGCAACGCTCGCCCTGGCAAGTGCGGCACTGGCCGCCGCCATGGCGGCCGGCACGGCATCTGCGCGGGAGCTCGTCCTCGGCTTCCAGTGCGACCGATCCGGGCCCACGCAGCTCGTAGGAAACTTCCTGTGCGACGGCGCGCACGACTACATCCGCCTCGCCAACCGGAACGGCATGTTCGGAGAGGGCAATTCGGTCCGGGCCTTCGAGATCGACCACGGCTACAACGTGCCGCGCGGGGTCGAAGCGTACGAACGCTCCAAGGAGGCGGGGCACGTGAGCTACGGGCTCTACGGGACCCCGCACACCTATGCGCTCACCCCGAAGCTCACCACCGACCAGGTGCCGGGCACGTCCCCCGGCTTCGGAAGCGCGGGCGCGGCGAACGGACAGAGCTATCCCTATGTCTTCCCGGTCGCGGCCACCTACTGGTCGCAGGCGGGGGCCGCCGTCCAGTTCCTGATGGACGAGTGGGAGGCTTCCGGCCAGTCCGGCTTGCCCAAGGTCGCATACCTCTACTACGACAACCCGGCCGGCCGCGAGCCCCTCGAGATCCTGCGCGACATCCAGGGCCGGATCGGCTTCGAGATGCGCGAGTTCGCGGTTCCGCCTCCCGGGGTGGACATGCGGCCCCAGGTGCTCGACATCGTGCGCAACTACAAGGCCGACTGGGTCATCAACCACACCTTCGGCAAGGCGCCGGCGGTCTCCATCAAGGAGCTGAGCCGGCTCCGGTTCCCGATGAACCGGGTCATCGGCTTCGTCTGGGCGGCCTCCGAGGCCGACATGCAGGCGGCCGGATGGGAGGCGGCGGAAGGCTACCAGGCCCTCCAGTTCGCCGGGGTCGGCCAGAACCACAAGGTCATCGACCAGATCAAGGCCATGTACGCCGAGGAAGGGAAGGAGGCACCGGACGACAAGATGGCCGTCAGCGTGTACTACAACCGCGGCGTCTTCATCGGCGCCCTGCACGCCCGTGCCATCGCCAACGCCATCGAGGCGGTCGGAGCCGACAACGTCACCGGCGACGACGTCCGCAAGGGCTTCGAGTCGATCAGCGACTTCACCCTGGGCGGCTTCATGCCTCCGCTCAACATCACGCCGGAAGACCACGAAGGCGGCGGTTGGGTGCAGGTGTGGCAGGTGCGCGACGGCGCCTGGGTGCCGATCACGGACTGGATACAGGGCTATCGCGACGTGATCATGGAGCATGTCGAGAAGGCCGAGCCGCCGGCGGGCTAGGCAACACCTGACGAGGAGCGCCAGCGAGCAACCGGGGAGGCGGGTCGGCGCGACCCGCCTCCCCGCGTTCTTCGCGGTGTCCACGCATCCGGGCTCCGTCGGCGCGGGACTCCGGGAGAGGGGACGGGACCCGGCATGTTGACCCTCAACAACATCGAGGTCATCTACGACAACATCATCCTCGTTCTGAAGGGGGTGTACCTGCACGTCCCGGAGGGCCGGATCGTCACCCTGCTCGGGTCCAACGGGGCCGGGAAGTCGACCACCCTCAAGGCCATCTCGGGCCTCCTCAAGTCCGAGCGGGGCGAGGTGACCCGCGGGTCGATCGAGTTCCAGGGAAGCCGGATCGACCGCCGCGACCCGTCCGACATCGTCAAGCTCGGGCTCGCGCAGGTGTTCGAGGGCCGGCGGGTCTTCGAGCACCTGAACGCCCGCGAGAACCTCATCGCGGGCGCCCATACCAACCGCGACTGGCGCCAGGTGCGCGACGACGTCGACCGGGTCCTAACCTACTTCCCGCGTCTCGGAGAACGGATCTCCGTGCAGTCGGGGTACCTGTCGGGAGGCGAGCAGCAGATGCTCGCGATCGGGCGCGGCCTCATGAGCCGGCCGAAGCTGCTCATGCTCGACGAGCCGTCCCTCGGGCTCGCCCCGATGCTGGTCGAGGAGATTTTCGGGATCCTGAAGCGCCTTCGCGACGAGGAGAGCGTGACCATCCTGCTCGTCGAGCAGAACGCGTCGCTCGCGCTCTCCATCGCGGACGAAGGCTATGTCCTCGAGAACGGAAAGATCGTGCTCCAGGGACGGGCGGACGAGCTCGGGGAGAACGCGGACATCAAGGAGTTCTACCTCGGGCTCTCGGAAGCCGGCGCCCGCAAGAGCTTCCGGGACGTGAAGCACTACCGCCGGCGCAAGCGCTGGCTCTCGTGACGGGCGGGCCCGGCCGAACGGAGCGCGCCACCCGCATCCAACCCCACCCTGCCCTGCTGCGGACGGTCATTCACCGACGGGAGGAACGAACGAAATGCTGACACGAAGCGATCACGAGCTGGCCCTGGTCGAGAAGGCCCGACAGGTCATGCCGGCCGGCGGACTCGGGAACACGAGTTCCGATCTCATCATCCGCTCCGGAAAGGGCGGCCGGGTGTGGGACGAGAGCGGAAACGAATACATCGACTACCTCATCGGCTCGGGGCCGATGCTGGCCGGCCACGCCCATCCCAGGGTCAACGAAGCGGTGCGGAACCAGGTCGAGCTCGGCTCGACGTTCTTCGCCAACAACCGCTTCGCCATCGAGCTCGCGGAAGCGATCGTGGATGCGGTGCCGTGCGCCGAGCAGGTCCGGTTCGTGAGCTCGGGAACCGAGGCGGATGCCTACGCGATGCGTCTTGCCCGGGGACATCGGGGGCGCGACAAGATCCTCAAGTTCGAGGGCGCCTATCACGGGATGAGCGACTCGGGCCTCCAGAGCCTCGCCCCGAAGCGCCTCACCAACTTTCCGCGCCCGGTGGCGGACTCGGCCGGGATTCCGGCCGGGGTCGGAGACGAGATCCTCGTCGCGCCGTACAACGACCTCGACGCGGTGGCGAACCTCATCGCCGAGCACGGCGACGAGATCGCCGGCGTCATCGTGGAGCCGGTGCAGCGCATCATTCCGCCCGTGAAGGGCTTCCTCGAAGGGCTCCGCGAGCTCACCGCGAAGCACGACATCGTGCTCATCTTCGACGAGGTGGTGACCGGATTCCGCATGGCCTACGGCGGCGCGCAGGAGTTCTACGGCATCACCCCGGATCTGTGCACCCTCGGCAAGGCGTGCGGCGGCGGCTACCCGCTCGCGGCCATCGCGGGCCGCGAGGAGGTCATGGCGCACTTCGACGCGAGCCGGGTCGTCCAGGAGCAGTTCCTGTTCCAGGTGGGCACTCTCTCCGGGAACCCGATTGCCGCGGTCGCGGGCCTCGCGACCCTCGAGGTGCTTCGCGAGCCGGGCACGTACGAGCGGCTGAACGCGACCGGGCAGCGGCTGATGGAAGGGTTCGGCGAGCGGCTTCGCGAACACGGATTCACCGCCACCGTACTCGGCGTCCCGGCCTGCTTCGAAGCGGTATTCGCGCCGGGTCCCATCGTCGACTATCGGGGCACCCTGCGCGGAGACGCGAGCCTCGGCCGGCGCCTCAACGAGCTCCTGCTCGAACGGGGGATCCTCAAGGGGGAGAGCAAGTACTACCTCTCCATCGCCCACGACGACGAGGACGTCCGGCAGACCTTCGACGCCTGGTCCGACGCCCTCGGGGTGTTGGCCGCGGAGCGCGCCCGACAGAGCTGACCGAGGACTCGCGCCGACTCGTTTCCGCTCCCGTCGCGACGGGAGCGGTTGAGACTTCCGGACCGGCAGGAACGGACCGGGCGGCGAGAGGACCCGATTGAACGAGCGGCCGGGGAGGGCCAGGGCGACGTGAGCTGGATCGTCGGGGTGGACGTCGGGGGGACGTTCACGGACTTCTACGCGACGAGCGCCGGGAGCGGCGAGGTCCGGGTCGCGAAGCGTCCCTCCACGCGCGACAACCCGGGACGCGCGGTGCTCGAGGGGCTGGAGGAGCTCGCCGCGGCCGGCGTCCCGCTCGGCGAGGTCGGCCGGCTCGCGCACGGGACGACGGTCGCCACCAACGCGATTATCCAGCGCCGGGGCGGGAAGGTGGTCCTGCTCACGACGGCCGGCTTCCGCGATCTCCTCGAGATCGGGCGCCAGATCCGGCCCCACATGTACGACCTCTACCGCGACCAGCCGCCGCCTCTCGTGCCGCGCGAGCGGCGCCTCGAGGTGGAGGAGCGGATCACGTCGGGCGGGAGGGTGGTCCGCCCGCTCGGAGAGGCGGCGGTCCGCGAGGCGGTGGAGCGGATCGGCGCGATCGACGCGGACGCTTGCGCGGTGTGCCTCCTCTTCGCATTCCAGAACCCGGACCACGAGGCGCGCATCGGGGCGGCGATCCGCGCCGCCCGTCCCGACTTGCGCGTTTCGCTCTCGTCGGAGGTCCAGCCGGAGTTCCGGGAGTTCGAGCGCTGCTCCACCACGGTGCTGAACGCCTGGCTGCAGCCGGTCATGGACGAGTACATGGCGAGCCTCGAGGCGGGGCTCGCGGCGCGCGTTCCGCACGCTCGCATCGGCATCAACCAGTCGAACGGCGGCCTCATGTCGCCGGCCCGCGCACGCGCCCTCCCCGTTCGCACCGCCCTCTCGGGGCCCGCGGCCGGAGTGGTCGGGGCCATCGACTCCGGCGCCCGCTCCGGCCCCCGCAACCTCATCACCCTCGACATGGGCGGCACCAGCGCGGACGTCTCCCTGGTTCGCGACCTCAAGGCGGACGTCGCCCTCGAGCGCGCGGTAGCGGGCCTTCCCATCCGGCTCCCGAGCATCGACGTCCAGACCGTGGGGGCGGGCGGCGGCTCGATCGCCTGGTTCGACCGGGACGGCCTGCTCAAGGTCGGGCCGGAGAGTGCCGGAGCCGACCCCGGCCCGGCCTGCTACGGGCGCGGAGGAACCGCGCCGACCGTCACGGACGCCAACCTGCTGCTCGGCCGGCTGTCCGCCCGCGGGCTTCTCGGCGGACGGATGACCCTGGACCGGGCGCGCGCCGCGCAGGCGTTCGACGGCGTCGCGGGCGAGCTCGGGTACGGCGCGGAGCGCGCCGCGCACGGGGTGATCGGGGTGGTGGTCGCGAACATGGTGCGGGCGATCCGCACCATCTCGGTGGAGCGGGGCCATGACCCGCGCGACTTCACCCTCGTCGCGTTCGGCGGTGCCGGACCACTCCACGCCCGGGACGTGGCCGACGCCCTCGGAATCCGCGAGGTCCTCGTTCCGGAAGTGCCGGGGATCGTCTGCGCTCAGGGGCTCGTCATCGCGGATCTGAAGGAAGACTTCGTGCTCGGACGGCGGGTGGAGCTCGCGCCGGAGACGGCCGGGGAGCTCGGCGCGGCGGTGGCGGAGCTCGCCCGGCGGGCGGGCGCGTGGTTCGGGGAGGAAGCCGTCCCGGAACCGGACCGGGAGGTCGAGCTCCACTTCGATGCCCGCTATGTCGGACAGAACTTCGAGCTCCGGGTTCCGGTCGCGGCCGGCTCCCCCGCGGTCCTCGACGGCCACCCGGCGCCGGAGGCGATCGCCGCGGTGCGGGACCGTTTCTTCGCGGTGCACGACGTCGCCTACGGATACCACAATCCGGACGACCCCGTGGAAGTGGTCAACGTGCGCCTCACCGCCTTCGGCCGCTCGCGCCGAGACCTTGCGACCGGGAACGGGGAGGCTGCGGCGGCGCTCCCCGCCCCGGACGAGGTTCGCCCGGTCTGGTTCGGACCGCATGCGCCCGAGGACACCCCGGTCTTTGACCGGAGCCGGCTCCGGCCGGGCACCGAGCTCGTCGGCCCGGCCGTCGTGGAGCAGCTCGACGCCACCACCGTCGTCCATCCGGGCGACCGCGCCCGCATGGACGCGCACGCCAACCTCACCATCACCCTCGGCGGAGCATGATGGAAATGACCACGACCCCGACCACCAACGACCCCTCGGTCTCGACTGCGGAACCGGTCCGACACGCGCCCGCACCCGCGGACTTCGAGCTCGACGCGGTCGGCCTCGAGATCCTCTCCAATGCGCTTCGCTCCATCACGGACGAGTGCTTCTTCGCCCTGATGAAGAGCGCCTACTCCACGAACATCAAGGAGCGGCGCGACCACTCCGCGTCCATCATGGACGTGCGCGGGCGGCTCGTCGCCCAGTCCGAGCAGTCCCTTCCCCTCCACATCGCGTCGATGAGCGGGCTCATGGAGAGCGTGCTCGAGAAGTTCGGTGACGATCTTCACGAGGGCGACCTCTTCGTCGCGAACGATCCCTACGTGGCGGGGGGGACCCACCTGCCGGACGTGAACCTCGCCCTCCCGGTCTTCAGCGACGGGACCCTCGTCGGATTCGTGTGCAACATCGCCCACCACGCCGACATCGGCGGCATGGCCCCCGGCAGCATGGCGGGCGGCATGACCGAGATCTTCCAGGAGGGGCTCCGGATCCCGGTGGTCCGACTGTTCCGCCGCGGCGAGCTGCAGCAGGATCTGTTCGACCTGCTGCTCCTCAACGTGCGGGTGCCGCACGAGCGCCGGGGCGATTACTTCGCCCAGATCGCGGCCTGCCGGCTCGGCGCCCGCCGGCTGCTCGAGCTCGTGGAGGTACGCGGCGCCGGCACCGTGACGCGCGGCTTCGAGCTCATGATGGAACGTGCCGAGCAGCGCCTCCGGAGCGCGATCGCGACCGTCCCGGACGGGACCTACGAATTCGAGGATCGGCTCGACAGCGACGGGACGGACCACTTCGACCTGCCCATCCGGGTCCGGATCGAGGTGGCGGGCGAGCGCATCCGCTTCGACTTCACGGGCACCTCCGAGCAGGTCCCCGGAAACATGAACACCACCCTCAACGCGACCCACGCGAGCGCCTGCTATGCCCTCAAGTCCCTTCTCGACCCCGAGATCCCGAACAGCCAGGGGGTGCTCGACACGGCCGAGGTGAGCGCGCCGCCCGGGACCATCCTGAACGCGGTGTTCCCCGCCTCGGTGGCGGCCCGCGCCAATACCTGCCAGCGCATCGTGGACGTCATCTTCGGCGCGCTCGCCAAGTCCCTTCCGGACCGCGTGCCGGCCGCGGCGAACGGAGCCAACACGACGGCGGTGTTCGCGGGGACGAATCCCGAGAACGGCGTCCCCTACGTCTACCTCGAGACCCTCGGTGGCGGCATGGGGGCGCGCCCGGACCGCGACGGAAAGGATGCGGTGCAGGTCCACATGACGAACACGTCGAACCTGCCGGTGGAGGCCATCGAGATGGAGTACCCGCTCCTCGTCGAGGAGTACGGCCTCGTTCCCGACTCCGGCGGGGGGGGGCGCCGCCGCGGGGGGCTCGGGCTGCGCCGGGTCGTCCGCCCGGTCGGGCACGACTGCACCTTCAACGGCCTCGGGGAACGGTTCCGCCACGAGCCGTGGGGACTCGAGGGCGGCGGGTCCGGCGGACGCGGACGGTTCGCCATCGTGGGCGACAACGGCGCCGAGCGGACCCTCGGCGACAAGTCCGGCGACATCCCCATCCGCGCCGACGAGCGGGTGGTGATCGAGACCCCGGGCGCGGGAGGTCTCGGTTCCCCGGCCGAGCGCACCCCGGACGAGCTCGACGAGGACCGGCGAAGCGGCAAGTTCAGCGACGAGTACCCCGCCCGCCCCTACCCCCGAGCCCCGCCCGGCCCCGGCACGGTCTTCTTCTGTCCGTCCGGGCCGGTTCCGGCCCGATGGTCCCGACCCTCTGACGCATTTCGGGGCAGGTCCGCCGGAGCCGGCCGGCAGCCGAACGGAATCGCC
>MKWU01004338.1_pt1 | contig 16983 bp, 11 predicted proteins | sample 809101 | NCBI WGS metagenome assembly MKWU01 (sample SAMN05860141, study PRJNA318959) | sponge metagenome | host: Aplysina aerophoba | place: Slovenia: Piran, Adriatic Sea, Gulf of Piran | collected 2013-05-07 | reverse complement strand
CGCGAGCACGGGTTATGGTTCCACGTGGACGCGGCCTACGGCGGCTTCTTTATCCTGTGCGACCTGGTCAGGCACAGGTTTCGCGGGTTAGAACTGTCAGACTCGGTGGTCATGAACCCCCATAAGGGACTGCACACCCCGTTCGGCCTGGGTGCGGCCCTGATCAGGGACGGCGAGCATCTGTACCGGTCGCATTATTATACGGCTGACTACCTGCAGGACAGGGCGTTCCACGACCAGGAAGTCTCGCCTGCGGACGTGAGCCCGGAACTGACCCGCCACTTCCGCGCTCTGCGCCTGTGGCTGCCCCTTAAACTCATCGGCGTCGCGCCGTTCCGCGCCATGCTGAGCGAGAAGCTGCTGCTGACCCGATATGCCTGGAAGCGGCTACAGTCAACACCCGGTTTTGAGGTCGGTCCGGAGCCTGAGTTGTCCATCTTCGTGTTCCGTTATACCGGCGTGGGCGGTGATGTGGATGAGTTCAACAGGAGACTGGTTGAGGCCTTACGCCGCGACGGTACTATTTTCCTGACTTCAACCCTGATCGATAATGTTTACATGCTGCGCCTTTGCATCCTGTCTTACCGCACCCACATCAATACCATCGACCTGGCTGTGGACGTGTTGCAACGGGAAGCGGAAAAACTGAAAATGACGAGAGATTACGGGGGGCAGAATTAATTCTGCCTCCTGAAAGAGGTTTATTCACGATGACAGTTGATTCACAACTTCTTGAGCGGCGCTACCGCCTGCTGGGCAAAGGCGCCCCGCTGTTTTATGAGGAACCGGTACACATCGTCAGAGGCGAAGGCGTCTGGCTCTATGATGCTGCGGGCAGGAAATACCTGGACGTATACAACAACGTGCCCACCGTGGGGCACTGCCATCCCCACGTGGTTGAGGCCCTGTACAGGCAGTCCCGGACGCTGAACGTACATAACCGCTACCTGCACGAACTGGTCGTGGAATACGCGGAGCGCCTCACTGTCCTGCATGATGACCCCTTATCCATGGCCTTCATCGTCTGCACGGGTAGTGAAGCCAACGAGATCGCCCTGCGCATGGCGCGCCAGGCTACCGGCAAGCTGGGCATAATCTGCACCAACTGTGCCTACCACGGCAACACCACTGCGGTTGACGAACTGGGCACTTCTTTTCATGGCGGGGCCTCGCCGAGTCCGAATGTGAAGGCAGTGCCGTTCCCTGAGAGCTACCGGCCCATTGACGGTCTTTCAGGCGAGGCCCTGGCAGGAGCTTATGCGGGAAAGGTAAAACAGGCCGTTGATGAGTTCGAGGAAGAGGGCATCGGTGTAGCCGGCATGCTGATATGTCCCATCTTCTCCGGTGAAGGGTTGCCGGATGTGCCACCGGGATACATGGAACAGGCCGTGGGTTATGTTCGCGCAGCGGGTGGTCTGTACATTGCCGATGAAGTGCAGGCAGGTTTTGCCCGTACCGGCAAGAAAATGTGGGGCTACCAGTCAGGCGGGGTCACGCCGGATATTTCCACCATGGGCAAGCCCATGGGCAACGGTCACCCGGTCGCTGGCGTGGTGGCCAGGGACGACCTGGTGAACAGGTTCCGCGAACAGGTCATGTATTTCAATACCTTCGGCGGCAACCCGGTGCAGTGTGCGGTAGGTATGGCGGTACTGGACGTAATCGAACAGGAGAACCTGCAGGAAAATGCCCTGGTTGTGGGCGAATACATCAAGGACGGGTTACGCGGCCTGCAGTCCGATTACGAACTGATCGGCGACGTACGCGGCCACGGCCTGTTCATCGGCGTCGAACTGGTGACGGACCGGGAGGAGAAGACACCGGCGCCGGCTAAAACCATAGTCAACGCCATGAAAGACAAGGGAGTGCTGATCGGCAAAATCGGCATGCACGACAACGTGCTGAAGATACGGCCGCCCCTGCCGTTTTCTAAAGACAATGCGGATTTGCTGTTATCCGTACTGGACGACGTGCTGGCAACATTGTGAATTCCTGTCAGAGGGCACAGGTCTGAAATTTGGGACACCCATAAATTACTGAAATTTGGGACATCCATTAATCTTAAACACTCATGTAATTTATGGGTGTCCCAAATTGTCAAATATTGTAAATTTATGGGTGTCCCAAATTATCAGGTGTAGGACTCGCCTGTAATATCAGAATAACCGGCGCAACCCCAGCATCATGATCCGGTTTTTCCGGTCGTACAGCGGGATCGTTGAGTCCGTCTGCGTCCAGCCCAGCGTGATCTCCGGCAGGTAGCCCGCCAGCGCTATCGCCCGGTTGGAGACGGTCAGGCTGGCCAGGTAGGTCCGGTCCTTGCGGCTTTCCCCGAAGAAAGCATAGATGCCATCGTAATAGCGTTCATCGATGTATCCCTGTGCTTTCAGGTTCCAGTTCTGCCCCAGTATCGTCGTGTAATCCAGCGATGTCCCCCAGCCTTGCCATTGCAGGTTGCGGCGATCCGTCAGTTCCTGTGCCAGCCTGGCCCCGGCGCGCAGGTAACCGAGACCCAGGCGCCGGGTGAGGTTAAAATCCACGGATTGCCCGAACGGGTCCAGTTCCTTGTCCAGTTTGTCGTAGCGCGTTTGCCAGACGCGGGCAGCGGCGCCGGCGCTCCAGTCCCGGTTGAGGGTCTGTTCCACCCCAAGGCGCGCCCAGCCGCTCAGGGCATAGTTGTCGCCGCCGCGCCAGCGCTGTTCGGCGCCGACGTCGGCGCGCACCATGCCGGACCGGCGCCGTCCTGCGAAGTCCAGGGCGTAACGCCAGCGCGGTCCGGTTGACGCGGTAAGCCAGGTACGGTTGTGTTGTTCCGCGTTGATGGCCGTGTTGCGGGCGACGGACCCGCGGGTCTCGAAGAAGACGCGTCCGCCCAGCAATGGAGTATGGCGCCAGCGCAGGTTCAGGCCGGTGCGCGCCACCCAGGCTTTAACGGCCTGTTCACCCAGTTCGAATTCCAGCCCGCCGAACAGCGGCACCGCCACGGTGTCCTGTTCCGGTGCATGGTTGACGTTGTTGTCACGCCAGAAGCCCAGGTCAAAGTTGACCTGGAAGCGCTGGCGCGCGCGGATGCGTTCCAGGAAGCCCTCCACGTTACGCCGCACCGGCGCCGGCAGGTCTTCCTTGGCGCGCAGTTCGCGGAACAGGGTTTCCGCATGCTCGTCATGCCCGAGGGTGAACAGTGTCGCGGCATAGTCCAGGCGCACTCGATCCAGTTCCGGCTGCTCCGTGGCCAGCTGGCCCAGGATGACCGCCGCATGGGCGGGGCGTCCCATCTTCAATAAGGCCTGTGCCGCCAGGAAACGGATGTTGGTGGTGTCGATATCACCTTCGTCTTTGGCCGCCTGCATGACGTGGCGCAACAATTCAAAAGCCTGTTGCGGTTGTCCCTCATCGATCCACTTGCGCGCCAGTTTCAGCGCCGCACCTGCGTCCAGCAGGGGGAGATCATCTGTCATGCCGGTCTGCGCTGCGCGCCCGGCGTTATCATTCTGAGCTTGAATTGTGGCCGTCCAGGTGGAAAGCAGTGCGAGCAGGCAGGCAGACGTGAAAAGTTTGCCGGTTACGGGAAGGCAACCAGGCTGGTTCAGGAACATCCGGAAATCAACAGGTTATTGCAGAAAAAAGAGAAAAAAAGGGGACGGATTTAATTCCCAGCAAGAAACAGGGGACAGAATTAATTCTGTCCCCTGTTGGTTTTCCGGTTATTGGTCATCGCGCTTGGCGCCGAACGAGCCGACTACCGAGGCGTATTCGAAGATGCCGCCGACTTCCTCATGCCCCGGACCGTAGAAGTGGCCGGCAATCCGTTTGCGCGGTTGGGAAAGATTAAGTGGGTCTTCGACATCCCCAAGTTCTTCCGCGAACGAACCATCGGTCAGGTCAAGACCCGCCCAGTCTACGGACTCTACGGTAAGACCGCTTACGACCAGAGGATCGCCCGTCCTGAGGTCTTTTATACTGTCGAACAGGACATCAACTGTCGGGTTCAGGAAATCGGCAATCGTGACGGAGACGTCGGCCGTGAGCAGGCTGCGATCCTCGAATCTTTCAAGCAGGTTCACCCCGATGGCAACACCATTCCACGTGCCGCTGCCGGAATCATCCGGGTTGGTTCCGCTCGCATTACCGAATGTAAAACTGAATACGGCGACCTGGGAGGGGTCTTCAGTATTCCCGTCAAACGTCGCCTGGACGCCGAAGTAGTGGTGCTCCAGCCAGCCGCCGTAAGTGAGAACCTCGGTTGTGTCACTATCGCCAATGACAGGAATAGCACTACCTTCCCTGCGCGACTGGGCAAAGGAAATGCCGCCGTAGGTCATCACGGCCTGGTATTCGTTATCCGCCAGGTTATGGTCACCTATCCCGATCTGCTGAATTAGGGCTGTGCACTCCAATCCCTCACACTCGGAATCGGTAAAAATATCGTCGTCACCGGTGACGAGCAGCGCCAGGGTGCTGGTAAGATACGTGTTGGTGTCAGCACTGGTTGCTATCCCTGTAATTGCGTCTCTCACCTGGGCCTCCGTCAGATCAAGCGCCGTACCGCCGATATTGGTGGTGGTTTGATCTGCGTCTAACGCCCATTCGATGTCAGGGAACGTGCCCATGGGCTCAGGTTCCGGCTCAGGCTCGGGCTCAGGCTCAGGTTCCGGCTCAGGCTCGGGCTCAGGCTCAGGTTCCGGCTCAGGCTCAGGTTCCGGCTCGGGCTCAGGTTCCGGCTCAGGTTCGGGCTCGGGCTCGGGCTCGGGTTCAGGTTCAGGTTCCGGCTCCATCATAGGATCGGGTCTGGATTCGCCGCCGTTGCCGCAACCGGACAATAGAAAAACAAGCCCCAACAAGAGCAGGAAGATGAAATTTCTCAAGTTAGTTCCCCTTTTTCCGGTGGACGTTTTTTGGCCGATTGTAACATAATGTCATGTCATTTAGAAGTTCCGTGATAGGCCTGGACGGCGGCAAAAAGGCCCGGAACGGCCACAGATATTTATTTTAAATGATGTGTTGACAGAAAATATTGAATATACGAAAATAGCAGGCTTGCTTAAATCCGGAGGGGTACCCAAGCGGTCAACGGGGGCAGACTGTAAATCTGCTGGCGACGCCTTCGTAGGTTCGAATCCTACCCCCTCCACCATCAGGTGCGGGGGGTAGCTAAACGGTAGAGAGGCAACTAACGGGCTGATATTGAAACGGTAGCGATTCCGCCCGGTTTACCAGGCGGGTGTAGTTCAATGGTAGAACCTCAGCCTTCCAAGCTGATGGCGTGGGTTCGATTCCCATCACCCGCTCCAGTAACAGGGGTTCAGCCGGTGTCGATGCCCATATAGCTCAGTCGGTAGAGCACTTTCTTGGTAAGGAAGAGGTCACCGGTTCAATTCCGGTTATGGGCTCCATGAATGTTTTTTTGAGTTTAACAATCTGAGGAGAATATTGTATGTCCAAGGAAAAATTTGAACGAACGAAGCCTCATGTCAACGTGGGTACGATTGGCCACGTGGACCATGGCAAGACAACCCTGACGGCAGCGATTACGCAAGCGATGGCCGCGCGCTTCGGCGGTGAAGTAAAAGCGTATGACCAGATCGATAATGCGCCGGAAGAGCGTGAGCGCGGCATCACCATAGCTACCGCGCACGTTGAATACGAGAGCGAGAACCGCCACTATGCCCATGTGGACTGTCCGGGTCACGCGGATTACGTGAAGAACATGATTACCGGTGCGGCGCAGATGGACGGCGCGGTGCTGGTTGTAAGCGCGGCGGACGGGCCGATGCCGCAGACCCGCGAACACATTCTGCTGGCGCGCCAGGTGGGCGTGCCCAAGATCGTGGTGTACCTGAACAAGGCCGACCAGGTAGACGATGAAGAGTTGCTGGAACTGGTCGAAATGGAGGTTCGGGAGTTGCTGGACACCTACGAGTTTCCCGGAGACGACACACCGGTAGTGACCGGGAGCGCGTTAAAGGCACTGGAAGGCGACGACAGCGAGCAGGGCCTGGGTTCGATAGACAAGTTAATTGAGGCGATGGATGCCTACATACCGGTTCCGGATCGCCCCATAGACCAGCCGTTTCTGTTGCCCATTGAAGACGTCTTTTCCATCAGTGGCCGTGGCACTGTCGTCACCGGCAGGGTGGAGCGCGGCATAGTCCTGGTGGGAGACGAGGTGGAGATTGTCGGAATACGCGAGACCACGAAGACAACCTGCACCGGCGTTGAAATGTTCCGCAAGTTGCTGGACGAGGGCCGGGCCGGCGATAACGTAGGTGTGTTGCTGCGGGGAACGAAACGGACGGACGTGGAGCGCGGCCAGGTGGTATGTGTGCCGGGCAGCATCACCCCGCATACCAAGTTCGAGTGTGAAGTGTATGTATTGAGTAAGGATGAGGGAGGACGCCATACACCGTTTTTCAACAATTATCGTCCGCAATTTTATTTCAGGACCACAGACGTAACCGGGGCGGTGGAACTGCCGGAAGGTTCTGAGATGGTAATGCCGGGCGATAACATCCGCATGGTCGTTGATTTGATATCGCCTATCGCAATGGAAGAAGGGTTGCGGTTCGCGATACGTGAAGGAGGCCGTACCGTAGGCGCCGGTGTAGTCAGCAAGATTATCGAATAGCAGATCCCGGTAAACGGCGCTTGAAAAGCGATACATGTCATGCCGGCGCAAGCCTGTTTCCGGATAAACAAGCATTTCGGACCTGTCCGTTTGACGTGCAGGTCCGGAATGCAACCGTTAATCGCAACAACACAGACGAAGATAAACATAGGCCAGTAGCTCAATTGGCAGAGCGGCGGTCTCCAAAACCGCAGGTTGGGGGTTCGATTCCCTCCTGGCCTGCCAACTGGACAGGATATTTGGGGTCAGAGTAAAAATACAGCAGACCGGCGGGTAGAAATTACCGGTCACCACGTATTTTTACTCTGACCCCAAACTTCCTGGGTATTAGGTAGCTTGGGTGATGAGTTCAGAGACAGTAAACGTGAAGTTTGACCTGGTGAAACTGGTCATAGCAGCGCTTGTCGTCGTAGCTGCAGTGGCCGGGTTTTATGTCTTTGAGGATCAATCAACGCCGTTACGGGTAGCCGGATTACTGGCCGCCACAGGTGTTGCCGCTTGGATAGGATTGCAGACTGAACCCGGCAAGAGGTTGTGGGTTTTTTTGCAGGAAGCCCAGGTCGAAGTGCGCAAGGTGGTGTGGCCTACGCGCCAGGAGACGATACAGACGACATTCCTTGTAATAGTTGTGGTTATCCTGGCCGCCCTGATTTTGTGGGGCCTTGATACGGTTCTTGGCTGGGCTATCAGACAGTTGATCGGCGGTCCGGGAGGGTAACTTGATGTCGCATAAATGGTACGTGGTACAGGCCTATTCCGGTCACGAACAGAACGTCATGCGTTCATTGACGGAACGTATAGAGCGGAGCGACCTGCAGGACCAGTTTGGTGAAATACTGGTGCCTACGGAAGAGGTCGTCGAGATGCGCGACGGCAAGAAACGCAAGAGTGACCGCAAGTTTTTCCCGGGTTACGTGCTGGTGCAAATGGAAATGAACGATGCAACCTGGCACCTGGTGAAGGAAGCACCCCGGGTTCTGGGTTTTATCGGTGGCACCACGGATAAACCGGTGCCGATTTCCACAGAGGAAGCAAATTCCATCCTGCAGCGCGTCGAGGAGGGTGTGGATAAACCCAGGCCGAAGGTTCTGTTCGAACCCGGAGAGGTTGTACGGGTAACCGACGGGCCGTTCACCGATTTTAACGGTGTCGTGGAAGAAGTGAATTATGAAAAGAGCCGGTTGCGGGTTTCCGTTTTGATATTCGGGCGCTCCACGCCGGTAGAACTTGAGTTCACCCAGGTGGAGAAAGAGTAACAATCATCTTGCAGCATGTCGCAGGGGTAAATCATGGCAAAGAAAACCGGTAAAAAAAAGATCAGCTCCTTTATAAAGCTGCAGGTGCCCGCCGGACAGGCTAATCCAAGTCCTCCGGTCGGTCCTGCGCTGGGCCAGCATGGTCTGAATATCATGGAGTTTTGCAAAACCTTCAATGCACAGACCCAGAATACGGAGGAAGGGTTGCCGGTGCCGGTAATCATAACCGTCTACGCGGACAAAAGTTTCTCATTCGAGACGAAAACGACTCCGGCTTCCTACCTGTTGAAAAAGGCTGCCGGCGTCGAAAGCGGCAGTGGGACACCGAATACAGAGAAGGTCGGCAGGGTGACGCGGGCGCAACTGGAAGAAATTGCCAGGTCCAAGGAACCTGACTTGACTGCGGAGGACATGGATGCTGCCGTTCGCACGATTGCCGGTACGGCAAGGAGCATGGGTATCGAGACGGAGGTGGCATGATGTCGGCATTATCCAAACGCTCCCGGGAGGGCAGAGACAAAATTGATGCCGGTAAACACTATCCCTTACTGGAGGCGCTTAACCTGCTCAAGGAGAATGCGACGGCAAAATTTGACGAGACCGTCGAAGTGGCGATCAACCTTGGCGTCGACCCGAGAAAGTCCGACCAGATTGTCAGGGGGTCGACCGTTCTGCCCCAGGGAACCGGCAAGGTCGTCAAGGTGGCCGTATTCGCCCAGGGTGAACAGGCCGATGAAGCCCAGTCCGCCGGCGCCGAATACGTCGGTATGCAGGACCTGGCAGAGCAAATTCAGGGTGGCCTGATGGATTTCAACGTTGTCATTGCCGCACCCAATGCCATGCCGGTGGTCGGCAAACTGGGTAAACTGCTGGGCCCCAGGGGATTGATGCCCAATCCCAAGGTAGGTACGGTTACCAAGGACATAGGCCAGGCGGTGAGCAATGCAAAAGCGGGTCAGGTTCGTTACCGGACGGACAAGAACGGGATCATCCATTGTGGTATAGGCAAGACTTCCTTTGCGCCCGAGGACCTGAAGCAGAATTTCGACACCCTGCTGGCAGACCTGAAAAAGGCAAAACCGAGTTCGTCCAAGGGTATTTATCTGAAGAAAATCAGTCTTTCAACCACCATGGGACCGGGTATCGTGGTTGACCAGGCGGAGTTATAGGAACGGGAGGCAGTTTCGTGGGTCTGACACTGGAACAGAAACAGGCAGTCGTTGCTGAGGTGGCCTCCGTGGCTGCCGCGGCGCCGGCGGCCATCGCAGCGGAATACAGCGGGTTGAATGTTGCCGAGATGACCGAGTTGAGGCGTTCGGCCCGGGCTGCAGGCATTTATCTCAAGGTGGTCAGGAACACCCTGGCGCGCCGCGCCCTGGAGGGAACGCAATTCGATTGCATGCGCGACACCCTTACCGGTCCGTTGCTCCTGGCCTTTTCCAACGAGGAACCCGGGTCGGCCGCAAAGGTTATACGCAACTTCGCTAAAGAAAATGAAAAACTGGTCGTAAGGCTTATCGCCCTGGATGGCCGGTTGCATGATTCAGCAGAAATAGAACGCGTCGCGAATATGCCTACCCTGGACCAGGCGCGCGCCATGTTGCTGGGCTTGTTGCAGGCCCCGCTTGGCAAATTCCTGCGAGTGCTGTCGGAACCGGAGGCGAAACTCCTGCGGTTGCTTGATGCCCGCCGCGAACAACAATCCACATAATCACGTAATTCACTAAATCGTATCGAAGAGGAATAGAAAATGTCAGTCTCAAAAGAAGAAATCAAAGAGGCCCTGAGCAAAATGCCGGTCATGGACCTGGTCGGTCTGATCTCGGAGCTGGAAGAAGAATGGGGCGTTTCTGCCGCCGCGCCGGTGGCAGCCGTTGCCGCAGCCGGTCCGGCTGCCGCGGCCGAGGAAGCCGAGGAACAAACCGAATTCGACGTTGTAATGAGCAGTTTCGGTAGCAGCAAGGTTCCGGTAATCAAGGTAGTGCGCGCAATTACCGGTATGGGCCTGAAGGAGGCGAAGGAGTTGGTCGAAGGCGTGCCGGCCACGATCAGGGAAGGCATAGCCAGGGAAGAGGCTGATGAGGTTAAAGCGAAACTGGAAGAGGCCGGCGCAACGGTTGAACTTAAATAGTTCAGCCCAGGTGTATTTTCGGCGGCACCTGCCATTCCCCGGCGCACGGGATAGAACGACGGGAACAGACCCCTGCTTTCTGTATGCAGGGGCATGTCTATGTCTGTCTCCATTCTTTACGTTGCCCGGGACAAAATTACGGGGGCGCCTGAAACTGCCCGCGTTCCTTTCCTGTTCTTTATAGAGGACTCGTAATGACCTACTCCTACACTGAGAAGAAACGCCTGCGCAAGGATTTCGGTAAAAGACAAAGCATACTGGATGTGCCTTACCTGTTGGCGACCCAGAGAAGTTCCTACGAGCAATTCCTGCAATCCGGTCGTGCTCCCGAAGACCGGCGGGACGCCGGCTTGCACGCTGCATTCAAATCGGTTTTTCCGATGGACAGCTATTCCGGCAACGCTGCCCTGGAGTATGTCAGCTACAAGCTGGAGGAGCCGGCATTCGATGTAAAAGAGTGCAAACTGCGGGGACTGACTTACGCGGCTTCGCTGAAGGCCAGTGTGCGGTTGATCATCTACGACAAGGAAGCGGGTCTGAGCAACAAGATCGTAAAGGACATCAAGGAGCAGGAAGTTTACATGGGCGAACTCCCCCTGATGACCGAAACCGGGACTTTTGTGATCAATGGTACGGAGCGGGTCATCGTGTTCCAGTTGCACCGTTCTCCGGGGGTCTTTTTTGAAAGTGACAAGGGAAAGACCCACTCATCGGGCAAACTGCTGTACTCAGCCCGCGTGATTCCTTATCGCGGGTCCTGGCTGGATTTTGAATTTGACCCGAAAGACATCGTCTATTGCCGTATTGACAGGCGCCGGAAGATTCTGGCAACGATATTATTGCGGGCACTGGGTTATGCGACCCAGGAGATCCTGGACATTTTCTTTGAGACGGACCGTATCAGGATCGATAAAAAAGGCATTTCTCTTACCCTGATTCCCGAACGTTTCCGCGGTGAAACGATCACGTTCGATGTAACGGACAAGGACGGGAACGTCCTCGTAGAGAAGGAAAAGCGCATTACCGTAAGACACGTCCGTGCGCTTGAAAAGTCCGGACTCAAGGTGTTGAAAGTTCCCGAGGAATATCTTATGGGCAAGGTGCTTGCCAAGGATGTGGTAGATACCGAGACCGGTGAAATCATGACCCCGGCCAACACTGAGATAACACCGGAGGTCCTCGAGACCCTGTACGGACTGGGTAAGCTGGAGGTAGAAACCCTGTTTGTGAACGATTTGAATTGCGGTCCGTTTATTTCCGATACCCTGCGTATTGACCAGACCTTGTCGCAACAGGACGCGCAGATTGAAATTTACCGGGTCATGCGGCCCGGTGAGCCGCCGACGAAAGATGCTGCCGAAAACCTGTTCAAGAACCTGTTTTTCACCCAGGAAAGGTATGACCTCTCTGCCGTGGGGCGGATGAAATTCAATCGCCGTGTCAACCGGCAGGAAGTGACCGGACCGGGAGTCGTCTATGATGGAAAATATTTCAGCCAGCGCAATGATGATGCGTCCAAGGCGAAGTATGCGGAACATGGCGATAGTTCGGATATCATCGATGTGTTGAAGACCCTGATGGATATTCGCAATGGCAAGGGCACCGTCGATGACATCGACCACCTCGGTAACCGCCGGGTCAGGAGCGTCGGTGAAATGGTTGAAAACCAGTTCAGGATCGGACTGGTACGACTGGAACGCGCGGTCAAGGAGCGCCTGAGCCTGGCGGAATCCGAGGGGCTGGTGCCCCAGGAGATCATCAATGCGAAGCCTGTTTCGGCAGTGGTGAAGGAGTTTTTCGGCTCGAGCCAGCTCTCACAGTTCATGGACCAGAACAACCCGCTGTCGGAAATCACCCATAAACGGCGTATTTCCGCGCTGGGTCCCGGTGGTTTGACCCGGGAACGCGCCGGGTTCGAGGTGCGCGACGTACATCCCACCCATTATGGCAGGGTTTGCCCGATTGAAACGCCTGAAGGTCCGAATATCGGCCTGATCAATTCCCTCGCGGTTTATGCGCGCACCAACGAGTACGGGTTCCTGGAAACGCCTTACAGGAAGGTGGAAGACGGAAAAGTGACCAGTGAGATCGAGTACTTGTCCGCAATTGAGGAAGGGGATTACACCATTGCCCAGGCCAACTCCGACCAGGATGATAAAGGCCGGCTGGTCGATGATCTCATAGCCTGCCGGCACCAGGATGAGGCCACGATGTCCACGCCGGACAAAGTTCAGTATATGGATGTATCTCCCAGGCAGATCGTGTCGGTTGCCGCGGCATTGATACCTTTCCTGGAACACAACGACGCCAACAGGGCGTTGATGGGTTCAAACATGCAACGCCAGGCGGTGCCGACGATCCGTGCGGAGAAGCCGCTGGTCGGTACCGGCATAGAACGGACTGTAGCGATAGATTCGGGCGTTACGGTCATCTCGGGACGCGGCGGTATCGTCGATTCCGTTGACGCAAGCCGAATTGTTGTGCGGGTGAACGATGAAGAGATAGTACCGGGAGAGCCCGGCGTCGATATCTACAACCTCACCAAGTATACCCGTTCCAACCAGAATACCTGTATCAACCAGAAACCCTTGGTCAAGCCGGGTGACCGGATTGCCAGGGCAGACGTGCTGGCAGACGGCCCGTCGACGGATTTGGGAGAACTGGCCCTGGGGCAAAACCTCATGGTGGCTTTCATGCCGTGGAACGGCTATAACTTTGAGGATTCCATCCTGATTTCCGAACGCCTGGTCAAGGAGGAGCGCTATACGAGTATTCATATTGAAGAACTCAACTGCGTCGCGCGTGATATCAAACTGGGCCCGGAAGAAATCTCGGCGGATATTCCCAACGTCAGTGAGAGCGCCCTGAGCAAACTCGACGAATCCGGCATCGTATTTATCGGCGCCGAAGTCCGGCCGGGTGATATCCTGGTCGGCAAGGTGACACCGAAAGGAGAGACGCAACTGACGCCGGAAGAGAAGTTGTTGCGGGCAATATTCGGTGAAAAGGCATCCGACGTTAAAGATACCTCCCTGCGGGTCCCGTCCGGCATGAACGGAACAGTCATAGACGTGCAGGTATTTACCCGTGACGGTGTGGAAAAAGATGCAAGGGCCATGGAAATTGAAGAGGCCGAGTTGAACCGGGTCAGAAAGGATTTGAACGACCAGTTGCGAATTATGGAAGACGGGGTGTATCAACGCCTGGAACGCCAGCTTGTCGGGCAGAAAGCCGAAGGCGGACCGAACGGATACAGGCGGGGCACGAAGATTTCCGAAGAATTCCTGGCTGACACCCCGCGTGAGAAGTGGTTCGAGATTCGCTTTCGCAGCGATGCAATGAGCCGCATGCTGGAGCAGACTGCAGAGCGCCTGCGCCAGCTTAAGGAAGAATTTGACGACAAGTTCAAGGACAAGCGGGATAAATTGACATCCGGCGATGATCTGGCGCCTGGCGTACTGAAGATAGTCAAGGTGTACCTGGCAGTCAAGCGGCACATACAGCCGGGCGACAAAATGGCGGGCCGGCACGGTAATAAGGGGGTTATCTCCACCATCATCCCTGTTGAGGATATGCCTTACATGGAGGACGGGACGCCGGTAGATATCGTACTTAACCCCCTGGGTGTACCTTCGAGGATGAATGTGGGCCAGGTACTGGAGACCCACCTGGGTTGGGCGGCCAAGGGGCTTGGCGGACGCATCGGCGCCATGCTTGCTGCCCGGCAAAACATAAAACAGCTGCGCGGTTTCCTTGAAAAAGTCTATAACGAAAGCGGCGGCAGGAAAGATGACCTGAAATCGCTTTCGGATGCGGAAATCATGCAGCTTGCGGAGAACCTCAAGGATGGCGTACCGATAGCGACACCGGTATTTGACGGCGCCAGCGAGCAGGAAATCAAGGACATGCTCGAGTTGGCCGGACTGAACCGGGACGGCCAGAGCATCCTGTATGACGGCCGCACCGGTGAAGCGTTCGACCGGCCGATCACCGTCGGCTATATGTACATGTTGAAGCTGAACCACCTGGTGGACGACAAGATGCACGCGCGCTCCACCGGCCCCTACAGCCTGGTCACCCAGCAACCTCTGGGCGGCAAGGCGCAGTTCGGCGGCCAGCGCTTCGGCGAAATGGAGGTCTGGGCGCTGGAGGCATACGGTGCGGCATACACCTTGCAGGAAATGCTCACCGTCAAGTCCGATGACGTGAACGGCCGGACAAAGATGTATAAAAACATAGTCGACGGCAACCACCAGATAGAAGCGGGCATGCCCGAATCCTTCAACGTATTGCTGAAAGAGATCAAGTCTCTGGGTATTGACATAGACCTTGACCAATGACAATGGGCTACCTGACTTAGGAGGAAGAGAACTTTGAAAGATCTATTGAAGCTGCTGAAACAACAGAATCAGATTGAGGAGTTCGACGCCATAGCAATCGGCTTGGCATCGCCTGAGAAAATTCGTTCCTGGTCACTGGGCGAAGTGAAGAAGCCGGAAACGATCAATTACCGGACATTCAAGCCGGAGCGGGATGGTTTGTTCTGCGCGAAAATTTTCGGGCCCATCAAGGATTACGAGTGCCTTTGCGGGAAGTACAAGCGCCTGAAACACCGTGGTGTGAAATGTGAAAAATGCGGTGTTGAAGTCACCTTGTCGAAGGAACGGCGCGAGCGTATGGGCCATATCGAACTGGCGAGCCCGGTCGCGCATATCTGGTACCTGAAGTCGCTTCCTTCCAGGATGGGCCTGTTGCTGGACATGACCCTGCGGGAAATAGAACGGGTATTGTACTTTGAGGCGTATGTGGTGATTGACCCGGGTATGACCCAGCTCGAGCGCGGCCAGTTGCTGGCGGAGGACAACTATCTCGAAGCCATAGAACAATATGGTGATGAGTTCGAAGCGAAAATGGGTGCTGAGGCGATACGGGAACTGCTTGGCAACATTGAACTCGATACGGAAATCGCGCAGTTGCGAACGGATATACCGCAGACCAAATCCGATACCAAACTGAAAAAATTATCGAAACGCCTGAAACTCCTGGAAGCTTTTCAGCGATCCGGCAACCATCCCAAGTGGATGGTCATGGAAGTGCTGCCGGTATTGCCGCCCGATCTGCGGCCGTTGGTTCCCCTGGACGGGGGGCGCTTTGCCACATCCGACCTGAATGATCTCTACCGGCGCGTGATCAACAGGAATAACCGGCTGAAGCGCCTGCTGGACCTGAATGCGCCGGATATCATAGTGCGCAACGAGAAGCGCATGTTGCAGGAGGCGGTCGACGCGTTACTGGACAACGGACGGCGCGGCAGGGCCATTACCGGCACCAACAAGCTGCCCCTGAAATCCCTGGCTGATATGATCAAGGGTAAACAGGGCCGCTTCCGCCAGAACCTGCTGGGCAAGCGGGTCGACTATTCCGGCCGCTCCGTCATTGTGGTGGGTCCCACGCTGAAGCTGCACCAGTGCGGACTGCCGAAGAAGATGGCGCTGGAGTTGTTCAAACCCTTTATTTTCAGCAAGCTGGAAGGCCGTGGGCTGGCAACTACCATCAAGGCCGCAAAAAAACTCGTGGAAAGGGAAGGGCCGGAAGTCTGGGATATCCTGGAAGAGGTCATACGGGAACATCCCGTCATGCTGAACCGCGCGCCCACGCTGCACCGGCTCGGTATCCAGGCCTTCGAACCGGTACTGATCGAGGGTAAGGCCATTCAACTGCACCCCCTCGTGTGTACCGCGTTCAATGCGGATTTTGACGGGGACCAGATGGCGGTACACGTCCCGCTTTCCGTTGAAGCGCAGCTGGAATTGCGCACCCTGATGATGTCAACCAACAATATCCTGTCGCCGGCCAACGGTGAACCGATCATCGTTCCGACCCAGGACGTGGTGCTGGGACTGTACTACATGACGCGCGAATCCGCCGGCGCTAAAGGCACCGGGAAAGTCTTTGTTGACGTGGATGAAGTACATCGCGCCTATGAGTGCGGCGCAGTCGACCTGCATGCCAGGATCAGCGTACGTATCAGGCAGAATACGGACGACAACGGGGAGGCGGCGCCTCCTGAACGGGTTGAAACGACCGTAGGCCGGGCGCTGCTGTCCCGCATCCTGCCGGAGGAAATGCCGTTCTCCCTGGTCAACCAGGTGTTGAACAAACGTTCCATTTCCCAGCTTGTCAACGTCTGCTACCGGCGGCTCGGCCTGAAAACGACGGTTATTTTTTCCGATCGTCTGATGTATACCGGGTTTCATTATTCCACCCGCGCCGGCTTATCCTTCGGTGTTGACGATATGGTCGTGCCGGAGGACAAGAGCGAAATCATCGATGAGACCGAAGAACAGGTTAAACAGTTTGAGCAGCAATATACTTCCGGACTAATCACGAACGGAGAGCGCTATAACAAGGTAGTGGATATCTGGTCACATACCAGCGACCAGGTGGCCAGGGCCATGATGGACCGGCTCGGGGTCGATACGGTCCAGGACATGGAAGGCAAGGCAGTGGATGAACCTTCTTTCAATTCAATCTTCATGATGGCGGATTCCGGCGCACGCGGTTCCGCGGCCCAGATCAGGCAGTTGGCCGGGATGCGCGGGCTGATGGCAAAGCCGGACGGTTCCATTATCGAAACGCCGATTACGGCAAACTTCCGTGAAGGACTGGATGTTTTACAGTACTTCATTTCCACCCATGGCGCGCGCAAGGGCCTGGCTGATACCGCGCTGAAGACCGCTAATTCCGGCTACTTGACCAGGCGCCTGGTTGACGTGGCCCAGGATCTCGTTGTGGCCGAAGATGATTGCGGTACCGAAGCCGGCGTCAAGTTGACTTCATTGATTGAAGGTGGCGACGTAGTGACCCCCCGGCGGGAAAGAGGATGGGGCCGGCCCCGGGCGCAGCCAACCCCACCCCCCGCGCCCCCCGAGAAACCCCTCATCCCCGCCGATACCCTGCTTAATGAAGAC
>MKWU01004337.1_pt1 | contig 16984 bp, 18 predicted proteins | sample 809101 | NCBI WGS metagenome assembly MKWU01 (sample SAMN05860141, study PRJNA318959) | sponge metagenome | host: Aplysina aerophoba | place: Slovenia: Piran, Adriatic Sea, Gulf of Piran | collected 2013-05-07 | reverse complement strand
GCGACGGGTCAGTCAGACCGCAGACGAAGGGGTAACGATATCTGACCAGAACATCCGAAGGCTTAACAACCCGCTGAAGGTTGAAGCTGCGATCCCTGAAGAACGCGCTGTAGTCGAGAGATGCCGGTGGCGCGACGAGGTCGGTCGGCGCGTCGGGCTTGAGGGCATGACCCGGTTCGGTCAGCACGTCCTGGTTAACGTAGTACCCGGAGCGGTCCCTGGCCTCGACGAACCCGTCCTGCTTCAGCGCCTCGTAAGCCAGCGTCACTGTCGTCACGCTCACGCCGAGGTCGGCAGACAGTTGGCGAATGGACGGGAGCGGCCGGTGCAGCGGGTATTGCCGGTTGACGATGCCGATCGCGATCTGGCGCCGGATCTGCTTCTGCAGGCTCTCCGGCGCCTGGCGGTCGATCACGATCATGTTTTCGTACATCGTCGTAAGGCCTCACGCTCCACAGAGCGATTGCCGTTCACTACACGGTTAGCGTGCGAGCGACCGCGCCATCAAGCGCGTCTCGGCATACGCAGTCTCTGCACCCACAAAATTCCTCAACTGTACGCAACCATCTGTGCTCAAAACGTTTCTCAACTGTATGTAGGTGCTCTTCGGGTGGGGCGGTAGGTTTTATCGCCAAGAAATTGATCGAGGTGCAGGACGGCGGTTCAACCGCCTCGCAGGCCGCAACTCAAAGAGAAAGCACCCGTGCGCAGCGACGAACAATATCTCGGGATCGAGCGCTCACTACAGCGTGCTTGGGCCAAGGGAGCGGGGCTGATCGACGAAGAGTTCGAGCAGCCCATGATCGCGGTTGTCAACACCTACCAGGAATTTTCTCCGGAGAACGTTCATCTCCGTCAGGTGGGCGACGCGGTCAAGGCGGGGATTCGCATGGCCGGTGGGACGCCGTGCGAATTCAATACCTTCCACGTCACCGACAGCGAAACCTTTGCCTCCGTCGGCATGCGTTATGTGTTGCCCAGCCGGGATCTGGTAGCCGACATGATCGAGCTCATGGTCGAGGGCCACCGCTTCGATGCCATGGTGCTGATCGGCTCAGGCGACAAAGTTATGCCTGGAATGATCATGGCGGCGGCACGTCTCGACATACCCGCCATCGTGCTTTACGGCGGACCGACGAAGGCAGGAATTTACAGGAACAAGAAGGTTTTTCTGGAGACGGTTTATGACGGTGTCGGCGAGCATCTTATTGGAAAGATCACCAGAGAGGAGCTCAAGGGGTTAGAAGACAATCACTTTCCGTTCTCCGGTGCTTGCGATACCGCCACGTCCGGCAATACCGCCGGAATCTATACGGAAGCTCTGGGGCTCTCTCTTCCGCACTCCGGAACGTTTCCTGCGGGAAGCAACTATCAACTTCGCGCGGCGAAATACACCGGCATGAAGATCATGGAACTGGTCCGAGACGATCTGCGCCCATCGGACATTTTGACGCGGTACTCATTCGAGAACGCCATGCGCGTCGGACTGGCGGTCGGCGGCTCCACCAACATGGTCCTTCACATGATTGCGATGGCGAAGGAAGCCGGTGTGGAGGTGAGCTTCGACACCTGGGACCGTCTGAGCCGGGAGACGCCGACTCTGGTCAAGCTCGCACCGTCCGGGCCATGGGGCGTGACGGAGCTCGGCGAGGCGGGCGGCACGCCTGCCGTTATGAAGGCGCTGGGTGACCTAATCCACCTGAAAACCCCGACCGTGAGCGGCAAGACGACCGGGGAACTGATCGCCGGAGCGGAAATCGAGAACCCCGAATGCATTCGCGACAGGAGCAGTCCCGTCGAGGAAGAGGGGTCGATCTACATCCTCAAGGGCAGCCTCGCCCCCGGTGGCGCGGTGGTGAAGGCCTCGGGCGTCAGTCCTGACATGCGGCAGGTAGCCTTGCCGGCGCGGGTCTTCGAGGACGAAGAGGGGGCGATCGGCGCGCTCCGACACAACGAAATTTCGCCCGGCACCTGCGTCGTAATCCGCAACGAGGGAACACGCGGCGGCCCCGGCATGCGCGAGATGTTGGGTGCCACCTCCGCGTTGATGGGGGCCGGTCTCGGCAACAGCTGCGCGCTCGTCACGGACGCGCGCTTCTCCGGCGCCACGCATGGCCCCGCCATCGGCTACGTGACCCCCGAGGCCGCTCGAGAGGGTCCAATCGCCTTGATAGAGGACGGCGATCTGATCCGTATCGACCTGCCGGGGCGCAGGCTGGACCTGGAGGTGGCGCCGGAAGTGCTCGCGGAGCGCCAGCGCAATCACGAACCGCGGCCCGCCCGCGTCTCGCGCGGCTATCTCAAACACTATGCAGATCACGTGGCGCCCGCGTCCGAAGGCGCGGTGATGCCGCGCTAGATCATGAACGCGCCGACCGACATAGCCGTCGTCACCAACGCTGCCTCCACCGGCATCAGGATCGACCGCGCACAGTTGAAGGCACTAGCACGGCGGAGTGACAGGCCGGGGCTCACCTATCTGGCTCTTTGGGCGCTGGCGCTGGCGCTGGCCGGCGCAGCTCTCTGGGTTGCGTTGGGCACGCCCTACGTGTGGGCGGCCATCTTCGTCTTCGGCGTCGTGATGTCGGTGCCGTCCTACGCACTCAGCCATGAGACGGCGCACGGAACCGCCTTTCGCACGCGCTGGCTCAACGAGGCCGTCTTCTGGTTCACGTCGCTGCTCTACGGCGAGGAGCCACTGCACCGGCGCTACACCCACACGAACCATCACACGCACACCTGGTACGTGGGCCTCGACAGCCAGATGCCCTTCGACACGCCGCTCACTCTCAAGGGCTGGCTCTACGACATCACCGGCCTGTCCATGCACAGGTTCCAGTTCCGGGTGCTCTGGCAACTCGCGACCAAGAGATACACGCCGCTCATGTTGGAGGTGTCGCCTGAGGCGGAGCTGCCGAAGATGACCCGGAACGCGCGCCTCTTCTGCCTCATCTACCTCGGCGCCATCGCCCTGATCGCGTCGGGCTACGGCTGGCCGCTGCTCTGGTTCTACGTGCTGCCGCGTCTCATCGGCGGCCCGATCATGCTGATGTTCAACATCATCCAGCACGCCGAGATGCAGGAGAACTCGCCCTCGATCGTGGACAGCACGCGGACGTTCCGGACCAACTGGGTGGGGCGCTTCCTCTATCTCAACATGAACAACCACGTGGAACACCACCTCTATCCGCAGGTGCCGTTCTACTCCCTTCCCAAGCTTCATCAGGCCTTGGCCGACCGGACGCCGGAGCCCGATCCGGGCTTCTGGTCCACCAATCTCGACCTGCTCTGGGTCGTCATCCGGCGCTCGCTGGGGCGCAGCACCAAGGCCGCCTGGATCCGTCAGGCGCCGCACATGGTGAGCACCGGCGGCGGCTTCACGACGATCTCGAAGGCGACGATGCAGTGAAGCGCAGGCGCATCTACACGTACGGCGGCAAGCCGGCCCGGCGCAATTACACCGTGGCCGACATGACCGCGCTGAAGGGCACCGTCAGGCTCTGCCAGACCTGCCCGGCGACGGAGGAGGAGGCGGCCGCTTGCGAGTCGGTTGGCATCGATGTGCTGAACACGTCGGATGCGGACCTGCCGGCGGTCAGGGCCGGTGCGCCTGAGACCTTCACCATCGCCGACCTGCCGATGACGACGTACCAGACGCCGGACGACATCCTGCGCGCCGCCGTCAAGGCGGCAGAATACGGTGCGGACGCGGTCTACACGCCGCGCAGCCTGCGCACGGTGGAGATGCTGGCCAAGGAAGGGCTCGCCGTTCAGGGCCATCTCGGGCTGGTGCCGAGGCTCTCGACCCAGCGCGGGGGCTTGCGGATCGTCGGCAAGACGGCGGACGAGGCCATCGAACTGGCAGAGGACTTTCGCCGGCTCGAGGACGCCGGTGCCTACGCGGCCGAAGTGGAGTGCGTCGCGTCGGAAGCGCTTGCAGCGATCAATCCCCTGACAAGGCTCGTCACGCATTCCATCGGCGCCGGCTCCGCGGGCGATGTCATCTTCATGTTCCTCGTGGATATCTGCGGGGACTCCGATCGCCCACCGGGGCACGCCAAGGCATTCGCCGACCTGAGCTCGATCCGCGCGCATCTCGCCGTCGAACGGCGGCGCGCCCTGAGCGACTACCGGCAGGCCGTCATAAGCGGCGCCTATCCCGATGCCGCGACCTCGGTCTCGATGCCGCCGGACGAGCACCAGAAACTCCTCGAGGCGCTGGATGCGCGCCCGCTTTTCAACGCCTAGGAGAGCAACAGTGGCCGACTGGGTTCGAGCCTGCGCCTGCGACGACATCGAGGACGAGGACCTCATTCGCTGGGACCACGCGGGCCGCACCTACGCGATCTACAAGGCCGAGGACGGCATTTACTGCACCGACGGCATGTGCACGCACGAGGAAGAGCACCTCGAGGAGGGGCTTCTGACGGGCCATGTCATCGAGTGCCCCCTTCACCAGGGCCGCTTCGACATCCGGACGGGAGAGGTGATCTCGCCGCCGCCCTTCGTCGATCTCAACACCTATCCGGTGAAGACGGAGGGCGGTCAGGTCTTCGTGAAGGTTTAGGAGCCCCTCGCGCGAAATGCCGAGGGGATCGTGCCGACAACCAATGCAACAAAGGGGAGATGGACCCATGCAAAGCCCAATTCGCAAACTGTTGCTGCCCGGTCTGACCGCGGCAGGAATCGCCCTCGGCGGGATGGCCTTTCAGGCCGAGACGCAGAAGGCCGAGGCGGCAGACAGCTTCATCTTCGCCCATGCGATGAACGTCGATCACGTGTTCCACGCCATCTCGGAACGGTACATCGCGGACCTGGCGGACCAGAGCGGCATCGAGATCGAGTATCACCCGGGCGGCGATCTCGGCGACTGGACGTCGCTGTTCGAGCAGGCGATGCAAGGCGTCGTCCCGATGACACTCACATGGGCGTCGTCCGAGTTCGATTCGCGGCTCGACCTGATCTACCTGGGCTACATCGTCTCCAACTGGGAGGACGCGGAGGCGCTCTACGGCCCGGGCGCCGGCATGCTCGACGTCTACAACGACATGCTGGCCGACCTCGGCCTCCATGCACTCGGAATCATTCCGACCGACTTCGGCTCGGTGGTGATCCGGAAGGGCGTGGGTGAACTTCCGATGAACTTCCCCGCGGACCCGGACGGCATGAAGATTCGCGTTCCGGGGCTCGCCATTGCCGTCGACCGGTTCAACAGCTTCGGTTTCGCCGCGGTGCCAATCCCGCTCTCGGAGGTGCACACGGCTCTCCAGCTCGGAACCGTGGATGCACGGTCGTTCTCGACGGCGGTCGAGACCTACACGCTGCGGGACGTCCTCGAAGCCAATATCCTCACCAACGACTACTTCGAGGTCGCTTTCTGGCTCGTGAACAAGGAGTGGTGGGACGGCCTCTCCGAAGACGATCGCACCGCCTTGCAGGCCGCGGCCGACAACACGATCGGCTGGTCCTGGAAGGAGGCCAAGAGCAAGAGCGACGAGTTTCTCCAGAAGGCGCGCGATGCCGGCATCAACGTCGTCGAGCTGAGCGACGAGCAAATGAGCGCCGCCAAGCAGATCGTCTATGAGAATGAGTGGCCGATGATGGAAGACGTCGTCGGCAAGGACATCATGGACAAGATCCGGCAGGTCGTAGGCGTCGAATAGCGGTGCCTGGAAGTCCTCCAGAGACTACGTCCGGGTGCTTCGGCACCCGGATGACTTCTTGATTGGGGGCACTCGACCATGGATCGGAAGCCCGAGCGGCGCCCTCCAGCCCCCGAGGATGCGGTGCTTCCGATTCCCGATCCGAACCATGGCCAAAATGAACCGCCCGAGCGCCTGACCCCCCTGCCCAAGGGCGCGCTGGCGGAGAAGCTAGGGTGGGTGATCGCCACCGAAGCGGTCGTCCAACGCATTCTCTTCGTCTTCATCGTCGCGTTCGGGCTCTGCCTCGCCGGGCTGATGTTCACCCAGGTGGTGCTGCGATACGCCTTCGCCTCGCCGTTCGTGGGGATCGAGGAGCTGTCCCTGCTCTTCGGCGCCTGGTTCTACTTCCTGGGAATCGCCTACGTCACGCGCGACGGCGAGCACATCCACGGCGGCATCCTGACCATGGTGGTTCGCAGTCCGATCGGCGTACAGGCCGTTCGCCTGGTCGTCACCGTGCTCGGCGTCGCGGCGTGCGCGGTCTTCGGCTACTTCGCGATCAAGTACGCGCTCTTCGAAATCCAGACCGGTCGGCTCAGCTCCTACATGCGCTGGCCCAAGGGGTTGTGGTCGGCCTCCCTCATCTTCGGCTTCGTCGGTACCACGATCTACATGATCCTTCAGACAGTCCATCAATTCCTGGATCTGCACGCCCGCCTCCGCGCGCGGTCGCGGAGGTAGCCGTGCTCATCTTTCTCGGCGCCATCGGGCTCGTCGTCATCCTGCTTCTGTCGGAGATGCCGATTGCGTTCGCCTTCGGCATCGGCGCGCTGGTGTTCGGCCTCGCGTCGGGCTCCGACATCTCCTTCCTCATCCCCTTCGCCTATCAGACGACCTCGAGCTTCGCCCTACTGGCGCTGCCGCTCTTCGTGATGGCCGGCACCATCATGGCCGAAGGCGGAATGTCCGAACGCCTGCTCGCCTTCGTGAATTCGCTGGTCGGCAGGCTCAAGGGCGGGCTCGGCGCCGTGACCATCGTCACCTGCGCGCTCTTCGGTGCAATCTCCGGCTCGTCATCGGCCGCTATCGCCGCCATCGGGTCGATCATGATCCCGCGCATGGTGCGCGAGGGATACCCGCCGGGTCATGCGACCGCGCTCGTCGCCTGCTTGGATCATTCCGCCCTCCATTCCCATGATCGTCTTCGCGGTCACCGGCGGGATCTCGGTGGGCGCGGCGTTCCTCTCCACCATCATTCCCGGTGTTCTGCTGGCGGTCGTCTATGTCGGCTTGAACTTCCTGTTCCTGCGGAAGGTGAAGACGATCACAGTCGAGGAGCGGGTGCCCATACGGGTCGCGGTCCGCAGGGTCGGCACCACGGGCACCAAGGCCTTCTGGGCGCTCCTGCTGCCGGTCTTCATCTTGGGCAGCATCTACTCCGGCATCGCCACGCCCACCGAGGCCGCCGCAATTGCCTTCGTCTACACGGTCGTCGTGGGCTTCGTCTTCTATCGCGGCCTCACGATACGGAACTTCCCCAAGGCCATCGGGCGTGCGGCGGTCACGACCGGATCGATCATCGCGGTGCTGTTCTTCCTGTTCGTCATGAGCCGCGCGATGATTCTGGAACAGGTGCCGAAGGACGTGGCGGACGCGCTGATCGCGCTGACCGAGAACCGCATCTTCGTTCTCCTGATGATCAACCTGATCCTGCTGCTGATCGGCATGATCGTGGACGACGTGTCGGGCAGCGTGCTGGCGGCGATCGTGCTGCTGCCGGTAGCGACGGAGATCGGCGTCCACCCCATCCACTTCGCCGCGATCGTCGGCACCAATCTCGGCCTCGGGAACGTCTCGCCGCCGTGTGCGCCCATGCTCTACATGGCGGCGGGGATCAGCAAGCTCTCGCTGGACAAGTATGTCGTGCCAACGATGAAACTCTTGTGTCTGGGCCACTTGCCCATGGTGCTGATCGTCACCTTCATTCCGGACCTATCCTTGGCCCTGCCCAGGCTGGTCATGGGGATCGAATGAACCGCGCCATTGGGCCGTGAGCGAGCAAATCACCAGCTGCCAAGCAGCTTGCGCCAGGAGGAACTGATTATGAAAACTGCACGTGCTGTCACCCTTTCTGCAGTGACCAACATGGAGGCGGGTACAGGCCCGGTCCCGGTCGCCCGCCGCCGCGGCCGCGGCCCCGCCATCTGGCTTGCCGGCGACCCGGACGACCTCAAGGAATGGATGCCTCTCGGCATCGCCGGGATCGTCACCAACACGGTCGTGCACAAGCAGTACGCGAAGGCCCATGGCGGCGCCGTCGACGTGATCAAGAAGTACCTCGACCTCACCGACAAGCCCATCGTGGTCGAGATCGACGGGCATTCGCTCGAGGAGCTCTTGGAGGTCGGAAAGGTGTTCACCGACCTCTCCGATCAGATCGTCCTGAAGATCCCGTGTTCGGCGAACGCGCTGAAGGCCTTCGCCGCGCTCCGGGAAGAGGGCGTGGAGACCTGCTGCACCACGGTCTTCTCCCTGCCTCAGGCCGTCGCCGTGGCCCAGGCGGGCGTCGATCACATCCTCCCCTTCTGCGAGCCGGTCAAGGAAGCGGGCGGCGACCCGACGAAGCTGATCCGCGAGTGCGCCCAGGTGTTCGGCGGGTGGGAGCAGCGGCCCTTCATCATGGCCGCCCTCGTGCGCACGGTGGAGACCGCGTATGCCGCCTTCCGCGACGGCGCCGACGAACTCGTGACCATGTGGACGGTCTATCGCGACATGATGGACCATCCGATGACTTCGCAGTGGAACAAGGTCTTTATGGATGCCTGGCAGGACATGGATCGAAACGGCCTGTTGGAGGGCGTGCCGGTACGGCGGGAATAGCCCGACACTCGCTTCCAGCAGGTGGTCCGATTATTTTCCTGCGCGTAAAGCACTCTCCCTGTTGAGTGGGCTCTTAGAATGGACACATTCGGCTGACTGGTTCGACCGGCTTTCCGGACTGGATGAGTCGCATGCTTCGGTGGGCAAGGTTTCGCGAAACGCGGCCCGCCTCACGGATCCGGCAGGAAACAAGAGCACCACCACGGCCGGGTCTGACGCCTGCTGGCCCTCATGGTGGGGAAGGGTTCGGTTGGCTGCACAATTTGGACTTCGTCCCGAGGAAGGGCCGAGGAGCGGTCCGAAAGGCCTGCACTGACCCTGTCGAAGGGACTGCGCAAAAAAGCGTCGCCCCGAAAGACTCGAACTGGACAGCGGCCTTGCCTTGTAGCGGCCGGGAGTGACAGGATTCCCGGGTGCCAGCAAGAAGGAGCCCGGCGATAATTTCGCGCCGTCGCTTTCTCGCAGCTTCGGCTGCTGCGGCGCTGCTGCCCTCGGTAGCCCGCGCCAGCGGCGCGCCGCTGCCGATCTTCGACGCCCATATCCATTTCAGCCACGACGCGGCCGAGCGGTTTTCCGCCGGCGACGCTGTCGCCATTCTGGAGAAGGCGGGGCTTAAGCGGGCGCTGGTATCGAGCTCGGGCGACGCCGGCACCCGCGCGCTCCACGACGCCGCGCCGGACCTTGTCCTGCCCAGCCTCCGCCCCTACCGCCGGCGCGGCGAGATCAGCAGCTGGGTCGACGATCTGTCGGTGATCGACTTCCTCGAGGACCGTGTGAAGCGCTTCAAATGGGTCGCGGTCGGCGAATTCCACCTCTTCACCGCGCAAACCGGCAAGGCCGTGCCGCGGCGCATGATCGAGCTGGCACGGCAACACAATCTTCTGCTGCACGCCCATTCGGACGCCGGCGCGGTCGACGGGATCTTTGCCCAATGGCCGGAAGCGCGGGTGCTGTGGGCCCATGCCGGCTTCGTCGGACCGGATGTCGTCGGCCCGATGCTCGGAAAGCACGCGAACTTGTGGACCGATTTGGCCTTCCGCAGCGAACACGCCCATGACGGCCGGGTCGACGACGACTGGCGCAGCCTGTTCGCCACCTTCCCGGACCGCGTCATGGTCGGCACCGACACCTTCACGCCGGAGCGCTGGCACTATGTCGTCCGACACGCCGAGTGGACCAGGGAATGGCTGGCCGACCTGCCACCCGGCCTCGCCGAAAAAATCGCCTGGCGCAACGGCGAGGCGATGATCCGGCCGCACTTGGCAAACCTCCACACATAACCGTGGCCCGGTGGCGCCTCGGCGGACCGGCGCTGGCGGCCGCACTCGTGCTCGCAACCGGCCAGGCGGTGGCCTGCGACCGTCCAGAAGGTTGGACCGGCGGCGCGAGAATCGCCGGCGAGCTATGGACGTCATGGTGGCAATCGGAACCCGCCGCCATCCCGGTCGGCGCGCATTTTTCCATCCGCTTCCATCTGTGCGGGCCTCCGGTCGATCGGGTCAAGGCGCGCGGTTGGATGCCGGACCACCGGCACGGCATGAACTACCGGCCCACGGTGACGCTGAACGGCTCGTCCGGAACGGCCGAAGGCCTGATGTTCCACATGCCGGGGCGCTGGCAGCTGATTCTGGATGTCCGCGGCGCAGTGGGCCGGGAGAAGTTGACCGCCGAATCGGTGCTGGAGTGACGCCCTGGCGCTCCGGCGCATCCGTCGCCGCCCGGCTTTCGGGGTTTGCAATTGTAATCTGTGTTTTTTCGGGCATCGCCGCGCCGGCGCCGGCGCTCGATTTCACTGCCGAGGAGGAACGCCGGATTCTGCGCCACGGGCCCTGGCCGCCGGCCTTGCAGCTCGATCCGAGCAATCGGGTTTCCGGCAATCCGGCCGCCATCGCCTTCGGCCGGGCGCTGTTCTTCGAGCCGCGCCTGTCGATCTCCGGTGCGATCTCCTGCGCAACCTGTCATCCGCCGGAGCGGGCCTGGACCGACGGCCTGCCGCGCAGCCGTGGACAGCAGACCGTCGACCGAAACGCGCCCAGCCTGTTCAACCTGCGCTTCAACCGCTGGTTCGGCTGGGACGGAGCGCAGGACTCGCTGTGGGCGCAAAACCTGCGGCCCCTGCTCGACCGACGCGAAATGGGTGTCGGCCCCGGCGGCGCGGCGCGGCTGGTTCGCACCGACCGGCAGCTTTCCTGCGGTTACCGGCGTGCGTTCGGCGAAGCGCCCGGCGCAGACGACGCACGGCTATTCGTCGATCTCGGCAAGGCACTGGCGGCGTTCCTGGAAGCGCAAGTCACCGGCCGCACGCCGTTCGATGATTTCCGCGACGCCCTGGCGCGGGGCGATGCTGCCGGCCGTGCCCGTTATCCCGCCGCTGCCAAGCGCGGCCTGCGCCTGTTCATCGGCGGGGGCAACTGCGTCTTCTGCCATTTCGGCCCGGCCTTTACCAACGGCGAGTTCGCCGACGCCGGCGTGTCGCATTTCATCGAACCCGGCCGGGTCGATCCCGGCCGGTACGGCGGCATCCGCAAGTTACGGCAGAGCCCGTACACCCTGTTGGGCCGCTTCAACGACGATGCAGGGCGCTCCACCGCCGCCAAGACCCGCTATGTTCACCTGCGCCAAAGCAACTTCGGCGAGTTCCGGGTGCCGGGTCTGCGCAACGTGGCGCTCACCGCGCCTTACATGCATGCCGGCAGCCTCGAGACGCTCGCCGACGTCGCCCACCACTACTCGACTCTCGACGAGGAGCGGCTGCACGCCGGCGGCGAACGGATTCTGCGCCGCCTGGACCTGAGCGTGCGCGAACAGGCCGACCTCGTCGCCTTTCTCGAAACGCTGACGGAAAAAGCACCGCTTCACGAATTCGTAGAGGACACCGGCAACGCCGTCTGCCGCCAACCCGTGCAATAGTATGGTCAGGCCCGTCGGCCGGAGGACCGCTGCCCATGTCACGACTGCCCCTTGCCGACCCGCAAGACCTGCCGCCCTTCCTCAAGAGCATGCACGACGGTGCCGGCGAAGGTGACTGGTCCACGCGCCACTGCGCCCGCGCGTTCGCCGCGCACCCCGACATCCTGGAGCGCTATCTGGCCTTCTACTACCCGTTCCATGCGAGCGAGCCCGGAAGCGTTCTCGATGGCCGGATCAAGGAGCTGGTGAGGCTCCGCATCGCCACTCTCAACGGCTGCCAGACCTGCAAGGCGGCGCGTCTCGCGCCGAGCGACGTGAGCGAGCAGGAGGCGGCGATCGGGGTCGACGACCCGACTGAAGCGGCATTCTCGGGGCGGGAGCGGGCTGCGCTCGCGCTCGCGGAACAGATGGCGCTTGATCACCTGAGCTTCGACGACACGGCGATGCGCGGGCTGCGGCAGCACTTCTCCCACGCCGAGACGTTGGAGTTGATGATGATGATCGGCCAGTACATCGGTTTCGGCCGGATGCTCGCGATGCTCCAGCTCGAAGAGACGCATTGCCCGATCGAGCCGGCCGCCGATCCTCAGCCCCAGACCGCAGGGTCCTTGAGGTAGTCGTGCACAACGCGGCCGAAGTTCAGGTCGAAGTCGACGACGGCGAAGAAGCCGCCGAGGATGCGCACGGGCGCCAGCTGATGCCATGAGTCGGCGGCCGTGCTCGCCAGCGTGAGCGCGGCGCGGCCGGCGTAAAGCTCGGGGCTGCCGTCCCCGCTCTTGCGCAGCGCGCCCTCCACATCGAGCCGCACCAGCTCGGAGACGCTCGGCCGCTCGGCGGTCTCCGCGCTCGGGATGTGGCGGTACGAGAGCACCGGCGCCTCGGCGAGCTCGTCGGGAGATGCCTTGCGGTCGCACACCATCGACGCTGTCATCAGGCGCTGCCCGCGCGGCCGCTCCACGGTGAACAGAAGCTGCTCCATGTAGGGCATGGAATCGGCGCCCCAGTTGTGCTCGATCACGGCGATCTTCTTGGCGTAACCCCAGATCTCGCGGCCTGCCCCGAGGGGGATGTCGTTATCGACCAGGATCGACGGCTGATACATGTAGCGCGTATCGCCCAGCTTCGCGTCGACCATGACGAAGGCCTCGTGATAGGGGCCAAAGGCGGAAAACGGGACCCAGCGGGACCAGGAGGTGCAGATCACCGGATCGTCCGCCGGCTCCAGATGGGGCGGCAGCAGCTCGTTCACCGCGTCGCTGTCGGCCTCGTAACGGATCATCAGGTCCTGCACGCCGCGGAATGGATAGGGCGGCTCTGCGTACATCGGGCCACCGAGCGGCATGCTGAAGTTTCGTTTGAAGCTCTCGATATCCATGACGTGGATTCCTCGTGCGCGCGGCTAACGGTTGTCGGTATCGAGCGCCGACCAGTCGTCGAGACGGCCGTAGAGATAGGGCACGAACGCATCGGCCGGCAGCCGGGCGAGCGGGCGGCAGGTGGAGTGAAGATCGCCCTCGATGTAGGAGGCGCCCCGCACCCCGCATATCTCGATGTCGGCCAGCGGGTCGTGCACGGTGGAGCGAAGCGCGAGCGTACCCGTCCCTTCCCGCCGGACGGTCAAGTGGTTGTCGAACTCGGCGAGGGTGAGGACCGGATCGTCCTCGAGTCCGACGCCGGTGCAAGACGGCAGCGCCTTGATGTTGAAGTTGGCGCCCTTCTCCCGGCTCGGCTCGCGGGCGTTCGGCAGCGTCGCCTCGATCTCGATCACGCGCGTGCCGAGCCGCTCGACATGGCCGTGCATGGCATCGCCGCGCCGCTGCAGGCGTGTCGTGGCCTGCTTCTTCGGCTCGCCGAAGAGGTCACGGCCGAAGATGATCGCGTGGTCCTGGTCCATGAACATCGCGAGCACGTAGGGCGCCTCGATCTCCCCGTGGCGGGCCATGACGTAGATCGCCCCGCCGGCGAAGTCGGCCACGCAGTTGGAGCGCCAGCGCCCCACCATCGCCGTCACCGACGGCTCCGCCACGGGCTCCAGCCCCGGCGGCAGCACCTCGGCCACGATCTCCGGCCGCGTGAGGAATTCGATCATCAGCATCTCGGCGCCGACGAAGCGCGGCCGTTTCAGCACCGCCTCGATGCGCTTCACTTCCTCGGGCGTTTTCACGAAGCCCATGGTACGTGCCTCCTCGTTTGGGCGGCGCAGCTCCCTCAGGCGCCCAGATAGGCGCGCCGCAACCGCTCTGAATCCCTGAGCGCGTCGACGGTGCCGCTGAAGCTCACCTCGCCGCTGGAGATGACCACGCCGTTGTCGGCGACCCTGAGTGCGAAGTCGGCGTTCTGCTCGGCGACGACGATGGTGAGCCCCAGCGCCTTGAGGGCGCGGAACGTCTCGACGAGCGTGTTGATGATGGCGGGCGCGAGCCCGAGCGTCGGCTCGTCCACCATCAGCAGGCGGGGCTGCGCCATCAGGCCGCGCGCGATGGTGAGCTGCTGTTGCTCGCCGCCGGAGAGCGTGCCGCCCGCCTGCCGGGCGCGTTCCTTGAGAATGGGGAACATCGCGTAGTTCCGCTCGATCAGCTCGCGCGTCTTCGCCCGTTCGCGAATGTGAACGGTGGCTCCCACCAGCAGATTGTCGAGCACGCTCATCTCCGGGAAGATGCGGCGCCCTTCGGGAACGTGGGCGATCCCGTCCAGCACGATCCTGTCCGGCGCGCGCTTGAGAAGCGACTTCCCCTCGAAATCGATCCGTCCCCCGAGCGGGCGCATGAGGCCGCTGATCGCCCGCAGGATCGAGGTCTTGCCAGCGCCATTGGGGCCGAGCAATGCGCAGACTTCCCCCTCGTCGACCGAAAGGCTGAAACCCCGCACCACGCGGTTCACGCCGTAGGCCAGCGTCAGATCGTCGATCTCCAGCATCTCAGTGCTCGCCGCCGAGATAGATGCTGACCACTTGTTCGTTCGCGCGAATCTCGTCGGGGGTGCCGGAGACCAGGAGCGCGCCGTGGTGCATGACGAAGAGGTACTCGCAGACGTCCATGACCACCTCCATGTTGTGGTCGATCAGGAGGATGGTGAGGCCGCCGCGCTGGCATTCGCGCAGGTGCTCGATCAGGTCGAAGGACTCCTCGCGGCTGAAGCCCGCGAAGGGCTCGTCGAGCAGGAGCACCTTGGGCCCGAGCGCCAGGGCCTGGGCGATCTCGGCGCGCCGGCGCATCAGGTGGCTGAGATCGGTCGGCAGGTCGGCGCGGACCGCGCCCAGCTCGAAGAACTCGAGCAAGGCATCGGTACGCGAATCCTCGTCGCCGCTGCAGCCGGGATAGCTCAGGTCGCGGCCGCCGTGCCGGCCACCCCAGATCATCGCCGTCCTGATGTTCTCCTCCACCGATTCCTCGGTGAAGAGGCGGTTCTTCTGATAGGTGCGGCTGAGGCCGCTGCGCGCGACCCTGTAGGACGGCAGGCGGTGGATCGGCTTCGAGTCCAGCGTCACCGTGCCGGTATCGGGCGTCGCATGCTTGGTGACGAGGTTGACGAAGGTGGTCTTGCCGGCGCCGTTGGGCCCGATCAGGCCGACCAGCGCGCCGCGCGGCACGTCGAAGCTCACGTCGCGCACGGCCTCGACGCCGCCGAAGCGCTTGCTCAGGTTGCGGACCTCGAGGATGGCGTCCATCGGCCGCTACCGTCCCCTCGGTGCGGCGCCGAGCGCATCGGCCACTCTCTGCCTGATGCCGACGGAGTCGAGGGCGAAGTGCCAGAGCAGATTGGCGCCGCCCCAGAGGCCCCCGCGGAAGAACAGGACCGTCACCACGATCAGGCCGCCGAGGACGATCTGGTTCCACTTGCCGAAATCCTGGATGAACTGATCGAGGACGACCAGGAAGACGACCCCGATGGCGGGCCCCAACAGCGTGCCCGAGCCGCCGATGATGACGTAGATCACGTACTGGAAGGAGCTCCATATCGTGAACGAGCTCGGATCGATGGCGATCTGCATCGAGGCGTAAAGCGCGCCGGAAAGTGCCGCGAAGCCGGCGGCGAAGACGAAGACAAGCTGCTTGTAGCGGAAGACGTCTAGGCCACGTGCGGCAGCCAGGTCCTCGTCCTGGCGGATCGCGCTTAGAGCGCGCCCCACGTGCCCGCGGGTGAGCCACCACGAGGAGAACGCCGCGATCACGAGGAAGAAGAGCACCACGATGAGGAAGCGCGCATTGGTGACGAAGGCGTAGTCGCCGAGCGCAGGCCTCGGGATGCCGGCGGTACCGTGCGGGCCGCCGGTGAACCACTCCCAGCTGTCGAACATGATGTAGAGCAGCTGGCCTACGGCGAGCGTGCCGATGGCGAAGTGGTAGCCGCGCAGCCGGAACAGCGGATAGCTCAGCAGAAAAGCGAGCGCGCAGGTGATGATGACGGCGCAGGGCAGCGCGGCCCAGAAGTCGAACTCGAACTGCTGCACCGTGAGCACGCCCACCACGTAGGCGCCGACGCCGACGAAGCCGCCCTGCCCCATGGCGAGGTAGCCCATGTGGCCCATGAGCAGCCCGAAGGGGATGACCGCGATCATCGCCGTGCCCGCCCCCACCAGCAGGCGCAGGTGATAGTTGTTGTCGACCGTCGCCCAGAGGATGCCGAGGAAGGCGAGGAGGACGAGCCAGCCGATTACGGCCCGCGTGCGGCGGTCTCGAAGCGATATCCGCTGGGCCTGGAGCATCGTCATGCGTTCCGATCCGGCAGGCCGAAGAGCCCCTGCGGGCGGATCATCAGAATCGCGAGCAGCACCAGGAAGGGCACCAGATCGCCGAGCTTGGAGCCGACGTAGAAGACCGTCAGGTTGTAGAGAATGCCGAGGATGAGGCCGGCGACGATGGAGCCCGCGATGCTGCCCATCCCGCCGAAGATGATGATGACCAGCGCCATCAGCAGCGGCTGGAAGCCCATGTCTGGCCGCACGTTGAAGAGCGCACCGAGCATGGCACCGGCCGCCCCGCCGAGCGCACCGCCGAGAAAGAACACGATCGCCGCCACGCGGCGCTTCTTGATGCCCATCAGGGCGGCGGTTTCCTCCCCCTGAGCGGTGGCGCGCATGGTGCGCCCGAGGTGTGTGCGGTAGACGACGAAATAGAGCAGTGCGAAGAGGACGAGAGTAATGCCGATGGTGACCAGTCGCGCGCCGTCGATTCGGATGTCGCCCCACGTCAGCGCCCAGTCCTCGCCCGGCATGGCGATCGGCCGCGCTTCGAAGTCACCCCAGATGCGAAGCGCCGTGGTGCCGAGAACCATGTAGAGGCCGAGCGAGGCCAGAAGCTGATCGGTCAAGGGCCGCCGTTGAAGGAAGCGGAAGACCGCGTTCTCCAGCACGATGCTGAGCAGCCCCATGACCACCATGGCAGCGAAGAAGCCGACGAAGAAGTGCGTGCCGAGCTGCGTCGCGACCACGTAGGCCACGAAGCCGCCGAGCATGATGAGCTGCCCGTGGGCGAGATTGATGACCCGGTAGACGCCGAAGATGAGGGCCAGCCCCGCCGCCGCCACGGCAAGGTTCATGCCGTAGGAGG
>MKWU01004335.1_pt1 | contig 16988 bp, 25 predicted proteins | sample 809101 | NCBI WGS metagenome assembly MKWU01 (sample SAMN05860141, study PRJNA318959) | sponge metagenome | host: Aplysina aerophoba | place: Slovenia: Piran, Adriatic Sea, Gulf of Piran | collected 2013-05-07 | reverse complement strand
CGATTTCGCTGTCAGTCCGCCAAGTTCCTGAAAGCCGATCGTCGCCTTGACATAGTCGCGCAGGACCGCTTTGCCGAGTTCCAGTTCGCCAGCCAGAAGGTGCTCGATCCCCTCCGCGAGGAGCGTTTCCCGAAAGCCCGGGTCACGCTCAATCCGTGCTCGTACGGTCTCCTTGACGTCCCGCGTTAGCGCCATCGGTTCACTCCTCCCGGCTTTTCCGCCTGCGGTACTCCTCCCACACTCTTCGAGCGCTGTCGATGTCTCGCTGCTGGCGTGCCTTTGTTCCCCCACCGAGCAGGACGATCAGTGCCTCGCCATCTCGACCGAAGTAGACCCGGTAGCCCGGTCCGAAGTCGATCCGATATCCAAGACACCTGCCCCCAGTGTTCGGGTGTTCGACAGGTTGCCCAGCTCCATGCGGGTCAACGCGGTCGTGACCTTCGCTGCAGCGCGGGCCATCGAGGCGATCGAACCACCGAGCGAATGGGCTGCTGCCCCGCGCATCGACGTACTCCCTGATATCGAACATCGGCCGCAGTAACGGATATGTTACCTCGGTTTCGGTTCATCGGCGCGCCTGCCGGGCGCCTTGCTCGTCCATTCCCGCTTGGGCGGGGCCCGGATCGCGGACCGGATGCTTGCGTAGGGCGTGCGGGGATCGCCCCTGGGATCGCCCCCCCCGAGCGAAGCGTCCTGCAGCGGTCACACGATCGCTGTCTTCCCCCCACCGGCGGGGATTGCCCGACGCAGAGAAATTGTCAAATGTTGTGGATCGGGCTTAGCGTGGGGTCAGGCGGCTTCCTTCCGAGCCTCCATCTCCGTCGGGTCGCGTTCCTGCATGGCGCCATCGACGAAGTGTACGCCGGCGCGCACCAGCGGTAGCAGGTGCGCGCCGTTCAACCGCCTCCATCGCCGCTGGGCCATCTCCAGCAGCTTGAAGGCCACAGCAGGCCCTTCGTCCGGGAGCCCGCACCCTTCGTCACTCGCTGCCGGAGCCTGACCGTCGCGAACGGCGACTCGATCAGGTTCGTCGTCCGCAGGTGCGTCCCGTGCTCGGCTGGATAGGAGAAGAACGTCAGCAACGGCTCCTGGTCCTCCACCAGGCAGGCCCGTCGCCTTCGGGTACTTCACCTCGAACTCGGCCACGAACGCCCCGATGGCCGTCTCCGCATCCGTCTTCGTCGGCGCGTACATCACGTCGTGCAGCGCCCGCTTCGCGTCCCCTGTTCCCTGCATGAGTCGGGACGCTCCCGGAAACCGCGGGGCGTCAGGGCAGCGCGAACTCCTACAGGTTTTCCGCCCCGCAGCAGTCCGGGTCGCTGGCGGCGCTGGAAGCGGCCGCGGCCGAGGTCTGGGAGCCGTTCGCCCGCAACAATCGGGTCGACAAGACCGCGCCGGGCTGGGCCTACCGGGTGGGGCAGGCGGATGTGCGCGACGTGCGCGAGGCCGACGGGCTGTTCGCGGTGGTCAACGGCTGCCCGCCCGACGAAGGGGTGATGGTGGAGCTGAGTCTGGCGATCGCCTGGGGCAAGCCGACGTTCCTGTTCCGTGACGACTTGCGCCGGTGCGCCGACACTGAGGCGCACCCACTGAACCTGATGCTGTTCGCGGGACTTCCGCAGACCGGTTGGGAATCCTATTGGTACGGCTCGGTCGCAGAGATCGCCGCTCCGGACAAGGCGCTGATGCGGAGGCTTCGGGAGCGGCCGCATCCGGGTGCCCCGTCGCGCGAGAGGACTTTGACGGGGACGGCGGCGTTCTGCGTCCGGGCTGGCTCGGCACTGCTCGGCACTGAGGTTCCGGGGACCGTGCGGGGGACAATCACCCGCGGCACCACCAACGAGTGGCCCCCTGGGGTTCTTCGTAGTTCCGCCGGCCGCTCGCCGCTCGGTTTCGTGGACCGAAGGGGAGGTAGGACAAGTGACGCGATGCCTCGCTCTGGTCACCCTGATCGTGGCGCTGGGCCCACTCGTAGCGTCGGATCAGCCATTCCCTCCGCTTGGCGCGGTTTCCGTCTCGGACAGGAACCCGACCGACCCGGCTGCCGGCAGCGTCGACGGCGATCCGCAACCTGTGCTGGTCGACCTTGATCGGTGTGTCCATGTCCAGATCGTGCTGACCGGCTCGCTGGAGGCGGACTTCTCGCAGGAGCGGGCGCACGCGGACCGCGCGGCAGCGGCCCGCGCACGACACGTCTCCGAGGAGTTGCTGCCCGGCCGCAACTCCTCGCCGCCCACATCTGCCATATCGACGGTCGCCGAACGGGATGCGTTTCATCGGTATCGCGCTGACGGCGGCGCCTCGCTGCGCCGCTGATGCGCCAGGAAGGGAGGCCAGTGCGATGGGGAGACCAGATCAGTCTCGCACTCGAGCGGTCTCGTTGTCGGCGATTGGCACGTTCGCATTGACCGTGGGGTCCGGCACGTCCGCAAGCGAACTCCCGGAAGGCGCACCCTGATTGCCCTCGCGCGCCGTGACGCCGGCCCTTGGCAGCCGCGTGGAGTGTCGCGACGGCCTGATGGCCGGAACCGCTACGGCCGATACCCTGTGTTGATGTCTTTATTCGCCATACAGCAGGCCGACGGCGACGCGTCGCTCGTCATCGAGGCGGCGGTTGTCGTGGCGGCCGACGGCTGGTGGGTTTTTCGCAACGCCAGCGACCGGCCGGTGGCGACGCTGCCCACGGCGGCAGTGCGTGCCATCGATGTGCTATCGGCCGGCGACGCGCGCGGAAGCGCCTGGGCGCAAGCCGACGATACCCCCGTCCTGAGAAACCGGCTCTACGCCAGGGTCTCTTGACGCAGGGTCCTGAGAGAACCCGCGCTGCCCGGAGGGGCTGCTTCGAAGAAGTCTGTCATCGGAGCGACCATCGGCCGACACTGCGAACAAGCGTGCCGGGAAGCGGATTCTCAACCGGGGGCCGAGTCCGTCCATCGCGGCCCGGCCTTCAGCTCCGCAACCAGAGCCAGCCGCCGCACGGCCCGGTCGACCAGCGCCCGCACCCGGTCATCCCTACCTCGCCGCACCTCGACCCCTGCGGGTTCGAGCGCGTAGGCCGCCAAGGTGCGCACCCGCGCGGAGGCTGTGTCCCGGTTCCAGGCTGCCCCCTGCAATGCCGCGAGGAAGACCCTTCGTCGGCACCCAACGTCGGGCACCGGTCCCGGGTGCATCATCGTGGACACCTACGGTCAGCCGAACAGGCCCGGAAACGTGCGCCGCCCGATCTGCTGCGTCTTGGCCTGGGAACGTCGGCGACCGGCTCGACTTCGTCGCGAGGCATCTGAGCCGGTCCTCGGCCACGCTCCGGCTCACAGCCCGGCAACGCCGATTGACACGATGGACAGCGGCCGGGTCGCGCGGGACGTGGCGAAACACCGACCGCACCGTTGGCAGATTGCCGTGCGCATGCGACCGCCGACCGTGTACCATGTTCGGTCAGTGGTCCCGGACCTGCGCTTCGCGCTGGAGACGGTACCGGCAGAACGAAACAGCCACCGGGGACGGGTCGGGATCGCGAAAATGTGTGTCAGCAACGAAGTCTGGACCTGTCCCGATGGCGCTGTTCGCGGTGAAGTGGCACGGACACGACACAATGCTTGTCGTCGAGGCGGCGACGGCCCATGCGGCCGAAGGGTGGCTGGTGTTTCGGTGCGCCGACGGCCAGCCGCTGGCGTCGCTGCGTGTCGAAGAGGTGCTGCATCTCGAGACCGTCACCCCTGGGACTCGGGACCGCAAGGAGAGTTTCGAGAGTTGACCGTTGAAGCGCCGGGGAGCTTGCCGACTGGTCTGCAGGAACGTGCAGGAGAATGGAGGTTTCGTCGTGCTCCTCTGTTCTCAGCGTCCGGCCGGACCGATACCCCTCTGGAAGGTGACTCAATTCGCCGTGGAGCGGTCCGAGCAGGACGGCGGTCCCCTGATCATCGAGGCGGCGGTCGTCGTGGCGGCGGAGGGCAGGTGGGTGTTCCTCAACTATGACGGGCGCGCACTGAAGACGCTGCCCACAGCAGCCGTGCGAGGCATCGAGACCGTTCGGCCCCGAAAGCCCTGGCCCGGCCGCATCAACGCCCACAGGCTTCCAGGTTTGGTCCCAGCAGCCTCCGGGGTCCACCGCGCCCATGACCCGGCCGAGGGCTTGTCCCCCCATCGGCACGCGCCGAGCCTCGAACCGGAATAGCATCCGTCTGAAGCGTCTGAGCGCCACTCCGAGCGTCGATGACGCGGTAGAGGCGCTACAACCGCTTCGTGGTACTTCCCGCGGCCAGGCTGACTGCATCGCGGTGGGCCGTGACCCGCCCTGTGCCTCCCGCCTCCGTATCTGAAGCTCTCTCGGATCGATTGAAGAAGCCTACTGCTGGCGCTCCGTGAGCGTGGCGACCGCTTCGGCGACCAGTCTGATGTCGTCGCGTAGGCTCTCGGTCATGACGTCGAAGTGCGTGCGCATGCGCTTCTCGGCATCGGTGATCTCGGTGCGCAAGCGTTGTTCCGTGCTGTCGATCTCGGTGCGCAAGCGTTGTTCCGTGCTGTCGATCTCGGTGCGCAAGCGTTGTTCCGTGCTGTCGATCTTGGCGTGCAGGCGTTGGTCCAACCGCTCTTCCGCCTCTGCGATTTCGCTGCGCAGCCTCCCCTCGGTGGTCCTCAGATCCTCCTTGGTCGCCAACGTTGGCAGGACCTGCTCGATCTGGCCCACCCGACGTTCGAGGTCTTCCGTTCCCTTCTCCACCTGATCCGTCGCCATCGTCCTTCTCCATCGTGGTCAGGTTGTGCGTTCGAACATCACTCGTCGGACGCCAAGCTTATCGTCGCCTGCAGCACGTACCAGAACAGGAGTGCTACCGAGGCGAACAGCGCCAGCGCCGCGGCTACGTGCTGGTCGGTGCGGTAGTGGCGCATCACGTTGGCCGTGTTGTAGAGGATGGCGCCGGCGGCGAAGAGGATCATCAGCCCGGTGAAGAACAGTCCGAGGTTGAAGCCAAACAGGACGCTGGCGGCGATCGTGCCGAGCGCCACGAAGCCGCCAGCCTGCAGCAGACCGCCGAGGAACGAAAAGTCGCGTTCGGTCTGCAGAGCCGTCAGCGTGAGGCCTCCAAAGGTCAGGCCCGTGATGATGCCGGCGGTCGGGATGACGTCCGGGGAGCTGTAGTACGCCGCCGTGTAGAGCAGGGGCAGGAAGATGACCGCCTCGGCGGTCACGAACAGTCCGAGGCCAAGGTACTGCGTGTGCGGCGCGGCCTCGGATCTCGCCCACCTGTCGGCGAGCCAAGAGACCGCCATGAACGCTCCGAGGACGAGGAGCCACGAGAAGCCGCCGACCATGTTCTGGATGAGAGCTTCGGCACCTGTCAATTGGAGCAGGTACGCTTCGAGGGCCATGAAGGCCAGTACCGCACTAGCCAGATGGCCGTACGTGCGGCGGATGAATGCGCCGCGTGCGCTGGTCTCGGCGTAGATTGCCAGCTCGGCCTCGGCGTGACCGTACATCATGCGCTCCTTGCGGCTTGGTGGTCGGTGCGCCTCGCCCGCGAACCGGACGAGCCTAGTCTCCGGGCTCGCGCCGAGCCGGGATGGCCTTCAGGATCCTCGTCTTGAGCCGTACCGTACCACACCTCCGGTTCAGCCCGGTCAGCCCGGTGGGCGAGCAAGGGGATGCGGGGCGGCGTGACGTTCTCAAAGGGACGCCGGGAGAGTGGAGTTTGGCCCAGTTCCGCGGGACACCTGTCCTCTTGGCGAGGAGGAGTCCACGATGCCGAAGTCGAGACCGCCGTACCCGGCGGCATTCCGACAGCAGATGGTCCAGCTGGTTCGGTCCGGACGTACACCGGGAGACCTGGCTCGGGAGTTCGAGCCGTCGGCCGAGGCGATACGAAACTGGGTCGCGCAGGCTGATCGCGACGCGGGCAAGCGCTCCGACGGCCTGCGCACCGAAGAACATGAGGAGATTCGTCGGCTGCGCCGGGAGCACCGGCGGGCTGCGCGAAGAACGGGAAATCTTGGCAAACAGCAGTTCAGTCTGCCGTGTCCTGCCGATCTTCACGTCCTCGACGATGCGGTCCGAGTCCCGCCCCCCGGAGAAGGGCGGGTTGGCAAGCACGACATCGAATCCCTGAACCGGCGGGCCGAGTTTCGCCTTCGCCGAGCGGTCCAGCGAGCGGGTCAGCGCGTTTCGTCGAAGGATGCGCACCCGGTCCAGTCCGCGCAGGGACAGGTTCATCGTGGCGAGCCGGACCATGCGCGGGTCCACGTCGTTGCCGAAGAGCGTCGCCTCTTGCAACTGGCGCACGGCGACGCGGCTCAACGCATCGCCGAGGCCACGCCGACCGGTCTTGTCGTCCGCCTCGATCCGCAAGCTGATCGGCAAGATGGTCGAGCGCGGGTTCCACGCTGGAGCCGGTCCGGATGTACTTCAGCCGGGGGCGGGTGAAGGTGACGGTGGGCGTCGCCAAGGGCAAGAAGACCTACGACAAGCGCGAGACCATCAAGCGCCGGCAGATCGATCGCGAGACCCGCGCGATGGTGAAGGAACGCTCGCGGTGAGGGCGCTGGTCACCGGGGCGGGCGGGCAGCTCGGACGGACGCTGGCGCGGGTGCTCGCGGCCGAGCACGACGTCGTGCCGCTGACCCGCGCGGAGCTCGACATCACCGACGAGCCCCGGGTGCGCGGGACGGTGGCCGAGGTGCACCCCGGCGTGATCGTCAACTGCCCGCCTGCAACGCCGTCGACGACGCGGTCGCGGCGCTGGCGGTCAACGCGTTCGGCGTCCGGTCGCTGGCGCGGGCCGCGAAGGCGATCGACGCCACCCTCGTCCACTACGGGACCGACTTCGTCTTCGGGACCGCGTCGGAGCCATACGGCGAAGACGACGCGCCCAATCCGCAGAGCGTCTACGCGGCGTCGAAGCTGCTGGGGGACTGGTTCGCGCAGGAAGCGCGGGCCTACGTGCTGCGCGTCGAGAGCCTGTTCGGCGGCGGGGACGGGCCGGGCTCCGATGAACGCCGGCGCGCGCCAAGGCAGCCTCGACCGCATGGCGGACGCGCTGCTCGCCGGGCGCGAGGTTCGGGCCTTCGTCGACCGGGTCGTGTCGCCGAGCCATGTCGACGACGTCGCCGCCGCCACGGCCGGCGCTGCTGCGGACGGCGCCGGGGCACGGGCTGTACCACTGAGTCGGGTCGGGTCACGCCACCTGGCTCGAGGTGGCGACAGCGCTGGCGGGGGAGCTGGGCGTGGAGCCCGCCGTCCGCGGCATCACCCTGGACGAGCTGGAGCTGCGCGGGCCGTGCCCCCGGTTCTGTGCGCTATCGAACCGCAAGCTCGCGGCGGCCGGCATCGAGATGCCCCGTTGGCGGGACGCGGTGGAGCGCTACGCGCGAGCTCTTCGCCGGCGCTGACACCGATTCGGGCGCAGTGGCCGGAGCACACGTTGACAGGACACGGAAAGCAACGGGAGAATCCGGTAGATGGACGCGACAGCCTGGACGGTGGTCGGAATCGGAGTGACGATCCTGATCGCGATCGGAGCGAGCTTCCAAAGCCTGCGCAAGGGAATGGCCAAACTCGAAGGCCTCCTGGAGGGACTGCGCGAAGCGATCACCGGTAAGCGAGCCGCATGAGGCAAACCGTCAGGGCATCGCTTGATCACTGTCCACGCCATCGCGTCCACACGGCGGTCCCCAGCAGCGCCGTCTTCACGCGCGCACGTTCGCCGGTGGCGGCGTCCTCGTAGGTGATCCCGCAGGCCGAGGCCATCAGATCCACGACTGTCTCGTCGGCAATCCGCACCACGGAATAACGTCGCACATCGCTCTCGTCGATCTGCGACACCGCGTCATCCGGAAGCGTTCCCAGCGCCTGCTTGATGGCGGCGACGTTGTCGTGGAAGGGATCGACGAGCAGGTCGATGTTTTTCGTCGTGCGAACGAAGCCGTGGAGTAATGACGGCGAACCCGCCGATCAGGAGGTAACGGGCGCCTGCCTCGCGGAGCGCACGGCAGAGGGCCACGAAGTCTTCGAGCTCAGGCGCGCGGCTGTACGCGCGATCTGGCTCATCATCCATGTGTCGGCTTCCTCGAAGGACGGGAATCGGTACAGCCCGCGCGGGACGAGGTCATGCCCCCGCAGCCGGTTGAGCGTACGCTGCAGGCGCGCAACGTCATCGAGCACTCGTGCCCCCGGGGCGCGCACAGTGACTACCTTCACGGCCAGATTCTAGCTCATGGCGGGCTTCCGGCTGCGGCGCCGGGGTTCCGTGTGCCGGCCCCGCTCCGAGATGCCGATGTTTCGGCATCACGAACACCCCCCGTTCGACGATGGCCGCGACGAGCGCGTCGTCCATCTCCCGGTCGCGGACTAGGGCGAATCCGTCGACGCCCGCCGCCACCAGCTCCTGGGCGTCATCGTGGTAGAAGACGACGTCGCCGAAGCGGCTTGGTACAATGCGGGATGGCCCTTCCCGACCTGTCCGGTTTCCCGGAACGCGGCGTGTTGAGCGCCGATTCGTCTGCTGCGGTCGAGCGGCTCCAGGTCGACGCGTGGCGCCGGATGTCGCCGCTCGACAAGGCCCTCGTCGTTGACGGGCTGACCCGGACCGCACAGGCTCTGGCCGTCGCCGGAATCCGCCGGCGACATCCGGGTGCGTCCGACCGGGAGTGCTTCCTGCGTCTGGCCAATCTCCAGCTGGGCCGAGAGACCGCGATTCGCCTGTACCCCGACGCCGCGGAACTGTTCGGTCCTGACCGCTGAGTGTGGGCATCGAGCCGTTCCAGGTCGCACTGTCGGTGGCGGACGCCCTTGAACGGTGCGGCGTGCCCTATGTCGTGGGCGGTTCCCTGGCCAGCTCCGTGAGCGGCGAGCCCCGGTCGACCCTCGACGTCGACTTGGTCGTAGCCATGACGGAGGCGGACGTGGAGCCGTTCCTGACTGCGCTCGGACAGGGCTTCCACGCGGACGATCATGCCTTGCGACGGGCCATCCGTCAGCGCTCGAGCGTCAACTTGTTCCACCACTCCACATCCACGAAGGTGGATCTGTTCATCGCGGGCGGCTCGCCGCTCGATCGACAGGCGATGCAGCGACGGGTGCGACTGCAGGTCGCCTCGGATCCGGACCGCTTCCTCTACGTCTATACGCCCGAGGACATTCTCCTCCAGAAGCTGCGGTGGTACCGCCTGGGCGGGGAGGTGTCCGATCGTCAGTGGCGAGACATCCTCGGGATCGTGCTGGTACAGGAGGACCGTCTGGACGAGGAATACCTGCAGGACGGCGCACGCCTGTTGGAGGTTCCGGATCTGCTCGAACGCGCGCTCCAGGTCAGGTACTGAGCGGAAGCACAGGCGGTCGTTCGCTCCTACCCGCCCTCTGGCAGCGCGTCCCCGAACTGGCGGACGAGCGGTCAAGTAGCGACAACCGACACGAGCGCGAACGCGAATACGACCGTCAGGCCGTAGCGGAAGCCGTGGCCTGCTGCCCCGAACCAGCTGCTGGCCGGGCGCGCGCAGGTGACCGTCTCCGTCTCGTCGGGCCTGTGCGAGATCTCCATCGCGTCGAAACCGACGGCGTCAAGAGCGACGATGCCGCCTGCGGCCACGTCGAGGTCGTCAACGGCGGCTTCGGCCGCTGCGACGCGTCCCCGCTCGCCAGGCGTGCGCCAGTAGCTCTCTCCACCTGCTGTTCGAGGCCTTGACGCTTTCCGTCCGGCCGCCCGCCCCGCATCGGGCCGGCGCAAGCCGGGCGCAAGCCGCCCCGGCCGAGGACGCTGGCCAGAGCACGCCGCTGCTCGACGACCTGTCCCCACTCTCGGATCCCTGCCTGCGCTGGTAGTAGGCGCCGAAGACCCAACCAGCGGCGCGGACAACCCCGTCGGACGCTCGCTGTACGAGGACCAAGCACCGGCTCCGTTCCGCTGACGGCCAGCGGGCAATCCCCCCGCACAACCTCGGACGATCCCGCGTCCCGCACACTCGATGGCGGCGGCCAGCCGGCAAATCTGCTGTCGCACCTCGGAGTGGCCCCGCCCATGCTCATTCTGGACCGAAAGAACACGACAACCTGCTTGACAAACGGTGGGGAGTCCCCCGCGAGGGCGTGGACGGCGGCGATCGCTGCGGAGACCTCGCAGTACGGCAGCGCCGGCATGTGCATACCCTCACGGGACGCTTCGACAGCGCCGCCGCGATGGCCTCGGCGGGAGGTAGACGCTTGCCCGGCGCCTGAAGTTCGAGCGGTGGGCGCTGGTACCGTCAGCGAGCTTCGGCCGCCAGCGCTTGGTACTCGACCAGCTCGCTCCGAACGCGACGGCGGATCGACTTCATGCCGAACAGCACCTTCACGTCGAACTCGATCCGGGAATGCGCAAGCGTCCAGAGATCCGGTCGGACCCACTGCAGATCGAACTGGCCCGCAGCATGACGGAGCGTGCCGGCGATACCCCACAGCCAGCGGAAGGGACGCTGCATCTCGAAGGTGACGCGGGCCACCCGGTAATCGTCCTGCGTGATCCAGAGGTGGCCGTTCGAACGATTGAGGGCCTTGTCGATGCGGCGCTTGTCCGGCAACCGGCCTGCACGGGGCACGAAGCGGATCACCCAGCACGAGTCGCCTCGAACGATGTCCGTCGCCGCCAGCGTCATGTGGTAGCGATCCGTCAACCCGCGGTCGAAGTCGACGTGCATCTCGTCGGGCTCGTATCGCTCGCCGCGTGCGGCGTGCCGTCGCGCTTCGCGGATGAACTCGGCCTTCCGGTCTTGCTCATCTTGCACGTCGTCGTGATCAAGAGAACCTCCATCACGGCCGATGAGCTCCGAGTAGAAGTGACCCGCGAGTGGATAGTGCCGGCGCCGGCTCATCTCGGTACGGGTGACGTTCCCGTCTGCGTCCAGCGACTCGACCGTTCCGGCGGTGACGTATTCGAAGGAGCTGCCGAGCGCCGAGTCTCGCTGCCTCGATACGACGTCGAGGGCGCGCTCGACGATGGTGGAAGCGTCCACTCGGTTCCCGGCGACAGGCTCGCCGGCCGACTGCGCGGTAGCCGGCTCCGACAAGCAGATCAGACCCAAGCAGAACGCCAGCGCGCTTCTTGCGCGTACCACCCGCTTTCGTGGCATCACAATGCAGCGCCCGCAGAAGCGGCGTCGCAGGCCGATTCCCGCGAGCAGGAACAGCTTGCGGATGGCATGGCCACAACGACCGACGGGGGAACGTTGGGCAGCGGTTGCGTGCATGGTGCCCCTCCTTCTCTGTATGAGAGTCCGAAGCGGCACACCATTACAGTCTTCGCTGCGACCTCGAAAACGACCTCAATGGACGGGTCAAAACCGGCCATGTGGACACCTCAAGACCGGCCATTTCCGGCGGCCCGATCGCCGTCCGGTCATGCCGACGCCGCCTCCGTGGCGGTCACGCACCGAACCCCGGTCACTCTCGCGTTGCGCTTCGGCGTCGCGCGTAGCGTCACGGACCGGCATGGCGCAATGAGGACTGTGGACGGTGTGGACCGCCGGGGCGCGCCGTCTGCCAACCTGGCTCGGAACAGACCACCGGACGTTGGCGTTCTGCCCCGCGCCGACCCGCATCGGCGACGACCACGTGCCGCCACCGAGCACGACGCACCGCCGCCGCTCTTCGACCTCGGCGACGCGATGTTGGTGATCAGCGATGGGCCGGAGCAGCACCGGGTGCGCCGGCCCTCAGCAAGAGCTGCCCGCCCGCCAGAGCGATTCAGGGAGGGACTGCGACACGCAGGAACACCGGAACCGGGTGGTCCGTCAACTAATAGTAGAGCCGCACGACAACGCGCATGTTGCCCGTCTGTCGATCGTGCTGGCCCGGAGAGAAACCATGACAACTCGTGCACTCTGGTCCCTACTCGTCGCGATTGGTCTGTTCTGTCTGGCTGGGAGCGCCTCTGCACAGGACACAACGTCGCGGCCGTGGCTGCACGTGCAGATTTTCGGCGTCGATCATGACGATGACCACCATGACGACGACGGCTACGGTGACGACGACGGCCGTCACGACGGCGAAGACGACGACGGCGAGCGCCATCATGACGAGGACGGCCAAGGCGACGGCGATGGTCGGCGTGACGACGGTGACGAAGACCGTGGCGACGACGACGGCCAGGAGGGAGCGGACTTCAACGTCAACATCAACGTCCCGCTGGCGGCGGTTGAGCCGCTACTCCGGTTGGTCCCGCACGACATCCTGTCCGAGGGGCGCCTCGCCATGGGCGACCGCGACGTGCCGGTCGACGTTGCCGCCATGCGCGGTCTCTGGGGCGCGATCAGCGACATCGGCGACGCGGAGTTCCTGACGGTCGACAGCGAAGACGAGACGGTGAGCATCTCGCGCACCGGGGATCAGATCCTCGTGCAGATGGCAGAGTGCGACGAGAACGGTGGCGAGACCGTGGACATTCGGCTCCCGGTCGTGGTGCTCGACGCCCTCCTGTCAGGGGACGATGAGACCCTCGACGTGGGCGCAGCGGTCGAGCACCTCGCCGACCTGCGCGGCGACATTGTTCGCGTCAGTGGGGACGACCATCAGCTGCGCGTCTGGATCGACGAAGTCGCGCGCCCCAGCAAGTGAACTCTCCAGTCGGCGGGGGCGGTGGTTCGAGTCATCCTGGTCTCGGGAACCGCGTGAACCAACGCCCCCGCGGTAGGATCTCGCTCATGGAGTCAATCGACCGCTACGGGTACGCCGGCGCACGGATCATGCTGGCCGCGATCTTCCTCCTGACCGGCTACGACAAGCTCGTCGACGTCGGGGACGCCGCGGGCGATATCGCCCAGGTCGGGCTGCCGTTTCCGACGTTGATGGCCGTCGTCGCGGGGCTTGTCGAGGTCGTCTGCGGCGTCTTCCTCGCCTTGGGCAGGAGGACGGAGTGGGCCGCGGCAGGGCTGCTCCTGTTCCTGGTGCCGGTCACGGTGCTTATCGAGAACCCCCTCCGTGCGGAGGCCGACTTCGGTACCGTTATCGACTTTCTGAAGAACCTCGCGATCATGGGCGGGCTGCTGCTCGTCGTGCTGATGGAGCGCCGCGATGCGAGCCGGTGAGCGGGAACGGCTGCTGTTCCAGGTCTTCACCGGACTGTTGGCGGCCCTGATGGTCGGCAGCGCGGCACGGGCCTTGCTCGACTACGCTTGGGCTCGGGAGTCGTTCGAGCGTCTGGGGTACCCGACCTACATCATCGTGCCGTTGGAGATCGCCAAGCTGCTCGGCGTGGCCGCCGTTGTCAGCAACGTGTCGCCCTTCCTGAAGAACCTCGCGTACGCGGGGTTCTTCTACCACCTGCTGCTTGCCCTGAGCGCGCACATGGCCGCGGGAGATGGACCGGAGATGATGGCCGCGTCGGCTTCGGGGCTGGTGCTGCTGGCGGGCTCGTTCCACTTCGACCGCAAGCGTTCATGACAGCTTCGCTCTCGCCGTACGCGTCCAGGGCGCAAGGGCAGCCGCAGATCGGAAAGGAGCATTCGCGACGGGTACATGAAGCGGGCCGTGGCGCTCTCGCGGCGCGGCGTGGAACGCGGCGCCGGGGGCTGTTCGTGGGTGCGGCGACCGCGTCGCGCTCGGCGGGTCGCGTCCGGGACCCGCCAACTACCGGCGGAGGGTGTAGCGGAGCCGGACACCAGCCCGCCGCGGCGTAAGCACGTTGGGCGAAGTACCGCCGCGACGTGAAGCCGTCCACGGTGCGGCCGATGCGCTCGGGCGTCTGACGCACGCTGGTGACGGCGTACTCGTCGAACAGGTTGTCGGCGTAGACGGTCAGCGTCCACGCGTCCTTCGACACCGACGCTGTCACCGTATGGAGGTCGTACGCCGGGAGGCGCTCGCCGCCGGTTCGGCCCCCGATACGGGTGAGCATGTCGCCGATGTAGCTGTAAGCCGTAGCCGTAGAGCAGCTCAAGCGCGACGTCGTCGCCGAGCGTGCCGTAGGAGGCGAACAGACTGCCCTGACTCCGCGGCGCCCCGGCGAGGCGGTCGCCCTCGAAGGCGTCGGCGCCGGCGTCGAGCAGACCGGGTGAATCCTGACTCAGCGCCGCCCGCGTGTACGACCACGACCCGCGGCGCAGCCGTTCCAACGCCCGAGCCTCGTTCTGTACCTTCCAGGTGACCGGAGCGGAGGCATCCGGCGCCAACAGCGCCACGTGCAACTCCACCTTGTGCGCTCATCGCGGTGCCGCTCAACCCGCGGCTGACTCTTCCAAATCGGCAGTAGCGCCGTGCGCTTGCGACAGCCAGCGGACCAGGGCTCCGAGCGCTTCGCGAGGGGTGTCACCGTAGAAGGGCATCACGGCGCTCGGGACGTCCGCGTTGCGGAGGAGACTCGCTCTCCAGCGATTCCCCTGCACGGGCGTGACTTCAACGGTGTACCTTCCTCCGCCGATGGCCTCCTCGAAGCGGTGAGTGCTCATGATGGCCCTTCTGCTCTGTATCTGTGAGAGTCCGAGGCGGCATGTCATTACAGTTGTCGCTGTCGCCGACGGGGCGGGACCCCGGGCGGGACCCCGCGGGCCAATCCGTCAAGTCGTGAGATGCCGTCGGTCCTGCGGACTGCGCGCGCGACGACGGCGATCACCGTCGCGCACGCCGTTCGACGGGGTCGCCGCGGCACCGGTGGCGGGAGGCGTTCGGTCTGCGCGTGACCTGTTGACCAACTTCATCGACCGCTTGCAGAATCTCTACGGATGGCCAAGGTGGCGAGACTTACCGGCATCGAGGAAGCGGCTCGGTGTCCGCTGCTCGACCGCGATCCCGAGGCGTGGCTGCGGTGCTGCACGGCACGGTTCCTGCCCATGGCCCGACGGATCGCCGGTGACGATGCGACCGCACACGATGCTCTGCAGGACAGCTGGATCCTCGTGCTGGAGAAGCTCTACCAGTATCGAGGCGCGCCTCCCGCGTGCGGTTGGGTCGGCACCATCGTGCGTCACGAAGCAGGTCACCGGGCGGCGGGGAAGAACCGCGCGGCGTTGCTTGCACCCGTCGAACGCGCTGCGGACGCTCTGAGTCCGGAAGAGGCTCTGCAACGGCGCCAGTTGCTGCGGATGCTGCTGGAGGCGATCGACCAACTGCCTCCGACGTACCGTGAGGTCGTGCTCTTGCGGGACATCGACGAACGCCCCGTTGCCGAGGTCGCCCGTGAACTGCACATTTCCCGATCCAACGTGGCGGTGCGCCTGCACCGGGCTCACAACCGTCTGCGCCGCCGGCTCGTGCAGTCGCTCCAGGCTCCGAAGGTCCCGCCGCCCTCCGGCGCGTCGCCATAGGTCCTCCGTCCGCGGCCCGGCCGGGGTCACTCCTGGGAATCTCGACGGTTTCGGTTCAGAACCGTCGAAACCCCTTCGGCAACGATGCGGACCAGGTCGCGCATGCCCTCGGCCACCACGTCGAAGTGCGATCGCAGACGCTCGCGGCGGACCGATAGAGCGCGTCGGGTCCGGGTCGGTCGCCACCGCTTGGGTACTGAGCCGCGCAGACGAGGCAATAGGTAATGACTACAGCAGACGCGGACTGGCAGGCACGACATGCGCTCTTCAGCAACTGCTTCAACCGGACCGGCCAAGCCTGCCGGTAGGCGCCCGGTAGGCGCCCGGTAGGCGCAGGAATGAGCGACGGACAAGATCGTGCGCCTGACGGTGGAGGATCAGTCAAGCGCGCGGCGGCCGTGAGGCGCAAGTCTCGCGGCGGTATATCCGGGACGGCGGCAACGACGGTCTGGGGGCTACCTGACGGAATTCGCGATCGTCGGCGAAAGCCGGGGGCGATGCTCCCATGCCGTCCATGTCGCGAGCCGACGCCGCCAGTTGTAGCACAGCGCCCGGCACGCTGCGCCTTGCCCCGTCCGTCATTCGGTGTTCCCGGTCCAGCTCGACAAGACGCTGGCGTGACACCCCGGCCGCACTCGCTGGAGATCGCGGTCCGCTCAAGGGGATGCTCCGTCTGCGAGGCTCTCTTCCGCGTGTTTCTCCCAACTGGGCCATCGCACGGCCGAACTGGGGTCATGGTGTTGAAGTGCACCAGGGCCATGCTTTCGGCCGATCAGGGCCATTGCGTTGCACCGTGACAGCGTGCCCGCCGAAACGGCCTTCCCGCAGGGAGAAACATTGGGTGAGCGACGCCAGAACTGGGGTCGCTCACCCATCTGATCTCTGATCTTCTCTGTGGGTTCCACAAAGTGCGTTCGGTGGTGAATGTGTCAACGTTGCGAGCGTTCTGTGCGTGCTGGACCTGAAGGTGCCGAGCGTTCTGTCTTGTGGTTGGACTGCGCGGCCTTGATTCTGCTTGCAAGTAGCCTGCTGCGAGTGCTTTACGGCCTCTGTCGAGGCGGATGCGCGGCTTCTGGTGGCCTAAGCTTGCGGCTGATGGCGGAGGGTTCTGAACGGGGTCGTCGGCGGCGATTGGGCCTCGCTGTTCACGGTGAAGCCGTCGGGCGCGTTTCCCACCTGAGCGTGGTTGCTGGATGCGTTGGTGGGGCCGGGAACAAACCTGATCACCTTGCTCAGTTCGGTTTTTGGCCCGATCCGGGCCTCGCGAATTTTCGGGTGATGGTGCACTGTTCGCACTCGAAGTGTTCACCGTCGGGGAGGTTTCGGGATGCAGATGCAGAGGATCGTGGTGTTCCTTCCCCCAGCGGCCGTCAAGGCGTGCGACGTGGCCGCGTCCAAGTACGGCTCGAACCGTTCGGAGGTCGTGCGGCTGGCGGTGGCCGAAGGGATGCGGGGGGCTGTCGAGGCCCTGGAGCGTTTGCGGGAGGTCAGGCTGCTCGAGGCTGCCGGCGCTGGCGCCGCGCGTGTCTGGAAGGCTCGTGGGACGGCGCAGCGGTCCGGTCGCGGCCGTTCTCGCGATGCGCTGGATCCGGACCGTGCCGTGTCGGCGCTTCTGGAGTACGGCAGGGCGGCCCGGGCGGCGGATCCGCAGATTGCTCCGGAGGAGCTGCGTACGGGTCTGCAGATGCACGCCCAGGTGATCGGCGTGTCTCCGGATGACCTCGAGG
>MKWU01004334.1_pt1 | contig 16990 bp, 12 predicted proteins | sample 809101 | NCBI WGS metagenome assembly MKWU01 (sample SAMN05860141, study PRJNA318959) | sponge metagenome | host: Aplysina aerophoba | place: Slovenia: Piran, Adriatic Sea, Gulf of Piran | collected 2013-05-07 | reverse complement strand
AGAGATGGACCAGTCTGAGATCTCCCGATTGGAACGCCGCAGCGACATGCTTCTCTCCACACTCAAACGCTTCATCAAGGCGACCGGTGGTGAGATGCATGTCGTCGTTACGTATCCCGACGGAGGCCCCGTCGAATTGCTTGTAGGCGAGGACTGAAACGGTAACTGCACCTCTCGCAAGAACAGACCCCCATCGAGAAATTTGATCGGAGCGTCCAACGGCCGTTGGCGGTGGGTGGTTGGTTGCATGGGGCGTTGTGTATACGTATTATACGTACGTGCCTAATAAGACGATCAGTGTCCCTGATGACGTTGTGCCGATCATCGACAACTTGGATGTCCCGTTCTCAAGGTGGGTGACCGAGCAGCTTCGTCGCCACGAGGCTCAGTCGAGTATGTCGTTCACCCAACAGCTTGTGGCAGATGCGGCTTTGGTCACGACCGAGCGGAAGCTGACTCGGGCAGACGCGGTAGCCGCTGGTGAGCGGATGGAGCGGTCTGCACCGTGGTGACGCGGGGAGCGGTGTGCTGGGTTGAGCTAGACAAGCGTCGGCCTTGTGTCGTGGTGTCTGCTGAGGATGTGTTGCGTTCGGAGGTATGGCAGACCCATGTCGTACCGCTTACATCGAATCTGGATCGAGCGGGTCTCGCCGGCAACGTGGCGCTGAACGCCGCGGTGACAGGTCTGCCGGCGGACTCGGTTGCCGTCCCGCTCGGGTTGGAACTCGTCGATCGCTCATGGCTCGCGGAAGCAGTCGGGCAACTCCCGGCGGCTCTCGTTGACGCCGTCGACGACGGTCTGCGGGCGGTTCTCGACCTCTGAGAACCAGCAAACTCATGTTGGGAGTTCGACGTGGCAACTCGGAGGTAGGACCCGGATGGGGAAGTGCGTTGACTAGTGTCCTGTGTCAGGGTACCATGACATCCATGAGTTTGATCGCTGCTGACTCGTTGCCGGTTGAGCCGCTTGACGTGTTGCGTGAGGTGGCCCGTTCAGAGGCGCAACTTGATGAGCTTCGGTGGCAGCAGATTGCAGCGGCTCGAGGCGCGGGAGCGTCGTGGGCGGCGATCGGCGAGGCGCTCGGGATCAGCCGTCAAGCGGCCTGGGAGTACTTCACGCGACGCGTGACTACGGAGCTTGCCGCAAACGTGGAGAACTCGGATCGTTGCGAAGACGAGGCGATGGCCATCGCGGTAGAAGAGGTTCGCACCGTGCGCCGCAGCCGCCGTGCCCGTTAGGGCCGATCGTGAAGGTGGTTCTCGACGCGAACGTACTGGTCTCTGCTGCAATTCAGACCGGACCGTCGTACCGACTCGTCGCCCGGTGGCTGGACAGGGGAGGCATCGAGGTCGTGATCTGTCCCGCGCTTCTTGCCGAGGTGGAAGATGTCTTGGACCGGCCGAGGCTCCGCAAGCGCGTCGATCCCGAACTGGCTCAGCTGTACATGGCCACGGTTCGGCGCATCGCTGACGTGGTCAGCGACCCGGCGCCGATCGCGGCCAGGCGCGAGATGCCGATGACGACTACCTCGTCGCGCTGGGCCGTGACCATAGCGTCGACTGGATCGTGACTGGCGACAAGGATCTCCTTCAATGGGAAGATCAGACACCACGAGCGATCACTCCCGCCGCCTTCGAAGAACTGCTCGACAGACCCGGTAGCTGAAGTCGGAGTCTCTGTGAGTGAGATCGGGTATAGCAGCGAGCACGACAACCCACCTGAGCAACGATCAGTTCGAGGATGTGGTCGATCCAGGTACGCCGCACCCGCGGGGTCGTTGCGCGACGGGTTCGGCATCACAGCAGGGTTTGGAGGGCGCCGCGAATCGCGGGGCTGGCCTTTGGGAAGCGGCGCGCCATGTCGAGGAGCTCTGATGGCTGGTTGCCGCGCATCTGGAGCCAGCGTTTCAGGGAGTCAAGGGCTTGTTCGGTCCCGTAGAGGTGACGCAGCCGATAGGCATCGACGATCGACCGGGCAGGCGCGTAGAGCCCGATCGAGAGCCCATCGCTGATCGCCAACTCGGTCCGGCCCAACTCAAAGGTGGCGTTGCCGAAGCGGTGCCAGGTGGCGGGTGCTTCGGTCCGCGGAGGCCTACGTGTTCGCGGCAACGCGACATGGATACTTGAGGGGATCTCGTCGGTGAGGTCGTGATGGGCCAGCGCAGAGGTCAGGCACACAGTTGCGTCTGGCGCCCGGATGACGATCTCGACAAGGTCTGGGTCGGCTGTCAGTTCTGGTTGGGCGTAGATGCCTCGGGCAAGGCGCTCGATGTCGCCACGGTCGCGCATCGCGTACAGGTCGCGGTCTGACCAGCCGGCGCTGCGTGCGTCTTTGTGCGTGAAGATTTCGGGGAGGTCAGCAAGCCGAGCCGATGACATGTATGAAAGTATAGCCAAGTGGGCGTGCTGTGGTTACATGTTCATACGGTTGAGGCCCATCATGACCTGCGATTGGGCCAACGGGATCGAAGCCATCGCCCAGGTTGATGGTCGGGATGATTAGCACGCTGGGGGCTCGGTAGAAACTGTGGAAACGACCAGTTCGAGGATGTGGTCGTGCGAGTTGGCGCGGTTCCTCCTTCGCGAACCTCGCGAACAGACTGCGGCTCGGTCAGGCGTCGTGGGCGGTTGGGTCGATGCGGCCGCGAGCGCGCTTGGTCTCGGAGCGGTGGCGCTTGGCTTGCAGTCGCCGGGCCTTGGCCGAACGGGACGGGCGGGTCGGTTTCCTCGGCTTGGCAACGGTCGAGCCGTCGCGCAGTCGTGATTCCAGGCGGTCGAGAGCGATCTCACGGTTGCGGGCCTGCGATCGGGTGTCGTCAACGATGACCCGCAACTCGGCACCGAACTTCGCAACCAGCCGCTTGCGCACCTCGACCTCAACGTCGCCTGCGGTCGTGAGATCGATCACGGCTTCGGCCCGGGTGCTCGAGCGGTTGGCGTGCTGGCCCCCCGGACCGCCGGAGGGATCGAAGCGCCATGCAACCTCGGCGGCCGGCACCGCCCCTCCAGGAAACAGGAGCAACCGGTTCATGCGGCCAACCCTACATGTCGCAACCACGGTGGTGTCTGCAACTACCGGTGGTGTCTGCAACCACGGTGGTGTCTGCAATCACGGTGGTGTCTGCAATCACGGTGGTGTCTGCAACTACCGGTGGTGTCTGCAACTACCGGTGGTGTCTGCAACTACCGGTGGTGTCTGCAACCACGATGGTGCCGGTTGTCTTGAGGCGGAGGTTGTGCGGCGCGAGCGGCGACGATCCACAACCTCGACGGCGGTTCGGACGGAGAGCCGGTTCGCAGGCGCTACGATTCCGCTGTCCGGCCCTTCGAGGGAATACCCGGGCATCAACCGGACGAGGAGTGATTCAATGCCGTGGCCCAGCGTTGCCGATGACCCAGTTCTGGAGATGATCGTCTCAGAGGAGGTCCGCCAGAATACGACCCTCCAGTTGATCGCCTCAGAGAACTTCGCCTCCCCGGCAGTAATGGCCGCGACCGGGTCGGTTCTGACCAACAAGTACTCCGAGGGCTACCCCCACAGGCGCTACTACGGGGGCAACATGGTCATCGACGAGATCGAGGACGAGGCTCGACGCAGGGTGTGCGCCCTGTTCGGTGCCGACCATGCCAACGTGCAGCCCCACGCCGGGGCGATCGCCAACATGGCCGTCTACCAGGCAGTGCTTGAGCCGGGCGACACCGTGCTGGGCATGAGCCTCGACCACGGCGGGCATCTGACCCATGGCTCGCCGGTCAACTTCTCGGGGCAGCAGTACCGCTTCGTCTCCTACGGCGTGACCGCCAGCGACGAGCGCATCGACTTCGAGGACATGGCCGCCAAGGCCCACGCCGAGAAGCCGAAACTGATCGTGGCCGGTGCCACCGCGTACCCGCGCATCATCGATCCGAACCCGCTGCGCGAGATCGCCGACGAGGTCGGGGCGTTGCTGATGTTCGACGCAGCCCACATTGCGGGTCTGATAGCCGGTGGCGTCCACCCGAACCCGGTCGGCATTGCCGACATCGTCACCTTCACAACCCACAAGACCCTGCGCGGCCCGCGCGGCGGGTGCGTCCTCAGTTCCGAACAGTACGCCGCGGCCATCGACAAGGCGATGTTCCCCGGAATCCAGGGCGGCCCGCTCGAGCACGCGATCGGGGCCAAGGCGATCGCCTTCGCCGAAGCGTCGACCCCGGAGTTCTCCGACTACGCGGCGTTGATCGTCAGCAACGCCGCGGCGTTGGCGAAGGCGCTCGCGGGGCATGGTTTCAGGCTCGTGAGCGGCGGTACCGACAACCATCTGCTGCTGATCGACCTGCGCGCCTTCGATCCCGACCTGACAGGCAAGCAGGCCCAGACCGTGCTCGACACCGCCGGGATCAGCCTCAACAAGAACACGGTCCCCGACGACCCGCGCTCACCTTTCGTCACCTCAGGGATACGGGTCGGCACACCTTCTGTGTCCACGCAGGGGATGGGACCCGATGAGATGGGCGAGATTGCCGAGTTGATTGCACGGGCGCTGCGCGGTCGTGACGATGCGGGCGTCGTCGATTCGGTCAGGGCCGACGTCGGCGGCCTCTGCTCAAGGTTCTGCCCCTACCCCGGTCTCGGCGTGTGAGCGGCGAGTTGAGGTAGCGGAGATGCCGGCGCCATCGCTGTCGGCGTACCTCCTTGTTGCCGCGGTGGCGGCCGCGATCACCTTTCTGGCCACGCCTGTGGTGCGGCGCCTGTCGGTCCGTCTCGGAGCGGTCGCGGCGCCCGATGAGCGCCACGTCCACACCGAACCGACCCCGCGCGGCGGCGGCGCGGCGATGCTCGTCGGTCTCATCGGAGCATTCTGTGCGGCTGCACTCATGGACGACTTCGCCGATGTCATGTCTGCGCGTACGGAGATGCTCGGTGTGGTCGTCGCCGCGGCGGTGATCTGGAGTGTCGGGTTCGTCGACGACGTGCGCGAGATCTCCGCACCGGCGAAGGTTGCCGGAATGGTGCTGGCAGGAGGGGTCCTGTCGCTGACGGGCGTGTCGATCCTGGTGTTCCGGGTGCCGTTCTTCGATCTGCTGTTCCTGTCGGCCGACTGGTCGGCGCTGGTGACCGTCCTGTGGGTCCTGGGCATGGCAACCGCGGTCAATCTGATCGACGGTCTCGACGGTCTGGCGGGAGGCACCGTCGCTATCGCCTCGGGGACCTTCCTGCTCTACGCGCTGCGTCTCAGCGACGCCGACGTGATCAGTGCGAACAACCCCGCAGCGTTGTGGGCCTGCATCACCTTGGGCGTGTGCGTGGGATTCCTGCCCCACAACGTCCACCCGGCGAGGATCTTCATGGGCGACGGGGGAGCGCTGCTGCTGGGGTTGTTGATGGCGGTCTCGACGATGTCGGTGGGAGGCCGGACCACCGGTGAGTTCTCCGGTCAGGCGTTCTTCTTCTTCGCTCCGATCTTCATACCGCTGGTGATCCTCGGGGTGCCGATCCTCGACACACTCTTCGCGGTCGTCAGGCGGGCGGTGCGCGGCGGCGCCCTCCACGCGGCGGACAAGGAGCACCTTCACCACCGCCTCATGCGGATCGGTCACGGCCACGGGCGAGCCGTGCTGATCCTGTGGATGTGGACCGCTCTGCTGTCGGCCTTCGTGCTGTATCCGACCTACACCGGGGAGGGCGACGCGGTCGTGCCGATCGGCATCGCCGCATTCGCGCTGGCCCTCTACACGGTGCTGCACCCCCGTTTGGGCCCCGGCGTCACCGAAGTCGACGAGACCGAACTAGAGGCCCTCGAAGCGTTGAAGACCTCACCCAACGGCCACCTCAAACTCCCCCGCCGCCGCTGACCCCGCAGCGGCTAAGCGTCTTCGGGGTTGATCTCCTCTAGTTCCAATCCGGCCGTCTCGGGGAAGCGGGTGAGGATCAGCCAGGTGACGATCAGCGGGCCGGCGCTGAGAACGGCGATGGCAGGACCCACCGCAGACATGCGGTCTGACAGGTAGCCGACGAAGAACAGCCCCAGGGCGCTGCCGGCCACGCCCAGCGTGATTATCGCCCCGTTGGTGCGCCCGCGGTTGTGGGTGCCGAACAGCTCCGGCCCGTAGACGGCGAGCGCAGGCACGGCGAGCGCACCTAGAACGCCTCCCAACAGCGTGGTCGACCACAAAGCGACGCCGTCGAAGAAATACGAAGCGCTGGTCAAAGCGGTGCCCAGCACGATCCCCAAGGCTCCGACGCGGCGACGACCGTGCCGCTCGGCGAGGTAACCGCCCAACAGTAGCCCGATACCGATCGGGGTCGCAGTGGTGATCGTGAACACGGTGATGCCAGCCCCGGAGAACCCCTGCTCGTCTTTGAGGAAATCGTTGCGGAACCCCGAAGCCGGAGCCCAGAACATGGCAAGCAGGAAAGCCGAAGTCGCGAGCAGCGTGAAGCGGCCTCGACGCCGGGCCCGCAAGGAGTCGGTGGGCGCCGCGATCGGGGCGGCCTTCATGAAACGCCGACTCTCGGGCAACCGTCGTCCCAGCAGTGCCACAACCGCGACGCCGACGATGGCCACAAGGTAGATCGCCCGCCACCCCCGTTCGCTGAGATCAGCGACGGGCAGAATCCATACGGCCATGCCCGAACCGAGTCCGGCACTGAGGGTCAAGACCGACGCAGCCCAAGCCCTCGACCGGTAGGGCATCTCCTCGACGGCCACTATCGCAATCAGAATCCCCAGCGCGGTAGACAGGCCCCGCGCCGCGAGCTGCGATCCTCCCAGCACCCACAGGTTCGGTGACAGTCCCCCGAGCACAGTGAGTACACAGCTGGCAATACCCGCGCCGAGCAGCAACGAGCGGCGGCCCCGCCGGTCGGCCAGCGCGGCGGTGACCAGAGCGATCAACACACCCACCCGAGCCACGCTGAGCACCCAGCCCTGGGCCTGGTTGCCGTGGCCGAACTCGTCAGCGGCGAAGGTGATCGTCTGGCTCAGGACCGAGCCGAGGTACCCGTCGACGATCTGTATCCCCGCCAGCAGGGCGAGCACGGTGGCTGCACGCTGATCAAGCCGGTCAGGCGGCGCCCACCAGTAGCCGTAGCGTTGCCGCCGATGCATCAGGGCGCGGCGCACCGGGAAGTGAAACAGCCAGGCCCATATCGAGACAGCCAGCTTGTATGTGGTGGTCTCGGTGACCTGGTAGCGCCCGTCGCTGGCCGGCTGCGCCTCCAGGGTTCGTTCGTATTGGCGGAAGGGCCCCTCGAGACAGCTCCACCGGTCGGTGCCGCTCAGCGCCTCGGCGACGATGTCGCTTCGGGGTTGTCGACGCTGCTGCAACTCGGCGCGGTCACATACCGAGGTGGTCGAGATGGTCGTCATAGAGGGCCGATCGGAGAGTCTACCGCGGTCCGCAGAGTCGCCCCGGCGCGTCTATTCTGGGGGTTGTGCCGACACCTGACCATGTTGGAGATGAGCAACTCTCGGCCTCAGCGGTCCGCTTGCTCCGTCGCCCCCGACCGCGCTACCGCGGTTGGCTGCACCGGTGGGCGGCGTTGGCCTCGATCCCGCTAGGTGTGACCCTGACCGTGTTCGCGGAGGGGACGCGGGCCCAGTTCTCGATGCTGCTCTATTCGCTGGGAATCACCGCGATGCTCGGGGCGAGCGCGGTGGTCCACGGTCGGGACTGGTCGGCGCGCAGGGTGGAACTGCTGGTGCGCATCGACCATTCGGTGATCTTCTTGATGTTCGGCACCTGTGCCACGCCCATCGCCCTGCTCGGTTTGGACCCGCCGGTCTCGGGGCTGCTGATCGCCGTCGCCTGGACCGGGACGCTGCTGGGGATCGCCGCGGAATGGCTGCCGCTCCATCCCCGTGCGGGGGTCATGAACGGCGCCTACCTGGGTTTCGGCTGGTCGATGGTCGTCTTCGCTCCCTGGCTCGTCATGTCGTTGTCGATTCCGGAGTCGATCCTGTTGTTCGGTGGGGGAGCGGCCTACACCGTGGGAGCGGTGGTGGTCGGCGCTCGTCGCCCCGACCCCTGGCCCGACACGTTCGGCTACCACGAGATATGGCATGTGCATGTAGTCGTGGCCGTCGCCTGCCACACGCTCCTAGTGGTGTCGCTTGCGTTCTAGTCTGTTTCATACTGGCTAGTCTGATTCATACTGGGTTTTGTGCAGGCTTAATGTTGTGGTTTTCCGTCTTGTTGTGGTCGGTTGTTGTTGCAGTGTGGGCGGCTTCGTCCTCATCGGTGCCGACTGTTGCGGTTAGTCGTCGGGGGTGTAGAAGTCGGGGGTGTAGAAGAAGCCTCGACCGGTGCGGTTGGGGCGACCGAGGTTGAGTTGCCCTTCGTCGGCCAGGCTCGCAAGGAGTTGTGCTGTGGAGGTCCGACTGAGACCGGTGAGGTCGGCAGCCTCGGTGGATGAGACGCGCCCCCGCGCCCGGCTCCAGTCGATGATCAGGCCGAGGCGGCCTTCGGGTGTGGTGAGGTGTTTGGTCCGGTCAGCGAGTCGTTGGCGAGCAGCGTCGGAGAGTCGGTGTGCGGCGCTATGGGCGGACGGGACGCCTGCGACTCTCACGATGATCGCCGGAGTCTCGGGCGAGGCTTGATCGGAATCACGCGCAATGAGGGTTGTGTCCGCCAGTTGCGCAATAGCTTGTTCTGCCTCTTCGGGGCTGCGCTGCAGCACCGGAGCGGCGGTCTGGGCGTCGACCCAGCCGTGGCGGGTCAGATGGTTGATCAATAGTAGAACCTCAACGGTGGCGGCCTGGGGGGGAGTGAGATCTCCCAGCAGATCGATGATTGTCTGGTCGGGCGGCCCGCCGAGGAGAGCTACTCTCACGAACGGACCTTCATCCTCGGAGAAGACCGGCGCGGGCCGCCCGGCGCGGAGCATGTCGCTGACCATCCGGTCCACTCCCACGCCTTCACGTTCGGCGAGTCCCAGGCGCGCCATTGCCAGCGCCAGGCTCTTGTAGCGAGGCACCGCGACGTGAGTGATGATGTTTTCGGGAGCAACACCTCCAACGAAACCCCCGGGGGATGTGACGATGAGTGTGTCGCCGACGTGCTCGACCGTGGTCGGCAGGTGGATCATCCAGTCACGGTGGGTGATGCCGTTGATGATCGCCTCGCGCAGGGCTCTGGGAGCGATGGCGCGCACTTGGGCGTGCGCGAAGCCTCGTGCCAGGTGTGTGGTCGGGTTGGCGTGGGAGGCAGCCTGCTCAACCTCTCGTACCTGTGCCAGCAGCGGACCGTAGGCCTCGATCCTCAGCGAGCTGTCGTCACCGGGTGCGTTGCGGCGGATGTAGTCGATGCCTGGCCACGGCGTGGCGACGAACATCATGGATCCTGCGTTTGTGAGTCTCTCTCCGTCTGTCACCAGGTTCAACCGCCGTAGCAGTTCGGTGTCGTCCACATCGGCCAAGTTGCTGTCGCTTGTGCGGCCGGGCCTCTGGCCGCTGCGCAGGTAGGTTCGTGCTATCTCGCATGCCACCGGGCTAACGTCTGCCAGTGTGTGGCCCGAGGGTTGGTCGGACCAGTCGTAACCGCGCCGCAACAGTGTTCTCGACTGCCAGGTGACTGGATCGACATCCACACAGTTGGTCCCCACGCGCCATCGCACTCTGCCTCGATAGACGACAGGACTGAGCGCCTCGACACTGCTCAGCACCAGCAGGCGGCTGCCTTCGACGTTTGCGACCCGCGCAGAGATCGTGAGACTTCCAGCGGTCAGTTCCCAGATACGGTGCCGCAACCACTCGGGGTTTAGCTCCGTTCCGATCTTCTGGCCGCCGTCGGCGACGCCGACAATCACGGCGCCACCTCCAGGGGTATTGGCCATGCACGCCATCTCGCCTGCCAGATAGTCAGCGGCCTGCTCGTTGGTCTCCGCACCGGACAGAATGCTGCCGTCGGCTGCGCGCCGACCGGGCTCCTCTTTGACGTCGACGCGCTCAACTTCCATGGCTGACGGCGCTTCGCCTTCGGAAAGTCGACGCAAGGCAGCGTCGATCAGAATCTCGAGTGGGTCGGGTCCCAGGATTGCCGTTGTCATGGTGGTGGGCGTGTTCAGCGGGCTGGGCGGTGGCGTGAGCGCACTCTAGCCTCTGGAAGTAGCGGGTTTACGTTTTTCGGCGAATGAGTTTGTAAACGTAAACCTTTGGCTCGATTTCGGGTTGCAGGTTTACGTTTCTGGCGGTCTGGTCCCGTAAACGTAAACCTTTGGCTCGATTTCGGGTTGCAGGTTTACGTTTCTGGTCCGCGGCCTGCACGCCGGTCACCCCCACTGGTGCTGCCTACCGCCCCGGGTGCTGCCTACCGCCCCGGGTGCTGCCTACCGCCCCGGGGTGCTGCCTACCGCCCCGGGGTGCTGCCTACCGCCCCGGGTGCTGCCTACCACCCCGACTCTGGCGGGGAGAAGCCTGTCGGCACGACCACGTCTGCGGGGGCCAACTCGGCGATGGAGCTCTTGCCGATCCCGCGCAGGGTAGCGGTGATCCCGGCGTTGAGTATGTCGAGCACGTTCTCCACGCCCGCCTGCCCGTTGGCTGCCAGCCCCCACAGGTACGCTCGGCCGATCAGCACGGCATCAGCACCGAGGGCACAGGCCTTGACGACGTCGCTGCCCCGTCGGATTCCACCGTCGAGAACCACCTCGACCTCGCCGCCGACCGCGCCCGCGACCTCTGCAAGCACCCGGATCGGGGCGGGGGCGCTGTCGACATTGTTGCCGCCGTGGTTCGACACCGAGATCGCTGTGGTGCCCGCATCGACCGCCCGACGGGCTTCGTCGGCTCTGGCGATTCCCTTGACCATGAACGGACCGTCCCACTCCGAACGCAACCACGCAACGTCGGCCCAACTCGGCGGTGGTGTCGTCATCCAGGTGCCGTAGGCCTCGAAGAACAGCGGCGCCTGTTCGTCGACGGCGGCGAAGTTCGGGACCCGGAGCCGAGGAATCGTGCCCTCGCGCAGCCACGACCAGGCCCACGCCGGTTTCGCCATTACCTCCAAAGCGTGCGGCAGTATCTCCTTTGGTGCGAAGGACTGGGGGATGTGGGGGCTGCCCCAGTCGCGCCCGTGGGAGAACGACCAGTCGAGCGTGAGGATCAGGCCGTTCGCCCCGGCTGTCTTGGCGCGCTCCATGCGGGCGAGCATGAAGTCGCGGTCACCGGCCCAGTAGATCTGAAAGAAGGTCTGCGGGTTGGCAGCGACCACCTCCTCGATCGGTCTGCCCCCGAAGGAACTGAGCCCCATCGGGACCCCCCGGTTCGCTGCGGCACGGGCCACGGCCACTTCACCTTGTGGATGAACGGCCTGCACGCCGGTGGGGGAGATCATCACCGGCATTGCACAGGGCCGGCCCATGATGTTGACGGCGGTCTCGGGGCTCGCCACCTGTCCTGCGGTGACGGGCCGGAACCCCAGTTCGTCGAATGCGGCGGTGTTGTCGCGCATCGACACGCCGGCTTCCGCCCCGGCCACCAGGGCGCCATAGACCGACTTGGGGATGCGCTTGCGGGCCCGCTGCTCGGCGATGGCGACCGTCTCGAACCACTTGTTGCTCACGATTCGTGACCGTAGCGCCCGCTGCCTGAAATCTGCGCGTCGAACCACAATGGATGTGGCTGGACGCGCAGATTTCCCGGTGGAGTCCTCCCGCTGGGATCAGCTCCCTGCGTGGCTGCGGACTGTCGGCTGGGTCGTGCGAATTCCATGTGTTGAATCCGAGCATTCGGGTCGGGTATTATTGCTGCACGCCGGACCGGAGGTAGACGTGTTGTCACAAAGCCAGTTGCGTCGTCACAGATCGCGTAGGCGTCTCTACGTGTGGGTTTTTGTGTGTCTGCTGGCGGCGGCGCCGGTGGTGCTGACACGGTTGGCCCAGTCGGGGGGCGGCCCAGAGTCGGTCGTGGCCATCGCCAGTTCGGGTGGTGATCTGGATGAGGCCCTGTCGCCTGGTTCGGGTGGTGATCCGGTCGTGGGCGTGTCGCCTGGTTCGGGTGGTGATCTGGATGAGGCCCTGTCGCCTGGTTCGGGTGGTGATCCGGTTGTGGGCGTGTCGCCTGGTTCGGGTGGTGATCCGGTTGTGGGCGTGTCGCCTGGTTCGGGTGGTGATCCGGTTGTGGGCGTGTCGCCTGGTTCGGGTGGTGACCTCGGTGAGGATGCCACGTCCGGTTTGTCGGACGAGTCTGTGGGCGAGCCGGAGGTTTCGGTGTCGGCTGCTGGTCTCGGCGGGAGCGCTCCGACAGATGGGGCCGCCGCGTCCGCATTGTCGGACGAGTCTGCCGTGGAGCCTGAGGTTGTTGGTGGGCTTGTGTCGGTGCCTGATTCCGACGTTGGTTCCGGCCCTGCCGTGGAGCCTGAGGTTGTTGGTGGTGCTGGTTCGGGTGTGGGTACTGAGCCTGACGGTGGTTCTGGTTCCGGCCCTGCCGTGGAGCGTGAGGTTGTTGGTGGTTCTGGCCCTGCCGTGGAGCCTGAGGTTGTTGGTGGTTCTGGCCCTGCCGTGGAGCCTGAGGTTGTTGGTGGTGCTGGTTCGGGTGTGGGTACTGAGCCTGACGGTGGTTCTGGTTCTGGCCCTGCCGTGGAACCTGAGGTTGTTGGTGGTGCTGGTTCGGGTGTGGAGCCCGAGGTTGTCGTTGGTTCTGGTTCGGGTGTGGGGCCTGAGGTTGTTGGCGGTTCTGGTTCGGGTGTGGATACTGAGCCTGACGGCGGTTCTGGTTCCGGGCTTGCTGTGGTGCCTGATCCCGACGGTGGTTCTGGTTCTGGCCCTGCCGTGGAACCTGAGGTTGTTGGTGGTTCTGGTTCGGGTGTGGAGCCCGAGGTTGTCGTTGGTTCTGGTTCGGGTGTGGGGCCTGAGGCTGTTACGGGTTCCGAGTTGGGGGGTGAGTTGGATTCTGGGCTTGGCGGTGACTTGGACTCAGGCGACGAGCATCCCGTCGATGGAGGTGAGGGTGTGCCGTTCACGTATTGGGATGGTGACAAGGAACGGACTGTGTGGTTGGAGGTCGAGACGGCTGAGCCCGAGTTGGGGCAGGCACGAGACGGTATTGTCGGCGCTTCGGATGGTTTGGGTGAACAGGGTCGCAGTGTGGTGTTCCGGGATGCGCAGGGTGATGAGGTGCGCCTGCCCGGAGGAGTGATCGTCTTGCTCGACCCGACCTGGACGGCGGTTCAGGTCGAAGAGTTCTTCAGCGGCAACAACATCGCGCCGGCTCGGGTGTCGGAAATGGGTTGGATCGGCAATGGTTTCGTGGTTGACACTGAGCCTGGGTTGGCGGCGTTGTTGTTGGCGAATACGCTGGTCGGCCAACCCGGTGTTGAGATGTCGTCGCCGCATGTGGAAACCGACTTGGTAGGTCGGTAGTCGGCGCGGGGATTTGGTGATGCGGCGAATCCAATTGCGGAACACACTAGGCATCAAACTTGCTTGGGCGCGGCGCGGCGTGCGCCAAGACCCCGATACCCCGATACCCCAAAGCCCCGATACCCAGCGTGTCGGGGTGCGGCGCGGTGTGGCGTTGGCGGTGGTTGTGGCAATGCTGGCGGTGCTGGTCGCCCCGCAGAGCGCGGCGCAGTCACCGCCGGAGGCACCCGTGGTCACTCAAGTCACGCCCGGCACCGCTGAGGTGGCAGTGACATGGCAGGCGCCTGCCGACACCGGCGGCAGCGCCGTGGTGGCCTATGACCTGCGCTGGATCGCCTCTGACGCTGCCGACAAGTCTGCTGCCGGCTGGACGGTGCTCGATAGCTTCTGGTCGTCGGGGCCGTTGAGCGGCACGGTGACTGGTTTGGTGAACGGGGTCGGCTACGACTTCGCGGTGCGGGCGGTGACTGCTGCGGGCGACGGCGCCTGGTCGGCGGCCGTCTCGGCTGCCCCGCGCGACTCGGCGCCGACCATCACCGGGGTCTCCGAGGGTGAGGGAGTGCTGTCGGTGGTTTGGTCGGCACCCCCGGAGGTCGCTGACACCGAGACCGTGTTCTACAACGTGCGCTGGATCCGCAGCGACGCCACAGACAAGAGCGCCGGCAACTGGACCGAATCGGGTTCGCTCCCTTACCCGCAACGCAGGTGGCTGGGGATACCCCTCGACAACGGTGTCAGCCACGACGTGGCAGTCCAGGCGCAGACCGACCACCTCAGTGCCTGGTCGTCCAGCGTGTCGGCGACACCCGCCGACGCGCCCGACAGTATGTCCAGCGATGCCGGTTCGGTTGCCTCGGGCGTTGCGGTCTCCGCAGAGATCAGCACGCCACAAGACGAGGACTGGTTCAAGTTCGAATTGAGCAGTCCGGCGTTGGTGATGCTGCGGACCTCCGACCCGTTCGCCGGCGCCACCAACGCGCACCCCGACCCTGAATGCGCCCTCCATGACAGCAACGGCGACGTTATCGCCGAAAACAACGACAGCTTCTACCCGAACGCCAAGAAACACTGCCTGATCGTGCGCAAACTCGACACCGGCTCGTACTTCGTGCGGGTCCGCAGCAACCGGCCCAACCAGAACAATCCGCCGACCAACAACCAGAACAATCCGTCGACCAACAACCAGCAGAACCCGCCGACCCAGAAGGGGGCCTACCTGCTGCACGCGTCGATGGTCGAACCGGGTGCCACCCAAGCAACGGCGGTGCCCTTGGACAAAGACGGAGTCACCGTCGGCGACATAGCCAGCAACTCAGACACCGACTGGATCTCTGTGACCGGCGGCAGCGCCGGCGAGTTCGTCTGGGTCGAGGTCAGGCCTCAAGGCGTCTCCGACGGCCTGCAGGTCACGCTGATCGACTCAGCAGACAACGTACGGTCCCGCACTGCGAGCCCCTACAAATGCTTCACGCAGCGATGTCCCAACACCGAGTACCCCAACGCCGACTTCAACATCTGGTTCGAGTTGCCTGCGAACACGACGTACTGGCTGAAGATCGAGTCGCCGCATGCACAGACACCGACGGCGGCCACCTACGCGTTGACCTTGCGCCGCGACACCACCTACAAGCGCTTCAAAGACACCTGCAAGTCCCGCGGGCGCCCCCCGCAGTGGGAGGACGAACTGTCGGGCTGCCAATGGCACCTGCACAACGACGGGCGGAACGGCAGAACCTCCCGAGAGGACATCAACGTCCTCGCCGCCCACGACGCCGGGTTCCTCGGCGATGGAGTGGCCGTACAGGTGGTGGACGACGGCATCGACCTCCACCACGAAGACCTCGTCGACAACACCAACAACGCCGCCGAGAGCCGTACGACCTCACTGTGCGTGAACGACCCTGCCCCGTTCACGCCGACCGCCAAGCACGGCACCGCGGTCGCGGGCATTGTAGCAGGGCGCGACAACACCCTCGGGATGCGCGGCGTCGCCCCCAGGGCGCAGGTCTACAACATCCGCTTCCTCACCTGCATCCACCGTGAGCCGGGTTATCTCGGCAGGGCCATGGCGCAGAACGCGGCGAAGATCGCCGTCTCAGTGAGCTCCTGGGGCAAGAAAGACAGTCCCGCCGCGGAACCGATCCAGGATATTTGGCGACAGGGTCTGGAGTATGGCCTGCAAGCAGGCTTCGGTGGCAAAGGCACCTCCTACGTGTTCGCTGCCGGCAACGGCAACGCCCTCGACTACGCGACCCTCGAAGAGTTCGCGACCCACCGCGGGACGATTCCCGTCTGCGCGGTCGACGCACGCGGCAAGGTCGCAGGGTATTCGGAGAGGGGCCCCAACCTGTGGGTGTGCGGACCCGGCAATGACACGAGCTGGCGATGGGGAATCGCCACACTCGACCTCCACAGCCGCTACCGCGACGATTTCGGGGGCACCAGCGCGGCTGCGCCTGCCGTGGGAGGCGTGGTTGCGCTGATGCGGGCGGCCAACCCGGACCTGACTTGGCGCGACGTCAAGCTGATCCTGGCAGAGACGGCCCGCCGCAACCATCCGACCGACAGCGGTTGGGCCGAGGGTGCTCCAAAGTACGGCGACAGCACCGAACGCCACTGGTTCAACAACATGTACGGCTTCGGGATGGTCGATGCCTACGCAGCGGTGCAGTCGGCGCAGAACTGGACGCTGCTGCCCCCGATGCTCACGAGCACTTCGACTGCCGCGGGCGGTCCGCTGAAGATCCCCGCTGACCGTTCCACGGTGACGAGCACGGTCACCGTCAGCGACACGATCGAGTTCGTCGAATACGTGGAGATCAACACCAACTTCAACGCAGACGATTTCCGCCATCTGGACGTGGAACTGGTCTCGCCGTCGGGAACAGTGTCTTTGCTGTCGCCCGCCATCAACTTCTCCCCCGTGGCTGCGCCGTTGAAGGAGGCTTACCGTTTCGGATCGGCGAAACATCTCGGCGAAAGCGCCGCAGGCACCTGGACGCTGAGGATCACGGACCGCTACGCGACCCGCAACAAGGGCAAGGCTGTGCTCACGGATTGGAACCTGGCCGTCTACGGGAACCGGCGACATCCCTCTGCGCCGATGCTCTCTTCAGTCACACCGGGGCCGGCCTCGCTGGCAGTGGCCTGGCAGGCGCCGTCGGAGTCGGGCGCAACGGCGCTGACCGGCTATGAGCTGCGCCACATCTCCAGCACCGCCACCGACAAGACCGACGACACGCGCTGGGATGTGGTAGCGGTTCCCGGAGGCGCGGTGACGCTGGCCCACACGCTGAGCTTCACCACCGCGGCGGGCAGCCGCGACATACAGGTTCGTGCTGTTAACTCCGCCGGCGCCGGGCCCTGGTCGGCAACGGTCACAGGCACCCCGGGCACCAAGAACCTCGACGCCTACTTCGTTGACTCCTCAACCATCCGCACGGTAGCTGAGAACACCGCAGCGGGCACGGCGGTGGGCGCGGCCGTCACCGCTACCGACAGCGACACTGCGCCGCCGGGCTTGACCTACACGCTCAGCGGAACCCACGCCGACAGCTTCACGATCGACGGTGCCACCGGGCAGTTGCGAACCAAAGCAGCGCTCGACTACGAGACCCAGGCTGCGTATTCGGTGACCGTGTCGGTTTC
>MKWU01004333.1_pt1 | contig 16991 bp, 10 predicted proteins | sample 809101 | NCBI WGS metagenome assembly MKWU01 (sample SAMN05860141, study PRJNA318959) | sponge metagenome | host: Aplysina aerophoba | place: Slovenia: Piran, Adriatic Sea, Gulf of Piran | collected 2013-05-07 | reverse complement strand
CACGGGCCCCAACCCCACTGACCGCGACAAACGCGGCCGGAAGTGGTCGCTGCTGTGTGACCGGGCGGGCATCCCGGTGCGCTGGGCGACCGACGGCGCGAACCGCCACGACCGAACCTTGTTCAGCCCCACCGTCGTCGCCGTCGAGGATCGGGGACCGCTCGCCGACGCGCAGACCCTGCACCTGGACCGCGGCTATGACAGCGCCACAACCCGCCGAGCGTGCACCGACGCGGGAACCGACGACGTCATCTGCGCCCGCCGCCGACCACACGGCGCCGCCACGCACAAAACCACCACCCCATCGAGGCCGCGATAGCCCGTCGAACACACCAACCCGTGGCTGTCGAACTTCGGCCAACTCCGCCGCAACACCGACCCGCGCCCCCAGCACCGACCCGCCCAACCCGCCCTCGCCATCACCCCGTCGATCCGCGCCAAACCCAACGACCGGCGCGACCGCCGGAACACCACCCAACCACCTACCCGCGCACGCTCCTATTCAGACCGGCAGCAATTCAGAGTTTGGTCGTAACTCTTGATGGCGGTGGACATGGGGTTGCCGAGCGAACACTCATCTATCCGTCGAGGAGGTGGTCCGCGGCACCCGTCGGCGGTCAGTGGCGCTTGACGCCGCCGTACTTCATGCGGGTGTCGCTCATGGAGGCAGCCCGAGGCTCGTCGTCGTTGATGCCGCCGTCCACCAGTTCGCCGACGAACAGCGTGTGGGTGCCCAGGTCCAGGGCGTGGCGCACCTCGCAGTCCAGCCAGGCGATCGCCTCGTCGAACACCGGGGCGCCCGTGGTGGCCTCCCGCACCGGTCGCCCGTTCAGGGTGCCGTCGGCGTAGGCGGCAGGCTTGGAGAACTTCACGAACACCCTGGTCTGGCCGGCGTCCCACAGGTTCACGGTGAACGACCCGCCGTCGGTGATGAGGCGATGTGTCACCGCGGTGTTCTCCACGGACACACCGATCAGCACCGGCTCCATCGACAGCTGGGAGATCCAGCTGGCCGTCATACCGTTGCGTTCCTCACCGGCCCGGGACCCGATCAGCGCCAGCGCGTTCGGGATCTTCCAGGTGAGCCTGTTCACGAGTTCATCACTGAGAGCCATGCCCCGACCCTAGGCTGCCCCACGACGAGCGGCACCCTCGGTTCCCTCAGTCGACGGTCTCTTCGCCACTTGCCTCGTGCGAGCGGACGATCTCCAGCACAACTTCTCCGTAGTCCCGGAGTCTCTTCGGTCCGACTCCGAAGAGCACGGCGAGTTCTTCCGTGCTGGAGGGCTTGTGGCGTGCGATCTCCCGGATCGACCGGTTGCCGAAGACGATGAACGGAGAAACCTGTTGCCGGCGCGCTTCCTCGAGGCGCCACTCGCGGAGGGAATCGAACAGCGCCTCGTCGTAGGGCTCGCGTTCTTCCGCGGTGGGTGGCGGGCGCGAACTCGTGGCGGTGATGGGCCTGAGGCCGTCTGTCGCCGGGCGTCGTGGGTCTGGCTCGGGATCCTGCTGACTCGTAGCTGTGTCGGCACCAGCTCGTGACTCAACGCTGGAGTCTCCCGGAGTCGTCGCAACACCATCTGGGCTGCCATCACCGGCCTCGAGGTGGGCGCGGACAGTCTTGAGCACGGCCTCGCCGTAGGCGGCCAGCTTGGACGGGCCGACCCCGGACACAGCGGCCAACTCGGCCGTCGTGGTGGGAACTCGGCGGGTGATGTTCCGGAGCACACGGTTGCTGAAGACGTGGAACGCGCGCACATCCTGCCGGCGGGCCTCCTGTAGGCGCCACTGGCGCAGCGACTCGAACAGCGCCTCGTCGTAGGGTTCCTCGTCTGGCTCGTCGGACGTTCCGGCTCCGAGCCCTGCGGACTTGGCGCGCCTCGACGCCTTGACTTGCTCCCGCGCCGTCGTGGGATCGGCGCGACGTCGCGTGCGGGGGCTGGCGCGGCCCTCCAACTCGTCCAGGAATCGGGAGGGCCGGCTTTCGTCGGCCAGCACCACGACCTGGCTGCGGCCCCGGGTGACGGCCACGTGCAGCACCCGGCGTTCCTCCTCGATGTCGACGGCCAGTTGGTGCGGCATCAGCGTCTCGTCGGCGGCGAACACCAGGACCCGATCCCACTCCAGGCCCTTGACGCGGTGGATGCTGGTGAGGAGGACCCCCTCGCCCTCCTCGGACGTGTGCCGGAGCAGGTCCGCGAGCTGTCTGCCGAAGGTCGCTGGGTCGGGGTAGACGGCAGCCGTGCGCCGCAGCGCCAAAAGGTCGTCGGTATGGGTCGCCCGGTCGGGCCGGGTGCGCCCGGAGTCCAGCGAGCCGGCGGCCCGCCCCAGCCCGATCTCCTGCATCAGGAACTCCAGGAGAGTGCGGGAATCGCAGCCACCGGCGGCGAGACGGGAGGCGGCGGCGATGTCGGCCACGAAGCCGCTCCAGTACTCCCGGTGCCGTTCGTTCAGGCCGGCGCCGAGGGCGGCGAGCTGTTCCAGGGACACGTCCCAGGCACCCTCGAGGAGTTCCCGGGACAGCTGGTTGATCTTCCGGCCGGGCCGCCGGGCGGCCTCGGTGAGGTTGCCGGCATCCATAGAGTCGGGGCGCAGCGCCAGCCGCATCCACGCCAGGGCGGCCCGGACGAGGTTCCGGTGCATGAGGGTGGTCCCGAGCAGGCAGCGCGTCTCAACGCCGGCCTCGTCCAGCGCCGCCAACGTCGGCAGCAGCATCGAGTTGACCCTTCCCAGCACCGCGATCTCGGACTCGGGGACGCCCTCTGCCTGCCAGCCCGTGACGACCGCGGCGGCCGTCGCCGCCATCCGCTCGTCGGCCAGCCGCTGGATGCTGAAGGCGCAAGGGACGGCGGGATGTGAGGTGTCGGCGGGTGGGAGGTCGGTGCCGGGACGTGGGATGTCGCCGGTGGGAGCGGCGAGGGTGTCGGTGCCGGCATGTGAGGTGTCGGCGGGTGGGAGGTCGGTGCCGGGACGTGGGATGTCGCCGGTGGGAGCGGCGAGGGTGTCGGTGCCGGCATGTGGGGTGTCGGCGGGTGGGAGGTCGGTGCTCGGATGCGAGATGTCGCCGGCGGATGCGGCGCCGGGGATGTTGGCCGCGGGCGTGCCAGGGCCCGCAGGCCGGCGTCGAAGCGAGTTGGCTCCCGTTGAGCCGGCGTCCGACGCGGCCCGGACCGTCTTGGGCAGTCGCCGCTGGTTGTGCACGAGCAGGTTGCCGACGGCAGCCACCACCTCGGGCGGGCAGCGGTAGGAGACCTCCAGGGCGGCCTCGCCGGCGCCGGGGAACAACCGCTCGTACTCCAGCAGGAACTTGGGGTCCGCACCCGCGTAGCCGTAGATGGTCTGGTCGTCGTCGCCGACGCCGAAGACGTTCAACCCCGGCGAGGCCAGCAGTCGCAGCAACAGCAGGTAGGCCGGTGTGAGGTCCTGGAACTCGTCCACCAGCAGGTGCCGGCAGCGCCCCTGCCAGCGGGCCCGCAACTCGGGGTCGGCCAGCAGCAGCCGGATTGCCTCGTAGACCTGCTCGTCGAAGTCGCACTCGTCCCGCTCGGCCAGACCGGCGCGGTACGTCTCGAAGATGCCGGCGAAGCCCGGCACGTCGTTGCGCTCGACCTCGACGGTCTCGGGATGGCGCAGGGCGATGCGCACGTCGGCCAGCGCCTCGATGTACGGGCCGAAGACGTCCTTGCCGGCCCGGCGGGTGTGCGGCAGGATCCGCTGCAGGCGGCCCCGCACCTCGCGCTCGCCGAGCAGTGTGGCGTCGGGGCGCACGTCCCGGACGATCCGCCAACCCAGCGAGTGGATCGTGCGGATCTGCAGGTCGGGCCGCTGCAGCCGCTGACGCATCTCCTCGGCGGCCCGGTTGTTGTAGGCCACGGCGGTGACCAGCGACGGCTCCACACCCCGGTCGTCGGTGAGGTGCAGCAGCCGGGCGTTCAGCGTGCGGGTCTTGCCCGAGCCCGCCGGTGCCACCACGCGGACCGGGCCCCGCTGGTGCTCGACGGCAGCCCGCTGGTCGGGAGCCAGCAACGTGCCGTCGCCGGTGGCGGCGAGCGATCGCGGTTGCAGCCGCAGGCGACCCAGCTCCACCGTCTCCGCGTGGACGGTCGGCAGGTCGAGGGGCCGGCGAGGTCCGCCGTCGACCCACGCCTCGCTGCCGTCGCGCAGCATCACGTCGGCCTTCCCGCCGGCGGTCGCCCCCAGGCCGGTGGCCTTGCGGGCCCACCACCACACCGGCTCGCCACTCCGGGCGTCGTAGTTGTTGCGCCACAGCAGGAACTGCAGCCGATCGGCCAGCAGCGTGAACTCGGCCCCCAGCTCGTAGACCCGACGCTCGACGGTCATCGGGCGCCGCAGCCAACCCAGCGCCTCAGCGGGCAGATCCAGTTCCACGATCACCGGCCGGCGGGAGGCCCACGTCCGGTGCAGCCTCTCGACGGCCTCACCCAGCCGCCCGGCGGCATCCGGCTCCGGTGCGATGCCGCCTGCCGGGAGGCCCGCACCGCCGGCGGGGCCCTCGCCGGACGCCTCGGCCAGAAGTGACTCATCGACCCGCACCCGGTCCCAGTCGCGGGCGGCCGCCAGTCCGGCGCCGAGTTCCGCTCCGGCGGTCACCACGAGCCCCCGCCCGAGTTCTTCGGGCCCCGGGAATGTCATCGGATCGGCAGGCTATTGCCGCCCGGCGCAGGTGCACAGGGTCGCGGAGCCCTTGGATTCCGGCTTCCGCCGGAATGACGGCTCAGGGCGGCGTCGGGCGGTGTTGCGGGTGCTCCGATGAGCGGCGTTGCGGGTGCGGGTGCTCGATGAGCGGCGTTGCGGGTGCGGGTGCTCGATGAGCGGTGTTGCGGGTGCTCCGATGAGCGGTGTTGCGGGTGCGGGTGCTCCGATGAGCGGTGTTGCGGGTGCGGGTGCGGGTGCTCAGATGTCCAGCGTAGCGGGGTCCACCAGGCTGCTGTGGCGCCCGATGTAGTCGCGGCGCTGCGCCACGTCGGAGCCCATCAGCACCTCCAGCAGCTTGCGGGCCTCGGCCGCGTCGGCGACGGTGATGCGGCGCAGCGTGCGGGTGGCCGGGTCCAGAGCGCAGTGCGCCAGTTCGTCGGTGTTCATCTCGCCGAGCCCTTTGAAGCGCTGCCAGCGGATCGAAGAGGCTCCATCGGGGCGTCTCTTTCCCAGCCGGGCTCCGATGGCGTCGCGCTCGGCGTCGCTGAAGGCCCGGTAGGTCTCCTTGCCGACCCGCGTGGTGAACAGCGGCGGCTGGGCGGCGTACACCCGCCCTTCGGCCAGCAGCGGCCGCATGTAGGCGTGGATCAGCGTCAGCAGCAGGCAGCGGATGTGGCTGCCGTCCACATCGGCGTCGCACAGGATCACGATGCGCCCGTAGCGGGCGGCCCCCGAGTCGAAGTCGGCCCCCACTCCGGCGCCCACCGAGCGGAACAGCGCCTGCGCCTCGGCGTTCTCCAACACCTGGCGCAACGAGGCCTTGGCGGCGTTCACCAGCTTGCCCCGCAGCGGCAGGATGGCCACGTTGTGGGCGTTGCGCCCCGCCTTGGCCGGCCCGGCCGCCGACTCGCCCTCCACGATGACCAGTTCGCTGTCGGGTCCGTGAACCCTGCAGTCCGCCAGCTTGTCCGGCAGGCCCGCCGAGCCCAGCGACGAGGCCTTGCGGCGGTCGGCCTGTAGTTGCCGGGAGGCCGCCTTGGCCTCGACGGCGTCGCTGATCTTCGCCCGCAGGGCGGTGACGTTGCTGCGCGGCCCCTCGCTGGTGAACCACGCTGTCAGGGCCGACTTGACGGCGTCGTAGACGATGGACTGCACCGCAGGAGTGCCGAGTTCCTGCTTGGTCTGGCCCCGGAACTGCGGCTCGGGCACCACCACCTGCAGGGCGGCCACCAGCCCCTCCTGCACTTCCTCCCGGCCGGCGCGCTCGCCGGAGCGAGCCAGCTTCTTGGAGCCGTCCAGCAGTACGTCGTTCACCGCCCGGGTGAGCGCCCGCTCGAAGCCGGCCAGGTGCGTCCCGCCGGCGGGCGTGGGGATGGTGTTCACGAAGCTGGTCACGTTGGGGCTGTAGCCGTCGACCCATTGCAGCGCGGCCGACACCGAGCATTCGCGCTCGACGGTGGTGAGCCGGCCGTCAACCGGCACCTTCTCTTCGAACCTGCCCCCGCCGGAGACGTCGATGATCCGGGTGACGGCACCGCCGCCGCCGGCCAACTCGGCGACCAGCCCGCCCAGACCCTTCTCGGAGCGGAAGTCGAAGGGTTCGCCGCCGGCTCCCCGTCGCCGGTCGGTGACCGTCACCCGCAGGCCCGGAACCAGGTGGCACATGAGACGCACCCGCTCGCAGGTGGCGGCGTGGTCGAAGGAGGCCTCTTCGTCGAAGAGCTCCCAGTCGGGCCAGAAGCGCACCTGCGTGAAGGTGCGCCGCGTGAGCTTCAGCCTCTGCAGGTCGTGGGTGGGCGTGAACCCGTCGCCGTCGCGCCGGCCGGCCCGCCGCTGGTCGAAATCCAACCGCCAGATGTGGCCGTCACGCCCCACCTCCACGCGCATCCGCTGCGACAGGGCGTTGACCACCGAGGCGCCCACACCGTGCAGCCCGCCGCTGGCGCCGTAGGCGGACCCGTTGGTGCCACCGCCGAACTTGCCGCCGGCGTGCAACTCCGAGAACACCACCTCCACCGCCGAGACGTCCCGCCCCGGAGGATTGCCCACGGGGATGCCGCGGCCGTCGTCGCGCACGGTCACCGAGCCGTCGCCGCCGAAGGTCACGTCGATGCGGCGGGCAGCGCCGGCGGCCGCCTCGTCGACGCCGTTGTCGATCAGTTCCCACACCAGGTGCATGAGCCCGTCGCTGCCGGTGCCCCCGATGTACATGCCGGGCCGCTTGCGGACCGCCTCGAGGCCCTCCAGGGTCTGGATGGAGTCGGCCTCGTAGTGCCCGGCGTCCCGCTCGGAGTCTGCCTCCGGGCCCGCGCTCGACGCAGGCCGGGAGGGCCGCGGGGAGTCGCTCGCGGTGGCCGGCGAGCCGTTGCCGCGCGGCTTCGCCTCGCGGGCCTCGGGCGGGGCGGCCTCCGGCTCGTCGGCCGTCTCGGCGCTCGCCGCGCTCGCAGGATCGAACAGCCGCGGGGCGTCGGGTCGTGCCGGCATCGTCACCATCGCCTCTGACCGGCGGCCAGGATTGCCTTGGGGCCCGAGCGGGCAACCAGCCCGCGACGGGTCGGCGGCAGCGGGAACGGCACCGGCTCGCCGTCGGGGGCGCTGGGCCGATCGCCGGTGAGCACGAAGACGTCCACGAGCGGCCCCACGTAGGCGTCCCGCAGCGTCTCGCCGTCGCGCAGCGAGCAGACCCGCACACCCATGCCGCCCCGCCCGGCAGCCGAGAAGTCCCCGGCAGGCGTGGCCTTGGCGGCGCCGCTGGTCGTCACCACGATCACGTAGGCCTCGCCGAACAGCGCCCCGGCGCCCAGCACCGAGGCGCCCGCCCGCAGTTTCATGCCGCTGGTGCCACCGGCGGCGGAGCGCCGCCGCGGCAGCCCCTCGGCGGGGGTGCGAAGCAGCGAGCCGTCGGTGGAGACCAGCACGATGTCGGCTCCCGGTGGGTAGGCGAAGGCCGCCACAACCTCGTCGCCGTCGCTCAGCGCCAGGACCGTCCGGGCGCCGGGGACCGAGCCGCCGACGGCCAGTTCCTCGGCCGCCAGCCGCTTTGCGCCTCCGCCCCGGGTCACCAGGATCACGTCGCCGATGCCCGAGCCGTCGTCGCCGGCGGTCTCCGCGCCCCCGCTGCGGTCCGGCGCCGCCAGCAGGCCCCGGATCCGTTCGCCGCCGGCCAGATCGAACACTTCGCCACCGGGCGTTCCCCGGCTGCGACCGGCCACCTCGGGCACCGCTGAGGCCCCAAGCGGCACCGCGCGCCCCGCGCTGGTGAGCGCCCAGACACTGCCCCCGGTGGCCACCAGCGTCGAGGCGCGCACCAGGTCGTGGCGTCCCAGAGTGCGTCGCCGCGCCGCGCTGACCGGCGACCGGCCCACGAGTCCGGTGCTCGACAGCGTCACCAGCAAGGCTTCGGCGGTGGCGCCTGCGGCCGATCCGCGCGCCGAGCCTGCGGTGCCCGCGGCACCCGGCGATGCGGCGTCGGCCTCGCCGGCCGGGATGATGCGGCTGCGGCGCGGCCGGCCGTAGCGCTCGGCCAGATCGCCCAGTTCGGTCACCACCGCGGCCCGCCGCTTCGCCTCGGACCCCAGCAGTTCCCGGTATCCGGCCAGGGCGGCCACCAGCCGGTCGCCCTCGGTGACGATGCGATCGCGCTCGAGGGCGGCGAGGCGCCGCAGCCGCATGGCCAGTACGGCCTCGGCCTGCAGCTCGCTGAGGGACAGCTGCTCGCACAGCGCCTCCCGGGCGGCCTCCGCGCTGGCGCTGCCGCGGATGATGGCCACGACCCGCTCGATGTTGTCCAGCGCGATCATGAGACCCTCGAGGACTTCCAGCCGTTCGGTGGCGGCCGCCGCCCGGAACCGGGTGCGCCGCACGACCACCTCGAGGCGATGGTCGATGTAGTGCCCCAGCAGGTCCTTCAGCGAGCACGTCACCGGCACCCCGCCGGCCAGCACCACGTTGTTGAGGGCGAACGTCTCCTCGAGGGGGGCCAGACGCCAGAGCCTCCCGAGCACGGCGGCGGCGTCGGTGCCGGGCCGGCAGTCCACCTGGATGCACAGCCCGGTGTGGCGGTCCGACAGGTTCTTGACGTCCTCCACCCCTTCGAGCCGCCCGGCGGCGACGACCTCCTTGATCCGACTGACCACCTTCTCGGGTCCCACCAGCCACGGCAGCTCCAGGACGCGGATCGCCTGCCGGCGGGGACCCACCTCGATGATCTCCGCTCGCGCCCTCACCCGGATCGTCCCCCGCCCCCGGGCGTACGTCTCGGCCAGCCCGTCGTCCAGCACGACGCCGCCGGAGGGGAAGTCCGGCCCGGGCAGTACCGTCCGCAAGGCCTCGTTGGAGATTTCGGGGTCGGCCATCTGCAGGCGCACCGCCTCGTGTACCTCGCGGAGGTTGTGCGGCGCCATGTTGGTGGCCATGCCCACGGCGATCCCGCTGGTGCCGTTCACCAGCAGGTTCGGCAGCCGTCCCGGCAGGCACACCGGTTCGGAGGCCTCGCCGTCGTAGCTGGCGCGGAAGTCCACCGTGTCCTCGTCCAGCTCGTCGAGCATCTCGGAGGCCGCCGCCGCCAGCCGGCACTCGGTGTAGCGGGCGGCCGCCGGGGGGTCGTCGAGGGTGCCGAAGTTGCCCTGGGGGTCCACCAGCGGCACGGCCCGGCTGAAGTCCTGGCCCATCCGCACCAGGGCGTCGTAGATGGCTGCGTCGCCGTGGGGGTGGTACTTGCCCATCGTGTCGCCGACCACCCGGGCGCATTTGCGGTGCGGCGATTCGGGCCGCAGCCCCATGCGCAGCATCGAGTACAGGATCCGCCGCTGCACAGGCTTGAGACCGTCGCGCACATCGGGAATCGCCCGGGACGTGATCACCGACAGCGAGTACGCCAGGAAAGACTCCGACACCTCGTCGACGATGGGCACCTCGATGATCTCGCCGGCGAACGGCGCGCCGGCCGCGGGTCGCAGGGTCTGTTGCGGGCTCATGGGTGGGTTCTCACTGTGGTTCTGTGGATCCTGGTTCTTCGGTTCGTGCGGGTGGCCGCCGGGCGGCCCTGCCGTCCGACCCGGCGAGCGGCCGGCGAAATCGCCCCTCGGCAGGCGAGGTGGTCGGCCCGCCGGTCTCGTCGCGGCAGAACTCGACCGGCATTGGGGCCGGCGCGGCCCAACCTGCGGCCGGTTGGCAGCCGTGACCCATTTCAGCACCCGTGCGTGGGGAGACGGGTGATACTCGCGGCCTCGCCGACGAGAGTGGGGCGGTGATTCCGGCCCCAACGACTCTGATACATTGTAAGTTCCCAGAGGAAGTACAATGAAATAATTCGCAGTATATGAACAGTTCTGTCGTATGCTGTAGGTGAAGAGACGTTCAATGGACAATGGTCACGCGGCCAACGGTCCCCCGGGGGACCTGGCGGCGATCGATTGGGATGCTCCGAGCGGCGAGTGCGCCGCGATAGCCGAGGCATGGGCGGACATTCGCGACCTGTGCCTGGACGAGAACCCCGACGGTCTTGCGGCGGTGGAGGCACGTCTCGCCCGCGAGTGGGCGCTGGACATCGCCGCCGCCGAGCGGCTCGTCAACGTGAATCGGGGCCTCTCCTTCCGTCTGGCGATCAACGGGTTCGACGCCGCCGGGCGGGACGCGGCGGGCGCCACAGACATGGAGCAGTGGGAGGTGGACATCCTGTCCCTGCTGCGGGACGTGGTGCTGTGGCTGCTGGACCGGCTGGATGACGAGCCCGACGAGCGGCCGCCGCTGGACCTGGACTTGATCCTCGAGATGCACCAGCGCCTGCTGAAGCTCGAACAACTCCAATCTGGCGGCGAGCGGGAAGCAGCCGAGGACGGCGCCGACTCCACCGAGTCCCTGGAGCGGGTCATCGACGCCATCCCGCCGCCGACCAACGAGCCGGCCCCGGAGCTGGTGGCGGCATGGTTGCTGCACGCGCTCGGGCGGCTGCGCCCATTCGGCCTCATGAGCGACCGCGTGGCGCGGGCGGTTGCGTCCTACAGCCTCATGGCGGCCGATCTCTTCCCGCTCACGGTGCGCCGGGAGGACCGCAACGCCTTCGCCGACGCCTGCGCGGTGGCCCACGGCGACGGGCTGGCGTCGCTGGGCGGAGTCGTGGCCACATCCCAGCGCCGCAGCTTCCTGCTGGGGGTCAGCACGCTCGGCCGGGTGCCCGCCGAGCCCGACGATCTCACCGGTGTGCTGTCGGTCATCTCGGATCAGTTCCGGACGGGCACATCGAGCATGCGACGCAATTTCGCCGACGCCGTGACCGTCGCCACCGAGGTGTTCTGGCACGCCAAGGCGCGCGTGGCCGGTATCGAATCCGATCTCATCGCCGCCATCGACGACGGCAGCGGCGAGCGCCGGGCATTCGCCGACTACTCGCCCCCCGACCATCCCGAGCGCCGCAGCTGGCACCGCAAGCAGGTCATCGACGGCGTCCGGCGTCAGGGCTACTTCGCCAACCTGCGCAACTTCAGCGCCTGGAACCGCATCGGGCTGGAGACCCCCAACGGGCGCTCGGAGATCCTGCTGTCGTTCCACGCGGTGGGGCAGTCGTTCCGGGGCGTGGTGGCCTCGGTCCTCATCTTCTACCGCAAGCGGGGTGGCCAGATCTACGACCATCAGGTGGTGTCCCGGGAGCCGTTCCAGGTGAACTTCCGCGACACCGTCGCCGGGAGCCGCAGGCGCTTCGATGCCTGGCTGGAACCCTCCATGCGGGCCGCCCTGGAGGTCTGGCGCCGCGGCGAGTGAAGCGTTGCAGCGGCCCGCGGGCGGCGCGCCGCAGGGCAACCGGCGGCCACCGCTGCACCCGGTAGCGGGCGTCACGCCAAGGTTCGACACACGGCACACTGCCCGGGCTCCTCAGCCGAACCCCAGCGGGGCCTCGGCGTGCAGCAGGGCCACGGCCGCGCCGCCGACGGCGAGGAACGGGCCGAACGGCAGGGTTGCGCCGAGGTTCCGGCGGCGCACCGATACCGCCAGCGCTGTGGCTGCCGCGCCGGCGCCCCCCACCAGCGCGGCCGCCGCCATGGCGCCGGGGTCGAGCCATCCCAGGAACAGCCCCAGCAGGCCGCTGAGGCGCACGTCGCCGTAGCCCAGGCCGGCCGGGTTGAGGGCGTGCAGCGCGGCGAACCCGCCGTAGGCGACCGCGGCGGTGGCCGCCGCGACGCCGAGCCGCAGGGGCGTGCCGCTGCGCCAGGCCGTGCCGGCCAGGGCAGCGCACCCCACGAGGGTTGCGGGGTTCACGATGGCGGTGGGGATGAGGCGTGTGCGCAAGTCGTGCCAGGACAGGGTTGCCAGCACCGCCAGCCAGGCGATAAATAGTGCCTTCTCGATGTCGATCAGCCCGGCGGTGGCGCCGGTCACCAGTGCAGCCGCCACGATCCCGACCCTCTGCCTGCGCATGACTCCTTATAGACAAAGAAGAATATATTTCCAACATTGTCCATCTAGTTCTTGTAAATCCGATCTACACCCATTAGTCTGACTCTCATCTGAAGCCCGTCCCGTCCCGCAGGCAGCGGACGGGACGGGTGATCGGGAGATTCCACCTCCCCACTCTCACCGCCGTGGCCGAGCCGCTCCTGTCGGCGGTGCAGTGCCGGATCGCACGACACACCGTGTCCCCCTTGCAGCCCCCGGGGCAGCCCGAGCCGTCGCGAGTGCAGAGGAGGTCCGGTCAGTGTCGTTCAGGGGCTCGCCACCAGCAGGTTCGGTAATTCCCGGACCCACAGCTTCGGTCTCGGGGCGGCCGGATGGACCACCGGTGGCGGAGGCACCGGCGACGCCGGGGCAGCCACGGAGACCCGGGGCATCACCCGGCGGGCGCCACCCCGGGTCCGCCGAGGCGCTCCAGAGCCCGGCGGCGGGGCCTGGGGGAACTCCGGGGGCGGCACGCGCCGTGCGGCGCCGTGTCCCCGAGTTGGCGGTCGGGGTGGTTCTCATCGGGCTCGGGGCGATCGGCGCACTGATGCTGGCAGGCCGGCAGCCACCCCGCGCCCCCGTGCTGGTGTGGGCGAACGACATGAGCAGGGGGCAGGTGGTGGCGCCGGAGGACCTCACGGTGGCGAGCATCGAGAGCGACACTCCCGTCGACGTGGTGGACGTGGCCGCCGCTACCGACGTCGTGGGACGGACGGTCGCGTTCGGCACCAACGCAGGCGGGTTCGTGAGCGGCTCCCTACTTGACACCGGATCGACCATCCCCCCGGACTACGCGGTGGTGGGTCTGCGACTCGGAGCCGGGCGGTACCCGGTGAGCACGCTCTCGGTCGGCGACGTCGTGGATCTGCTCACCACCGAGCCGCTGGTCGGCTGGGACGACCCGGTAGTGGTGTCGGGGGCGGAGGTGTTCGACGTGCTGTGGCTCGGCAGCGGGGAGGGCAGCGATGCGCTCGTGTCGCTGCTGGTGCCCAGAACCGCGGCGCCGCGGGTGGTTGCGGCGACGGCGGCCGGCCCTCGTCTCGCCGAGGTCACCTCGTGAGTCTCGTCGTGTTCGGCTCCCTCAAGGAGGCGCCGGGGGTGACGACGCTGGTTACCTGCGTGGCCTACCAGTGGCCGCGCCACCGGCGGGTCGCAGTCGTCGAGGCCGACGCCGACGGCGGTGCCCTTGCTCCTCGCTTCGGGTTGCATCCCGAGCGACCCAGCCTGGTGAGCTTCGCCGCCGTCTCGCGCCACGGTGTGAGCGAGACCGAGTTCTGGTCGGCCTGCCAGCGACTGCCCGGCGGCCCTCCCGTGCTGGTGGCGTCCGGGGGCGCGTCTACCGGCTCCGCCCTCGAGCAGGTCGACTTCGGCGCGCTGGACCGAAGCCTGCGCGACACCGACCTGCTGGTCGACGCGGGTCGCCTGCGGGTCGCCCCAGCGCAGGCACGCCTGTGTGAACAGGCCGACTTCGTTATCGTGGTCGTGCGGCCGCGGTTCGAGAGCCTTGCCGTTCTCCTCGACCGGGCCGAGGGGCTGTCGGCTAACCGGCCTCTGCTGGCAGTGGTGGTCGGCGACGGTTCCTACCCGGTGGGCGAGATCGACACGGCACTGCGCCAGACCACCGGGGACCGCGCCCGGGTCCTCGCCGCGGTAGCCGCTGATTCCCGGGGCGCCGCGGCACTGGCCGGCGACGGGGGGCGTGAGCGGGCTTTGCGGAAGTCGCTGCTGGCGCGCACGGTCCGGCCAGTGACCGATCTGCTGGTACATCTCTCCGCCGCGGGCACGCCGGTGCCCTCGGCCCCCGAAGTCACGTGAGCGACTCCCGGCGTGCGCCCGGAGCGCATCCGGAGCCACAGGCGGTGGGCGGAGCCGGCGATGCCGCCGGGGTGCTTCCGGCAACTCCCCCCGCCGGCCGGGGCCGCGGCGAGGAGAGATTCCCCGAAGGCCTGCTCGAGGGACTGCTGGAGCACCTGCGCAGCGAGCTGGCCTTCTGGATCGAGCAGGAGAACCGGGCCGGGCGGCGTCCGGGTGACTCCGAGCGCCGTGAGCGGGCCAGGGGCGTCATCGGCGAGTGGATGGTGAGCCTGGCACAGCACCGTCTGGTGATCGGGGCGCCCATGCTCGACGCCGCGGCCGAGGAGGGCCTGGCAGGTGCGGCTCTGGCCTACGCCTTCGGAACCGGTCCGTGGGAGAAGTACCTCAACGATCCGAACCTCACGGACATCCATATCAACGGTTTCGACGACGTCTGGCTGGTGGACCGGCGGGGCAACAAGCGCCGGGGCGAACCGGTGGCCGCCAGCAACGACGAGCTCATCGAGCAGATCCGCTGGGTCGGCGCCACCCTGGATCGCAGCGGCCGCCGCTTCGACGTGTCCTCGCCGGTGCTCAACATGCGCCTGCCCAACGGCGGCCGGCTGCACGCCGTCATGGCGGTGTCCCTGGTGCCGATGGTGACCATCCGCCTGCACGACCCCGACCTGGCGCGCCTGTCGGAACTGCGTTCAGCGGGCATGTTCGACCGTGCCATCGAATCGTTCTTCTGCGCCGCGGTGCGCGCCGGGTTCAACACCGTGGTGTGCGGCGGGATGGGCGCCGGCAAGACCACCCTCGTGCGGAGCCTGTTGAACGAGGTGCCGCCGCACGAGCGCATCATCACCGTCGAGGACGAGTTGGAGCTGGGTCTGCACCACTACGCGGACCTGCATCCCGACATCGGGGTCCTGGAAGCCCGCGCCCCCAACGTGGAGGGCGCCGGGGCCTTCCCGCTCGAGGCGCTGCTGCGGGAGTGCCTGCGTATGCATGCTGACCGCATCGTCGTGGGCGAAGTACGCGGTCCGGAGGTGCTGGGGATGCTGCTGGCCATGACCTCGGGCCAGGACGGCTCGCTGTGCACCATCCACGCCAACAGCACCGCCGAGGCCTTCGAGCGGCTCACCATGTACGCCTCGCTGACACCTCAGCAGTTCTCCCGGGCCTTCACGTACCGGCTCGTGGGTTCGGCGGTGGATTTCGTGGTGCACGTCGAGGCGATCGGCGGGACGAGGCGGATCACGAGCATCCGCGAGGTGGTGGGCTCGACGGACACCCACGTGCTCTCCAACGAGATCTGGCGGCCGTCGCCGGGCGGCTGGGCAGTGCCCTCGGGTGAGCCGCTGCGGGCCGAACCAACGCTCCGCAGGCTCATCGAGGCGGGCTTCGACGCAAGCCTCATGCAACGTCCCGAGGGCTGGTGGGACCAGTGAGCCACCCAGCGCGGTGCTCCCCGACACCGCCACTCGCGGCCATGCAACGTCCCGAGGGCTGGTGGGACCAGTGAGCCACCTGGCGATCGTGGTCTGCGGGGCACTGGCCGGCCTCGGCACCTGGGTGCTGACAGCCGGCGTGCGCGGACGGGTGATGGTTCCCCGGGGCCGGGGCGCCGCACGGGGCGTCGCGGCCTCGTTGGTGACCCTGCGCCGCAGCTCGATCGCCACCGTTGCCGGGGTTGTGATCTTCGCCGTCACGGGATGGCTCAGTGCCGGCGTGCTCGTGGCCGCCGGGATCGCGCTGTTCGCGGGGCGGTTCAGCAAGGGCCAAGGTCTGCGCGCCATCAGCGAGCGCGGCGACGCCATTGCCGGCTGGATCGAGATGCTCTACGCCATCCTGGCCGCCGGTGGGGGCATCGAGCGGGCCATCGTCGGCTCGGCCGCCGCGGCGCCGGCGGCAATCCGCCGGGAGGTGCAGGAACTCGCCGCCCGCCTGGAGGTCCGTCCCCTGCCCGAGGCTCTGCTGGCCTTCGCGGCCGATGTGGCCCATCCGGCCGTCGATAAGGTCGCCGCCTCGCTGATCCTGGCGTCGGTCCAGGGTGCGCAGGACCTGGTGGCGCTGCTCCGGTCGCAGGCGCAGGTGGTGCGGGCCGAGAGCCGCCTGGTGGTCGAGGCCGACGCCGCCCGGGCGCGCTACCGCACCTCGGCCCGCCTCATCGTGGGAACGACCGCGGTGATGGCCGGCGGGTTGTACCTCGTGGATCGCGGCTACCTGGCGCCGTATGACGGCTTCGAGGGCCAAGTCGTGCTGACGGGCATCGGCTGCGTGTTCCTGGGCGGCTTCTGGCTGCTGGCGCGACTCGGCCGGGTGCCGGCGCCGGAGCGCTACTTCGACCCCGCTGCCGCGGGGATGGCCCGGTTGGTGCGATGACGGCACTCGTCGGGGCGCTCGTGGGTGCCGGGGTCTGGCTCGTCGGCCGCGGCCTGCTGAGGCGGCCCGTGCCCCTGCTGCGGGCTCTCCGGGAGTACCACGAGCCGAGGCTCGACACGGGCGACGTCGCCGGCGAGCAGCGCGCGGGCTGGCGCAACCGCGCCGAGCGGAAGGCCCTGCAGGTCGTCGAGTCGTTCGGCTTCGATCTCGGAACCTTGGGGGCGGACCTGCGAATCATCGGCCGAAGCCCCGCCGAGCACGCCTTCGCGAAGCTGGCGGGCGCGTTGGCGGCCGCGGGGGCGCTCGCCGGTGTTGGGTTCGGCGCGCGCCTGGTGGGCTTCGCCCCGCCGGCGTGGGGTGTCCTGGTCCTGGTGGCCCTCGGTGTCCTCGGCGGCTACGTCGGCGCCGACGGGTCACTGCGCAAGAAAGCGGCCGAGCGGCGGGAGCAGTTCCTGCGGGCTCTCAGCGCCTACATGGACCTGGTCAAGATCCTCGTCGCCGGCGGGAGCCACAGCGACGGGGCGCTCTACCAGGCCGCCGCGGTCGGGAGCGGTTGGGCCTTCGACGAGCTGAAGGCGGCGATGGACTGGAGCCGGGTGAACGGCAGGCCGCCCGCGGCGGGATTCCAGCGCCTCGCGGCCGAGATCGGCGTGCCCGATGTCGAGGAGTTGGCAGCCACGATCCGCCTCACCGCCGAGCAGGGGGCCAGCCCCGCCGAGGCGCTG
>MKWU01004330.1_pt1 | contig 17002 bp, 12 predicted proteins | sample 809101 | NCBI WGS metagenome assembly MKWU01 (sample SAMN05860141, study PRJNA318959) | sponge metagenome | host: Aplysina aerophoba | place: Slovenia: Piran, Adriatic Sea, Gulf of Piran | collected 2013-05-07 | reverse complement strand
CCGCGAGGATCCGCTGTGCGCGAACTGCTCGATGCACTCCGGGTTCGAGGCGTCCGTGGTGCGCGAGCTGCACCGGAGCCCGCGGGACCTGGCGCGGCTCGCGGCCTGGCAACTCTCGGGTTGACCGGCGCCCGCATCGACGCAGCCGGATCCGGATGCCGGCCGGAAGGCCGGCGCACCCAGTGAGGACGGTCTATCTGGCCGCGATGCGGTTTGAGGCAAGCGCTTTGCTGCGGCGCGTTGCGGGAGCGAGGAAAGCTCGGGACACCGGGCTTCGCAAGGCGGTGTCGGGCTCCATCGGAGGCCGACCGGTGCTGATCGCCGTGTCGGGCATCGGACCCCAGGCGGCCCGGGCGGCTGCCGAGGCGTGCGTGGACCTTGCCCGCCAGGGCCGGTGCCGGCGCGTCGTCTGGATCGGCATTGCCGGCGCGCTGTCGCCCGGGCTGAAGGTGGGCGACCTGGTCGTCGCAACGAGCGTCACGTCCGCGGAAAGCCGTCACTGGGTGCGCCGGCCTGCCATCCGTGCGCCCGCGGACGGGCGCACGGACTGGTTCGCGTGTGGCGCGGAACCGCGCCACCCGGGTTCCGGCCGGCATCCGGATCCGGACGCCACCCCGAAACCGATCGCGCTGGACAGAGATCTCGCCACGACCGCCGCGGCCTCAGGCTGCGCCGAAGCCGTGGTCGTGACGACGCCGACCCCTGTCGTCACCGCCGACGACCGGCGCCGCCTGTGGCGACTGGTCGGCTCGCCCGACCGTGCCGCGGTCGACATGGAGAGCTACGAAGCGGCACGAGTCCTCGACGCCGCCGGCCTGCCGTTCGCGGTTCTTCGAGTGGTCAGCGACACCTCAGAAGACGACCTCCCGGCAACCCTTCAGGCCGCCGTGACTCCCACAAGCGGAATCTCGATCCCGCGGCTCGTCCTGGCCGTCCTGCGACGGCCGCGGGCCGCGGTGCCGCTGGCGGCGGTTCGAATCCGGGCCGCCCGTTCCGCCAGCGCCCTGGCCGACGCCGCCGCGGTGCTTGCCTGACAGACTACGGTCCGCCCCGCCAGCCAAGAGGCCCACACGATGCGCAAACTCGAGGCGAGAGCCACTGGTGACCTGGGAATGTTCTTCCGCGCCCTGGGAGAGGAGGAACCGGCCGACTACTGGTCGCGGCAGTGCGCCCGCGCGGACTATGCCCTGCCGAAGGTGGGCGTCGACTGCTCCTGGAACTACGGACCCTGCCTGCGCGCCGCCCGCGGCGACTGGCCGGCGGTACGCGAGGCGCTCGACCACTACTGGACGCACGGCGCCGGCAACGAGTTCAACTCGCCGCTCTACTCCGGCCGCGTCTACGTCGCCGCCGCCCTGAGCGCACTCAGCGGGGGCGGCGGTGCGGCGTGGGCCTTCTTCCACCGCTGGACCGGTTTCCTGGCGCTGCAGGCGACCCTCGCTCCGCCGCCGCCACGGAGCGAAACGTTCCTCTGGGCCGGTGAGACGAAGCCGCTGCGCCACCTGCGCACCGGAGACGGCGTTGCGATTCCGCCCACCGGGCTGCGGACGAACGGCAACGCCCTGTGCAACCCCATGATCGAGCCGGTCCTGGCCCACGTCCTCGGAATCGGGCACGAGATGCGCCAACCCCGACACTGGCGCAACTGGCGGGCGCCGCGCGACAAGGAGGAGTGGATACAGCGGGGATCGCCACCCAACCCGTTCGCCTACCTCGAAGCGGTCCGGCAGGCCGAGAAGCGATCCGGCGCCCGGATCCGCGAGCAGCCGTTCATGAAGTTCTGCGCGCGGACGGTCAAGGGAGACATGGAAGCGTGGCTCGAACTCGCCCGAGCGGTCGAGCGCGCCGGCGTGCCCCTGCCGCGCGGCATCGTCCGGTTCGTCATCGAGCGCCGGGAGGACGCCGTGGCCACGTTCTGGGAGGGCAGATCGCCGACCCGCCAGAAACCGTCCGTGGCGGCCGGAGCCATCGTCGGCAACCGTCGCCACATCCTGATCCCGGCGAAGTGGCAGATCCCGAGCACCCAGACGAGATCCCGGATCACCGACACGGAGGTCCGCGCGCAGGCGGATGAAACGGACACGATGCCGCGACTGGAGGACCCCGCCGGAACGTTCGAGCTCACTTAAGGGGGCAGGCGAAGAGAGCCGGCGCGCAGGTGGGCGCGGGGCCCTACTTTGGGACCTTCGTCCGCGAACAGCCGACCGTGCCCGCTGGCGGCGAGTGATTCGAAGACGCTCCGCGCGCGTTGCCGCTCCTCGTCCTGACCCCGGTCAGCCAGGTCGGACAGGGCGACTCCGAGGGTGTACCGGACCGTTTCCGCCCCCAGACCGGCGCGCTCCGGGGCCTCGATCGCCTCGAGGAGGCGGATCGCGCCCTCCGGGTCGCCAGCCGCCAGCGCCAAGGCGGCGAGATCGAGTTCGATGAGCCAGCGAGGCGTGTCGGTCGCCCGGTCGAACTCGCGCATCAGCCGGGCGGTCGCGGCGGCCAGCAACAGATCGGGTGCGAGAACGTCAAGCTGAGTCCATCCCCACTCGGCGTGGACGACGAACGCGGCGGCTTCCTCGCCGTCGCCTCCTGTCGCGAATTCGATCGCGCCGTCGGGCTGGAGCCGGTTCAGGGCAGCGGCGAACTGTTCGGCCGAGGCGGATTGTCCGTCGATCCCCGTGACCTCCATCCCGGGCAGCAGGCCGGCGGCTGCGGCCGGACCGCCCGGATCGACAGTGGCGACGACGAGTGCGTCGCTCTTCAGGGACTCGATCAATCCGACGCCGAGATCGGGCGTCCGGGTTCCCACCTCGAGCGCCGGGTTCAACGAACGAGCCAGCCGCCTTAGCGCGCTGCCCTCGAACCTCCCCCTCCGCAGATCGAAGGACAGCAGGTCGGGTCGGGAAGGGCCGGGAGCGGCGGACCACCACCACAGGTCGACGGAGTCGGCAGCCAGGTCGTCGCCAAGGACGGCGACGAAGTACATTGCGGCCGGCGTCTGTTGCTCGATCTGCGCCTGGATGTCGTTCCAGGCGAGGTCGCTCTTCGCAACCGTCCAGTCGCGCAGGACGCTCGCGTCGATGCCTCGTTCAGCGAAGACGGCGCGGCCCTGTTCGGTCCGGTCGAGCACGACATGGGCGCCGTCGTCCCTCAGGAAGTCGATCGCCGAGGACACGGCGCGCAGGCCGGCCGCATCCTCGCCGAAGGTGCCCAGGAAGACCAGGGCCGGCTTCATCTCGACGGCCACTTCGAGCCAGGAGCCATCGTCCACGACGGCCGAGGTCTCGAAGTAGTCCTGTCTGCCGCGAGTGACGACCATATCGATTTGACCCGCGGGCACGGTGACTTCCGGCTTGTACTTCGTTCGGTCCGGCTGCAGCTCCCTGCCGTTGCCGTAGACCTTCGCGTCCTCCGGCAGCCCTTCCAGCATGAGGACGGCGCGCGCCGGCTCGACCGGTGCACTGGCGCGCTCCAGGGCGACCGCGACCTCCACGTCCTCGCCGGCGGCGACGGTGAAGCCGACGAGCGTCGGCAGGTAGCCCGGCCGGGTGATTTCGGCCACGTAGTCGCCGGCTGGGAGCGCGACTCGTTCCAGCGCCTCCTCGCCCGGGTCGGCCGCCGTCGCCGGAGCGCTCGCTGCGCGAAGAACCCGGTGTCCGACTTCGATTCGAGCGTCGGGGGGCTCGACGCCGAAGACGACGCCGCCTGGGGCCAACGCGTCGGGCAGTTCCTGCCGAGCGGCTGCCGGTGCTTCGTGTCCGGTGGCGGCGAGAAACAGGACGGCGATCGCAACGGCCCGGATCGCCCGGCCCTGGCGGATGCGGGTCATGGGTAGTAGCCGCTGATCGTGCGGGCGCGGCGACCGTCCGTCACCCGCACCTCGACCTGCCGGAAGTCGTTGCCCGCCGACTGCTGGTTCGAGTTGTACGCCAGCAGGTACTGGGACCGGAGTTCCCGGTCGATCTGCCGGTACACCGGCCGCAGATCGCTGGCCGCCGAGATGAAGAACGAACGACCGCCGGTCACCGCGGCGATCTCCTCGAGCTTCGACCGCAGCAGCGGTTCGTTGCCACCGATACCCAGCCCGATCGTGTAGATCACGACCTCCGAGTGCCGGGCGTACTCCAGGATGTCGGGGTACGTGGCGGCACTCGACGTGTCCTCGCCGTCCGACAGGAGGACGAGAGCACGCCGTCCCCGGATGCCGCGGAAGTAGTAGAGGCCGGTCATCAGGGCATCGTGGAGGGCCGTCTGGCCGCTCGCGCGAAGCGCGCGAACCGTGTCCACAACCGCTTCCGCGTCGGTCGTCTGTCCCATGAGCAGGTGGGGACGGGAAGCGAAGGCGATCGCGAACGAGCTGTCGTTCGGCTTGAGCAGGTTCGTCAGGAACTGCGCGGCGGCCTTCCTCGTCTCCTCCATCACCCCGTCCATCGACGCGGAGGTATCGATCGCGACCCCGAGGGTCAGGGGCAGGTTCTCGACGAGCTCGAAGGTCGAGACCTGCTGCCTGACGCCGTCCTCCAGCACGGTGAAGTCGGCTTCCCGGAGGCCGACGATCGGGCGGTTGGACCTGTCGATCACGGTCGTGTAGAGCTCGACCAGGTCGACATCGATGCTGTCGGTCAGAGCCGACGCGCTGAGAAAGCGGACGTCCTCGGAACTGCTGCCGTCGTCCAGCGTCGCCGTGACCGAGAGGTAGACCGGTTCGGCCTCGTTGCGGGCCCTGGGCACGCTGATCTCGGTCCGCCAGGGCGGTCTGTCGAGTTCGGCCTGGACTTCGTCGCCTACGCGAAACTCCACGGCGCTGACTTCGCGTCCCTTCGGGACGACGACGGCCGCTCTCGCCGGTGCCGTGCCCACGACGTCGACTCCGCGCGCCGGTTCCTCGATGTTCACGCGCAAATCGCCCCGCTGCTGGTTGAGGACGAGCTCGTCCGTCGCAACGACGGCGCCATCGGCGTCCAGCCCCTCGACGCCGAGCACCTGCTGCGTCGGATACCTGGCCAGGCGGAGCATGGTCCAGGCCTTGGACCTGGGCTCGGTGGCCTGGTGCCTGCCATCGACGAAGAAACGGACGGCGACGATGTCGCTGCCGCTCACCCGCACGTCGGCGCGGTACTCGCCGACGACGATCTCGGTGGCCGGCGGCACGAGGGCCAACGAGGTCTTCGCGTGCAGGCGGGCTCTGGCGGCGATCGAAGCCCCCCGGTCGCTGCCGAGCCGGCTGTTCTCGGCGGTTTCCAGGTCACTGAAGAGGGCGACCGCCTGGTTTCCGTACTCCGGGTCCCGGTCCGCGAGCTCGGACAGGGCCAGCCCGCTCATGTACTCGACCGTCTCCCTGCCGAGGCCGCCGCGCCCCGGCGCTTCGATCCTCCTCAACTGGCGAACCGCGCTCTCGGCCTCCCCCTGCGCGAAGAGGATGGACGCGAGCTCGAGTTGGAGCAGCCAGACCGGGACGTCGCCGGGAGTCCTCGATCGCTGAATCAGGTGCGCCGCGGCCGCGGCCGGCAGCAACTCGGGAGCGAACGGGTCGAGCATCGACCAGCCCCACTCCGGTTCGATCGTGTGGACTGCCGGTTCGCCTCGAGGACCGACGACCCCCGCTTCCACGACCTCGCCCGGTCCGAGCGCCGAAACGGCCGCGATCCAGTCCTGTGCTCCCGTAAGCGGCGAACCGTTCAGGGTCGCCAGCTCCATGCCGGCCTCGATCCCGGCCCGGTAGGCCGGCGACGCCAGGGCCACGCCGGCCACGACGAGCGGGTGGTCCGCCTCGGATTCGACCAGGGTGACGCCGATCCACGGAACGCGTCGTTCCGGTTCAGGCCTCAGAGCCGCGGCCAGCCGAGCGATGTCGTCGTCATCCGGCCTCCCGCCGGGAACTCGAAGCGCCAGAACATCCGGCCTCACGGGGCCGGGAGCGGCCGACAGCCACCAGAGGTTGAGCCGGTCCGCCTCCCGATCCTGGTCGGGGACCGCCAGGACGTAGAGGGCCGCCGGCGCCTCGTTCTCGAGCCGGGCGCGAATCGATGCCCAGTCGAGTTCCCGTCTCGCCGCGTCCACGTTTCCGCTCAGCGCGGCCGCGTCGACTCCCAGGTCGGCCAGCAGCGCCTCGCCCGCGGGCTCGAAGACGACACTGTAGGAGGTCCGGCGGGCGAGAGAATCGGCGATCGACCTCAGGGCTTGTTCCGCTAGCGGGTCGGAGCCAGGGACCCCCAGAACGGAGACGTGCGGCCGGGGTTCGACCTCCGCCGTCAGGGTCTTCCGGTCCGCCGCGACTTCGGCCTCCTGCGGTTCGAGTTCGATCCGCGGCAGCTCGTAGTCACGCAGGTCGAGAAGAACGAGCTTGGCCCGGTACGTGCGAAACCCTGCGCTCTCCACCTCCAGGTTGAAGTGGCCCACCGCCAGACCGTCGATCCAGCCGCGCCGGGGCGCCTGCTCCACGCCGTCGATCAGGATTCTGACGTCCGCCGGCGTGGTGCGCAGCCGGATGCTGGCGCCAGCCTCCTGAGCGCTGGAGTTCGCGTCCGCAATCTGCCGGGCAAAGCCGAAGCCGGGCAGCGCGGTAAGAGACAGTCCCAGGACCAGGACCGCTCGCGGCACGTTCGGGGCGAGGCTCCAGGAGGCCGTCATCCGAGAATCACGATCGTCGCCCGCTACTCGAGGGCAACGACTGTCTCCAGTCGGCCCGCGGCGATGAAGATCCGGCCCATGCCGTCGACCGCGAGATCGTTGGGCGCACGAAGCTCGAGGCCCCCCGGAAGCCTCGGGCCGATGGCCGCCACCATCTTCCCGTCCGGGTCGTAGACGAGCACCTGCTTCGCGCGTCCCTCGAGCACGTAGGCGTTGCCGAAGGAGTCCACGTCGAGGGCCAGGGGGCGCCGCCAGTCCGCGCTGAACGTGTTCTCGAGTTCGCCGTCGGGGTCCAGGGTCAGGAGCGCGGCGCGCGCATCTCCCTTGCCCGCGTCGAGCACGTACGTCCGGCCGTGCGGGCCGGGCGCCATGTCCACCGGCTGCGCCAGTCTGGCCTGGCCGAACTCGAGCAGGCGGCCCTGCGGGTCGTAGCGCAGTACGACGTCCACCTGGCGGGAGAGTACGGTCCAGTTGCCGTACGGTCCGCGGTAGACGGTGATGATCTGTTCCAGTCTGCCCCCCGAGGGGCGCTCGAACCGGATCGGGCTCGGATCGTCGAGCCGCTGCACCGTGCTTGGGGAGGGCACGACCGCGGTGATGCCGCCGAGCGGCCCGACCGAGCCGAAGCTCGGCCGGGTCTGTCCCAGCCCCCGCAGCTCGCGACTCGCGACGAGGGTTCGCTCAGGGTCGAACTGCACCACCCGCCTGTCGTCCGCCACGAGCAGTTCGCCGCGCGGACCGACCGCGACGGAGCGCGGCCTCTTCAGCTTCTGCTTCTCGGGCAGGTAGTCGCGGGGCAGGTAGGCGCGTGTTTTGGTCCAGGGGTTCTTTCCCGCAAGTCGCCGCAGCACGAGGCGGTCGATGCGCGTCATCCGCTCGAGCGCGATGCGTGGAACGTCCACGGCGCCGCTCTCCTGGCCGTTGCCCGCCGTCTCGCGCAGGGCGCCCTGGCGAGCCTGCCAGTAGTGATCGGCCGCAAGCTGCCAGTCGCCGTTCGTCAGGACGAGGTCCGCCAGTTCCAGGTGCGCCCTGGCGGTCCACTGGCTCACCGGTTCCCGTTCCAGCACGTGCAGCAGCTCTCCCGCCGCCGTGTTGCCCACGCCGAGGCGGCGACCGATCGATGCCGCTTCCACCAGCGCCCGACTGCGGCCCGAGAATCTCGGATAGAGATCCCGGGGGTAGCGCCGGCTCAGCTCCAGGAGCTCGGCGCGCGCCGCATGGAGTTCCGCCGGCTCGCGCGCGGATCTGGCCCTGTCGAGCACCGCGCCGGTCTCCACATCGATCGAGGGCTGCTGGCCCGCAGCGGCGCCCGCCCACGACAAGGACACGAGGAGAGCGGCGACGACCGTCGCGGGGAGGATGCGGCAATCAGACATGGGGGGGCAGGTCGAATCGGTTCATTCCTGGCTGCGGTCGACCGCCGATACCCTACCCGGCCGAAGCGCATGGGACGATAGACAGCGCACGGAGAGCCCCTTTGCACCGACGCTTCCAATGGCGATCCGCTCGAGTGCCGCGGCGCAGACTCGTCCGACGCCGGGACGACTAACAAGAGAAAGGGGCGGCAGGCTGAAAGCCTGCCGCCCCGGCGAAGGTTGGCAGCGACGAAGAGCGGGTTATGCGCTTTTCATCACTCAGGTTTTGTTTGGACAGACGGCCTAAGTTCGAACCTCCATCGCTGCCTGGCGGCGTCCATGGGTAAGGAGTCGAATGCTGATGATCATCCGAATGGAACCCCTGGGACGCTACCGTGTATCGCTACGGACACATCACCCTGAGCGTGGTGGTGGCCGCCTGGTAGCCGAGTCCGGGAACCCACGACCGCCCCAGAGTGGGCACGATGTCGGCGTTGAGCGCCCTGGCATCGGCCGACGGAGCGTAGATGATCACGTCCGCGGAGACATTCCTGCCAGAACCACAGTAGGACGGAGAGTTCGTGATCCTCAGCGTCGCATCGACTTCAACGGAACTCTCCACCTCTTCCATCTGACACACGACAACGGGAACGTCGGCGATGTTGTCGCCGGCGGCTGTGAGGTCGCCATCGGGACCGGGGTGCTCAAAGACGTCGATCAACGGGTCGGCAGGGGTTGCCGCCGCGGCGGCGGTGTTGTAGGCAGCGGCCCAAGTGGCAGCAGCCTGGTCACTGTCAGCATCGCCGATCTCCGCGCCACCTTGTTCGTTGTCCGACGGAATCCACACGGTGGGGTTGCCGGCACCAGCGCCCACGAACGCAATCTGCGTCGCGAGACCAACGGTTCCCGCTTGCGGATCCCGCCGATCCTGCTGGCAGTCGGCGGTGCCGTCCTTGTCCATGTGGCCGCTGTCGAGCCAGGCGGTGGTTGCGTCATGATCGACCGCCGCAACGGGCTCCATCGTGACTCGACTGCCCATTCCACCCGACTCGATCGTGATCCCAGCCTGGGTCGCATCGAAGCTAGTGCCGCTCGTCGTGTTGACTCCGAACTCCGCATCGAATGGCGAAGGCTGAGGCCTACTGGAGGGAGTCGAGATGTTCCAACCCCTCAAGGCAGCCGCACCCGAGCCGGGAGCAATGTGGCCCGTGCCGTTGCCCCAGAGTTGAAGCTGAATCAAAAGGTCGGTAGCAGTGGCCGTATTGGCCGGACGATGCACTGAACCTGAGACTTCCGCGCCGCGGCCACGATTGTCCGACGGCAACCACATGACGATTTCCGTTCCACCGTCCCCGAGTGCACAGTCGTTCTCGCCAGGGTAGTAGGTGCGGTCGTCGCCGTCCCAGTACGGGGCGCAGGGCGAAAGGTCCGCCATCATGGGTTCCGGCAGCACGTGGTGGAGGATGCCGATACGGCCACTGTCCCCCTCAGTCAAGAGGGTCGTGGCGCCGTCTGCCAGCGACTCCATCGTGACGCTGCCACCTGGATTCGCCGGCTTGACCATGTCATTGCCGAGCGCGTCCTTGGACACCAGAGAGGCAACCCCGGAGCTATCCGCGCCGGTAATCCAGTACCAGCCGCCATCCTTCAGGCCGTGGACTTCAACCGAACCGCCACTGGCACAGGCGAGACCGTTGTCCATGCCCAGACGCTGAGCCACGATGCCGCCGCTGGCTGGAGCGGTGGCCGAAGTCGAGACCAGGCCGCAATCGACGACGAAGTTGACCTCGTCGAACCCATCGGCGATTTCGCCGACGAACCCGCCTTCACCCTTGAAGTACGGGGCGACATGGCACTCGTCGTCCGGGCAGTTGACTGTGACCTTTGCCGGATCGGCAACAACGCCGAACTGACCGAAGGCCATCGAAGCAGTCGCGCCGATAAGAAGCGCGAACATCAAATAGTTCTTCAACTCATTCTCCTTGGCCGGCGCATCCGCGCCGACGCAAACTTGGGGCCCAAGGCCCCTGTTCAAGATGACGAGGACGACCCCCGCCACAGACTTCTCTCAACTACACTCCGACGGAACACCCGCCGGAGGGCCTGTCCAGGAACTCGCATCACCTCCAGGAGAAAAAGTCAGCTTGTCCATAAACTGGGTGTGTGGATTAGAGAATGTTTCATGTCGATTTCGTGAAATCGCGGTTGTTTTGCCGATACGGCGGCCGCAACAGCGTGAGGCACCGCGGTTTCGGGTGCTTCGGCGCCCGGTGACTCGAGCCAATCGGCGAGGGAGAATCCGTTGACAGATTCCAGCGACCCGATGCGGGAGAACGAGGCGCTGCGCGAGCGCATTTCCACGCTGAGCGCGGCCATCCTGCGCATCAACGCAACGCTCGACCTCGACACCGTGCTCGCCGAGGCGGTCGAGATCGCGCGCGGGCTGACCGGCGCCCGCTACGGGGTGATCGTCACGGTCGACGAGGCGGGCGAACTCGCAGACTTCGTCTTCTCCGGCTACACGCCCGAACAACAGCAGGAGGCGCTGACCTTCCCCGGTAACGTCCGCCTGTTCGAGCACCTCCGCGACCTGCCCGGGCCGTTGCGGGTGTCCGACCTCACAGACTATTCCCGCTCGGTGGGCATTGCCTCCGAGCGAGGCCTCGCGGGGACGTTCCAGGGCGCGCCGATGCGTCACCGGGGCGTCAATGTCGGCAACTTCTTCCTCTCCGAGAAGGCCGGCGGCGAGGAGTTCACCGACGACGACGAAGAGGTGCTGGTGCTGTTCGCCTCACAGGCCGCGGCCGCGGTCGTGAACTCCCGCGCGCACCGGGCCGAGCGGCACGCGCGGGCCGACCTCGCGGCCCTGGTCGAGACCTCGCCGGTCGGGGTCGTGGTCTTCGATGCGAAGAGCGGCCGGCTGAAGTCGATCAACCGCGAGGCGAGGCGGATCGTCGAGAGCCTGCGGACGGCCGGCCGGCCGGCCGAGCAGCTCCTGGACGTGATCACATTCATCGGCGCCGACGGGCGGGAGGTGTCGCTGAGCGAGCTTCGGCTGACGGAGTTGCTTGGCACGAGCGAGTCGATGCGCGCCGAGGAGGTCGTCCTCACGGTCCCCGACGGGCGCAGCATCCGGACGCTGCTGAACATCACGCCGGTCCGCGTCGACGGCGGCGCCCTCCGATCAGTCGTCATGACCATGCAGGACCTCGCGCCGTTCGACGAGATCGAACGACTGCGGACCGAGTTCCTGGGTCTCGTGAGCCACGAGCTGCGCGAGCCGCTGGCCGCCATCAGGGGCTCGGGGCTGACGCTGCTGGGGGGAGCGGGGGGGCGGGGGGCGGCGGGGGGGGGGGGGCCGGCGGGCCGCCATGGGGGGCGGGGGGAGGGGGCTGGGGGAGGAGGCGGCGGAGCTGGATTCGGCCGAGATGCACGAGTTCCACCGCATCATCGTCGAGCAGGCCAGGCACATGCGCGGCCTGATCGGCGACCTGCTGGACGCGGGGCGCATCGAGTCGGGGACGCTCTCGGTCACGCCCGAGCCCTCGGAGGTGGCCAGCCTGGTGGAGCGGGCGAGAAGCACGTTCCTGAGCGCCGGCGGCGGGCGCCATGCCGTCCTCGTCGACCTGCCTGCCGGCCTGCCCCTGGTGATGGCCGACCGGCGGCGGATCGCGCAAGTGCTCAACAACCTCTTCGCCAACGCCGCGAGGCACGCTCCCGTGTCGTCCCCCATCCGGGTCCGGGCGGCGCGCGAGGAGGCGCATGTGTCGGTCTCGGTTTCGGACGAAGGGCCGGGGGTGGCGCCTGGACAGTTGTCGCATCTCTTCAGCAGGCATGCCGGCGCCGAAGAGGACGCCGCGGCCGGCCACGGCCTCGGTCTCGCGATCTGCAAGGGGCTGGTCGAGGCGCACGGCGGACGAATCCGGGCGCAGAGCGCCGGCCTGGGCCGCGGCGCCACGTTCACGTTCACGGTTCCAGTGGCCGGCGAGCCGGTAGCCGCGGCGGAAGGCCACGCCGCCGACCCGCCGCCGGCCGCGAACCTGGGCGGGCGGCCGCGCATCCTCGTCGTGGACGACGACCCGCAGACGCTGCGCTTCGTGCGCGGCGCGCTCTCGGAGGCCGGCTACGACCCTCTTGTGACCGGCACGCCGGACGACCTGGAGCGCATCATCCGGACCGAGACGCCGCAGCTTGTGTTACTCGACCTGGTCCTGCCCGGCACCGACGGCATCGAGCTGATGCGGTTGGTCCCGGAGCTGTCCGACCTGCCGGTCATCTTCATCTCCGCCTACGGTCGCGACGAAACCGTCGCGCAGGCGCTCGAGGCAGGCGCGGTCGACTACGTCGCCAAGCCCTTCTCGGCGACCGAGCTGGTGGCGCGCGTGCGGGCGGCGCTTCGGCGACACGCAGAGCCGGAGCCGTTCGTGCTCGGACAGATCGTCATCGACTACGGGAAGCGTCGGGTGACCGTCGGCGGAGAGGAGGTCCACCTGACCGCCACCGAGTTCGAACTGCTACGCGTGCTCTCGCTCGAAGCGGGACGGGTCGTGACCTTCGACACGCTGCTGCGCCGGGTCTGGGCCAAGCGCGAGAACGCGGATGCGAACCTGGTGCGCATCTTCATCAGGAACCTCCGCCGCAAGCTCGGCGACAGCGCGACCAAACCCGCCTACCTGTTCAACCAGCGCGGCGTCGGCTACCGCATGGCGACCGCGCACGAGAAAGGCGCGGCGGGGCTGCCTGGCGGCGACACCCTCTAGGTCCGGCCTAGCGACGTAGCGCCGCCCGCACTCTCGCGGTCAGCCCCAACGGGGAGAGAGGTTTGACGATGTAGTCCGCGGCGCCGGCATCCAGCGCCCTGGCGATCGTCTCGTCCCTGCCGTAGACCGAGATGAAGATGATCGGCAAGCCCACCAGTTCAGGCACGTTCTCCATCAGTTCGAGGCCGTCCGTGCCCGGCAGCACGAGATCGAGGAGGACCAGCCGAGGCCTGTGCGTCCTGATGAGACCGGGCAACTCGTCGGGGTCGCCCGTCAGGACCGGCGCGTAGCCCGCCTCGGCAAGCACGTCCCGAACCAGCTGTAGCGTCTGCGGGTCGTCGTCGACAACGAGGATGGGCGTCGCTCTGTTTCGGTTCGGTGAACGAGGCTGGCGCGAAGCGCGGCTCGGGGCGGCATCGCACGCTTCCTCGGCTACTGGAAGCGTGAAGGTGAACCTCGTGCCGTGGCCGTCATCATCGCTCGCTGCCCAGATGCGGCCGCCGTGCGCCTCTACGATTCCCTTGCAGATGACGAGGCCGAGGCCGTAGCCGACTCCCTTGCCGCCCGTTGCGCCCGCGTGCTTGCGGAACAGGTGAGGCAGCTTCTCCGGCGGCACCCCGCTGCCGCGGTCGGTGACCGAGATCGCGACGTAGTCGTCTTCCAGCGACGCGGCGACCGCAATCGGAGACAGGTCGGGAGAATGAAGCGCCGCATTCGAGAGGAGATTGTTGAGGACCTGGACGATCCGTCCCGGATCCGCCAGAACGCGCGGCAAGTCTTCCGGCAGGTCGATCGTCACGGCACGCCCGCTCCCGGCGAAGCTGGAGGTGCTCCTGGCCTGATCGATCAGGCCGGCCACTTCGGCGCGCTCAACGGAAACCGAGAGAGTGCCCGCCGCGATTCGCCCCTGGTCCAGCAGGTCGGCGAGCAGATTGCGCATCTGGTTGGCCTGGTCGTCGATGACCCGGAAGAACTGCAGCATCCCGGCCGGATCGGGGGCCGGCGCGGCGCCCAGCACGGTGGCCGTCGAGCCCTTGATCGAGATCAGAGGTGCCCGGAGCTCGTGACTCACCATGCTCAGAAACTCGGCTCGCTGTCGTTCCAACTCCTCGAGCGGCGACGTCTCGACGACGGCTTCCAGGTCGGCCCTTGCGCGCCGCTCGTCCCGGTGCGCACATGCGTTGGCGATGGCCGCCGCCGCCTGGGAAGCGAACAGGACCAGAACCTCCTCGTCGCTCTTGGTGAATTCGTGGCCGGCCTCCTTCTCCGCGAGGAAGAAGCTGCCGACATACGCGCCCCGGTGACGCATCGGCGTGCACTGCAGGGTGTTCGAGCGCACCAGGCTCACAATCTCCTCGTGTTGTTCCGGCGCAAAGCCGGACGTGACCAGGTCCAGTATCCGCCCTGTTTCGTCCTCCCTCAGGATCACGCCGTAGGGTGCGCCGGTCAGCTCGCGCGCCCTGTCGACGACTTCCTGCAGGACGGTACCGAGGTCGAGGCTGGCGCTGACGCGCGTGACGGCGGCGTGGAGCCCTGAAAGTCGCTCCTCGAGCACCGCGATCCGTTGCCGGAGTTCGTCAGGACTCTCGTTCATCGCGTGCTCCTGAGCGGGGCGGCGCGGCCTCGTTGAACGGAAGGCTCCTGAGCAAGCCGGAACCGCAGGCTCACTGCATTATGCCCTGTTCGACACTTCCTCCTCGAAAGATCATGAAGCAGACGAACACGATCGCACTCTTGTCGCGGAGAGTCCCCTATACTCCTCCGCGCGATGAGTCTTCTCTACTCCGAGCAGCAGCAGATCGTGCGGCTTCTGCGGTGGATAGTGCTTTTTACGGGAATCGTGGCGGCGTTCGTCGTGGTCTGCTCGGCGCTTTTCGTCTGGACCTGCGTCGAGGGCACCAACAGCATCGTCGAGACGATGCGGTAGCCGGAGGGGGCATGTGAAGTCAGCGCCCGCGCAGGAGCGTTGACCTCAGCTACGGCTCCAGAGTGTCCGGGAACGCCCCGACATCCACGATGGCCCGCGCCGGCGCGCCGGCTTCCTTCGTGTAGCTCTTGACCACTCCGGTCACGGTGTCCCTGACCATCAGCTCGAAGCCCACATCGGTGGCCGAGGCCAGGCGCAGCCAAAAGTGACCGTTCATCGTCGTGCCGTCGACGATCTTGACGAGCATTTCCCAGTTCAGCGGCCCGAAGTACCAGAACAGCCCCGAATCCTCGGTTCGTGGACGAGCGGTCCGGCCTGCGCCGCGCTCGTCAGCGAGTGTCGACCAGTCGACGGTCAACTCGAAGCGTCCGTCCTGCAGACAGAGCGTTTCGGAGTTCGCCTGGCAGGCGCCGGTCACGGGCAACTCCGCGGCCGTTATCCCCGCCACCCGGGACCGCGAAGAATGGATGGACGGCCCCACGGAGAACGCCGCCGCGTCCGTGATGGCCGGCGCTGCGTGGCCTTGTTCGTTGCGGTACTCGCGCACCGTCGCCGTCACCGTGTCGGTTACGGAGACGACGTATCCCACGTCCGTCGTGGAAGCGCCGTAGACCCACACGTGGGCGTTCAGGCCGGTGCCGTCCAGGACCTTGATCAGCACCTCCCAGTTGCTCGGCTCGAAGAACCAGAACAGACCGGTTTCGTCCGTGCCTGCGCGAACGACCTGGGCCTCGCCAGTCTCCCCGTCCGCCGTCGACCATGACGCCCGCACCGAGTAGCGGGAGTCGAGCAGGCAGAGGGTCGTGTCGTCGGGAGCGCAGGTGCCGGCCGGATCGCTGGCCTGAACCATGAAGACCTGGGAGTCCGTCGAATCGCCGCCGTCGTTCCCCACCGACAGCCTGACCTCGTAGAAGCCGGGCTCCGTCCAGGCGTGGCGCACTCGGCGGGCACTCCATCTGGTCCAGGTGTCGTAGCCAAAGTCCCAGTCTCGTGAGACGATGCTTCCGCCCGTGCTCATGTCCTGGAACGTGACCAAGTCGCCGGTGCGGGCGTAGCACAGACCGTCCGTGCAGTGCGCATCATGGGCGAAGCCGGCCACCGGTGGCTCCGGGCCCTCGGGCTCGCCGCTGTCTGGTCCGTCGTCGTCGTCGGGCTCGTCCTCGTCGGGCTCGTCTCCGTCACCGTCGTGCTCGTAGGAGCCGTCGTCGTCGCAGATGATCGACGTCGCCGCGTTGGGCGAACCCACCGTGTAGCCGTCGCCGGCCAGCACGATCACGGTCACCGAGCCGTGCGGCTCCGCAACCGAGTCGCCCTCCGTCTGCAACGACAAGGTCGCCATTCCGGAGCCGGACGGCGGAACGGTGACCGTCGCATGCCCTCCCCGCACTCCATACTGGTAGCCGTAGCTCGTCGAGACGCGAAGATTGACGACCAGCGGTTCGTCGATCCGGCCGGACGAAACGGACACCTGGAAGTGGGCCGTTTCGCCCTCGATGACGATCGCCGTGGAGGTGTCTATGCTGACGACGGGCGTCGTCTGGGCGAGGACGCTCGAGGTGCCGACGAGAGCGGCCAGCACAGCGCAGGCTCCCGAAATGAGTCGAACCGGTTGCCTCGTTCTCGTGCCCATCCTCGTCTCCAGTGCACCCGTCAAAATCGTGCAAAACGCGTTGTTCGACCGACGACGGACGGTAGCACGGTTCCCTCAGGGCGGAGCGTCCCAGTGGAACGTCCGCGGCTCCTGTTCGCCCGGCACCGGAGAAGTCACGCCCACTCGTTCCGCTTCCAGCGCCGGGACGAGCGTGCGGCCGGCGACGCCGAGGCCGTACTCCCGCCTCGTCGCCGCATCCTCCAGGCGCCGCGCGGCGGAGAAGTGGACGCCTTCGCCGGTGACCAGCGGCCGCCCGTCCTCGTTCCGTTCGCCGATCGGCCGGTCGTAGCGGCCCCAGAGCCGGTAGACGAGAGACATCGAGTTCCCCTGGCGACCGAGTTCGTCCGGAGCGAGACCCAGGGCGGCCTCGGGCCGCAGGGCCAGACCGGCGGCGTGAGCCTTGGCCCACATCCAGAGCAGGGCGCGATCGGAGAGCGCCGTCGCCGGCCGGCCGCCGCCGACGTCGCTGTGCACGCCCGGGAACCAGAGCTGTGACACGTTCTGGCCCGGGGCCGGCCGGTTCGTCCACAGCGTGGGGGCGAACGGCCGGCGGCTCTCGTCGATCGCCACCGCGTGGCAGGCGTGCCGGATGGGGGGGGGGAGCCGCACGTCATGAAACCGGTGGCGGCGGGCGCCGATCCAGTTCAGCCAGGTGACGGGCACGCCGAGGGCGCCCACCGTGTCCCAGACG
>MKWU01004329.1_pt1 | contig 17005 bp, 35 predicted proteins | sample 809101 | NCBI WGS metagenome assembly MKWU01 (sample SAMN05860141, study PRJNA318959) | sponge metagenome | host: Aplysina aerophoba | place: Slovenia: Piran, Adriatic Sea, Gulf of Piran | collected 2013-05-07 | reverse complement strand
CACTCGGTAGTCGTGGTTCCCTACTACACATCTCACCTTTGGAAATGCTTTTTCCCATTGTTTAAACGCTTTCCTGGTTGCCGTCAACTCATCTGGTATTGACGGCGCATCGGGATGTCGCTCGTAGTCGGAGAAGTTCAATGCATCAAATATATCTCCTACATGGATTATATCTTTGATGTTGAACTTCTTGACTACGGCTTTACAAAAGCGAAGGTAGTCTTTGTGCTCAAAGGGGAATTGAGTGTCGGAAATAAAGAGGGTGTTCTTCGCTTTTGCCATGACGTTTACCTCTTGCCGCCGTTACGGCGTTTAAATGTTTTTAGTTCGGCTTCTTTTGCAGCTTTTGCAGCCTTAAACTCCTTAATAGAGTCAATCCTGATTACCAACTCATCTCGTACCCTGTTTTCGAGTACTACAAGAAGAGGCTCAATTGCCTTTGCGATCTCTGCAAGCCTGTCTTTTAGTCTTTTGATTGTGAACTCATTACCTCTTGCATTGTCTAGTGCCTCCAATACCCTATCGGTATTTTCTTTTGCTGAAAACCCTTTCTTGATGATGCCGTCATCAAGCAAACGCTTGAAGATTGACTCGGCGGTGTACACAAATGAGTCACTGTTTCCTTCACCAAATAAGTCAAGGTCTATCAGGGTTTGTAGGGCTTGCGACCTGTCAAAAGCCAAATTGAGGGCTTCGTCTGCAGACAGGGTTGATACGGTGTTCACCAACATCTCCTGTACTTGTTTCCCTAGCACCTCCGACTCCTGGTTGTTTAGCCCTTGTTGCACATCCTGCAACTCTTTAAGTAGTGCTTTAATTGATACGTCCATTACTTTTCCTCCTTTAGGTGTATTATACACCGTATTGGTTGACATGTCAACCTATTATTTAAAATACCGATCCCGAAATTGGGTATCAGAGTCAAGTAGAAGCCCTGGAAAGAATTTTTCAATGTAACCTGCCCCTGCTTCCGCCCATTCTTTTTTAAGTTTCTCTTCACATGTATCTTCTGGCACCTCTAAAATAGCCTCATCGTGAACGCTACCTACTATTGTGTGCCCATTGCCGTGCATTGCGTTCATCTTTAATAGCAGCACATCCCTAGACTGCCCTTGGATCACGTTATTAAACAGTTTCCCACCATATATGTTATTCCATTTTATACCATCCCAGTACATCATCCTGGCTTTGAGTTTTTTCTTTTTGCCTGTCTCTTTACATGTTTCTATTGGTGATCTCCATTTAATCCTGCCATAGTTTAAATATCTCCCAGAAGCCAGTTTGACTTTTAAAGGTTTCCCAGAACTTAGGTGTTGTCTTAACATCTTATCGTATTTTTTCCATTGTGCATGTACATATGAGCAGAAGTCATAGTGGTACCTAAAGCACCTATCAATTGTGGCATCATCAAGAAGTATTCCACTCATGGTCAATACCATGCTTCTAAATTTATCTCTACCTGATTGATAGTTTAGTGATAGCCTGGTGTGTTTACCTACGTTCCTTTGTTCTGCATCAACATCTTCTTTATCGACACCATACACCTGACTTGCGGTTTCAATGTACAGGTCAGCCCCTTCATGCATATCCTTCAACTCTTTTAGCTCTCCTGTTTCCCACAGGGTCATTCTTGGCTCAATCTGTCTAAGGTCAGCAATAAAAAGTTTGTGTCCTTTTTTGGCTTTTATACATGTCCTGATACCTGATAACCCAAACTTCTCTAGGTCTTCAGTGTAGCTTTGTTGCTTATAGTTCTCAAAAAACTTGTTAGTATCTTCATAGCTCTTTGAGGGTCTTGGTAGGTTTTGCAGCTGAAACGCTTTACTTGACCATCTACCAGTTTTAGATGCTCCCGAGAAAATAAATCCGTTATACAGCCTACCATCAGATTGCATAGCCAGCCCTGTATTTGCTTTTGCCATTGATGACGAGTTTAGTTCCGAAAACCGTTTTAGTGTTCTTTTTTGCTCATCAGTATAGTATTCCTGTACAAGCATTTCTTTTATTGCTGGCTTCCCTACAGATTTCGTTCTATAGCCTGCTTCCTGAAACGCTTTTATTAGTTTGACTTTTTTGGTTATCTTGTCAACGCCGAACTTCTCCATACAGAATTTATTCGCCTCTTTTAATACTTCCTCATGTATTTGGCTGATCTGTTTTAGCCTGTCTGTATCTACTGCAATCCCTGCTGCATTAATCGCCTCATTCATCGCATATCCAGCCTTGATATGTGGCAGGAACTCTCCTGAGTCATTTACAAGTTTGTTTTGCAGTCGGGGCAGCAAATGCGCTGTGGCTATTACGTCAATATCGCAATAATCTGATACCGCTTTTTCTATCTCATCGGAGCATTTTCTGTATGCTCCAGCCACTTTTCTCCATTCATAAGTTTTCCCCAGTGTTTGCCCTTCTTCCTCTCCTGGGTCTTCCACTACTGCAGTCATTGTGGCTTTCATTAGCTTACCACCATCTGTGTCTTTCTTTACTGGTGTTTTCAATGCTTTTGCTGCCAATTCTAGCTTGGCTGGTGCCTGTACAACTCTAGCCAAGTTTGATGTGCACAAAAACATGTTGTCGTAGTTTTTAGGTGTAGCAAACTGAACGCACATGTTTGCAGCCAACAGCTGGTTTAAACAGCTTTTCAATACATCTCTCTCAAATGCAGCGTTATGTGCTACTATTTTTATCTTTCCCTTGTCTATAGCAAGCATTAGTTCTTCTAGTTCTTCATCTGCTTCCTGCTCTCCACTAAGCAAGCTGTGGTTTATAGACTTCTGTACTCTGTGGTCAGAGATCACATCCCCTGGTGCGTAATACATCCAAGAGATGCACCTGATTATTGTAGTGGGGTCATTGGCGTAGTTCCTAGCCCCAATCTTGCGCAAATCTGCTGCTGATGAGGTTTCTACGTCAAGAATTACAAATGGTTTCAGTTTTTTCTCCTTTTGACTAGCTTCATGGTGCCATCGTAAACTTGGGTGACGGCGATCATGGTGAACGCTACAATGACAAGACCTATTATCATAAGTACACTAGCCACCAAGTCTATTAAGACCTGCGTTAAGGTTGCCACACCAGCAATTATTGCAGCTGGTGTGGCAAGTATGATATTAGCAAACTCTCTCACTAGGATAACCAGTCGTCTGAGTCTGCTTCGGGGGCTTCTTCGGGTCCGTCATCGTCACTTACATCGCTTGTGTCTCTTTCACCTTTTTTGAGGAGATCAATTTCCTTGATGTTAAACCATGCTCTTTCATCGTACTTATCGTTTTTGGGTGATACCGTGATCTGAAACCCTACAGATACTGTATCCCCAACATCTACATCTGTGTCAGATTTAGCCTTGATGTAGGGTACTGGGTTGCTCATAAACACAACCTTCTTTCCTGTGTTATCTCTCTCCTCATCCTCTCTGGGGTCTAGGAAACTCTTACCCACAACCTTCAACTTATCCTTGCTAAACTCCTTGGCGATTTTTGCCTTCGGGATTGTATCGGCATCCAAAATGACACCCAACTTGATGATGTCACAAGTTTTCCTCTTGTCCTTGATGATAGCTGTTCCTTCACTGACATCAGAATAGATCACCTCCCCTTGTACTGTGTAAGTTGTCCTTTTCTTGTTTGATTTTCTTTTTGTTGTTCTTAGTGCCATTACTTTCTCCTTTTTCTTCTTGTTTTTCTTATTCTCCTGGTGATATTCGTATGCATTACAAAATGGGCTACAATCGCCCTCGTTTAAATGGTCTTTGGGTCTATCCCTTGCATCCATTACTCTTTCGATTATACTATCTACTCGATCCCTTGTCAAGTCTATAATGTCAGATTTATAAGTTTTTTCATTTAATTTGCTGTTTTGGACTATGCCTATCCTCACGCTTTTAATGTCTTCTGGTGATATACCGTAAGTGCTTGAAATCATTAAGGAATACACCAATAGCTGGATGTTATTTTCTACCTCCACCTCTTTCTTACCATTCTTAAAATCAATGACAAGCAACTCTCCGTCTTTGTATCTCCAAAAATCTATTATGCCTGATACTCTATGCGCACCAATATCAACTTTTGCTCTATCCTCTATACCCACCTTTTCGTTATCTTCTTTTACAATAGGTCTAAGGATGTCTAACGCACCTAGCACGTTATCACTAAGGTATTCAGGCAATTCAGCATCAGGGTTGTTTAAATACCTTTCCACTGCGGCGTGTGCTTGACTCCCTTTAAATGAGTATTTTTCTACCCAAGTAACCAATCTATTAGGCATCCAAAAACTGCCTGGGCATTGCTCTAGCAACTCTAGCTTTGACGGGGGAAAATAAGTCATCTCTGATAGGTTATTCAGCTTTCCCCTTCCTAGCGATTTTACAAATGGTCTTTCGGCTTCATACGCATAATATGTTGCGTTTAAAACTTCTCGCTTTCCTAACCTATGGCATCGAGTGATGCTTTGGTGATCTTTCATTGCGCTATAAGTTGACTCAACCAAAAATACATCATTACATGCGTTAAAGTCTAGGCTGCCCTCGGTAAGCCCTAGGGTGGTGACTATAAGCCCACCTTCCTCGGCAACCTGGTCTATGAGTTTTGATACTTTTGCAGTAGTTAAAGCGAGATGTGTCTTTACACCTTTGGCTTCTAGTTCCTCATGCATCTTTTTAGCTGTGTCGTGAAAGAACGTGAGCACCAAGCCAATACCAATATCCTTCTCAGCTATGTGGTCAGCTACAAAAGGAACTTTTTGCAGCCCGTATTTTATTCTCGTTGATGTTTCTTCTGTTATGTTTTTTGGTGGTTTGTATTCTCCTGGCACCTCTACTAACTCATAGCATGGGTCTGGCATGTCTCGGTCTAAATCTTTCTTGGTTCTGTCCACGGTAACAAGGTCAACTCTTGAGCTAAAATCTTCTGTGTTCTGGAAAACGCCGTGATCCCACCCATGGTCAGAGAATTTACTTGGTTTAGAGTCAAAAAATCTCTTGTACACATCACCCAGCTTCTTATAGTCATCAAAAACACCACACTTCCTTAGCACATATATGGAGTCAATAGGGCTGTTATAGCATGGGGTTGCTGTCATGAACAGCATTTCGCCTTCAAACTTGGTCAGCCTTGTCATCCTTTGCGTTCCATATGATGTCCATTTCCGCATAGTGTGTGCTTCATCAAAAACTACTAGGTCAAAATCATGCACATTTTTGAATTTTTTGGGGTTTCCAAATTTAGTATAGCTTATAAAGGTTATATCTACCATTAAGCTATACGAGTTTATCTTTTTCTGCACATCTTTTAGTGTTGATGCTTTACCTACCCAAAGTACTTTCTCGTAATCTTCTGCTAGTTTAGCGGCTATCCTGGTTTTACCTGTGCCTGTGTCCATTCTTAAAATGGCACCTGGGTAATCCTCGTGGATAGCTTTAATGTGCTCTAGCGCAGTTACCTGCTTTGGGAGTAATAGGCTCACAAAATAACCTTCTCAATATCTTTGCCGTGACCGAAAACGGTTACTGTTGTTAGTAGGGTAAACAGGGTTAGTAGGGTTTTCATATTCCATCCACCACACAGTTTATCCTACTACTAAACTCTGCTATACAACCTATAAGGTCAGAAACATCCTCCCTGGTTCTGTCAACTGCAGCATAATCCTCAGCGTATTTATAAAAAATAAACTTTACTCCAAACTCCATTTCTTCTCCGTTTTTTGGTTGGTATAGGCAAGTATATCTCTCTAGTGGCTCATCTACATCAATAATAACATATAGATCACCGCTTACTGCGCCTTCAATAACATCCCCTTCCTCTAAACCAATAAATTCTCTTAGTTTCATTTTGTCTCCAATTTGTTTAGTGCATCTACTATTTTGTATAGTTTTTTAACCATCTCTTCGGCTCCCTCTGTCACCTTTTTGCTAACATACACCTCACCATCTATTTTGGTGTAGCATGAAGCCGACTGATATGGTATTGCGGTGGTGTGTATATCCGCATCATTTTTTGGTGTGGTTAGCACCACCAATTCTTCTCTTTCTTCATCATCAAATGCTACGATAAACACGTCACCTTGGATAGTTTTTATATAATCACCGTTTTTTAGTTGTACTAGCTCCCTGATTTTCATTTTTTACCTCCTATTATTAGTCCAAAATCCCTGTTGCCTAGCAAAGCATGTCTTAGCTGCCAAGGCATTGCTTCACCGTCTTTTCGTTTAAACGCCCACATGTGCAATGCCCCTATCAAATTTTTTCTGTGCGCTGCCATGGATACCTGGTAAGAGAACGATCTTGGTATCCCTGTGTTTTGTAGCTGCTCATGTGTATCTATAACTAGCTGATGTGCATATTCAACAGACATGTTTCTAGCTCCTTTTTTGTTGGTAGTTTTGCTTGACCTCTGCATGGTTCGTGGTCGTCAAGCGTGCAAGCCCCCGAAATCTCTAGTGTTTCATCCATTTTTAGTGCCCCCTTTCTATCGTTACTTGTGGCTTTCCTGCTACCTCTATCACCTCCATAAGCCACAAAGTATCACCTGATTTATTGTTTACTCCCCAACTCCTATCTCCTAGTTTAACAAGATAATAGTCCATTGTCAAGTAAAAGTTTTTCTTCGCAAGCCTGTCCATGTCAACAAGGGTTATCTTATGCGCATTAAGTACTGATTTTAATTGTGCTTCATCAATCATAATATTTTCCAAGAGAACACCCATCTTCTGTCTCCATCTACCCTTCTCCTGCTTCTGTCACATTGACCTAGTTGGGCGGCATCCATTAGTTTTGTTTTAGAAAATGGTACGTTTCTATAAGGCATTCTTTTTGACTCCAACAATTTGTGTAGCCTGTAGTTTTTAGCGTCAATCAGCACCTCACCATCTGTTGACCATATCCCAAACGCTTCTTTTAGCTCCTCTTTTGTTTCGTCATCTTCTAGTGCCTCTATTAGTAGTGTGTTAAAGCCACCAACAGTAGTGATGTATGCGTTATTTATATCGTGCACGATTGATGATGATGTTGATGTGTCCTCTGCATGCTTGACTATCAAAGACTTAATAAACGTCTCAGAATTTTTATATACCTGCGCAACCGCTTCTTCTATGGTGCACGATGGCTTTAGGTGTTTAACTATTAGGGCTGTTGCACCAAAGATAGCCGAGAAAGTGCGTAATTTGTGGGATAAAGTACTCCTAGACACCTTCACATTTTCATTTAATAGTTTGTACATCTCTATTGTTGCTTGCTTGTAGTTATGCGCCTCTTCGATTGCGCACCTTAGCATTTTGCCGTTTATCTTATCGGCTATCTCATTCAGCTTTGTGATCTCATTTTCTTGACCTTCTTTTATTAAGTTTGCAACATCATACACCACCGCCCTAGACAAATCCTGTAAATCGTTCATCTGGCATATTTTTGATGCAAATATGAAGCAGCACTTTTTCCTGTACTGCCTGACCTTCTGCTCTTGTGTCCCTCGTAATGATAGTGATGACTCTGTTGATGTTGAAATTTCCCTTGCTATAGCGGTCACCTCTTTAATTCTCTTCAGTTTTTCTGGTGTGTCTCCTTCAGCCTCATCCATGAACATAATCGGTGAGTTTGTCAATCCATCCGCACCCGTCAAGAATTGAGCTATACCAGCCGATGTAGAGTTTTGTATGTCAATTGAAAGACCTTTAAACATCTTTACCACTAGAGCATTTATTAACGACGATTTACCTTGTCCTGACATCCCCGTAAGCCACATGTGTGCCCTAAAATCTGACATTGGTGCATAGCAAGCCTGGAAAGCCCACCCAAGTATCATATACATGAACGCTTTGTCTGTAGAGTACATTTTATCCCACTGCTCAGTTAGCTCTTTCATGTCATCAGTGGTTAGCTTTTCCGCAGTCAAGTCTTTTGCCTTCGGTGTTGAAACGTCAACATATATGTGGCTACCGTGAGGCTTCATCTCAGAGCATACTTTTATTTTCCCTTTCTCCGTTGTATATGTCCCATGCTCAGTATTAGCTATCACGTTTCCATCTTCGTTGTATAAACCCAGCCCAGACAATTTAGCGTTTGTGTTTCTCCCTGCGCTAAGGGTAAGCCATTCAGAAATTTCCTTGTAAAAATCTGACTTATCCTCTTTGTCCTCGGAGTACGCTGGAAGCCCATTAATTCGTTTAAACACTCCCCAGAATGCATTGGATGCTAGTGGTAAAATCCAGCTAGCCGCACCTTTCTTGGGTATGCTGTGAACTTGACCGTCAATAAAACTCACTACCTGGTAGTGTGTTGATGACTGCCCCACCACCTCGGGTGCGTAAGGTGCTACTTGTCTCGTCTGCAAATCAACTTCTTTCTTTGCCGCAAGTTTACCAAACTTCACAGCATAATCATTAAAATCCGTCATAGGTGTTGTTTTCACATCAGTTTTCGACAATTGAATATACGGTATTGACTCTTTCTTTATAGTTCTTAGTGTGCTATCCTCTTTTTCATTTTTCTTGTTGTTAGCTGTTTTATCTAGCACCAAGATCAAAAACAATTCAGGTCGTAGCTTTTTTAGTTTATCTCGCACTTTCAGTAGTTGATTGATGCCTGCTGTGCAAGCCACAAATGTTTTTTCACTAGTAGCTTCTGTTATCTCACATGCTGTTGTGAATGACTCCGATAGGTAGCCCACCATCATCCCCGTTACAGGATCAACTTCGCCTTCTCTAAGGTGGTTAAATGCGTCTGTTAAAACCGATCCTGGTATGGATTGCTTATCATATCTCCCACCTCGTATCTGCATGCCACATATCTCAGTATCGAACCCTTGCCTAAAAGGTATGTAGAGTATTTTATCTGTTGCGTAGCTGTTGTGTGGCTTTAATTTTTTGCGTTTAAACAATTCGTGATCCGCATTGTGTTTGGCTTTTTTGAGTACTTTGTCCGCTTTTGCCTTAAATTCTGTTATCTTTTTCTTTCTATCCGCTTCAATCCTTTCCATATATTTTGATAGGTCAGGCGGTGATTTGTGCTTTTGCCCCTCGATATTTACTATCATGTGCTCTTTTTCTTGCGCCGCCCAATCTTTAATGTATATTGCATCATCCCCTAGAGGAAAAACCGATACATTTCTGCATTCATTACCTTTTAGGTTTATTACGTTTGGTCGGTAGCCTCCTTGGTCGTCTGGTGATCCCCAAGATACCAAAGAGTATCCTAGGGTTTGTAGGGGGGCAACTAGTTTATCCAATACATTCTGTGAAATCATGTTTTATCCTATCCCGTAAGAGTACACCGCATCAATATTTCTATCTTGCAGATATGTTTTATTTGTATCATAAGCAAACACCAAAGCCTTTAGTTTTTTAATTGTTAACTTGTCTATTTTAGGGAAGTTTGGCTTTAGTCTTTGTAACGCTTTTTGTTCTGTTCTGTGAATGTAGCTAAGGTTTCTTCCTAGTGTATCGGCTACTTCCTGTAATGTTTTTCCCTCATATATCCGCAACACCAACACCACCTGTTCAATGTATAGTAGCCTAGCACTAAGCCAGTCAATCATGCTTTTTTCGTTTAAACTGGTTCCCCTCTCCATATGTTTCAGAATTATAGCTCCCACATAGCTCCTATGTTTTTTGATGGCTTTGCTGGTTACTTCTCTCCTGCTTTTCGCTAGGAATTTTCGTAGTTTGCTATTTGACATAGGTCAATTATCCCTTTATCCTCTTGGGTTTTGTATGCTAAGAATACGCTACCTTCGCATGTTTTTGCTAACAACATAAATGCTTTGTATTGTTTTGGTTGTCTGCTTTTCCATGCTATAAGTAGTTGATTTAACGTCTTTTTCGTGGTGTATGCTTTGCACTCTACAAATGTGGGGTGGCTACCTTGTAGCATTACGGTTAAGTCTGGTAGCTTTACGCCTTCCGTCAAAAACCCGCCATTTTTTACTGATATGCCACCGTTTTTCCTAACTTGTCTTAATAGTGCCTTCTCAAATGCAAGACCATAAGCCCTTGTTTTCTCGATCATTGCTGTCATTTCTTGTATGTACATGAATATCCAGTATATCAAAGGTTTATAGGGTTGTCAAGGGTTATTTTAACTTTTTTATTTCCTCGTCTATTGAGTCAATGGCTTGCGCAAACTCTATTTGTAGCATGTTTAAACGGTCTTCTAATTCTTTCTTTCTGCTCTCTAGTATCTTAATATTGCTGTTAGTGTCTTTCTCAGGTCGATAGAAATATTCACCACCATCTTCTACAATTATCCCATCCTCTATTAAATCCCGTAAATGCCTATCTTTCAAGTCGTTACGACTCAGAAACGAAACACCATTTAAATCTGCCCATTCGTCAAGAAAATCCTCAATGTCAATTAATTTCATTTGTTTCCTCCTCAATTTCGCTTAATTCACCCTCTAGGTCGCCGATTTTACGGTCTAGTTCATCTATTTCTTCTTCAACAGACGCTAGGTCAGTCTCTAAATGGTATTTTTCCATAATTTTTTCATCTATTTCTAGTTCCGCATCGTTAATTTGGTCTTCTAATTCTTCTTTTCTACTCATTTTGTGCCTCCTCTAGTACGTGTTGTGGTAGGTTTTCATAGTTTAAGTGTGCGCTGTATGTTACGCTATCGCCTCTAGCTAGCACAATAGCCGCTAATTCTCCATTATCATTAAAGATACCGCCTCCACTACATCCATGTTCTGGTTCGGGCTGTGTCACTAGCCACCCATCACCAGTTTGTTGGTTTACTACATGTTGTGTGCTGTATTTTATATTTCCCCTAAATCCTGGGTAGCAAAAACCTGCCATAGCTGCGCTGCTAATATCTGCTCTACTTACAGCCGCTACTTTAAAACTAAACTCGGTTGGTGGTCTGCTTAACCGTAAAACTGATACGCCATCCAGTTTTTCGCCAACTATCATTGTCTCGCCTCTATATATTACACTATACTCAAACACCCTAACTCTCAATTCAGCAGCAATTTGAATATAGTCATGTTCTCGGTCAGTTAAGCAATGCGTAGCTGTAATTATCGTGTTTGGTGATACTAAAACAGCAGAACATGATCCCCTGTCTGTCCAAATAGGTATCACGGCTTCGCCTATCTCCTCTTCATGTGCAATCTGTACAACATTTATCGTGTTTGTAAGGTCACAGCCTGCCCACAAAACTGTAGCTATTGCCAACATTAAAAATCTAGCCATTTTCTTCTCCTTTTAGTTCCTTTTCCATCCGTAGCCGTAGCCTATGGCTTTCTGCCCAAATGCTGTTCACTTCCTCATAAAATGGTTCTACTACGCCTTCGGTTTTGTGTAAATCGCAACACGCCTTTATTAGGGTGTTGTTTGCTTCCTTTAGGGTGGCTGCTGCTTTCTTTATCTTTTTTAAATCCCAATGTGTTAATTTCACAAACCCACCGCCAATTTATAGAGAAGGTAGCCTAACCCGAAAGGTATGGCTAGCGATGCGACTATTTTTAAAATAATCAGTGAAACAAAGCCACCAAAAAGCCCAATTACCGTTAACGTCTCAATCAGGTTTTTCATTGATTAGCCCCCTTAATTCTAGTTCTAATTCTCTTTGCTCTACTGGTTCATCACCTTCTTTCATGTATTTATCCGCTTCATCCCATTCACCAGCTTCGTGGTACTCGTCAAGCGTAGCATTAATGGTTATATCTAATTCTTTAATTCTAGCTTTTATTTGTGTTTTTGTCATAGAGCATCACTTTCTGTTGGTTGTGTTTTAACGGGTTCCTTGCCTAGTTGTGTGCATTGCTGTTGAAATCTATTCTCCAAAAACTCTGACTTCTTTGCCTTGTTATAGAGGGCATCAGGGTTAACAAGGGTTGCACTATCAAAAGCATTGGTGAATTGTTGGTATTTGATGCCTACACAAAACCCCACCCTATCAATCACAAAGGGTTTAAACGTAGCGTAGCCTAACCCAAAAATCAAAGCAAGTAAAATAAAAATTCTAAACATTATACCTCCCATCAAGCATTTCGCATACAGTATCGTATAGGTTATCATCGCATGGATTTAGGTTTTTGTCAAGGTCTAATGCGATATTATATGCGTTAGGTGTAGTGATTTTATTATCATGTGCTAGCCTAACTACTTTAGCTAAAACAATTATAGGATTGTGGCATTTATCGTGCCATTGTCTTATCGTCATTGATAGTAAGTATTTCTCAAAACTTTTAGATAGCATCATTGTTGCCCTCCATATCCTTTTTTTGGTGTTAAATATTCTGGTATAGGTGTTATCTTTTTGTTTAACATGGATATTTTAAGCCGTTCTTGTCGTATTTGTTTTTTAGCCGTATGTATCTGAAAGCTTAAATCTCTAATTTCTGCTCTAGTCAAACCTTTTTTAAGCACTTGTATCTCGAAACGTTCTTGTTTCTGTAGCTCTAATCTGCTAATTTCAATTAAATGATCCCTTATTTTGGTTTTTATTTCGTCTTTACTCATTATCGCCCCCTAGTAGTGTGTAAAAATACCCAATGCTTGCGGATATAGCCATCACGGCTAAGATTTTCCCAGCGTCTCTTTGAGTTAAACCTATCTCACTGAGTAGCGTAGCTAAACCTATTAATAAACAGATTGCCGTTGTAGCTCCTACCACCACTATGGCGATGGCTATACCTAATCTTTTTAGTTTTTTCATGCGTTATCCCCTATTCTTTAAAGTTTTGTATATCTTCTAATACGTCGTCAAGCGTAGCCCCGAGACGCTGGGCATGGATAGCCCATTGTCCTACTCGAAACATTCTTAATTCCGCTAGTTGGGTAGCTTCTTTTGTGGTGTAGCCTTCCTCTATCAATCCGTAAAAGTATCGGCTTCGGAACCCTTTTAGTCCATTTACTAGCCTAATCATGCCGATGCTACCAGTTTATTAATGTCATTAGTAGCCGCTTTAATGGTAGCTATTACTCTTTCCTCACTGTATCCCGATGATAGGTAGCCTTTCGCCTCTACTCTTGTCTCATCTAAACACTCTTCGCTAACAGTATTGGCTTTTACTATGTCAAATTTAGCCACACTCGTAGCGTAGCTAAAATTTGCTACTCCTAGTTCCTCTAAAGCCGCCTCAATCTTTTTACTTAGTTTTTTACTCATTACTGCTCTCCTCTGATGCCAAAGTTAATAATTCTTTTAATTCTCTCAATACATGCCCGTTTAAACTGCCCTGTAAATGTGCCCTATCGGATAGCATATAAATCATTGATAGCGTAGCTCTAGTTGTGTCGTGATTTAAATAGCTTATATGTTCATCAAATAGTGCTTCCACGTCAACCGCTGGTACAGGTAGCCTTGAGTTTATTATCTTAATTAATTTTAGTGCGTCATTCATTGTCATACCCCTTTTTTACATAAGTCATAATATCATCAAATAGTCCCTCAATCTCTTTATCAAATTCACCATCACAGGCTAGAGTATTAAATTCTTGTAGTTTATACGCTAGCCGTTTTATAGATTCTCTAGCTTTATCTTCCTCATTGACGTAGCCATCGGGTTCCTCTACTGACCATAACCCATGGTTTACTACGATGTTGGTTACAGGGCTACCCATCTTTAGGTTTAATTCCTCAAGCTGTTTAAACAGTTGTTTTGTATCCATAACTATCTCCTAGCCCATGATAGGTCACCCCGTTCATGTGTTGTTACTTTTGGCGCATAGTGCCCATGTTTCTCGTCTTGTGCCTCTAGGTAGTCCATAGCCTCATCAAAATTAGAAAACTGTTTACCATCTCTATCATCGGCGTGTTTTGTAAAGTAATCCTCATTGATTGATGAAAATTCACCGTGGCAGATTTTTACCGATATGGTGTCCCCGTAGTCACAAATATCATCTAAAGATATTTCCTCATTGAGTAGGTAGCCATATCCATCTATTGATAAATAATTTCCATCTTCAAACATTCTGCTCTCCACATACTCATTTACTAGTTCATTTAGTTTTTCAGTATCCATTTTTAGCCCCCTTGTTATTATTAGTTTACCATAATTAAGCGTAGCCGTCAATAAATTTCTGTTAAGCTATAGTCATTGTCTCGTCGTGTATTGGGCATTTTGGCAAGCCCTCATCAACCCATTTTTGAGTCATGCGTACATTGTACTCACATTTTGGGCATGACACTTTGAGTAGCCTAGTTCCCTGTTTCTTTTTCTTGTCACCAGTAATCTCACTACTGCCCAGTGCCTCATGAGGAAATTTGCCTAGTTCCGTAGCCAAGTTTTCCAATTCTTCGAGTAGCTTAGGGCTTGCTGGTGTACTTTTCATGGGTGCTTCAAGCCCCACCGCTAATGCTATTTTACGAAATAATCCCCTATGCCCAGCTTTTGGAGCGGCAACATGGATAATTTCGTGCAGTAATACCCTAAGAATGTCAACGTCTTGCCCCCATCTTGGTGAGATATAAATTTGGTCGGGTTTACTATCGTCTTGATAGTAGCATACACCGCCCACCTTGCCCTTTCGGTCACCTGTTAGCGGTGATCCGATTGATACTGTATACCGTTTAATTTTGTCCACTAGTCCCGTAGCCAAAATCTTGTCATTAAAAACTTTTGCCGCTTTTGTTAGATAATCTTCTCTAGTCATTTTGTGCCCCCTTGTTTAATTCATATGCAAAACATTCTTTGAGTAGTCTTTTGGATAGCTCTATCTCAAAAACTCCTATGGTCGGGATGATGATTTTGGTCAAGTCATTTTTTACTGCATCGTGCTTTGTGTTAGCTAGTAAATAGTTCGCTTCTCGAGTGACTTTCTCTTTCTCATACTCATAGTTCAATGCGTTTATTTCCGCCAACTCATCAAAACTTATCGTGGTCAGTGCTTTGTAGCTTAAATGGCCGCCCCCATACCCATCATCAAACACATGCCTGACTATGTTATCCTCTACATTAACTTTAAACGGCGGTTTTCCTAGTCGTGTAGCTGTTTCTAGTAATTCTTTCTTGTCCATACCAAGCCCCCTTTTTGTTATTATTATTTGACCTTAAAACCTTGCAGTATATCCAAGACAATATCTTCATTAAACTGATCCTGCCCTAACATATACTCTACGCTTTGCCGCCGCCTTACGTCACAATTTGAGGCGTAGATTGATGCGGCATTGATGCCCCATTCTTCAGTCTTTGATGCCTTAATATCCTGATTAATCCTATCCAATTCTTTCTCTATCTCTTGATTAAATTGACTCATACCAAGCCCCCTTTCGCTGTATAATATTGAACTAGTACCGTCTCTTGATTAAACTCTTTCTTGGCACGGTTAGCCAACTCGAACACCTTGTCTTTGATATAGTTGCCGTATAAAGCCACTATCTCAACGGTGATGCTATACTCCAACTCGCCTTTCCATAGCCCGTGGTGATGGTGTATTGTAGCACCATCAAAATATTCTCCCACTAGTTTGTATAGCTTTTGCCTGTTATCTTCGCTATCCATATCTCCCACCGTGATTTTGAATACTCTTGCATCGTCGTTTTGTTTTTGTTTGTACATAGTCTTTACTCCTAGGGTTTAAGGGTTATTAAAATATCTCATCATAGAGGTTATCTAGTTTTTGTTTTGTAGCTCTATCGTCAAGATTATGCTTAAAATGGTGGCACTCTAGTTCCGTATGTATCCTAAGCATAGCTTCTCTATTGTTAGTGTCCTCACAGTCGTCTCCATTATCCCCTGCGTATCTCTGAAAAGTCTCTACTACGTTAGTTAGCGGTTCTCCCATTCTCTTGTTAATTTTAATAGCTAGTCCTAATAGTTCTCGATAATCCATTTTGTTTCCCCTTTGTTATTATTATTATTATTATCTGCCATCGTAAATTGTCATGTCGCCTAGCCCATCCTGTTCAACAAATACCGTGCGCTTAAGTATGTCCTCAATCTCACCCCTTGATGCTCCCACGTCCACCAGCCTAAGGTATTGGTCTACTACATTCTTTTCTTTTGCCAACTCAAATAATTCTTTGTTTGTCATGTCTTTCTCCTTTGTTATTAGTTCAATCGTTCAAAATCAAGTCTATCACGTTTAAACGCTTTTGTCAAGCCCCATAAAAAACTTTATCAAAAATGTTTTGTAACTCATCCTCTACCTTGTCGTTTTGCTTACCAATGTCCTCTACCAATGCCAAGACTGCTTCTTTATGGCTCTCATCGTCGCTTAGCTCTTTGTAGTCCTCAACATAGCCCTTGTAAGTTGTGATAATGTTTTTTACAGGACTACCTGCTCTAGTGTTTAAATCGTTTAATTCTGCCAAAATCTCTAGTTTACTCATGTCATACTCCTTTGGTTAGTAGTTTGTAACTTATCACTGCACCCATTAAGTACGCTGTTATTAATACTATCATCGTATTGACTCCATCCCACCATGGGCTAAGAATGCCAGCAGGAACAGGACTATCGCCGTTGTATATCCTACTATTCTGCTATTCTCTCCATCTTTTGCCAGCGTCTTGTAAGCTGTTAGTGTGCAGAATACTAGCCATGTTCCTATAATGTAATAAATCATGTAAGCCCCCTTTTAAATCATGTTATCACGTTTAAACGCACCAGTCAAGCATTATTTATTAATTTTTTTTACTCAATAGCATGAGTAAAAACAAACTCCCAAATAACGCTACGCATAAATCAATCATAAAACCCTCATCTATTTAAATCAATCGTGCAAAATCAGTTTAACACGTTTAAACGTTTTAATCAAGAGTTTTTTCAAAATAAATCGCATAATTCAATGATATCAAGGGTTTACCCTCATACCCTGTTACTACTGGACGGGCAAAACCTAAGGATTACAAGGGTTTAAGGGCTATTGTCCACCCCTGTCCACTACTGTCCACCACCTAGTGGACAACTAATTTCAATAGGTTAGGTCATACTTTTAACGGATTTTCAAGGGTTTACGGGGTTTCAAGGGTTGACTGTCCAGTTTTGGATTTTTTATAAATATAACCCTTTTTACCCCTCTATCCCTCTATATCTATCAATAATCAATATATTATTAATATATAGTAATAATAGTGG
>MKWU01004327.1_pt1 | contig 17012 bp, 11 predicted proteins | sample 809101 | NCBI WGS metagenome assembly MKWU01 (sample SAMN05860141, study PRJNA318959) | sponge metagenome | host: Aplysina aerophoba | place: Slovenia: Piran, Adriatic Sea, Gulf of Piran | collected 2013-05-07 | reverse complement strand
TGCGCGTCTACCGTTCCGCCGGCCGCTACCGGGAGCGAGGCCAGTTCCAGGCCTTCCTGTTCCGCATCGCCACGAACCAGCTTCGCACCGAGGCGCGCAAGGCCGCGCGCTGGCGGGGACTGCTGCCTTCCCTGACCGCGGAACACCAGCGCCGGGCGCCGGTCCCCTCGCCGCAACGAACCGCCCTGGGTTCGGAGGCCGTGGACGCCGTCACCAGGGCACTGAGCCGTCTGCCCCTTCACTACCGCGCACCGGTTGTGCTGAGAGAGATTGAAGGCTGGCCCTACGCCCGCATCGCCAGGACGCTCGGCTGCCGCGAAGGTACGGTCAAGTCCAGGGTCCACCGCGGCAAGAACCTGCTTCGCAAGGACTTGAGCGAGTACTGGAACGGAGGAGAGAGATGAGAGAGATGAGAGATCAACTCGATCTGAAACGACTGCCCCGCGTCGATGCCTCGGACGCCTTCACCGCCGAGGTCCTGCGGCGCATCCGAACCGACCAGCCGCACCGGCCGGCGCCGCGCTGGAGACTGGCCGTGGCCGCCGTCGCGGTCGTCGTCGTCTCAACCGCCGCCGGCGCCTGGTGGGCCCGGCAGTCCGTGCCCGAACCGGCGCCGATCACCGCCGAGAGCATCGAACAACTGAAGTTCGAGCATCAGGAACTCATCCAGGAACTGGAGTCCCTGCTCCGCCTTGGCGAAGACACTCAGCCCTTCGTCCCGGTGTCCATCGATCCCCAGACCGAGGTCCTCTTCGACCTGCGCGATATAGAACCCCTTCCCGTTCGCTACGCCGCTACTTCCAGCCGGCGAATCCAATAGGAGATCCCGTCATGACCACGACCCGCTTCTTCGTTCATCGCCTCCTCTCTGGCACAAGCTCCCCCTACACCCTCGCGACCGTCCTGGTCGCGGCTCTGGCCCTGGGCTTCGGCCCCGCAGCCTTCGCGCAGGAATCCGAAGACGTAGAGCGCACCGTCCGCGTCATGGTGCTCGGTGACGGCCAGGTCGAGGTCCTGGAGGATGCGGACGAGGCCCGCGTCCTGGTCGAGAAGATCGCGGTGTCGGCACCGGAAAAGGCCCGCGAGATGGCCGATCGACTCCGGTCGACACTAGCCCTCCATTGGGGCGGCGCCTATCTGGGAGTCGAACTCGTCAATCTGAACGAGCCCCTCCGAGCCCACTTCGAAGTCCCCGAAGGCAGTGGCGTTCTGGTCTCCAACGTCGTCGACGACAGCCCGGCCGCCCGCGCCGGCGTCCAGGTCGGCGACATCATCACCCGTTTCGACGGCGAAGACGTCACGAGTTCCCGGAAGCTGACCACGTTGGTCCGCCGCGCCGAGGCCGGAGATCCTGCCGGTCTCGAGATCTGGCGCGACGGCAAGGTGGAGACAGTCAGCACGACCTTGGATGAGCGGCCACAGCCTCAAATCCAGCCAGGCTCAGGCTTCTTTTTCCGTGGCCGAGAGGATCTCGACGGTGACGGCGAGCTCGACGTGTTCGTGGGCCCCGAGAAGGTGCATGAGAAGATCCAGGAGTACTTCAACGGCGACGAGTGGAAAGAGCGCCACGAGCACGTGCAGCGTTTCCTCGACGAGCGGCGCCCCGACATGCAGGCGCTTGAGGAACGCCTGGAAGCCGTGAAGAAGCGGCTGGAAGAGGTCGAGAGTCGCCTGGAGGAAAAAAGCTCCAGCGAAGACAATTGATCAAGGAGGAGCCGGCCTGACGGCCGGCGCATGTTCCAGCCGCCTGCGGCGGCAGCCGGCGGGAACCCGAGTGGCGCGATCCGCGCCACTCGCGAGCAGTGCTATCCCGCAGCGACTTCCTGATCACGTCGTCGTCCTGGCTGGCCGAGGTACGCGCCAGCTACACTACGGTGCCGGTGACCGCACGCATGGAGGCGAAGGGCAGATGAAACGTCGCGCCGGCCGGCCGAAGAGGAGGCGAGATGGTCAGGTCCTTGCCATTTGCGCTGTTGCGTCGATCCTGTTCCTCCATCCGCCTCCAGGCGGCGCCGACGGCGAAGGCGCTCGACCTGGAGGCCACGGAGCGACCGATTCGCGTTCCTCCGGCACCCTGGATCTCGAGAACAGGCCGGCCATCCGCGAGCCCAAGCGGCCTGATCGGCGGCCCAGCGCGAGATCGCCCGAACGGGTCATCGCCGCATCTTCCGACTGCTCATCGCTCTACGAACGGATCCGGACGCGGTCGGGAGACGCCCTGGTCGAGGCGCTGCTAGACGCCTCGATCGCCTGCATCGCGGAACTGGAGTGGCTAAGCGACCAACCAGAACTCCAGTACGCGGCGTCGAGAGAGCAGCATGTTGTCGACGTCGCGCGAGCGATTCCGGGCTTGATGTCCTCCTACGGCAACGGCGAGAGACCCAAGCGCAACGTCTACCGCCTGTTTCTCTACCTGGACGTGGCGCGCGACATACACCGTTGGTGCCGCGAACGACAGACTTGCGATGGCGGCGTCTGGCGCTCGGCCGAGGTGTACTCCCTGGAAGCGGGCTCCCGTGCCGGAGACGCCGTCAAGGGCGCGTTCGATGCCTACACGGCCCACTCGGCCTTCATGAGCCGAGACGACTTCCACGTCGAAATCCTGTCCGAAGTGATGTCGATACTGAGTCAATTTCCGCTGCAGGAACACTTCCTGAGCGTCGTCACGAGATGGCTCAGGGCCTGGGACGAGAACAGGGCGGCGTCCGAGTCCTCCCGGTGGGCGATGCAGGCGGTTCTCGACATCGCGTACAACTGCCACCAGAGTCCTTCGGCGTGCGGGCCCACCTACGGCGGCGACGGCGAGCTGTTCAACTCCCTGCGGGACTTCGTCCTCGACGAGGACTGGCTTGGTTCCCGTTCTCAACGCATCCTCGAGCTGACGGTAATCGAACTGGGGCGCTTCGGCATCTATCCGGGGACGCCGAACTACAACCGGCTCCCCGCCGCCGCGCGCGCGGTCCGCAACCGATACGACGCCGGGGCCGCGACGCCCGGAGGGCGCAGGGGCATCTGGCTGCGCCTCGCCGGCTCGCTCGACTACAACGACGGTCGAAACTGCGACCGCTACGATCTGTGCGACTGGTACTCGGGCGACGGCTTCAACGCCCGCTTCCGGCGCGAACTCTTCCGCCGGACACGCACCTGTTCGCGGAACGCCTGCGCGGGAGACTCGGTCTCCGTGCATTCTCAGGACCTTTCGGCGGACGAACTGAACGTCGCCTGCAGTCGGCTGAACGAACACAGCCGGACCTTCGCATTGATGTTCGACACCCAGTGTCGCCCGGTTCGGAAGGATCCGAACCCGCATCTGGAGATCTTCGTCTTCGCTGACGGCACGTCGTGCGAAGACCTGGAGTCGGCCGCCTTCGGCCGCGATCCCTACAGTTGCAGCGGCATCTACTGGGAAGGAGACGAGTCCTTTCCCGGCTCGGTAACGGTGGTGACCGAGAAGGAGCGCGGCGACCCCTCGATCGATCCCGAACTGGCAATCTGGAACTTCGAGCACGAGTACGCGCACTACCTCGACGGCCGCTACAACAAGCACGGACCCTTCACGGGAGATCCGGCGCTCGCCGGCTGGAGCGAAGGGATTGCGGAGTACTTCGCGAACTCGGTCACCGAGTACCACGACGCGAAGGGCCACTGCTCCTCGACTCACTCCCTGACCGACACCCTGCTGCTCTCCGGGTCGATTCCAACCAGCTACAACCAGCGTCACATCATGATTCGCTTCTTGCTGGAGCACTGGCGTCCCTTCGTGGACGCCATGGTGCTGTTGATGCGCCAGGGCAGGTACGACGACCTCAAGGCGTACGTAGCCCGCGAAGCGCCGAAGGCCGAGGCGGCCTGGGACTCGTGGCTCGATTCACGCTGCGTCCGCCCATCCACGGCGCCTCCAGATCCTTCGCCTCTTCCGCCACCGGAACCCGAACCGCCGCCGGGACCGGGACCCTGCGAGCAGAGCGGACGGGCTCTCTGTCTCCGGCAGGAACGCTTTGAAGTGAAGGTCGAGTGGTGGACCGCCGGCGGCGAGCCGTCACCCGCCCGTTCAGCAGTGCAGAGCACCGACGACGCGGGGCTCTTCTGGTTCACCGACGATCAGAACTGGGAAGTCCTGATCAAGGTGCTCGACGGCTGCTCGGTCAACGGACACGTCTGGGTCTATGGCGCCGCGACGACCGATGTCGGCTACTCGATCCGGGTGCGCGACACCGTAACCGGCAGGATCAGGAGGTACGGCAACGAGCCGGGCCAACCGGCGGCGGCGGTCACCGACAATCGGGCGTTCTCCGGAGGCTGCCAGGAGGCGAGACGCCAGTAAACGGCACGGGGCGCGATCGAGGTCGTCGCCCCCGCCGGTTCGCGCAGCCGCTATCCTTGGGCTTCCGCGATTTGAAGGGGTGAACCGACGACGAAGCGCAACAGCCGAAAGGCCGCCGAGCGCCAGACAGTTGCCGCGGTCACGCTTCTCTTCTGCCTGGCCGTCGCCCTGCCGGGTGCCACGACACCGGTCGACCTCCTCGTCCATCCCGCCGAACTCACGTTCGACAACCTCCGCGACGCCCGCAAGCTCCTTGTGGTCGGCATCCTCGAGAGCGGCGAACGCATCGACCTCACCGGCGAAGCCGAGGTCGACACCACCGGCGCCCCCGTCGAGCGCGGCGACGACGGCTACTTCACGCCCACCGGCGCCGGCAGCGGCGCCCTCACCGTCGAGGCCGCGGGCCTCACCGCCACCGTCCCCGTCACCGTGCAAGCCACCGGCACCACCAACTCGGCCCAACTTGGGCGTTGTGGTCAAGGAGCGCACGGTCGAAGACGTCACGATCGACCATGGCTACTTTGACCGATTCGAGAGTCACGCGAAAGAAGCGAATCCGCCGAAGGAGCTTGAAGTTGGCGTCAAGGCCGCGCCAGGCCAACGAAAGCGCCGCGCCCTTCCACGGGCGGTGACGTGGTCCTACTTTGGGCAAGATCGACCGGAGAAGAACGCGGCCGACATGTATGAACACATCGTCGGGCAGCTATACAACGATCACGGCGGCGTCTCCTTCTACCGGAGCTTCCGAGACAAGATAGCAACGACCACGCGCTCCCACATCGGAGAGTCGCCTAACGAGGCTGATCCGGAGGGCCGTTCGATAAGGTCGCTACCGGGTGGCTGGTATCTGAACGTCCATTCCGGGAACAAAACAGCACAAACCAGCGCTGCCGTCATCCCCGACCGGATGGATAGACCGCGAGCGGTCACGTCGCGGAAACTACCCGCCGAACTGCGCCATCTCGACGACTGCGACCTGTTGAACGATGCGACGCTCGATGTTCTGCGGCACGGCTACGTGGTCGTCCACCGGGAGAAGATCATCGCCGAAGCACGACAGGGCCGCGAGACCGCGAACTTTCTGCTCGGAGCGCTTGGCGGTGCCGACATACTCGATCCCTGGCAGGCGAATCTGATCCACGGAGCCACGAGCTTCCAGTGGGCAAGTGGGGAGTTGAGCGAGTACGTCGCAGACCGGGAAGGGCAGCGGAAAGCACTCCAGAGGGACTTCCGCAAAGCAGTGAGGGCTGGTCTACGCCAGCGCTGCACGGTCCTTGGCTCAGACGGACCTCGCTTCTTCCCGACCGGAATCTGACGAAGTAGTAGAGAACGCAGGTAACTTGGGGAGATCGACGGCTAGGGACTGTCCCCCACGGCATGGCGTCGACCCGGTTCCGGTCGCTCAAGGAAGCTCGTGAGGTCGCTTTCGAGCATACGAGAACCGCCCGGACGGGCGGCGATCCCAGAGCGGCCGTCGCCTCCGACGTGTCGACCTTCAGGGAAGCCGCGACGCTGTACCTGGAGATCCAGTCTCCAGACTGGGGAGACGACCCCCTCCCGTCACGTCAGACGGCTGCTGGAACGCCATGCCTTCCCGAGTCTCGAAGACCTGCCGGTGGATGAGATCCAGACCGCCGACCTGATGCGGGTCCTGGTGCCGCTGTGGCGGCGTCAGCGGCCGACCGGGCAGCGGCTGAGGCAGAGAATCGGCGGCGTCATGGCGTGGAGCGTAGCGGCCGGCTATCGGGCGGACGACCCGACCAGCACTCTGTCGGCGGTGCTGCCGGCCGGCAGGAAGCAGCGGAAGCACCACCGGTTCCTGCCGGCCGAGGAGTTGCGGGAAGCATTGGTGAAGGTGCAGGGCTCCGGTGCCTGGATCGGTACGCGGCTGGCGCTCCGTTTCTTGGCGCTGACGCCGGTCGGGCCGCCTGCATCGCACACTCCTCGTCGAATACTGGCACAGCATCGGCATCACATCAGGTTTCTTGTGACACGCTAGGTGGATACCAATACTCGGTCTTCCACGGTGCGGCTGAGGCATGGACAAGCGACCCCCTTTGGCCACAGCCTCGGAGACACTTGAGGAGGTTGACATTGGGCCCTAGATGTGAAACGTCTCCTTCAAGCTCGATAAGCGGCCCAGCGGCCCAGCGGCCCAGCGGCCCAGCGGCCCAGCGGCCCAGCGGCCCAGCGGCCCAGCGGCCCAGCGGCCCAGCGGCCATGACGCGCGCCCGGCGCGAGGCTGGCGCGCGCAGACCGGCTCCCTCCACATCCGCAGGCTCCCGGCAGCGGCCTGAGCCGCGCCTTGGGCGCGCCCACGCCCGCCTGTCCCTCCTTCCCGTCCTCGCGCTGCTGCTCGGCGCGATGTCGCTGTTCCACGCGACGCCGGCCGAGGCACAGGATCCGACCGCGCCCGGCGTGCCGCGGAACGTGCAGGTGACCCCCGGCGACGCCAGCCTGACCATCACCTGGGATGCGCCCAGCTCCTGGGGCGACTGGACGGCAAGTTTCTTTGAAGTCGAGTGGAAGGCTGGCGGCCTCACTGCCGTTCTTGGCCAAGTACGTGAGTACGGCCCCCCCTTGTTTGAATCAGCGTCCTTTGTTGATCCCGGCGACCATCTTTCCCCCACTGACACCAGCTACGTTTTCACTGGCATTCAGCAGGCGAGTATGCCGGTTGTTGAGTATCCCGTTCGCAACGGGCTCATCTACGAACTCCGGATCCGAGCGGTGAGCCTGAATCCCGACACCGACGGCAGCCGTAGCAGCCATTACCTGAACGGCAACTGGGTCAGATTGAGCGGCACGCCCGGGGCCGTGGCGGCACCTGGGGGCCTGACGGTGACGCCGGGCAACGCGAAGCTGGATCTCACCTGGACCGCGTCCGCGGGCGCGACCGGCTACGACGTGCACTACACCAGCGGCGACCCGAGCCCATTCACCACGGGTACTGGCTCTGACCCGGCGGCTGCCTGGTTTCCGGTGACCCGTAGCGGCACGACGGCTTCGCAGACGATTTCGAGCCTCGCCAACGGCACGGAGTACAACGTGCGGGTGCGGGCGACAAACGCCGACGGCGGCGGCGCCTGGACGTTCAGCGCGGGCAAACCCGGCGGCCTGGCGGCGCCCGCGGGCCTGACGGTCACGCCGGGCGACGCGAAGCTGGGTCTCACCTGGACCGCGTCCGCGGGCGCGACCGGCTACGACGTGCACTACACGTCCGCGCAGACGCCAGGCGCCGGCGCTGCGGCCTCGGGCAGCGACCCGTCAACGGCCTGGGTGGCGGTCACCCGCAGCGGCACGACGGCCTCGCAGACGATTTCATCCCTGTCCAACACCACCTTCTACCAGGTGCGGGTGAGAACGAAGACCAGCAGCGCCAGCAGCGCCTGGGTGTTCGGGGGCGGCAAGCCTGACGGCCCCGTGTGGCAGGCGACGATTACGCCGGTGGCTTTCTCACAGAGTGGTCTTGCGGGATTCGGCTGCCTCGACAGAACCGAATGCGATTCGCAGATCTCGCCGAGCAACAGCTTCAGGTTCGGCGACACCGACTATCATTTTCGTGTTGCTGTCGACGTCGACACGGGATCACCCAATCTGTTTCAGGCGTCATTGAATACTGCTCCAAACAGGCGACTTCGGGTGTACAAGTTCTGCGTGGGGACGCAGGAGTATTCGTTTGAGGATGATTTCTTCGATGCCCTCGTTTTTGGCCAGTCGGACCCGGGCTGGGCCGTCGGCACCCCGGTCCAGCTCAAGATCGCCTCCGCCTGCGCGGCGCAGACCACGACCCCGACCCCGTCCAGCGACGCGACGCTGACCGCCCTGACGGCGAGCACGAGCACGAGCGCCTCGGGGACGTTCACCGCGCTGGACATCGGCGCCTTCGCCGCGGCCACCACCGAGTACACGGCGTCGGTGGCCAACTCGATCACGCACGCGAAGCTCGCCTGGACGGTGAGCGATTCCGGCGCCTCGGTGAAGGTGGGCAAGGGGACGAGCCTGGCGGCGGTGACGAGCGGCAGCGCCAGCGGCGCCATCGAACTGGGGGTGGGCGCGAACGCGCTGAAGGTGGAGGTCACCGCCGCGGACGGCAGCACGATGAAGGAGTACACCGTGACGGTGACGCGGGCGGCGGCGCAGCAGACCACGGCCCCCGCCGCGCCGACGGACCTGACGGTGTTGTCGGACTACAAGAGACTGGACGTGTCCTGGACCGCGCCGCCGGGCACGGTGACCGGCTACGACGTGCACTATGCCTCGAAGCCCGTGACGGCCTGGGTGCCGGTCACCCGCACGGAGACCAGCCCGCCGACGGCCTCGCAGACCATTTCGTCCCTGACCAACGGCACCACCTACCGGGTGCGGGTGCGCGCGAAGACCAGCGCCAACGTCGGCGCCTGGGCGTACGGCAGCGGGACGCCGGCGGCGCTCGGGCGACCGCTCAACCTGAGCGTGGAACCGGGCGACAAGAGGCTGCGCCTGGTCTGGGACCGCAACTACGGCGGCGGGACGCCCGCTTCCTACGCCGTGCATTACACGTCGTCCCCGACAGTCGCCGCCGACGCGGCGGTCGGCACGGACGCGGCGACGGCGTGGGTGGACACGGGCTACGGCGGCCGATTGTCTCAATACACGATTGCCGGCCTGACCAACGGCACGACCTACCGGGTGCGGGTAAGCGCCCGTCACATGGACGACGGGTCCCCATACGCCGAAGGCAGCGGCACCCCCTCCCGGACGATCGTCACCCCCCGGCGTCCGGTGACGGTGTCCATCTCGGCGCGCCCGAACCCGGTGGCCGAGGGCTCCTCGGTGACGGTGACGGCGACTCTGTCGCGGGCGCTGACGCAGGCCGTGACGATCCCGCTGACGCTGAGCCCGGGCACCACGGGGCGCTGCCGTCCGTGACGATCAACGCGGGCGCGACCACCGGGACGGGGACGATCGCCGCCAGCCAGGACGCCGACACCGACGACGAGACCTTCACCGTGGCGCTCGGCAGCCTGCCCTCCGCGGTGACCGCGGGCAGCCCGGCGTCGGTCCAGGTCACGATCGCGGACGACGACACGGACGGCGGCGGCCCCCCGACCGGCGGTCCCGGCGGTCCGCCTCCTCCCCCCGATGATGAAGAAGATGACGAGAACGACGGGGACGATGGCGGTCCTCCCCCCGGCGGTCCGCCCCCCGGTTCCGGCGGCGGTCCTCCGCGCGCGGTGATGGAGACGGACGCCGAATGCGAGGCGGGGCTCTGCCGCGCCCGCACCGGCGAGCCCGTGTCGTTCCGGGACGCCGGCAGCGGCACGGTCCGCTCCCGGCTCTGGGACTTCGGCGACGGCCGCACGAGCCCGAGCGCCAGCCCGGCGCGGGCCTGGGCCAGACCCGGCTTCTACACGGTGACCCTGCTCGTGAGCGACGAGTCGGTCGAGTCGACGGATTCGCTGACCTTCCTGGTCGAGGCCGCGGCGCCGGCCGGGACCTGCGTCGCGGACGACGAGACCCGCTGCCTGGCGGACTCGCGCTTCGCGGTCGAGGCGGAGTGGTCGACCGGCGGCGGCGAGAGCGGCCCCGCGAAGGTCGCGCGCGAGGGCACGAACGAATCCGGGATGTTCTGGTTCTTCGGAGAAAACAACTGGGAAGTGCTGATCAAGGTGCTCGACGGCTGCGCCGCGAACGGCCACGCCTGGGTGTTCGGCGCCTCGACGACGGACCTCGGCTACGTGATCCGGGTGTCCGACACGGCGACCGGAACCACGAAGGAATACCGCAACGAGCCGGGCACGCCGGCGCCCGCGATCACCGACGTCAAGGCGTTCCCGGACGCCTGCCAGGCGAACTAGCTTGGTTCTTGTCCGCAATTCCAGACGGAGCCGCAATCCGGCCGCTCGTATCTCCGCCTTGAGACTGAAGGTCAGCTGCTGTCAGGCGGGAAACGCCCCCGGCTCAGGCGGGGTGGTCAGCAAACGGGACCATGCTGGGGGACAGTCGACGATAGTCCTTGTCCCCAAGTACCTGGGTTGTCGACTACTTGCCCGAACTCCGAGCGGAAAGCAGCGAGATCCAAGTCTCCCGACTGGGGAGAGGACCACTCCCGCCACGTCCGACGGCTGCTTGAGCGTCATGCGTTCCCGAGCCTCGGGGACATGCCGGTGGACGAGGTCCAGACCGCCGACCTGATGCGGGTCCTGGTGCCGCTGTGGCGGCGTCAGCGGCCGACCGGGCAGCGGCTGAGGCAGAGGGGATCGCGGGCGGAGCGCCGGCGCGAGGTGATGGAGGCCTGGAGCGCGTTCCTGATTGGGTAGTCACGGCCAGACACCGCACGGGCCTGACGGTGCTGTGCAGTCAGAGGTCTGTCGGTTGCAGCATTCGCCGGCAGTTCCGTTCGCGGCGGACCGTCCGGCCTTCTGAGGCTTCGCTCGGGGATTGTCTTGGACGGGAGCGCCTCGCTCCCCCGACGTGCAAACGGGGAAACGGGGGATCGCGCTGCCTGGGGTTACCGCGATCGGGGCGGGAAGAGCACTGGTCGGCGACGCGTGAACTCATCGCGATGATCGTCCCCGCCCTGCCGCGCTACCGCCCGGCCCGGTCTGAATCACACAATCCTCGTCAAGATTGGCCATTACGTCGCCCACTTCTCAGATCAGTTGGGGCATGATTTTTTGTCGTCTAAGGCTGCCGTTCATCGTTGCGGCAGCTTTGCTCCGGATGCTCTTCCAGGTGACGGTCGCGCCTTCCGCAAACGCTACAAGGTTTGACGCCATGATCGAGGAGTGCTACACAGCCGAGCCGAGCCGAGCCGAGCCGAGCCGAGCCGAGCCGAGCCGAGGCCGAGCCGTATGAAGGTCGTATCCTCTTTCGGGCACTTTGACGTCCGTCTCCCCGTAGTCCTGCCGGCCCTCGCAACGCAAATCGGCGCGCTGTGGCTGTTCACTGCTGTCCCCACCCAGGCCCGGACCACGCTCTTGTCCGCCACCCTGAACGTAAAGGAGATCGGCGGCGGCAGCAACGGACACGGTTGCTGGAACGCAACGTTGGTGTTGGCGCTCCGCTGCTCCACCACGGCAACGCTGTCGGACGACGACTTCGCATATGACGGTACCGACTATGCGATCACGGGAATCCTCAGCGAACCCGGCGCAGTGGTCATCCGGTTTGACAAGGCTGTGCCCCAAGGCCTTCGCGCCGCGACCCTGAACATAGGCAGTTTTGCGCTTGCCCTGTCGAACCCGACAACAGTCTCCGGCGGCGGCACGGCTGTGTCCTGGAATGGCTCGTATCCGCAATTGACCTTGGGTTCGGCTGTATCGGTGAGCCTTGTGTCCCCATCCACGGACGCCGGCGGGCCGACCTCCGGCGGTGGCGGGGACGGCGACGATGACCCCCCGCCCCCTGGCGGTGACGGTGGCGGTGGTGACGACGGTGGCGGTGGTGACGACGGTGGTGGCGGTGGCGACGGCGGTGACGGTGACGGCGACGATGACGGCCCGCCGCCGACAAACTGCACCCTCGCGGCCCCGTTCTGGTCCGGCCCTTCGGGCGGGTTCGTGGTCCGGCCGTTGGCTGGTGGCCGATCGGTGCGCGTGACCTGCGGCGCGACGACGACCGAATACACGGCGGAAGGCGGTCTGGTGACCCGGCTGGTGCGTGGTTCCTGCCCCGGAGGCTTGACGATCACGGGCGCGGAGAAAGGCGGCGGCTGGTACTGGCAGCACGGCGAGCGAAACGCGGCCGCGGCGCCGCTGGTCTGTTCGGAGGACCTGGACGGTCCGCGGGCCGTAGTGCCTGGCGGCGTCGAAGCCAAGGCGACGGAGACGGGGACCTGGTTCAAGCACGACACGGCGCGCCTGGTCGGCATCGTTCCCCATCTCGCGGCCAACGAGTGCAGCGAGTACGTCACGCCGTACTGGCAGGGCAACGGCGGCGTAGTTGTCCAGCCGGCGGAAGGCCGCACGACGGTAAAGGTCAAGGTCCTGTGCGGAGCGACCTACTCGACGATGACGCCGTCTTCAGGCGGCGATGGCGTGATCGCGGAGTTGGTGCGGAAGGACTACTGCTCCGACGCCAAGGGCAACCCGATACAGGGGCGGCTGACCGTCGCGGGCGCGGCGCCTGGCGGATGGTACTGGGTCACGAGCGAACGAAACGCCGCTGTCGCTCCTCTGATGTGCGCCGATCTGCTGGGCGGTCCGGCCGCCGTGGACCCGGGGGGAGTCAGTTCCCGCGCCACGGAGGACGGCACGTACTTCAGCCATGACACGAACAGACTGATCGGCGTCGTTCCTCACCTTGTCCCGGACCGTGAGGGCAACTGAGGGAGATGACGCCATCGGGACACCGATGGCCGGCGATGCGCAAGCTGTCGGTCCGCAACCGAAGAGCCCTCCGTGGCGCACGAATATCGCCAAGACTTCGCCTGCACATCGCCCCAATACCGGGCCGAGCCGAGCCGGGGGGGTCCTGATCCTTGCCGCCCTGCTGAGCTGCGTCATCGCGACGGAACCCCGGGCCGCCCGAGCAAACCCCTCATACACCGTCCTGGAGGTGCCGGGGACCTTTAGTCTGGCCGACGCTCTCGACCGGGCCGAGCAGCTGTTGGCTGAACCCGAGCCCGTCCCCGTTGCAATCCAACTCTCGACGGGCCGCTACTACCTGACGGAGACCATCGAACTGGGGTCGGCATTCTCCGGAACCGACGAAGCCCCATTCATCGTGAGGCCGGTGAAGGGCGCCGTCGTCGTGATAAGCGGAGGTCAGCGCCTGACCCTGCAATGGGAGCGGTACGGCGCCGGACCGCTGTTCCGAGCCAGCGTCGGAACAGCGCTGGCGTTCGATCAGGTCTTCATGAACGACGAACAGCAGGTCCGGGCTCGCTACCCGGACTACGACGGTTCCAGACCCGCCACGCCGTCGTTTCCGTTTGGAGGCTTTGCGGGCGATGCGCTCCGTCCGTCCCGAATTCGCCAGAAGGGCTGGACCAACCCCGTAGGGGGCTTCGTACATGCACTGCATGGCGCCCGCTGGGGCAGCGTGCACTACCGAATAACGGATTTCGACGCGGCTGCCGGGTCTATCGTCCGCGAGGGCGGCTGGCAGAACAATCGGCCGCTGTACGGCGAGCACGGCACCTATCGGTTCGTTGAAAACGTGTTTGAAGAACTCGACGCACCCAAAGAGTGGTTCTACGATTCAGCTGACGGCTATCTGTACTACTATCCCGAAGCCGGGTTCGACCTGGCCTCCGCGATCGTGGAAGTGCCCCGTCTGGAGACGCTCGTCAGGATTACCGGCGCTTCCGCGGCCGAGCCGGTCCGGAACATCCGCATCGAGGGCATCAACTTCACGCATACCCTCCACACCTTCATGAAGACGAAGGAGACACTGGCCCAGAGCGATTGGGCGATCTACCGCGGTGGGGCGATCTTCATCGAGAACTCGGAGAACGTGACGGTCTCGGCCAACGACCTCCATTCGCTGGGCGGCAACGCGATAACGGTCAGTGGTTACAATCGCGGGGCGACCGTTTCCGGCAACCACATACGGCATGCCGGCGCCGGCGCCATCAACTTTCTCGGCAGCGGAGGTGCCCTGCGGAACGGTCGTTTTTCGTACTTCGAGCGCCGCCCCGAGTTGAGCGCTCTGGACCGGACGGCCGGACCTCTGGGGAACGCGTACCCGGCCGAGTCGCGCATTCACGACAATCTCATTCACGACATCGGACGAGTGGAGAAGCAGGTCGCCGGCGTTCAGATCTACAACGCCTCGGAACTGGAAGTCAGCCACAACACCATCTATCGAGTCCCGCGGGCGGGAATCAACGTGAGTTCGGGCGCCTGGGGAGGGCATGTCATCGAACACAACGATGTGTTTCACACCGTACTGGAGACCAACGATCATGGTGCCTTCAATTCGTGGGGAAGAGACAGGTACTGGGACTCGAGCTACGCAAGTTCGCCCGGCCGCTACGGCGACGGAAAGAGCCTTGCGCTACTGGATGCGGCGAAGACGAATGTGATCAGGAACAATCGTTTCATGTGCGAACACGGGTGGGACATCGATCTGGATGATGGATCGACGAACTACCTGATTCACGACAACGTCGCGCTTCACGGCGGAATCAAGCTGCGCGAGGGCTTTTCGCGCAGCGTATACAACAACGTGGTTGCTTCATTGCATCCCTATTACTGGTTCCGCGGCAGCGAGGACCAGTTTCGGCGGAACATCGTGGTGGGCCGGTACTGGCCAGCCGGGTTCCGGGCGTGGAGCGAGTATGAATCCCGTATCGATTACAACTGGTTCATGGATGCGGCGGCGCTGGATTTCGTAAGAGCCAACTTCGCTCCGGTGGATGGCCATTCGCGCGCTGGCGATCCTCTTTTCGTCGACACGACCGTTGGCGACTACAGGGTCGGTGCCGCATCCGGGGCCATCGGCGTGGGTTTCGTGAACTTTCCGATGGACAAGTTCGGCGTGAAGAGCGCGCGGCTGAAAGAGAGGGCGGAAGCGGCGCCGGTCGCGACGTCCGTGGTGAGTCTGAGGGCTGATCGGGTGAGCGCTTCGGCGGCCTCGCTGGTCCTGCGGAGCTGGCCGGGCGCCTGGCGTTTCCGGCGGGAGAAACCGGTTCGCGGCGCCTGTTCAGGGGTCCGGAACGACGCGAGGATCGAGGTCACGGCTTTGGACGCCAACACTGCCTACAGCTTCGCCGCCTACCCGGGCAGCGGCTGCGCCGCGCCGCTGGCGCGTATCAGTCTACTGACTTTGCCAGGCAAGGCGACGACCCCGGTCGTGACCGTCGCCGACGGTCGCGAGTTGCGGCTGAGGGCTTCGGTTTCCGGGGCAGGGGCGGTGAGAAAGTGGCAGTATGTGGAGAAGGTCGGCGCCCGGCCGTTTGAGACGGACTGGAAGGACATCGAGGAGGCCAGCGGGGCCCTGGACGTCGTCATCGATGGCTTGGCGGAAGACATTGCGTACCGATTCAAGCTGCGGGCGGTGAACGCTACTGGGGCGGGCGCGGAATCGGATCCCTCCGCCGCGGTCACGCCCCTTTCGGAGGTTCAGGGGCTCCCGGATCCCGGTCCACCTGCCGACCCCGATCCGCCATCACCACCGCCGGAACCACCGCCGCCACCTCCTCCGCCACCGCCGCCGCCACCACCGCCGCCGCCACCGCCGCCGCCACCACCGCCGCCGCCACCGCCGCCACCTCCGCCGCCGGAACCACCACCGGAACCACCGCCGCCGGAACCGCCACCGCCGCCTCGTCCTCCGACCGCGGCGTTCTCGGTGGAGGGCGCGGCCTGCGACGCCGAACTCTGCCGTGCGCTAACCGGAGCGGCGTTGCTCTTCGAGGACACGAGCCCGGGGACCGTCAGCTCGCGCCGCTGGGAGTTCGGCGACGGGAACGCGTCGCGCTCTCGCCGGCCGGCGCACTCCTGGCCTTCGCCGGGTTTCTACGAGGTGACCCTCGTGGTCGACGGCGCCGGCGCGACCTCCACCGCGCGGACGGTGTTCCTGGTCGAGGCCGCCGCGCCGGCCGGGACCTGCGCGGCGGACGAGTGGACGCGCTGCCTCGGGGACTCGCGCTACGCGGTCACGGTGGACTGGCGGGGCGCCGGCGGCGAGAGCGGCCGGGGCCGCGTGGCGCCCGCGGGCACGAACGAGTCCGGGATGTTCCGGTTCTTCGATGCGAGCAACTGGGAAGTCCTGATCAAGGTGCTCGACGGCTGCGAGGTGAACGGCCACGCCTGGGTATTCGGGGCTTCGACGACGGACCTGGGCTACGTGATCCGGGTGACCGACACGGCGACCGGCGCGGTGAAGGAGTACCGCAACGAGCCGGGCACGCCGGCGCCCGCGATCACCGACGTCAAAGCGTTTCCGGAGGGCTGCCGGTGATGCGCGGCGGCGGTCGCGCCGCCCCGATCAGAAGCGGGACCGAGCCTGAGCCCCAGTCGGAGGCGTCGTCCTCCGAACTCGCGATGGGGACGCCGGATTACCGCCAGCGCCTCATCGAGGCTTCGACTTCGGGGGTGAAGTCCGCCACGAACTCGCCGCTATTCTCGGGGTTCGGCACCGCGACCGCCGACATGCAGTCGGCGAGGACGTGGAGTTTGCCGGCCGGCGCACCGCGGTCTTCCATCTCGGCCAGCAGCTCGTCGACGGTGCTGCGCACGCAGTGGCTGGCGGCCCCGAAGCGCCTGGACAGCTCCGCCTTCGAGACGCCTCGCTCCAGGTAGTGCCTCAACAACATCCTCGTCTCCCATTGGTGCATCCGAACGTCGCTCCATCGCTGTTGGCAAAGCCTCCAGCATCGAACGACTCGCGACCTACGGCAAGCCACCAACTCTGCCGTTTCCGGTTGCCACGAACGGGAAATTTACACCTGCCCCCAACACGCGCCCGGCAGCATTGATCCCTGCGGCAAGGCTCGGAGGCCGGACGGGCAACTGAGCGCCGCTTGGGCGGTGCCGAATCTGGGCCGGCGACTACACGACCAGGAACGCGCCCCTTGGGACTCCATGACTTTCCAGCAGGCACGGCAGGCCACTACACCGTTCCGCAGCCGCCCCGACCGTTCCAGCACCGCCACAGCGCGCTAGCAGTCTGTCGGACTTTGGGGGTGAAGTGCGGGGCTTGGTGGGTTAGTTTGTGCGTGGAGGGAGGGCGAGAGGGATGCCGAAGTTCAAGGAAG
>MKWU01004325.1_pt1 | contig 17023 bp, 15 predicted proteins | sample 809101 | NCBI WGS metagenome assembly MKWU01 (sample SAMN05860141, study PRJNA318959) | sponge metagenome | host: Aplysina aerophoba | place: Slovenia: Piran, Adriatic Sea, Gulf of Piran | collected 2013-05-07 | reverse complement strand
TCTAACGAATATGATCGTAAATCGCGCCGAAATTGGCAAATACGGGCCGAGAGCGGCGATATTCGTCGCCAGAATCTCGCGTAAGCCCAATTTGGCCAATCACTTAAAGGTTTTGACACGGGCACTACCTAACCTGTACGCGCAAGCTGCTGGGAATGACGGATCGCATCTACCCGCAATTTGCGACCCACAACGCGCACACGATGGCGGCGGTTGTGCACATGGCCGAGGACCCCTCGCGCTTCGAATTCCAGCGCCTGCACGGGATGAGTGAAGCATTACACGACACGGTGCGCGAGGCGCACGGAGTCCGGTCTCGGATCTACGCGCCGGTGGGTGCCCATCGCGACCTACTGGCCTACCTTGTCCGGCGCACCTGGCTGCTGAACAACGGCCGGCGTTTGCTGCCGCCATCAAGAGATTGCTCGTCAGACATCACCACGCGCTTGTCAGGCTGCTACCGAACATCAGCAAACCGCTGGCGATCGCGCCTCTGAGACAGGATCAAGGCCGGAAGGATCGGTTACTCTTGTTCCGCGAGCAAATCGGGCGGTTCATCAACTGGATGTAAGCCTACATTCGACAGAGGCCAAACCGATGAGCCGACACCTCCAGGGAAGACAGGACAAGTGAAGAGCCCCACGGATCAAATGAAGTTGAACGCCAAGGCCTTCTATGACCTGATGTTCAATCAGTGTCGGCCCCGCGACGCCATCGATCGGTACGTCGGAGAAAGTTACACGCAACACAATCCGGGTGTTGGTGACGGCAAGCAAGCCTTTATCGACTACTTCGAGCGGATGGCGATTGAATACCCGGGCAAGCGAGTGGAGTTCAAGCGTGCAATTGCCGAACACGACCTTGTTGTCTTGCACTGCTTTCAGCACTGGCCCGGCGACCACGACTATGCCGGCATAGACATCTTCCGGTTCGACAGCGCCGGCAAGATCGTCGAGCATTGGGACGTGCTGCAGGTTATTCCTGACAAGGCGGAAAACGACAACGGGATGTTTTGAGCCGTTGGAATGCAAGCCGCGCACTCCGAGGATTCGCCTACCGCTTGTGAAATCCGGAATGCTGATCGCCGTTGGACCGCAGGCGCCGATCCTCGTTGGCGAAATCGGACTGTGGCTCGCGATGCAGTGCGCTGTGCGCAAACGTTGGCCGAAGGATGTCGAGCAATAGTCAGATCTGAACAGGTTCTTCTGTCCTAGATGCCACTACAGATCAATGCGGCACTTCACGCAGCTTCGAGGGAGCATGACGGCAGAGACTGATGGGATGGCGCCACAGCGACTAGATTTACTTCACAAATTGAATATTCTATGTTGAATTTGCATAGATTATTCGCCGGATCGATCAATCAGAACTGTTGTCGAAGTTGCGGCACCACCCAGCTGTAGTCCTAATCGGCCCTCGTCAGGTTGGTAAGACAACCTTGGCCTTGGAGATTGCACGCGAGCACAAGAGCGTCTATCTGGATCTTGAACGGCCAAGTGACTTATCGAAGATTGCCGACATCGAGTGGTTCTGCGACCTGAACAAAGCCAATCTGTTGATCCTTGACGAAGTGCAGCTTGCCCCGAATCTGTTTGCCCCCCTCCGCGCCGTCATCGACGCCCGCAGACGCGCCGGAAATAGGTCGGCACAGTTCCTGTTCATCGGGTCCGCGAGCGTCGAACTGCTGCGCCAATCGAGCGAGACGCTTGCCGGCCGTGTTGCGTATTGCGAACTGCGCCCGTTCGATATAAGGGAAGTCGGGCATGGAGCCCGGCATCAGCTATGGCATCGTGGGGGCTTCCCTGAGAGCTTCATCGCGGTCAGCGACTCAATAAGTCTTGACTGGAGGCTCGACCTCATCCGTACTTACCTGGAACGCTACATGCCGCAGCTCGGTCCTCGCATTCCCGCTGAGACATTGCGGCGCTTCTGGACGATGCTCGCCCACAACCAAGGGCAGGTCTTCAACGCTTCGGCACTCGGACGTGGACTGGGCTTGAGGAGCGTTACGATCAGCCGCTATCTCGACTTCATGGTCGATCTCTTGCTCGTCCGCCGACTTCGGCCATGGACAAGCAACCTGGGCAAGCGTCTCATTCGTGCCCCCAAGACCTACATACGAGGCAGCGGCATTTGCCACGCACTGCTGGGGATCGGGTCGCTCAACGACTTGCTGGGGCATCCCGTTGTCGGGGGCAGTTGGGAAGGGTTCGTCATTGAGAAGTTGATCGGCGCATTGCCAAGCCACGCCCACTTCGGCTACTACCGCACATCCGGCGGGGCGGAGGTTGATCTCGTGGTGGACTTCGGAGCGGATACGCTTGCGGCGATTGAAATCCAACGCGGCCGAGCCCCCTCGGTCTCGCGTGGCTTCTTCAGCGCTTGCGAGGATCTCAAGCCAACCCTGCGGCTTGTCGTGCATGCTGGTGACAAAAGTTTTCCGCTGTCGAGGGAGGTCGAGGCCGTTTCCTTGGAAGAGGCGATCACACGATTTCAGGAGTATCGATCTCTCGCCGGTAGTGCGACTCCGTGAGTCGGCCGGTTGCATCCTGTGCCGTCACGGATGATTTCTCTCGGGCGTTCCGGTGGGGCAGGAACCTGTTCGCCAACAACATCGTAGCGCTGGATGCTCTCACTGGCGAGGGCAGGTGGCATTACCAGATCGCTCGACCCGACACCTGGGACTATGGTCACTGGACCGGCAGGTAAGGCAGCGCAAGATGTCCCATTTTGTCAGATTACCAGTATAATCAGAATTTCAGTGAAATAAGAAATGGAAACTGCAAAGATTACCGCACGTGGACAGACGACGATTCCCAAGAGCATCCGTGAGGCGGCCAAGCTGAACGAAGGCGATCTGATCGCGTTCGAGATCGAGGGTGATCATCTGGTGGTACGCAAGGTGATCCCGGGGCAGGACGACTACCTGGGGGGCCTCTCAAAGGTCTTGAGCGAATGGGTCTCTCCTGAGGACGAGGAGGCGTGGCGTGACCTTTGAATCACTCGATGTGGTCGTCGTCCCGTTTCCCTTCGCGGATAGCTGGACCGTCAAACGCCGTCCGGCCTTGATCATCTCATCGACAGGCTTCAATCGGGTTCATCATCAATCGATTCTGACCATGATCACCTCAGCCGGGAGCGATTGGCCGAGTGACGTGGTGATCCAGAGCTGGCGGGAAGCTGGCCTGATAGCCCCCTGCAAGGTCCGCTTCAAGCTCTTTACCCTAGATGACACCCTGATTGTCCGCAAGCTCGGATCCTTGATGAAACGAGATGGCGAAGCGGTGAGGAAGGCGCTGGGGCAAGTCCTGACAAGCACCGGATAGTAGATACCTCCACGACGCCAGCAATGACCCTGTACCGGTTGGAGCCTTCTGGTGGGATGCACCCAACGTCCTGATTGGCTTGCTGACCCAGACGGCCATGTCCCGTCAGGGCCCGTTGAGACCTTCCTTTGCCTCGCCTACTGAGTGCGCAGAACTTGTGTCCTAAGTGCTGGATAATGGGCAATCGCAGGTCATCTGGACCGGAGATGCAACTCGATCTGGGATGTTGCGGTGTGCGGTCGTTCCGCGACTCCGACGCCGCTGATCTAGCGCCTTTGGCCAACAATCGCAGAGTGTGGCTGCAATTGAGGGACAAGTTCCCGCATCCTTACACGATCGACGACGCACGCAGGTTCATCACACTCGCGCTCGGGGGAATTCCCGAGACGATGTTCGCGGTCACAGTCAACGACGCGTCGATTGGCTCGATCGGCGTAGTCCTCCGCGACGATGTGGAGCGTTGTCCCGCGGAGGTCGGTTACTGGCTCGGCGAGCCTTACTGGGGTCGGGGCATCGCGACGCGTGCACTAACGGGTTTCACACGCTTTGCGTTTGCCGCCTACGAGTTGGAACGACTGTATGCCGTGCCCTTCGCATCGAATTCTGCGTCCTGCCGCGTATTGCAGAACGCAGGGTATCGGCTCGAGGGCCGCATGCGCCGGAGTGCCATCAAGGATGGCACGGTGCAGGACCAGTGCTTGTATGCCATCCTGCGCGGCGATGGACCGACACCGAAAACCTCCTAGACTCATCCACCGACCTGTCACGGGAATCTTGCCCTCTCTGCCGTGCTTCCGGCGATTGCCTGAGACCTATCGTGCCGCACTCGTCTGACCTACTTGCAGTCGTTGGCGAATGACGAGCGACCCCTCGATGGTCGCGCGTCACCATTCGGCATCTGGCGGGACGAGTGGTTCGAGTTGGGCGATCGAGACCGGGACATCCTCTTGAACCGTCTGCCAGATCAATGTGAGTTCGACATCGAAACAGGCATGGCTGAGTCGATTGCGCATGCCGCTGACCTTCCGCCGAGGGAGATCCGAGTGCGCCTCGTTCATCTCGCTACCACCCGTCTGCACGTTACTGGGCGCGAGACGGATGGAACAGTAGGCGCTCCGGTGTCGACCTGCAGCAGCAGTTCATCGACCACGTCGCTCGATCAGGGCAAGGGGCGGGTTCACTCGCGGGGAATCGAACGGCATCCCGCGCTAGGCGCGGATGGCGTCGGCCGGTCGAGCCTCGCGGTCCGCCGGGCCGAGCTGATCAGTGGCGCCCATAGCCTCGAGCATCGTGTTGTACAGGTCGAGCGCCTCACTGCCCAGATCAAGTATCTGCCCGGTCTTGAACTTGCCGCCTGCGCTCGAAATCGCGTGGAAGACACCGGAGAGTTCGCGCTTCACATCCGAGTGCCTTCCATCGCCGGACTCGGTCGAAATCGTAACCATCGAGTTCTGCAGTGCGGACTGCCCATTGGCGTCCTGCACTGAGTCGAGACGATTCAGGAAGTACGCCACCTCCCGCAAGTGCATATGAGCGTGGGCTCGCAACTGCGGATTCCGAGCTTCCGGTTTGAAGTCATGCCACCACTCGTGACTGCACGCTTTCGCGCCGCTGGCGTCGCGCTGCCTGGCATCGTCGAATTCAAAGACCCTTCGACCGGCGAATTCGTAATCCCCTCGGATGCGCAAGCGCTCGCCCGCGGCCAGAAACGTCAGCGAACCGAAGCGCACTCGATCCATCTCGACCGCCAGTGCGTACAGATCCGCTGTCAGCCGCCACTCGCGGGTAAGCTCGGCGAGGTCCATGTCAATCCCCTCTCCGCCCGGGTCAGCGTATCCCCCGTGAGCAAGCCGCGACCTCGGCGGCAACTGAGGCCCGGTCCGTTCTTTCCCTCCTTGGGAGAATGCGCGTTGCTCGAACTCGCGGATGCGGTCCAGGTGGTCCGCCAAGCGGGACCTCGACTGGGTGCCCAGCGGAGAGTTGTCCCCAACAAAGTGCTGGTACTGGCCCACCACTGTGTCGAGCACACTGCGGCGAAAGCGCTCTTGCTCGTCGGCAGCGCCTCCCGGAAACTCGATCCTCCCGAACACCCGGTCGAACAGATCTCGGGGCCTTTCCTGCATGGCCGCCGCCACCGTGCCGTCGGACCGGTAGCTGTGGACATATCTACTAACGCGGCTCCGGCGGAAATAGGTGCCGGCAATTACCGTCGGAGTGACTCCTCGAGGCTGTCCATCCGGGTAGTGCGTCTGGCGAACGACCTGGTCTATGGAGGGGCCGCCCGCTCGCGCTTCCCCATTCGGGGGCTCGGCAGTGAACGCGCCGCTAGAGCCGTCGAAGTGAGCGTTGATGCCTGACTCGTCGCAACGAACCTGGTCGACGTTGCGCAGGATCAAGAGCCTGTCCGCGAGTGGCCGCAAGGGCTCCATCACGCCGTCGAAGCCCTCGGACTGCAGCGGGGCGGGAATCCCGAGCCCAAAAAAGACATTGAACGCCCGCACCGGAACGGCGGCGGAAGCGCTGGCCCTCATTTCCTCAAGCAGGGGCAGACCGATCCCGATGCCCCCTACCCCTCTGAGAACCGCTCGCCGGCTGATGCACCGCCCAATCATAGAGCCAAGGGTTCCATCATAGCTGTCCGACTACGGCTCCGTCTGCGTCCTTCGGACCAGGTCGCTTGTGACAATCGCCTCGATCACGCTTGCGTAGGTTCCGCCATTGGCTTGGCTGCGCTGATGGATCCCAGTGACCGTGGGCTCGTCAGCGGGAGCGAGTGGCCGACCGATAGCGAATTGGGTGACTTTCCTTGTGATATTTCGTTGGGCACGGTCGCTTGCGGCGAGCAGTTCCATCATTTCGGCGGCCGTGGAATACGCGACCGGTTCGTTGGAGCCCGGAAACAGGATTTCGCCGTCTTCCCGCAGTTCGTTGCCGTGCTCGTCGATTTCACGGTAGCTGCCGAGGCCGTCGAACCGCTCCAACCCGAAAGCCAGAGGCTCGAACTTGGCGTGACAGCCTCCGCAGGCCGGGCTTTCCACCCGGTCGGTGGCGATGGTCCGACGCGATTGCCCAGGGCTCGCCGGCACGGGGGTGGTATCAGTGCCGGGAGGCGGGGAGCCGACTTCGCCGAAGAGCAGATCCTCAAGCACGAAGAGCCCCCGGGTGACCATAGACGCCTCGCTACCGCCTTTCGTCAGCACGGCGCCCTGCGTCAGGATTCCCCCGCGGCTGGGGACGCCAGCGAGTTCGTAGCGTCTCAGGCCAGACCCAGCAGCGTCGAGGCCGTAGTGCTTCGCGAGAGGTGGAGTGAGGTAGGTGAACTGCGCGTTGAGTAGATCCGCAAGCGGCCGGCGCTGATCCCAGACCAGGTCCTCGAAGTAGGCGATTGTCTCGGACCGCATATCCGCTGCCAACCGCGGATTCCAGCGAGGGAACAGCTCGCTGTCGGGGCGCAGGGTGTCAAGCCGCCCCAAGTCGAGCCACTGGGCCACGAATTCCACCGAGCGGGTAACTGCCCGCGGATCGGTGAGCATCCGGCGGGTCTGACGTTGCAGTTCCCCGAGATCGTGAAGGGTTCCGGCAGCTGCGGCGGCAGACAGGGCAGCATCAGGCGGCTCTCCCCACACGATGTAGCTGAGCCGTGCGGCCAATTCGTGGGCGTCGGTCGGCCAACGGCTTCCATCGCCCTTCTGCTGTTCGATGCGATAGAGGAAACGTGGTGACTGCAGCATGGCTTCCGCCACATGGCGGATGGTTCCCTCGAAACCGCCCCCTGAGGACTGCACGGCACTTGCAAGGGTCCGGTAGAGGTCGATTTCGCGCTCTGAGAGCGGGCCCCGGAGGATTTGTTTCCCCATCCGTCGGAGGCGGCTGTCCGTAAGGTCCGTGCCTTCGCCCGCTATGTGTTCGATGTCGACTCGCTGTGCTGCGGCCTCAGCCAGCCGGGCATACGCTTCCACGTGCCGCAGGTCCACCGTGAGGTTGTAGGCGGTATTCTCGAATCCATCGGCGCGAAGATCCGGCGGCAGGAGTCGCGCCGCCTCCTCCGCGACGTCGATTCCGGTTGCGCTGCGAATTGAGGAGATGTACTCGGAGCCGCTGCGTCTGCTGTCACTGTGTGGGTGGGGTTCGCGCGGCCTCCTCCGAGACGTCGATTCCGGTTGCGCTGCGAATTGAGGAGATGTACTCGGAGACCGTGAGTCTGCGGACCGGATTGGGGAGGTTTTCCCCGCTGCGACGGTGCAGGGAGGGGTCGATCGCCTCGAATGACCAGGTTGCCCCGCCATCGATCCAATCGCGCAGCACCTGCTTCTCGGCAGCCGATAGTGGCGGGCGGTTCTGCGGCATTGCCTCCGATTCCGTCATCAGCCACACAAGGCTCTTGCTCGCGGCCCCCGGCACGATGGCGCTACCGTGATCTCCTCCTGCTAGGGCTGACTCGCGCGCAGAAAGGTCCAACCCCGCCTGCCTCACGGCGGAATCGTGGCAGTCAAGGCAGCGGCTTGCCAGCAACGCGGCGACCTTGTCCTCGAACAGCGCCCGGTTTGCGGACACCTTGACAGGGACCGATTCGACAAGGCCCGGTCCTGCCCGGAAGTTGCGTGTCACCTCCTCGCCCAGCAGGTCGCGGCCGTAGATGGCGACCAGGTGCACGCTGCCCAGCCAGGGCTTTTGGCCGTGTGGGCCGTTCCCGATCACGAGCGTCGTCTTCTCCCAGTCCGAGGAGGATCCGGCGATTGTGTGCTCGGCGGCGATCGCTCCGTTCAGGAAAATTCGCGCGCGTCCGGTGCGATCGCGGGTGAAAGCCAAGTGCGTCAGTGCGGGGCCGGCGCTGGCCTTCGGCGAACGAATCGGAGGCGCTTCCCCAGTGTCGGTCTTGCTCGTGCGAAATCGAGCCTCGAATCGGTCCCTCAATTGGACGAGCGCGAAGTTATGCTGATCCGTCGCGTTGGAGATCATGACGATGCCTGCTCTCGTGGCGTCGGCTCGAGCCGCGGGCTCGATCCAAGCCTCCACTGTCAGTTCGCCCGACACACGTACCAAGTCCGCAATCTTCGCCACGCGTTCCCGCGAGCGCACCCTCGTCGGCTGGTCAATCGTCAGGGAACCCTCTGTCAGTCTCACTGCATCGGGGTCGTCCAGCTTCAAGTCCGCCGCTTCCAGGAAGCCGGAGCGGTCCGACACTCGTGCACCGTTGAGGGAGCCGAAGTCGTAGAGCGCCACCAGACCGTCGCGGACTCGCGGCAGATCCTGCGCCAATCCGGCACCCGACAGCGCGTGGATGCTTCCCAGCCAAAGCATGCAGGTCGCGATCATGCTTGCGGCGCTTTGCAGGGTGCCCGGCAGGTCTTTATCACGGATCAGGCCCGAAGTCGCTGTGTCGGGCATTCCTGGCAGGCGTGAGGGGGCAGGCATTGATTGTGCGGACCTATCAGTCTCCCGTCGACCTGTCGTCGAGTGCCGGGGTGCCTGCCGGACAACCTTGGGAATGGCGCCCCCCAACCTGGCTCTCGAAGCTAGCCGTAGCGACGCGGCAGCCATCTTCGTATCAGGGTATATCAGTATGGGATGCCACGCGCCGAGCGAGGGGATGCTGGACTCGATGCGGGGAGGCGATGCTGAGAAAATCCGACGTGATCGGTAGAGTCCGCGAAACCTGCGGCGGCCCCCCCAAATGTGTGAAATTTTGTTTGTCACAAGTGCGCATTCTTGGTTTGACATCGACAGTTCATGGTGGAAGTCCGAGGCCAACTGTACCCTTGCTCGACTGGTCGACGCTAGCGCGGGCTCCTCAACTCGTAGAGCTTCATCTTGAGGGACGTGTAGAAGCCGGTGTCGATTGGCCGCTTCAGGGAGAAGCGGTGAACAGCTGGCCGGCGCACAAAAGCCTCGCTCCCGTCCAGTACGTGAACCTCGAACCGATAGGGGTCGGACGACCACACGCCGTCCACATCACGGTCCAGCCGCCAAGCTCTGGATGCGCTCTTCGCCTCGGTCACGTACATGATCCAGCCGGGCGTGAAGTAAAGCGTTCCCTCAGACCCCTTCAGCAATCGTACGTGCTTGGCGGGAATCGCCAGTTCGGCGTCGGCAGGCTCGCGGACAACGCGGTCCGTGGCGGGCTTTCCGATCCCGGCGACCACCTGTGCGTGAAGATCGTCTGTCAGCGTTCCGCCGACAAGCTCGAACCTGTACCAGCGATCCTTTCCCAATCGCAGCATTGAATCGGCGTATGTTCGGATCGCAACCTCCGACGCGCTCACCCGATCGAAGTGCTGCACGTCGTGCAACGTCCATTCCAGTGGACGCTTGCCCGGCTTGTCGGGCTGGAATGCGATCACCTCCTCTCCGATCCGCAAGGAGCCGGAGACGTCGGGTCGTAGCGGCCTCTTCCACTTGGCTTCAAGAGAGACCTCCGTGGCCGCGAGCGGCAACGCGAAGAGCAGCAAGAGGAGAATGTTCACGAGGTGGCCTCCTTCAGGGCACGCGGTTCAGCCCGGCTCTCACGACCGGTGATGGACTGTAGGTTCAGGTAGTAGTACAGGACGGGGAAGATCACCAGCACGACAAAGGCCGATGAGGCGACGCCTCCGAAGAGAGGCGTCGCGATTCGCTTCATGACGTCGGCACCGGCTCCCGTGCTCCACATGATCGGCATCAGGCCGAGCATGTCAGTGGCAACTGTCATCGCGACGGGCCTCACTCGGGAGACTGCAGTTTCCTGGATGACCCGAACCAAATCGCCCGACCGCACCAAGAGCCCTCTGCGCTGGTGGTCTTCGAAGGCAATCTCGAGGAATCGCCAAAAGACAATCGCGGTCTCCGCATACAGTCCTGCCAGGGCGATGAGACCCACCCAGACAGCAATGCTGAGGTTGTAGTCGAGGATGGCCAGCGATACGAACGCTCCGCTCAGGGCCAGCGGGACTCCTGCCAGCACGATGATGGAGGTCAACGTGGACCGAGTGCTGACAAGCAGCACAGAGAACACGATCACGATGGTGAGCGGCACGAGGAGCTGAAGCCTTTCCTCGACACGTTGCATGGACTCGAACTGGCCGCTCCATGCGAGAGAATACCCGGTCGGCATCGTGACATTGTGCTCGACCGCCTTGCGTGCGGCGGCCAGGTAACTGCCAATCTCCGTTTCGGCGCCGACGTCGACATAGACCCAGGCGTTTGGCCTGGCATTCTCGCTCTTGATGGCGGCCGGTCCTGAGGAATACCTGAAATCGGCCAGTTGAGACAGCGGGAGGTGGTGCCCCATCGGCGTCGTCACCAGGACGTCGCGAAGCGCGGGCATGTCCGCCCGCAAGTCCCGGCTGTACCGGAGGTGCACCGGGAATCGTTGCAGCCCTTCGATCGTTGTGCCGACATGCACTCCGCCAAGTGCGGTATGAATCGCCTCTTGGACTTGGTCTATGACGAGTCCGTGGCGGGCGATCGCGTCACGGTCGATGTCAATATCCAGGTAGTTGCCTCCCATCACCCTCTCGGCGTACGCACTGACCGTGCCGGGGACTCCGCGAACCACGCTCTCGATCTCTTTGCCGAGGTTCTCGAGGACCTCCAGGTCCGGTCCTGCAATCTTGATGCCGACGGGAGTCTTGATGCCGGTGGCCAGCATGTCCAGCCGGGTCTTGATCGGCATTGTCCAGGCATTTGTGAGCCCCGGCACGCGGACTACCTCCTGCATCTCCTCGACGAGTTTTTCTGGCGTCATTCCCGGTCGCCACTGATCGCGAGGCTTGAGCCGGATCGTTGATTCGATCATCGAGAGCGGCGCGGGGTCTGTGGCCGTGTCGGCCCGGCCGGCCTTGCCGAATACGTGCTCTACCTCCGGAAACGTCATGATCATCTTGTTTGTTTGCTGTACCAGTTCCTTGGCCTTGGCAATCGATATGCCGGGCAGGGTCGTCGGCATGTACAGCAGGTCTCCCTCCCACAAGGGCGGCATGAATTCCGATCCCAGTCTGCGGTAGGTGCCGATTGAACCTGCGAAGACCGCCAGAGCAATCAGCAGAGTCACGATCCGGTAGCGCATCGCCGCCGCCACTACTGGTCCGTATACCCACACCAGCAGCCTGCGAACCGGGTTCTTTCCGTGCGATCTGCCGGGCGTACGAACGGCGAGGCTGACGAGAACCGGCACCAGCGTGACCGAAAGCAGCGCGGCGCTCGCCATCACCAGCGTCTTGGTCCAGGCCAGGGGGCGGAAAAGCCGCCCCTCTTGCTCCTGCAAGGCGAAAACCGGCAGGAAGGAAACGGTGATGATCAGGAGCGAAAAGAACAGCGTCGGCGCAACTTCCTTGCATGAGTCGCGGACGATGTCCCCGCGGGACTTGCTGGTGCCAAACCGGGCCAGGTGCTGGTGGGCGTTCTCCACCATGACGATTCCGGCGTCGACCATCGTCCCCACAGCGACCGCGACACCGCCAAGCGACATGATGTCGAGATGGACACCGAGCAAGCCGGCTGCGATGCCAGCAATCAGCACACCAACAACGATGGTGACAACGGCGGCGATGCCACTCAGGACATGGAACAGGAACAGCAGGCAAACGACGCCAACGATGACGAACTGCTGCGTCAGGCTGGATCGCAGGCTCTCGATGACCCGGTCGATCAGCGACGTCCTGTCGTACGCGACCTCGATCGTCACACCCGCGGGAAGCTGAGGTCGCAATTCCTCGAGCCGGCTCTTGACGCTGCGCACGACTTCCCTCGTGTCCGCACCCTGCCGCACAACGACGATCGCTCCGACGATTTCACCCTGCCCGTCCCACTCGGCAAGCCCTCTGCGAATCTCCGGCCCAACCTCAATTCGCGCGACATCGTCCAATTGCACCGAGGTGCCCGCCCGGTCCGTCCCGAGCGAAATCTTGCGGATGTCGTCGATCGACTCGATATACCCCCTTCCGCGGATCATGAACTCCTTCTCGGCAAGCTCGAGGAGTCGGCCACCCACGTCCCGGTTGCTTTTCTGGACGGCTTCCTTGATACGCGAGATCGGCAAGCCGTAAGCCCTCAGCTTCACCGGGTCGATCGCAATCTGATACTGGCGGACGTAGCCACCGACGGACGCGACTTCGGCCACCCCCGGAATACCTGTCAGTTCGAACCGGAGGAACCAGTCCTGCAAGGAACGCAACTCGCTCAGGTCGTGTCTGTCCGACTTCAAGGCGTACATGTAGGCCCAGCCGACTCCAGTAGCGTCTGGGCCGAGCGTCGGCGATGTGCCTTCAGGAAGCTGCGCCGCCACCTGGCCGAGCGTTTCCAGCACTCTCGATCGTGCCCAGTACAGGTCGGTGCCATCCTCGAACAGGACATACACGAGCGAGAAGCCGAAGAACGAATAGCCCCGCACCACTTCCGCGTGCGGCACGGCGAGCATCTGCGTTGTCAGCGGGTAGGTGATCTGGTCTTCGACGATCCTGGGCGACTGGCCCGGGTATTTCGTGTAGACCACGACTTGGACATCCGAAAGGTCAGGTAGGGCATCCAGTGGCATGGAGCGGATCGAATACGCCCCCAGGACAGCCATCACAAGCGCCACAAGCACTACCAGGAGCTTGTTCTGAAGCGACCAATCGACGATTCCGCGGAGCATTGGAGGGTCGGCCTTTCTAGTGCGCGTGATGGTGCTCGCCATCGGGGCTGGTCGAGAGCCTGTCGATCGCCGCTTGCAGATTGCTCTCGGAGTCCAGCAGGAACTGGGACGATGTCACGACATGTTCTCCCGCCGCGAGGCCCTCCAGGACTTGCTGTAGCCCGTCGCTCTCGATCCCGAGTTCGACTTCGCGAGGGACGAAGATGCCGTCTCCGGCATCGACAATCACGATGTTCCGGTTGTTGCCGGAACGCAGGACGGATTGAGCCGGAACCACGAGAGCGTCCCTGGCGCCCGGCAACTGGATCTCGATCGTCGCGTACATCTTCGGGCGCAGCCTCTCATCCGAGTTCTCGATCTCGACATAGCCCGTCAAGGTCTGGGTCTGGGGATTCATCGCCGGCTCGAAGAAGAGCAATCTGCCTTGCCATCGGAGTCCCGGGAAGGCGTCGAGGGAAATATCGGCGCGCAAGCCGACGCGAAGGTCTCGCAGGTGGTGCTCGTAGAACTCGACCTTTGCCCAGAGGGTCGAGTGGTCGGCAATCTTGAGAATGGTCGTGCCAGGGCCTACCTTCACACCCGCCAGGGAGTCCCCGAGCTTCTCAACGACGTACCCCGAAGCCGGGGCGTAGACCTCCACGGTCCGGCTTGACTCTCCGGCGGCGTGCAGCTCCTCGACTTGCTCGGTCGTCAGGTCCCAGTGGCGCAGGCGCTCGCCAGCCGCCCGCAAGAGTGCCTCGGCTCGCGTGACAGCGCCATCGTACGCCTCGCTGGCCCGCAGCCGGCTGGCGTAGCCCAGGGCGCCCAGGTATTCCTCCTGGGCGGTGACGAGTTCCGGGCTGTAGATCTCGAACAGGACATCGCCATGCGAGATCCGCTCGCCCACGGTGTTGACCCGGGGATTCTCGATCCAGCCGGGAAACTTCGTGCTCACCGAAATCAGCTTGGCCTCGTCGTGGTCGAGATATCCGATCGTGCGAATCCGTGCGGGGAGATCGGTCCGCTCGACCTCCGCCGTTTTCACAGCGAAGTTCTGCAGGAAGCTCTGGCTGACGCGGATTCCCTGATGACCTGCTTCTGGTGGAGCCTCGGAACCGCTGGCCAACGGCACGAGATTCATTCCGCAAATCGGGCATTGTCCCGGTCCCTGCTGAACGACCTGTGGATGCATGCTGCAGGTGTAGGGATCGGAGGGCACAGACTTGGCGTCCGCCAATTCCGGCTGGACCGGGCCATCTCTGGGAGCGCCGAGTTGCCAGCCTCCAATGCCGGCGATGACAAGTGCCGCGCACGCGAGGCATACGGCGGCGAGTCTCGATCTGGTCATGAGGACACCCCCGATCCGATCGTCCGCTCGAGGTCGGCAACTGCCTTCAGATAGTCGGCTTGAAGCCGGGCCAGGCCAAGTTGCACATCCAGGAGCACGCGCTGGCTATCCAACAGGCCAGTCACTTCGACGGTGCCGTTCGAGTAGGCGGATTCGGTCGACCGCAACGCCTGCTCCGCTTGGGGCACCAATGCGCGCTCAAAGAGGTCGATCTGCTTTTCTATCGTTTCGATCCGGAACGAGACCGCTCGGACCTCTGATTCCATTCGTCTGGCGGAGTCCCTGTAAGCAAACCGGGCTGCGGAATATCGTTCCGCGGCCTCCCTGATGCCGGCGTCATACTTGCCGCGAAACAGCGGCAGGGTCAAGCCAAAGGAAATCGCGTAGGAGTCCTTGCCGTCGCCCGGGATCGCCATGCCAGTGGCAGCGGTCCCGCGCGCACGGATGTTTCCCCACGTCAGCCCTACCGTGAAGTCCGGACGGTGCTGGATCCTCGCGAGGTGCATCGATTTCTCCCGCTCCTCGATTTGAAGGAATGCAGCCCGGAGTTCGGGCCTCTCGCGACGCCCGATTTCGGCTAGCGACTCCCGGTCCAGGTTCAGTGCCGGAAGGTCCGCGAAGCGCACCTCGGCAACCGGAGTGTCGGCTGGAAGGTCGCGCAGGGCATTCAGCACTACCTCCAGGTCAACCCGTTGGGCCAGCAATTGCTGGCGCCGGTGGATGGCGTTCGTGATCTGCGCCTGGAGTCTCAGTACATCGCCCTGCAGGCCGAAGCCTTGGGCGTACCGGCGTCGGGCGATTTCCTCGAAGTGTTCGAGGAGGGCTTCGTCCTCTTGACTCGTGGAGAGGGCGTGGTCCAGGAAGCCGAGGTCGTAGTACGCATGCTTCACGCGAAGGACGACCTCGGCTTGCGTAGCTCGGTACAACTCGTCGCTGACGGCTGCCGCCTTGGATGCAAGCTGGCCCTTGGCCGCCCGCTTCCCCACGCCGGGAATGCTTTGGGAAAGCGCGACCATTCTCTGCTGCGAGCCAACCCTGGTTTCGACAGTGCGCGCAAACTGGGTGACGGCGACGCTTGGATCAGGCACTGCCGTCGCCTGCGGAACCCGATGCAGGGCGGCCTGATAGTCGGCGAATGCCCGCAGCACTTCCGGGTTGTTTTGAAGCGCTTCCTCGATGAGCGCTTCAAGGCGGTCATCGCCGTGCGTAGCGTAGGGTTGCAATGGTGGTGCAGCGGCCAGGGCCAAGGCCGCAGCCAAGTGCATGAACATTCCCGATTCCTCCTGTCTTGCTTAGTGCGTGCCGGCGGACAGGGATAGCTGTGCACTGCCGGCCCGATTCCTGTCTCGGATTCGCGTGCCCTTCGCGAATCAGGGAAACCCGAAAGGCAGTGCGATTCCGCGACGTAGAGCAGGGCAACTTGCCCTACCCGGTTGCGGAAGCAGGGGGAACTCTATAGGAGCAGCGCCGAATGCAGGATGTAGGGAGGGCAGGGAGACGCCGGTTCAGGCGGTGTCAGGGCGAGTCGGGATCCGGCCGATTCGCTGGACTGGCGCGTGATCGCCGATGACGGCTCGATGTCGATCCCCTGCGCAAAGGTACGGTCGGCCTGCGTTTCTACGCGCGACTGGACTGCATCGGCAGCGACGCAGCCGGACTCGCAAGACTCATCCGTCTGGCCCGTCGGAGCCGCTGGCTCCGAGCCGCAGTCGTGGGACTGTGAAGGTAGCTTGTCGGCGATGGACCCGAGGCACTGGCAGATTCCTGACCCAGCAAGAATCCATGCCAGAAGCAAGGCTGTTGTGGCCCTGGCCCGCATTGCATTCAGCTTGCACCCACTTCGGCGGCTTGTCAAGTGCATCAGGATTCCACGGTATTGTTTGGAAACCCGCCCAATGTGGACGGGCATTCGTGAGACGATCCGCCCGCCTTTCACAGGCACCGGAAGCGAGGAGACTTCCATCATCCGCAGGCTTTAGGTGTTTTCCTGCTCGTCACACCCCTCCCCAATCTGCACCTTCGGCCATTGCTTGCAACACGAACATTTCAACGTCAAGCGGTAACTACTTCATTACCCCCATTCACTTTGGACGGCGTTCTGCAACCGTCTTGCCGTAGGCGCAACGGACCCGGTCCCGGCGATTCTCACCCACAATACCGAAATCGAGACACTGGACGATTCACCATTCATGGATCATTCAGTTCTTGTTCTTCCAAGGTGCCTTGTACTGAGGGCCTCGCACGTTTGCGGCACGCCAAACGAACTGCGAACGGACTGAATTCTTCGCTCAACGGGCTCGCCCGTCGCAGTGTCGCAACAAACTTCGTTCCGCCAGATTCATTCGTGCCCCAGCAGTTGTCGGTTCAAGTACTCTTGGAAGAGCGCGTCCTTCAGCGCCTGCCCGAAATTCTCGTCTTCGGTGATCCGCTTGTAAAGCTTGAAGTTCCCGTCGATGATGTCCTCGATCTGATCGTTGACCTTTATGTCGAAGCTGAGCCGCACGTTGTCGGACGGATTGGCCCTGGCCGCCGCCTGAAGCGCGGCATCTCCTTCCAGCGTGCCGAGCACCACCTCAAGAGTGACCTTGTCCTTCGGTCCCAGATTCACCCCAAAATGCTCGTTGAGGTCCCGGATGATCTCCGAGAGCGGCTCGTATTCATCTCCGCGGACGCCGTCGGGTCCCACCCCCTGCGGGTCGAGAGTCCCGTTACCCGAGACGAGAGCGATAGCGCCCGATCCGGTCTGCTGAATGCGGAAGG
>MKWU01004323.1_pt1 | contig 17029 bp, 18 predicted proteins | sample 809101 | NCBI WGS metagenome assembly MKWU01 (sample SAMN05860141, study PRJNA318959) | sponge metagenome | host: Aplysina aerophoba | place: Slovenia: Piran, Adriatic Sea, Gulf of Piran | collected 2013-05-07 | reverse complement strand
GGGATTTCCTTGAAATTCCCCATTCGTCAAGTCCGTGTCCGGGAGGCGTGAGCGGTCTCAGGCTGCCGAGGCCAGGTGGGCCAGGATCGGCTCGAACAGCTTCTTCCGTTCGCGCAACAGACGCGCGGCCGAGTCGTTGTCGCTGAGCCGCCGGGCCTGAAGCGCCAGCTGTTCCAGCGTCACGCCCGGGCGCAGGAACGAGGCCGCGTCCGGCAGCGAGCGGAACTTCTCGTACGGCGTCCTCAGGTCCTGCGGGCGGTACTGGCGAAGGATCCGGCCCTTGCCGTCGGTCGTCTCCCGCGGGAACCAGCAGGGGCGGTGGAAGTTGAGGTGCTCCGCCAGCACGCCCACGGTGAAGCCGTTGATGTCTTCGTAGAAGCCGACCGGGATATACCCGTGGCCGAACTGCTTGCGCACCACCGAGGCGTTCTTGCTCTCGACCAGGCCGTTGTCGCTGCTGTGCCGGGCCCGCGAGCGGGTGAGCTCGACCTGCAACTCGCGCAGCAGTTCGGCCGTGGCGCGGTTGATGAACTCCGATCCATTGTCGGCATGCAGGCCGAGAATCACGAACGGGAAGGTCTGTTCCAGTACGAGGCGCAGCACCGGCTGCACGAACTGGCGGGTCAGGGCCGGCACCGCGATCACCGACTCCCACTGGGTGACCGCATCGACCACGTTGAGGTAGTACACGCCCTTGATCGTCTCGCAGCCCCACAGGTCGCGCAGGTCGCCCTGGTGCACGGTGTCGATGCGCAGGAAGCCGGGCCGCCCGTCCGGCTGCGGGCGCCGCCGCTCACCGATGCCGGGGGCCTGGACCGTCTGGGTGGACTGGAATCGCCGGTTCCGGCGCTGGTAGGCCGGGTCCTGACGCAGGTTGTACAGGTGTCCGTTCGAGATGAAGGCCAGACGCTGGTAGCGTTCATCCTCGAACTCCTGGTACTGGCGTCGGCAGATATGCCGGATCGCCGGGCCGGACAGGGTCTCGTGCAGGCGGTCGGTCTCGGCCAGCAGGAGCACGTCCTCGGGGGTGTAATGGCGCAGATACGGCTGGCCTGGCGTGCCGCGACGGTCGCGGATCGTGCCGGTCTCGCGGCATTGCGCGAGCAGCCGGGTCAGCTGCGACCGCGAAAACCCGGTCGCCTTTTCCAGATACGCCTTGAGCAGGCCCTTGTCGAGCTTGCCCAAACGCGGGTAATCAAACTGCTGGTAGGTGGCTTCGATGAAGCGATAGGCATCGCAGCGGGAAACCGGCTCCAGGTCGAACGAGTCGTTGCCGGCGGTGAAGTCGCGCAGGTCCTGCAAGGTCCGAACGCGGAGAGTGTTTAAGTTCAAGATCATCCTCCGGATGATCCCACACCCGCTTCAGGCTCACTTCTCGTTGGAAACCGCTTCCGCTTCAGGCTCATATATGGTTCGTCCCCTCCCTGCAAGTTCCGAAGCTGAGGAGAGGGATCGATCGGCTGCACACATATATCCGGCCTCTTGATGGGAGCATAGAGTCTCCCGGGCCACCATGGGTTTCGCACGCCTCGGCCTCATCATTTCATCGGCCTCGAAGGCCTATGAGCCTGCCAGGTTCCCGCGGCGTCGGTCCGACCTGTTCCGCCATGCTCTGCTTCGTCCCTGCAACCGATCGACGGCCGAAGGCCGCCGGGATACGGAGGGAAGCCTCACGCCATAGAGACTTCCTCCCGGTAAGTTCCGCCGTGCCGGAGCAGCGCCCAGGCGATGCGGAGATTCTTGTTCGCCACCGCCACCGCCGCGACATTTCGGTGATGGCGCTGCTGGATGCCGCAGGCCCAACGGCTGCAGTCGTCTTCCTGGTCCCCCGCGAAGCGAAGCACCGCCTGCGCGCCCTGAATGACCAGGGTCCGCAGATACACGTCGCCGCGCTTGCTGATCGGGCCCAGCTTCGGCTTCCCGCCGGTCGAGTACTGCTTCGGGACCACGCCCACGCAGGCCGCCATCTCCCGGCCGCTGCGAAAGCCCTCGCCGTCGCCGAACTTCGCGACCAGCGCGCTGGCGCACAGGTCGCCGAAGCCGGGAATCGTCTTCAGCCGGCGGCACCGCTCGTCCGATGCCACATGCGCCTCGATCCGCGCCTGGTACTGCGCGGCCCGTGCGTCCAGCCCGAGCACCTCCGCGTAGCCGTCCGCCAGCAACTCGCGCACCGCCGGCAGCAGACCGTTCTCGCCGTCCTCCAGGATCTCCGGCACTCGCTTGCGAAACTGATTCGCACCCAGCGGAAGTACCACCCCGAACTCCGACAGCATCGAGCGCAACTGGGTGATGGTCCGCGTGCGACTCTTCACGATCCGCTCCCGCATCCGGTGCAGCAGCTGCACCGCCTGCGATGCTTCCGAACGCACCGGCACGAAGCGCATGTTCGGACGGCTCACCGCCTCGGCGATCGCCTCCGCGTCCCGCGCGTCGTTCTTGTTCGACTTCACGAACGGCTTGACGAAGGACGGCGAGATCAGCCGCGCATCATGGCCCTGCCCCATCAGCAAGCGCGCCCAGTGGTGGGCGCTGCCGCACGCCTCCAGCCCGACCCGGCACGGCGGCAATTGCGCCGTGAAGCGCTCCAGCCGCGCCCGCGTGAATTTCTTCTCCAGCACCACCTTCCCATGCCGGGTCAGGCCGCAGACGTGGAACACGTGCTTGGCCAGGTCCACGCCCAGGTAGGCGATCCGAAGTTGCTGTATAGTCTGGTTCATAGCGTTTGTCCCGCTTCCGCGATGGTTGGTAGTACTCTCATTGTGGACGCATTAGGCGCCTCTGGGAAGCGGGACGAACCATCCCATCATTTGTCGTTGGAAGAGACTGAATCTTGGAGAAAATCGTCGCTGCTGGTAGACTGCTTTCCGGATGGGCGATTAGCTCAGGGGGAGAGCGCTGCCTTCACACGGCAGAGGTCGCTGGTTCGATCCCAGCATCGCCCACCACTCCCGCAGCATCCCTTGATTCGGCAATCGAGCCATGCTTTGCCTGTTAGAATTTGGGTGAATTCCGCCCCCATCGGTTAAGCGGATAAACCACGGGATTCCTAATCCCGGACTGGTGGTTCGAATCCACCTGGGGGCGCCACCCCTCAGATCGGACAGACGATCTCGCCGAGGTGCTTGATCAGGCGCATGTTCTCTTTGTAGTCGATCGGCACAACCACCAGAGACGGTCCCTTTTCCTCGAATGCAGTCTCCAGCGTCGCCTCAAGATCCCGGCTGGCCGTCACCAGGTGCCCGTGCCAGCTGAATGCCCGGGCCAGGTCCAGCCAGTCCGGATTCGTGAACTCCAGCTCCGTATGGCTGTTGAACTGCTGCTCCTGTTTCCAGGAAATCAGCCCGTAGCCGCCATCCTCCCAGACCATCACGACGATCGATACCCCCAAGCGGCTGGCGGTCTCCATCTCCTGCACATTCATCAGGAACCCGCCATCGCCGCAGATCGCCAGGATCCGGCGGGTCGGATGCACGAGGCTGGCCGAGATCGCACCGGGCAGCGCAAACCCCATTGAGCAAAACCCGTTTGGAATCAAGCATGTATTCGGTTCATGGCAGTGATAATGGCGAGCGATCCACATCTTGTGCGCGCCCACGTCGGACAGCAGGATATCTGACGGGCCCATGACCTCGCGCACGTCCCAAAGCACCTTCTGCGGGCGCAGCCTGCCTTCCGTGTCGTCGTCCTTGTAGGCCGCGAAATCACTCTGCATCTCCTCCCGGACCCTTTTTTCCCGGCTCAGGTCCCAGTCCATCTTTCCATGCGCCCGTGCCCGCTCGTTGAGCATGGCCAGGGTCTGAGCCAAATCACCGACCAGTTCCACTTCGGGATGGTAGTGCACATCGATCTCCGCCGGCAGGAAATCTGCATGGATGATGGTCTTGAACCCGTCCGGATTCCACAGATGCGGGTGATACTCGACCATGTCGTAGCCCAGCGCCAGCACCACGTCCGCCGCATCGATCGCACAAGAGACCATGTCCTTGGCCCCCAAGCCAATGGTGAACAGACAGTAGTCTTCCTCCATATCGACACAGCCTTTCGCCATGAACGTGCTGATGACACCGATGTTGTTCTGCTCGCAGAACATGCGCAATTGCTGGCTGGCCCGAGTCCGGATACAGCCGTTTCCGGCAAGGATCACCGGATTTCGTGCCCGGCACAACATTTCAAAGGCTCGGTCGATTTGCTCCCCGGCCGGGATCGGCCGCCGGAAGCGGATCGGAGAAATCGGTTCCGCGTCTGTTTCGTGTTTCGCAACATCCTCCGGCAGTTCGAGATGAACGGCACCAGGCTTTTCGCTGCGCGCGATGCGAACCGCCTTGCGCACGATTTCCGGGAGGCTGTCCGCCTGGATGATGCTAGTGGACCATTTCGTCACCGCGCGGAACATGCTCACGGCATCCATGATCTGGTGGGATTCCTTGTGCTGGCGGGCGGTAGAGCCCTGGCCGGTCAGCACCAGTAGCGGCGATCGGTCCATGTTGGCGTTCGCCACACCCGTCACCAGGTTGGTCGCGCCCGGACCCAATGTCCCCAGGCAACCCGCAGGCTGCCCGGTGAGCCGGCCGTACACATCGGCCATGAAGGCTGCCCCTTGTTCGTGCCGGGTCAGAATGAACTGGATCTTGTCCGACTTCGACAGAGACATGACGAAGTCCGCGTTCTCTTCCCCGGGAACACCGAATACGTACTCGATGCCCTCAACCTCAAGGCAACGGACAAACAGATCTGACGCTTTCATTACTGGAGGTCTCGCCCGCTCATTTTAGACTCAATGCTTGCGTGCCAAAGTCAGACCGTCGCCGATCGGCACCAAACTGACCATGACCCGCGAATCGCTCGCCAGCATCCGGTTGAATTCCCGAATGGCAACTGTATCGGATTCCTGCTCGGAAGGGTCCGCCACCCGCCCGGACCACAGGGTGTTGTCCACCGCAATCACTCCCCCAGGCCGTATCAGGTCCAGAAGATGCTCGTAATACGCCTGGTAGCTCCCTTTGTCCGCATCGATGAAGGCAAAATCGAAACGCCCGGCCTCCCCGGCTTGACGCATTTTCTCCAAGGTTTCGAGTGCCGGAGCCAAACGTAGGTCGATCCGCTCCGCGACTCCGGCCTGCTGCCAGAATTCCCTTCCAATCGCCGTCCATTCCTCGCTGATGTCGCAGCACACCACCCGCCCGCGAACACCAACCGTCTGAGCCATACACAGGGCGCTGTAGCCGGTATAGGTGCCGACCTCGATCACCTGCTGCGCATTCATCAATCTCAGTAACAGCTTGAAGAATTGCCCCTGTTCAGGGCTGATCTGCATGTAGTGTTCCTCCAGCGTCGCCGTGCGGGCGCGCAAGGCGCGAGCCACTGGATCCTCATCCACCGAAACGTCCAGCAGGTACTGATGGAGCACATCGTCAAGACCAAGGGTCCGTGTGCTCATGACCCCTCCCGCAGGACCGTGTGCACGGTTCGGCTGCCGAGCGGCTGCACGGGCCGGGCATTCCGCCCCATTCGCTGCTCCAGCCAACGCTGCTCCTCCGGGCCCATGGCCATCGGCTCCATCGCCAACAGCCAATTCACTCCTTCGGTACACGGCGGAGTCGTAAACGAGCCTCGGTAGCCGACAAGGCGACCCTGCCGGGGAACCAGTCCAGCCGGATCAAGGGTCAGGGACTCGCCGGCCTCGGCCGCTTGCAACCAATTCCAGAAAGAATCCGGAAAGGCCTGCGCCGCATCAGGGCGCAACGCGACCCCCAGCACGGCAATCTCTCTCGAATCGGCCACATGCACAAGATGGAGTTCTCCCAAGTCTGCGGTATCCGACCACAAATGTTCACTCGGAGTATGGAAGTGGAATTGCCTCAAGGAAAAGGTCCGATCCCCGAGGAGCAACTGGGAACCCGGCTCCATATCTATCCGGACGGTGTGCACGTTATCGCTCAGCCGAGCGGTCGTCGGCTGATAGTGGAGCGCGAAGCGCTCGGCCGTTGGCTTTACTTCTTCGCCCGCCAGAGCGATCGGGGATTGCTCCGAGCCCTCGGCACACGCCACCCAATCCGGATGAAGGCGCCCCCAGTGGTCTGGACCTTCATCCCCGTGGTAGCCCCAGCAAGGCTGCTCTTCAGGCTTGCAAGAGGTCACGGCAAGAGCCCGGCCCGTTGCGAGAGACAGCCCGAAGCATGCGAACGAGCCTAGGAAATTCCGTCGATTCCACGCCATGGAAATCCCCGGTGGATGGGAAAAACACTCAATTCGCTCTCGGCACCAAAATTACGGCTCATTGTACCTGTCCGCCCTCGGCATTCCGGGCGCGAATGCCACATAAATGGTAGAGTATGCGCGCCCGAGGATTCGCCATGCCTCTTCCCGACCAGATCGCCCCGTCCATTCTGTCCGCAGACTTCGCGCGCCTCGGCGCGGAAGTGGATGCGGTCGTGGAAGCTGGAGCCGACATGATCCATTTTGACGTAATGGATTACCACTATGTTCCCAACCTCACCATCGGCCCGCTGGTCTGCGAAGCCCTGCGCAAGCATGGCGTCACCGTGCCCATCGACGTGCACTTGATGGTGACCCCGGTGGACGGGCTGATTAACGACTTTGCCAAGGCAGGCGCCAGTTCCATCACGTTCCACCCGGAAGCGACCCAGCACGTGGACCGCAGCCTGCAATTGACCCGCGACCTTGGCTGTAAGAACGGGCTGGTGCTCAACCCGGCCACGCCTTTGAGCGCCTTGGATCATGTCCTGGACAAGATCGACATGGTGCTGCTGATGTCCGTCAACCCCGGATTCGGGGGGCAGTCCTTCATTCCGCAAACGCTGGAAAAAATTCGTCAGGTCCGGGCTCGGCTCGATACCTGCGATCAGCCGGTGCGCCTGGAGGTTGATGGTGGCATCAAGATAGACAACATTGCCAGCGTGAAAGCGGCTGGCGCGGATACGTTCGTCTGCGGCTCCGCCATCTTCGACAGCGACGATTACTCGGCCACGATGACTGCATTGCGTGCAAAACTCGCCTAGGCCTGACGGGCTGGTAAAAACTGAGTAGGGATGGGTTTGAATGATGATAGCCGATGAGTTTGAAGAATCCGACAATGATGCAGAACCAAGTCTGTATCCTCTTGACGAATACGAACTGGGTCTCATGAGCGAGGCATCGGAAATAATCCGGAGAATTATTCAGGAACACATACCCTACATGTCGGCTCAGATGTCTTTCGACATTTCGTGTCTGCTCCAAGTATTTGAACAAATGCCACAGAGAATTCCAGGGATGTACCTGAGCTTCACGTTTCTCACACCCGGATTCTCAGAAGGTAATTATGGTTGGGCCGATGTTGGCGTGTTTGGAGATAGTTTTAATTTAGGTTGGGGCCGGCATGTTTATGACGATCAGGTGGGAGGAGATACGGAAAGTGAGACTATTTTTTCGACAACTGCGGGGACAGATGGGAAAAAAGGCAATTTAGAGGAATGGATCCGTTTTTTCAGGGAACTAAACGTTGAGAGATTGTCTTGCGGTGAGAATGAATCAGACTACGAGAAAATTCGATATGCAATTCAATATGCGGATGCAGATTAAGTAATGGGAGTGATGTCCGATAGAGAAATCTGCTATTCAAGTTTTTTGCCTCAAACCGTAGCGAAATCCTCAACCGAAATCTTCTCAGCACGGTCTTGAGCCTGCCATAGATCATACGCCATCTGCATCCCGAGCCAAGTCTCAGGGGTCGAACCAAATGCCTTTGACAAGCGTATCGCCATATCAATGGAAATACCTGTGCGCTCGTTGACGAGTTTGGAAAGTGCCTGACGTGTAACCCCCAAGCCCTGAGCGGCCCGGGTAACGGAAAGCCGCAGAGGCTCAAGGCATTGCCTTTTCACGATCCCGCCTGGATGTGGAGGATTTTTCATCGCCATGTTCAGTCTTCCCAGTGATAGCCAACATAATGCGCTGAGATACGAGACCCGGCACATGATACACACACTCTCATACGAACACCGGAGTGGTTCCCAGACCGGTCGCTGCATTATGCTATAGACACCAAATGTTGCGGTGACCTGTCAATTGACAACTGACGTATGATGGATATGAAGCCAAGATGCTCAGTCCAAATAAGGTACAATGCCGACATTCACGTTGGCTGACGAAATAGGCTTATGGGCGGCATCAGCATCTGGCAGATTCTTATCATTCTGGCCATCGTGCTGTTGCTGTTTGGCACCAAGCGCCTGCGCAATATCGGCGGTGATCTCGGCGAAGCCATCAAGGGTTTCAAGCAATCCATGCAGTCTGCCTCACAGACTGACAAGTCCGAGACTAGCGATTCCACCGAATCCAAGAAAGACACCTCGGACAGTTAGCGCCTAGTTGGTGGCAGCGATGCCACTTAAATCTTAACTTTCAGAGGCAGGCAAGCAACCTGCTCTACTCCATTTTCCCGGTTCCACGCAGGCAACAACCCGCGGATCGGGAAGATTAAGGCCCCCTACCTTAATTTTTTAAGTCAATTTTCTACTCAGAACTTCTTCCAAAAGGAAAGGTCTTTCATGCATAAGCATATTGCAATATTTTCTTGCAATATATATAATGCAATATATAACAGGAGGGAGGATTATGTCTGGACAAATGGTCGGGCGCAGAATCAAAGCGTTACGAGAAAAGAGAAACTTAACGCAAGATGAACTCGCAAATCTTTTCGGATTCAAGGACCGACAAACCGTTTCTTCAATCGAAACCGGGGCACGTCGTGTCACGGCCGAGGAACTGGTGCTTGCGGCAGAGAAACTCGGAGAGTCGCTTGATTATTTCATCGACCCATTTCGACTCGACGGCGAAGGCTGTTTTTCATGGCGACAGACAAGCGCAAACACTGAACAACTAGACGCGTATGAGCAACGCGCAGGAAATTGGATTGCTGCATTCCGAACCTTACGTTCCCAGGTTGGGCATGAGCCGCCACTCCTACAGCGCACCCTTCGCCTCAATTCCCGTTCGAGTTATGAGGACGCCATGCAAGCGGGGGAGCAATTTGTCAGCCAGTTCAAACTCGGGAAAGCACCTGCATTGCAGCTTGCTGAAGTGATGGAGAATGAACTGGATATTTTGGTGTTGATGGTCGATGCAACTGACGGCGTCTCCGGTGCCGCCTGTCACTTACCTAATCTGGATGCGGTGTTGATTGCGCGCCACGAGGTCTCAGGTCGGCGCCATTTCGATCTTGCCCATGAACTTTTCCATATCCTCACTTGGGAAACCATGCCACCCGAGCATATAGAGGAGGTAGAAGGAAAAACCAGAAATCGCGTGGAGCAACTTGCCAATAATTTCGCCGCCGCGGTGCTCATGCCGTCAGAGATTCTTGATCAGTTCGGTGATTGGTCCGAATTGGCTGAAAAAGAGTTAATTGTCCGCCTAAACATTGTGGCGGACGAACTGCACGTGACCTCCTCGGCACTGATGTGGCGCTTGGTTGCACTTGGCAAACTGAAAAAAGCGATTGCAGAATCCTTGCCCAAGGTCAAACTTCAACACAACGGCCGCCACTCTGCCGCGGAAAAAGATTGCCCTCCCCTGTTCTCTCTGTCCTTCATGAAAATAATCGGAAACGCCATTGAAACCGGGCAGGTTTCCGTCCGGCGTCTGGCGCGATTGTTTGACATGTCTGTCGACGATCTCTCGAACTTGTTTACGGCGCAAGGCCTGAAAAGCCCCATTTCCCTGTGAGGCACCGTGGCCCACCCCGAAAAGCCCATACTGGTCGACACCAATGCGATCATAGAAGCTCACCGGATAAAGGGCTGGCCAGCACTGGCTCGCAACTATCACATAGAAACCGTCGAAGACTGCGTGACGGAAACTCAGACAGGGTTTCAGAATCGCCCCCCTGATCAACGGATTGATGCACAGGCATTGCGCTCGTCGCTGACAGCAGTTCACCTTGTTGGAGACAAGGAACGGGCTACCCTTGCATTAAAAACTCCGGGTGTTTACCTTGATATAGGTGAGGAATCACTCTGGGCTCACGCTCTAGGTCGGGATGAACCTTGGGTTCTCTGCGGACCTGATACGGCCAGCATGCTTGCCGGTGTAAGACTTGGACTCCATGATCGACTGGTAGCACTGGAATCGCTTTTCGATGACATTGGCCACAAGCCAAGAGCACCTCTGAAGGATGCTTATACTAAAAAATGGCTACGAAAAACACTCGACAAATTGGTTTGCGAAGAACTCTTTAATTCGACATAGATCAGGTTCCCGCCTACGGTCTGTCCCTCTGCGCTTAAAATGCGGTCACCAAACAACGGACTCCGCCGTGGACGATCACCCTACCCTGAGTCAGGCTCGGTTTGAGCGCTACCGCTCCGAGGGCTGCACGCATATCCCGCTGGCAACCGCATTGCCGGCAGGCCGGCACGCGGCCTCGGCCCTGTATGCTCCGCTCGCGGACCAACCGGGCAGCTACCTGCTGGAATCCGGGGAAACCGATACGCACGCCGGGCGATACTCGATCATCGGCCTGCCCACGGCAGTGGAACTGATTTACCAGGACGGCCTGTTCCGTGTCGTGGAAGGAGGCGAAACCAAAAGATCCCAGGAGACCTCCGACCCGCTTCCTTGCGTGGAAGACTACCTGCACAGCCACAAGGTCGCCCCCCTCTCGGAGGACCTGCGCTTCGGAGGCGGCCTGGTCGGATACTTCGGCTACGACCTGATCCGGACCATCGAGCCGGTTCTGGCCGGAGGCCGGCCGGAGGACCAGCTCGGCCTGCCTGACATGTGGTTGTTGCAATCAACCGAATTGATCATGCTGGACAACCAGACCGGAAAGATTCTGCTGATCGTCAACCAGCCGGTTGATGTCCCGGATGCCTATGTGGCGGGCTGCCGGCGATTGGAGGAACTGCGCGACCAGATCGAGGAGACCCCGGAACCGGAACCGCTGACGGAAACCCCCGACCGGGAATCCTCGTTCACATCGGAGTTTACCGAAGCCGGGTTCTGTGAAGCGGTACGGACGGCCCGCGAATACATCATCGCGGGAGACCTGATGCAGGTCGTGCTCTCGCAGCGGCTCAGCCGGCCCTTCGAGAGCGATCCGTTCCACATGTACCGGGGCCTGCACGCGCTCAACCCTTCCCCCTACATGTACTTCCTGAACCTCGGCCCGGTCCAGGTGATCGGTTCCAGTCCGGAGATCCTGGTGCGCCGCGAGGGCGACACCGTCACGGTTCGCCCGATCGCCGGCACCCGCTGGCGCGGTACGACCGAGGAGGAAGACCTGAAGTTGGAGGCAGAGCTTCTCGCCGACCCGAAGGAACGCGCCGAACACCTGATGCTGATCGACCTGGGACGCAACGATATCGGCCGGGTCTGCCAGCCAGGCACGGTCCGGTTGACCGAGCAGATGGAGATCGAACGTTACTCTCATGTGATGCATATCGTCTCGAACGTAGAAGGCAAGCTGACCCCGGGCACTTCGACCCAGGACGTGCTGCGGGCGACCTTCCCGGCCGGCACGGTCAGCGGAGCCCCAAAAATAAGGGCGATGGAGATCATCGACGAACTGGAACCGGCTAGCCGCGGCATCTATTCCGGGGCCGTCGGCTATTTCGGATGGGATGGGAACCTCGACACCGCTATCGCCATTCGCACCGCAATCGTTCACAATGGGCAGATTCACGTGCAGGCCGGAGCCGGAATCGTTTACGATTCAATCCCGGAACGGGAATGGCACGAAACCATGCACAAGGCACAAGCCCTACTTCAGGTCGCTGACCGCTACTGCTGACGTACCGCCATCATGTTGCTGTTGATCGACAACTACGACTCGTTCACCTACAACCTGGTGCAGTATTTCGGCGAGCTCGGCGTCGAGGTCAAGGTGGCGCGCAACGACCAGATCAGTCTGGAGACCATTCGCGCCATGGCGCCCCAGCAACTGGTGATCTCGCCCGGTCCCTGCACCCCGAACGAGGCCGGCATCTCGGTCGCGGCCGTCCGCGAATTCGCGGGCCAGATTCCCCTGCTCGGCGTCTGCCTCGGGCACCAGAGCATCGCGCAGGCATTCGGCGGCACGATTGTCCGTGCGGCCCACATCATGCACGGGAAGACTTCGGGCATCCAGCACCAGGGAGAAGCGTTGTTCGGGGATCTGCCGCAACCGCTGACGGCAACCCGCTATCATTCGCTGGTGGTCCGCCGGGACGACCTGCCCTCGTGCCTCAAAATTACTGCCTGGACCGACGACGAGGACAACGAGATCATGGGGCTGCAACATGAAACCGATCCGGTGTTCGGCGTCCAGTTCCATCCGGAATCGATCCTGACCGAAAGCGGCCACCAACTACTGCAGAACTTCCTCGACCAAGCATGACTCCAGAACGCGCCCTCGCCGCCGCCCAGGCCAGCTCCGATCTCGACGCCGAACAGATGGAGGCGCTGATGCGCTCGATCATGGCGGGCGACGTGGAACCCGCGACGCTCAAGTCCCTGCTGATCGCCTGGCGCGACAAGGGGGAGGCGGTCTCGGAAATCGTCGGCGCCGCGAGGGCCATGCGGGCCTGTTCCGTGCGCATCCAAATCGATGCCCCGCAGATTCTCGACACCTGCGGCACCGGCGGCGATGGATTGGGAACCTTCAATGTCTCCACCGCCGTGGCGATTGTCGCCGCAGCGGCAGGCATCACGGTAGCCAAGCACGGCAACCGCGCGGTCAGTTCCAACAGCGGCAGTGCCGATGTGCTCGCCACAGCCGGTCTTGCGATCGATCTGCAACCGGATTCGGTGCGCCGTTGCATCGAAGAGGCGGGCATTGGTTTCCTGTTCGCGCCCTCCCACCATCCGGCCATGCGGCATGCCGCGCCAGTCCGCAAGGAAATCGGGACCCGCACGCTGTTCAACCTGCTAGGCCCGTTGACCAACCCGGCCGGTGCCACCCATCAGCTGATCGGGCTGTTCGATGCCCGCTGGCTGACCCCTTATGCCGAGACTCTGGCAGAGCTGGGCAGCACGCGCGCCATGGCGGTGCACTCGCGGGATGGTATGGACGAACTTTCGCTGAACGCACCGACCGACTACGCCCTACTGGATGAAGGGGAAGTCTCCACCGGCACGCTGGACCCCCAGGCATACGGGCTTGATCCCGTAGACCCCGAGTCGCTGCAGGCTGGCTCTGCCGAAGACAGCCTTGCCATGATCCGCGAAGCTTTCTCTGGAAAGCCTTCGCCAGCGGCCGACCTGATCTGCCTGAACGCCGGTGCGGCGCTGCATACGGCTGGACACGTCGGGGACATCGCCGACGGCATCCATCAGGCCCGCATCACCCTCGAAGACGGCTCCGCCGCCACAAAACTGGATCAACTCGCACAAGTCACCCAACGCCTGAAGCAGGAGGAAGCCGATGCAGATGCTGGATGAGATCCTGGCACACAAGCGCGACGAGATCGTAAAGCGAAAGCGCAAGGTCTCGGAAGCAGGATTCCGGGAAATGGCGCATGAGAATCCGTCACCCGGCGGTTTCCGTGACGCTCTCCAGAACTCTATCGAGCAGGACCGCCCGGCAGTCATCGCCGAACTCAAAAGGGCCTCCCCGAGTCGCGGAGTAATCCGGGAAGACTTCGATCCAACCGCCATCGCCGGCAGCTACCAGCGCGGCGGAGCCACTGCCCTGTCGGTGCTGACCGATGCGCATTACTTCAAGGGCTCCGGGGTGATCCTGGAACTGGCCAGGCGGGGCTCCGCCCTGCCCATTCTGCGCAAGGACTTCATACTCGATCCCTATCAAGTCTACGAGAGCTGTGTCATGGGGGCGGCAGCTATCTTGCTGATCGTCGCGGCTTTATCCGACGACGAGCTCAAGGAACTCCAGCAACTGGCCCGGACTTTCGGGCTGGATGTGCTGGTGGAAGTGCACGACGGTGAAGAACTGGACCGCGCGGCGGCGGCAGGCGCGGATCTGATCGGCATCAACAACCGTGACCTGCAAACTTTCGACGTGAGCCTGGACACAACCGTTCAGTTGGCTCCTCAAGCGCCTGAAAGCGCCATCGTGGTTTCGGAAAGCGGCATCCACTCATCGCAGGACATCGCCAAGATTCGCGCCTGCGGTGTGCAGGCCTTCCTGATCGGCGAAAGCCTGATGCGGGCGGACGATCCCGGCGCTCGCTTGGCTGAACTGCTGCAGGACGCATGAAAGCGCGCGTTACCTGGCAGGAACACCGCACGTTCATCGGTGAGTCCGGCAGCGGACACACGGTCGTAATGGACGGCGCGCCGGAGCATGGCGGACGCAACCTCGCCGCACGCCCGATGGAAATGCTGTTGCTCGGCATGGGCGGATGCAGTGCATTCGATATCGTCGGCATGCTGGAACGCGCCCGTCAGCCGCTGGATCGGCTGGAGCTGGAAATCGAGGCCGACCGCGCCGAGGATATTCCGCAAGTCTTCACCCGCATCCACGTGCTCTACCGGGCGTTCGGCAACGGCCTGTCGGAAGCGCAGGTACGCCGGGCTATCGATCTCTCGGTCACCAAGTACTGCTCTGCCTCCCTGATGCTCGGAGAAACCGCCGAAATCACCTACGACTTGGAACTGATCGAAAACTGATGGGCACTCCGCCCGAATGGCCCGCCCTGGATCCGCGCCACCTGTGGCATCCGTACGCACCCGCCCCTGATTCTCTCCCGGCGCATCCGATCGTTGGCAGTGAAGGCGTCCACCTGATACTGGCCGACGGACGCCGGCTGGTCGACGGCATGGCCTCCTGGTGGTGCGCCATACACGGCTATCGGCACCCGAAGATGGCGCAGGCCCTGCACGAACAGGTCGATACCCTGCCGCATGTCATGTTCGGCGGGCTGACCCATGAACCTGCTGCACGGCTGGCCGAACGGCTGGCTCAAATCTCTCCCGGCGATCTCAGCCGGGTCTTCTTCTGCGATTCCGGCTCTGTCTCGGTCGAGGTCGCCCTGAAACTGGCCACGCAATACTGGCAGGCGCGCGGAATCCCGGAAAAATGCCGCTTCCTTGCCCTGCGCGGGGGCTATCACGGCGATACCTTTGCCGCCATGTCGGTCAGCGACCCGGACAACAGCCTGCATGACCGGTTCCGCAACTTGCTGCCGCAGCAATATTTCACGCCCCACCCTCCCGATGCGAATTGCAGTGCACCTGAATTGGAGGACGCCTGCGCGCGGTTCGAGGCCGACCTTGTCGCCCACCAGTTTGAACTTGCCGGAGTCGTGCTGGAGCCGGTGCTCCAGGGGGCCGGGGGATTCCATCACTATCCGCCTGCATTCCTGACGCAGGTCGCCGCCTTGTGCGCCCGGCATGAAGTGCTCCTCATCGCTGATGAAATCGCCACTGGATTCGGAAGGACCGGAGCCATGTTTGCCTGTGAACACGCCGATGTCGCTCCGGACATCATGTGCCTCGGCAAGGCACTGACGGGCGGCATGCTGAGCCTGGCTGCCACGTTGACCCGCGAGGAAATCGCCAGTGTCGTCAGCGAAGCCGGACCGTTCCTGCACGGCCCTACGTTCATGGCAAATCCGACCGCCTGCCGGGCGGCACTGGCCAGCCTGGATCTTTTGGAATCCCGGAATTGGAAAGGCGAAGTAGCAGCGATCGAAGGAACCCTGCGGCGGGAATTGCTTCCGCTTCAGTCGGCAAAAGGCGTGGCAGGGGTCCGTGCATTCGGTGCATTTGCCGTCGTCGAAACTTCCGAACCGGTGGACATTCAGGCTTGGCAGGAACTGACCCTACAGCACGAGGTCTGGCTGCGACCATTTCAGAATTTCGTCTACCTGATGCCGCCTTTCATTATTCAGGAACCGGAACTGATGCAACTGACCGGCACCATTCGAGCTGGCGTGTCAGAACTACTATAGAATCAAAAATCTTCTAGAACCGGATTCTCTAGAAAAAGTTGTCAGCCCTTTCGGGCCCCAGAGAAAAAAGTTAAGCCAGCGCGACGCGCAGCTTTTTCATTGCGGCGGCTTCAATCTGCCGAATCCGCTCACCCGAAACACCAAACTCTTCCGCCAATTCCTGCAAGGTCCGCTTCGGCTCGGCGAGCCAACGCTGCTTCACGATCGACCGGCTACGCTCGTCCAACTCGGCCAAGGCTTCCTGCAACCGTTCGCCGCGAATCTGTGCGTGATCCTGTGCTTCTACTTGCGGCGCCGGATCGGCGCCAGGGGCCGGCAGGTACGACATCGGGGAACGAGGCGCTTCCTCGTCGTCGGAATCAATCTCAAGCGGCATGTCCGGCTGATTGAGGCGGGATTCCATATCCCGGACTTCATGGGCGGTCACGCCCAGGTCCTCCGCCACCGCGTTGACCTCGTCCTCGTTCATCCAGCCCAGCCGTTTCTTGGCCTTTCGCAGGTTGAAGAACAGCTTGCGCTGCGCCTTGGTTGTGGCCATCTTGACGATGCGCCAGTTGCGCAGGACGTATTCGTGGATTTCGGCGCGGATCCAATGCACGGCGAAAGACACCAGCCGCACCCCGACCGCGGGGTCGAAGCGCTTTACCGCCTTCATCAGGCCGATGCTGCCTTCCTGGATCAGGTCTGCCAGTGGCAGGCCATAACCGGAATAACCGCGGGCCACGTGGATCACAAAGCGGAGATTGTGCAGCACCAGTTTGCGCGCCGCTTCCACATCGCCCTGCTCGCGCAGGCGCAATGCTAGCTCGCGCTCATCTTCGACGCTCAGTACCGGCAGGCTGTAGGCCAGCTGGATATACTGATCCAGACTGCCCGCCGCAACCGGCAGATTGTGGGCATACTCCGAAGCCGCTTGTGCCATCTATTTACTCCCGGAAAGGGGGATTTTTCCCTGTCCGCAACCGGTCATTTTAGCAAATTGGGGGCTTTTTGTCCAAATCTCAAGACCCCGAGGGTGCACGACAAATTTGTGGGGTTTTTCGGGATTGACAGGAGGACGGGGGCTATCGCATAATATCTGGTAATGTTTTCATATACCAGTAGAGGCCGTGATGAACTTGGAATCTTCCCTCGAAATC
>MKWU01004321.1_pt1 | contig 17034 bp, 17 predicted proteins | sample 809101 | NCBI WGS metagenome assembly MKWU01 (sample SAMN05860141, study PRJNA318959) | sponge metagenome | host: Aplysina aerophoba | place: Slovenia: Piran, Adriatic Sea, Gulf of Piran | collected 2013-05-07 | reverse complement strand
CGCCGTTCGCCTGGAGGCTCGCGCCTCACGCGGCCTTGCGGCCCGCGAGGACGGAGACCGCCCAGGCGGCGGCGCGGGCGAGGACGTTGCAGTGGCAGGGCTTCGGATGGCACCAGCAGGCGAGGGTCTTGCCGTGCAGGCCCGCGAGCGCCTCGAGGCTCACGTCGCCTTCGCGGATGCGCTGCCACAGCCGTCGGCGGTAGCGCTCGATGACCTCTTCGCGGGTGCCGTGCCGGCCGATGACGAAGCGGTTGCCCCATCGGGTGCGGCGGTCGGCGCGGACCACGCCCTCGAACTCCTCGCGATCCTCGAGCGCGCGTTGCAGCTCCGGGTGGTGCTTCAGGTTGATGATGGCGGTGCGGTGCATGGTGCGGTCCTCGGTGGTGGCGCCCTTCGGCGAGTGGGGCCCGCCGTGGCGCGCGGGCGCAGTGCCGTCACCGCCCGGCGGCCGGAGCGAAGCGAAGGACCCGCGCGGTGCGCGGGTTGACGGCGCGAGGACGTGCGCCACGCTGGCCCCGATCGCGAGATGGGCGTGAGCGGTTGAGATGTGCGCACCGCTCGGCCGGACGGCGGCTCGGGCGCTCAGCCCCCGTCGCCCGCGCGCGCCTTGCGGGCGATGCGGTTCATCGCGATGCACACGTCGCGCGGATGCACGCTCGCGAGGTTGAACACCGGAATGCCCACGCTCTCGGCGAGGCGAATGGCAAGGCCGGTGCCGCCCTCGACGCGTCCATCCTCGGTCCAGCACACCACCGCGGACACCGGCTCGGTGACGCCGGCGCATCCGATGACGGCGACGTTGCGCGCATGGAGCTTTCGCACAGCAGGGCTGCACCGCTCCCAGGCGTCGTGGTGGGCGGCGGCGAAGGGCTGGAGCTTCGCGAGCGCCTTGTCGCCGAACGCGACGCACTCCGGGCCGGTCCAGCCGTTGTAGCCTTCCCAGGGGAGGAACACGGTGCACAGGGCGGGCGAGCCCTCGACGAACGCCGTGTCCGCCCCGTCGGCGCCGCCGGTGTTCAAGTGCCAGCCCTTCTCCGCCAGGTACCAAGCCATACGGCGCATGACGGCGCGCACGGGCGCGGGCGTCTTGCGCGCTCCGACGCCGGCGTAGACGAGTGGCGCCATCGCTCTCTCCTCTCTTCGTGGACGACACGCACCCCGCCCCGCTCCCCTCCTCCTTTCAGCGCACGAGCAACCGCCCCACCCGCCGGGCGAGCCCCCGGCCCCCGAGGGCGCGCAGATCGTCGTTGAAGTCCCCGCGCTCCGGGACCAGCACGGTGGCGTCGATGCCGGCCTCGGCGCAACGCATCGCGAGCCGGTCCGCGGCGGCCTCGCCCTCGGCGTCGCCATCGCGGGCGATGAGCAGGCGCGAGACGCCGGGCGGGGCCGAGAACGCGCCGAGGCTCCCGGCGGCGAGCGCGGCGGCGCCAGCGAGCGTGGGCACCGCGGTCAGCAGCGAGAGCACGGTCTCCAGCCCCTCGCCGACGAGGAGCGAAGCGCCGTCGGCCGGACGGCCGAAGCGCACGGCGAGGCCGTAGGCCCGGCCCATGGTCTTGCGCGCCGCCGCGACCGGCGCCTTCGCGGGCCGGTGCGGGTCGAGCCAGGTGCGGTGCACGCCGATCACGTACCCCCCGGGCTCGGTCACCGCGGCGACGAGCGCGGGGAAGCGGCGAAAGCCCGCCTCGTCGCGGTAGTGCAGGCGCGGATGGAAGCGAAGCGCTGCGAACCCGCAGCGCGCGATGGCGCGCGCGCGGAGGTAGCTCTCCGCGTGCGTGCCGGCGACCGGCCGGCAGGCGCCCCACAGCCGCCGCGCCCGCGCGACGCGCTCGGCAACCGATTCCCCCGCGCCCACCGTCGCCGGGGCGGGGAGCGCGAGGAACGCGCGCGCCTCGTCGAGGGCGGGACGCAGAGCGCCGGTGCCGAGCTGGGCGCGGAGGAGGTCGAGGAGGTCGCCGTGCTCACCGGTCGCCGCGTCGGTCCACTTCCCCGGCACGCCCGGGGGGCGAAGGCGCACGAAGAGCGAGCGGCCCTTCGCGCCGTGCACGTCGCCCGCGACCCAGTACCGGCCCTGGAGCCGCCCGGCCGGGAGATAGCGCCGGCACACGGCCTCGGCGCGCTCTGCGAGCGCTGCGGCGAGGGTCGCGGCGTCGTTCGGTGGATGGCTCATCGGGGACTCTCCCTTCGGCGGGCTCGGGCGCACCCCCATCCCGGCCGCCCTCGCCTCCTGCCAGCGCGGGACACACCGGCACGACGAGAGGGCCGACCCCGTTGCGGGGCCGGCCCTCGATGGCGCGGTGATCGGAATCACTGGAATGCGCACCTCACGCGTAGCGCGGCCTACGCGCGGGGAAGTTCGCGCCCGGGCGCTGCTCGACGAGGAGCTCGGGCCAGCCGGTGCAGCGCACCGAGTCCGGCGGGTGGAGCCCCTCGCGGCGCTCGGCGGGGGAGGGGGCGGGGGCGGCGGGGGGGGGGGGGCCCAGCGGGTGCAGCGCACCGAGTCCGGCGGGTCGAGCCCCTCGCGGCGCTCGGCGAGGTAGTCGTCGAGGGCGTCGCGGGCGGCGAACGCCTCCTCGCGGGAGGGGAACGTGCCGTGGCACTGCACGTACACCCCGGTGTCGTACCACCACCCGCCCTCCTCGCCACCGCCGAATGCGCGGTCGGTGAGGTACTCGTTGAGGTGGAAGTCGCGCCGCGCCGCCGCGTCCTCTTCGAACGAGGCGTGGTAGCGGGCCATCAGCTCGCCCACGTCGCCGGCCTCGAGCGCGACGCCCGCGCCGCTCTCGTGCGCGCCAATCAGGCGTTCGAACACGTTGCTCATGTGGGACTCTCCCGTACGGTCCAGGTCGAGGCGGCCGGGCCCGGACCCTCCCGGCCCCGCCGCCCTCACCCCCCGCCCCGGCCGCCCTCCCCCTCCCCCCGGCCCGCCTCGCCCTCGGCACGCTATCGCGCGAGCGTTCGAAAGGTCGCCGAGACCCGCACCGCCCGCCCCCGGCCGGCGGCACGGTCGATCCCGTGCATCCAGTGATGGCGGGCATCGCCCGCGAGCACCAGCACCGAGCGCCGGGGCAGCACCACCACCTCGTCGCCCGGGAGCCCGTCGCGCGCGTAGGGGCGCACGCTCCGGGGCCGGAACCGCATCGGCCAGTCGCAGGCGAGCGAGAGCGACGCCACCACCGGGCCGAACTGCGCGTGGTCGGCGTGCATCCCGATGCCTTGGCCCGGCACGTATTCGTTGACGATGCACTGCTCCGGCACCGTGGCCTCGAACCACGGCGCCAGGCGATCGGCCATCACCTCGGCCCACCGGGGAAAGGGCGCGGCGGGCACCGGAGACGCGGAGCCGCGATAGTCGTACTTGAAGCCATAGTGCTGGACCCGGCGGCCGATGTCGGTCATCCACGGCGCCCCGGCGATGCGCTGAAGGAGCCGGCGCTCCTCGGCCGGCGTGACGAGCTCGGGGACGAGCACCGCCCCCTCATCGAAGATGCTTCCGGACATGCTCCCGTTCTCCTCGTGTGCCTGCCCCGCTTGCCGCTTCCCCCTCCTCCGCGCTCCGCCAAGGGGCGAGGGACTCTCGCCGGCGGGCAAGAAAAAAGGGCCGACACCAACCGGTGCCGGCCCGAAGGGAGGGAGGAGGAAGCGATCAGAATGGAATGTCACTGTCGTCGAGGTCGGGCGCGTCTCCGCTCGCGGCCGCCGCGGCCACGGCCCGCGGCATCGCGCCGCCGTTGCCGTTCGCGCCGTTCGGCTTGTCGAGGAACTGGACGCGGTGACCGGGGACGACCAGGATTTCGGTCGAGAAGCGATCGGTAGCCTCGCCCTCCTTGCGGTACGTGCGGGTCTGGAGCTTGCCCTCGACGAGGACGAGCCGGCCCTTCGTCGCGTGGCTCTCCAGGCGCTCGATGAGCCCGTCCTGGAAGGTGACGGCGCGGTGCCACTCGACCCGATCGACCCACTCGCCGGTCTGCTTGTCTACCGTTTCCAAATGCAGGCAGTTCCGACGAAGAGGGTGATCTTCAGGACGTTGTGATCACCCACCCGTTTCATCCGCTCCAGGGCCAAACGGTTCGGATTTACGACCGTGTGGGCGGATGCAAGAGAGCGATTGTTCGCTACTTCGCGGACGGCTCGGGCGGCCCAACCCTCGTCAGCGTGCCGGTTTCCTGGACGTCCCTGCGGCAGGTGGACGACTTCGAGCGCGTTGCGTCGGGCCGCTGCCTGTTCCGGGGGGACGACCTGATTGTGCTTCGCGCGATTGTGGATTCACTCCGCGCACCGGCGGTCGATCGTAATCAGAAATAATGGCGCTATATGCTCAGAAATTAGGGCGCTCATGCACGGTTGCTCCGGGTATGGAGTGCCAGATAATAGCTAGTATTCCTGCATATGAAGCGGGACCGTTGCGGTCGATGGTTGACTTGGTGGTGAGAGATAGCGTATTAATTAGTGAACCTATCTCGGAGGACCGCACCGCCATGGCAGACCGTCGCGACGACACCGAGAAGCAGGACCGGCTCAGGGAGGCCGGCACCCTCAACCGGACGCCGGAAAGGGTCAGCGACCCGATGTTCACGGTGGGCGAGTTCTTCGACGCCCGCGACCTGCTCCAGGTCCGCTACGAGATGGTCCGGGTGGTCCGGCTGGGCGAGGCCACCCTTGCGCAGGCGGCGGCACGGTTCGGGGTCTCGCGCCCGACTTGCTTCCGCATGGTCAAGGCGTTCGACGGGGGCGGGCTGCAGGAGCTCATCCCGGCGCGGCGCGGGCCGCGAGGGCCGCACAAGATCAGCCCGGAGATGCTGCGCTTCGTCGAGGAGTACAGGGCCCTGCACGGACGTGTGGGAGCGCGCCGGCTGGCGCCGCTGATCGAAGCCGAGTTCGGCGTCAGGGTGCATCCGCGCGGTCTCGAGAAGGCATTGGAGCGGGTTCAAAAAAAACCGCTGGAACCCGGACCATGATGCGCGAGGACGCCTGGAAGACCTACGAGAGCTGGCGAGGGCTCTGGCTGTCGGGCGGCAACAGCAACGCCATCGCCGCGATGCGCTTCCACGGTCTGCGCGGCGCCCTGGCCATGGCCGGGGCGGCGTGCAACCGCACCGGCCCGCGGCCGCCGTCGCCTTCGTCCATCAAGGTGGAACTGTCCATCGCCGATGCGGTGATCGCGGAGGCCGCCAGCCAGGTCCGGCGCCTGCTGCGCGTGCCGTCGCCTGCGGCGATCGCCAACACCGTGTGGGAGAACGAGGAGAATCGTCATGCCTGAAGCGGATACGCGCAAGATCGCGCCGCATCATCTGGAGCGCGAGGCTTGCCTGTACGTGCGTCAGTCCTCGCTTCGACAGGTCATGCAACACACCGAGAGCACGCGGCGCCAGTACGGGCTGAGCCAAAGGGCGACGGCGCTCGGCTGGCCTGCGGAGCGCATCCGGGTGATTGACGAGGACCAGGGCAAGTCGGGAGCCTACACCGGCAACCGCAGCGGGTTCCGCGACCTGATGGGGAGCATCGCCGCCGGCGAGGTGGGCATCGTTCTCGGCCTGGAAGTCTCGAGGCTCGCGCGGGACAACGCCGACTGGCACCAGCTGCTGCGGATCGCCGGCATCACCAATACCCTGATCCTGGACGAGACCGGCATCTACGATCCCAACGACGGTAACGACAAGCTCTTGCTCGGCGTGAAAGGGACCCTGAGCGAGTTCGAGCTTCAGGGGATTAGGGCGCGGATGGTGGGCGGCCAGCGCAGCGCCGCCGCGCGCGGTGCGCTGAAGATGCGGTTGCCGGTCGGCCTGGACTACAACGACAGGGACGAGGTGGTGTTCGACGGTGACCGGTCCGTCGTCGACGCCATCCGTCTGGTGTTCGACAGCTTCCGCCGAATGGGGTCGGCGATGGCGGTGGTGAAATGGATGCACCGCGAGAACATCGAGCTGCCGGCGCGTCCGCGAAGCGGGCCGGCCAACGGCGAGCTGCGCTGGGCTCTTCCGCGCGTGCCGCAAGTCGGGCGCATTCTGAGGAATCCGCGCTACGCCGGCGCCTTCGTCTATGGCCGCAAGCGCGTCGAGAGGCAGGCGGACGGGACAGCCCGATTGCGCTCTGTTGCGATGGAGGAGTGGCAGGTCTGCATCCCGGACGCGCATGCGGGGTTCATCGATTGGGACGAGTACCTTCGCAATCGAGCCACCCTGAGAGGCAATGCCGCGGCCTTCCTGGAATCGGACTTGCGCACCGCGGCGCCCCGCGAGGGGGCGGCGCTGTTGCAGTCGCGGGTGATCTGCGGCCACTGCGGCCGGCGCATGGGCATGCAATACAACCGCGCTCTGCCGCATCGCAACCGTCCGGCGCGCTACGTCTACGTCTGCAATGAAGAGCTCGTCCGCTACGGACGGAAAGTCTGCCAGAGCATGCGCGGCGACCTCGTCGACGCCGAGATATCGCGCTTCGTGATCGACGCGATGAACGGTGAGAGCATCGATCTTGCTCTGGCGGTCCAGGAGCAAGTCGAGGTGGAGTTCGCCGAGGCCGATGCTCAGCGCGCCAAGCGTATCGATGGCTTCCGCTACGAGGCCGACCTGGCGCGGCGCAGGTTCTTCGAGGTCGACCCGGCGAACCGGCTGGTGGCGGCATCGCTCGAAGCGGACTGGAACGAGCGACTGCGTGAGCTGGAAGAGGCATGCCGGGAACGCGAGCACCGCGCCACGGTGCGCAAGGCCGAACTGTCCGAGCGCCAGGTCGAGCGCATTCGGGAACTGGCGTGGGACTTCGAGCAGGTATGGAACGCCGCCCAAACCGAAAACGCGGATCGCAAGCGGCTACTCGGGCTTCTGATCGAGGATGCGACGCTGACCCGAGATGGCTCCGAGGTGACCGTCGGTCTGCGTATGCGCGGGGGTCGTTCCCTGACGCTTGAGCCCCTTCAGTTGCCGAGACCGATGGCGGAGATCCGCAAGACACCGGCGGAAACGGTCGCCGCGGTCGACCGGTTGCTCGAAACGCACGGAGACGAAGGCGCCGCGCGCGAGCTGAACGCGATGGGGTGCCGAAACTGGAAGGGCGAGTCCTACACGGTCAAGGGCGTGGGCAGGATACGGCGGGCTTACGGATTGCCCGGCTACCTCGACCGCGCGACGAAACGGCTTCGCGAGCAGGGCTTCTCGACCGCCGCGGAAGTAGCCGCCCAACTCGGGTTCAACGTGAGGGTCGTGCGGTTGCTGGGCAGAACGGCAACGGACGCGCGGGTGGAGCGGGTCATCGTCCCGACCGAAGGTCGGCGACGATACTGCATGTACAGAGCGAACTGCGCCGGCGAAGCGGTGCACAGAGCCCGATGAGGCGATTCGCCGAGCGGAGCTATGCCGGGCTCTCGCGACATGAAAAAAGGGCCGACGCGCGAAGCGCCGGCCCGAGGTGGAGGGAGGATGGTGAGCGGATCAGAACGGGATGTCGTCGTCGAAGTCGGCGGCGGGCGCGGTGCTGGCGCCGGCCGGCATGGCCTCGCCGTTGGTGGGCGTCGCGGCGTTGCCGTTGGCCCCGTTCGCCTTGTCGAGGAACTGGATCCTGGAGCCGGGGACCAGAAGAATCTCGGTGGAGAACCGGTCCGAGTCCTCGCCGTCCTTGCGCCAGCGCCGGGTCTGCATCTTGCCCGCGACGTAGACGAGCCGGCCCTTCTTCGCGTTCTTGACGAGCATGTCGATGAGGCCGGGCTGGAAGGTAACGCAGCGGTGCCACTCGGTCTTGTCGACCCGGTTGCCGGAGTTGCGATCCAGATACCCCTCGTCGGTCGCGATGCTCAAGTTGGCCACACGCCCGCCCGAGGTGAGATGGTTCACGGTGACGTCGGCGCCGAGGCGGCCGATGACTTCTGCGCGGTTGAGTCCGAAGCTCATGGTCTTCTCCTTCAGGTCAGATTGATGACGATGGGATGCGAACGGCCGGGACCGGGACGACTCTCTCCGACCCCTTCTCCGTTCACCCTTTCTTCGCTTCACTCCAACTCCGGGCTGACGCCTGATCCGGAATCGGAGGAAATGGAACGATGTGGCTCGACCTCGGCTGTCCCACATGGAGTGCGAGGGGACAGCACGATCACCGGATGGCCCGGAAAATCCCCACAGACCGAACAAGGTGCATCATGAAACACGAGACTTGCTGAAGTAGCCCTCGTCGGTGGCGACGGAGAGGTTTGCGACCCTGCCGCCTTCGGTGAGGCCGTGGATCTCGACATCACGCCCGAGGCGGCCGATGAGCTCGACGTAGTTCTTGCCGAATGCCATGGTGGTTCTCCTGGTTGCTGACGTTGGTTCGGTGCGAGCGGGGGAAGGCCCTGCTCCGGACCCGTCCCCGCCCACCCTCCTCCCCAGCCCCTCTCTCACTCGGGACGAAGGCCCGTTCCAGCGCCGGCGTCCCGGGCCGGCACCTCGCGCACCGCTTCGCAAGGGAGCCCGGCGTCGGCGATGAGCTCGGCGGTCGAGTCCGGTGGATCGCGGGCGTCGTGGAAAGCGGTCGTGAAGCCCGAGACGGCGACGGGGAGCGGGTCGCGCGCGATGCGCATGGCCGGGACGCCTTCGAGATGGACGAGGGCGAAAGCGCAGGCGCCCGGGAGGACTCCCCCCCGCTCTCCCGGCGGTCGCCTGCCGCCCGGGCGGTCCTTCGCTCTCGTGCTACAGGAGCCCGCGCTCGGAGAACGAGACGCACGCCCCGTCGCCGATGATCAGGTGGTCGAGGACGCGGACCTCGACCGTCGCGAGCGCGGCGACGAGCTGGTCGGTGAGGATGCGGTCGGCGTGGCTCGGCTCGGGCTCGCCCGAGGGATGGTTATGTTGTGCGCTACATAATCGCTGCTCCAAATGCGGGGCAAAGAACGCTGGACTGACGCTTGTGCAGAAGACGTGGACCTGCCCGGTGCGCGACACGGTCCACGACCGGGACGTCAACGCGGCAAGGAACATCGAAACGGAAGGACTTCGCATCCTGGCCGAAGCGGCCAGTGCGAGCGAACAGGGTAGGGAAACACCCCGAGGTCACGGGGAGGGGCTCGGTCCGAAGGAGCGGGTCGTAGCCGTGCGCGCCTCTGGCGTTGGGAGCGAAGGGCGGAGGACGCCCGGGCCTGCCGACGTGTCAGCGCGTATCACCCGGACGGTGCAAGCGCCGTCTGGAACGGCGTGATGCAACAGCCACGCCGGAATGCCGACTCCCTCACGGCACATCCGTGTCTGGGACGGGGCGGCTCGGGGTGACGCCCGGAGGGCCAACAGGACGTCATCGGGAGCGTTCTGTCCGCCATCCACGGGCTCTCATGGCCCACCCGCACCGCGAATTCGACGCATCGCAATCCCCACGAACATCCCGCCGTCCTGACGACCCAGCTTCTGAGCAAGCAGCGAGCCACTGATCGCTGTGGGCCGTGTTCCAGGAGCAGTCGTCGCGGCGAAACCGGACCCGCGCACGCCCGGGGAGTGCAGAGAAAGTCGGAAACATGCCTTGGCGCATGCGTACGACTTCAGGCACCTCGAACGGGGAACAAGCCACGTTCGAGGCGGATGGAACGCCGAGGCCGTGAGCACACGACGAACCAATGAGAAGACCCGCCTCGCACGGCGCACTGATTCTTCCGGGCTAGAATAGACGCTTCACCGAGTGCTCGGAGCATCGAGTTGGCCAACATCGCCTGTCTAGGGTGGGGGTCCCTGATCTGGGATCCAAGAGAGCTGCCCATCCAGCGCCATTGGTTCGACGACGGACCACTTGTCCGCGTCGAGTTCGCACGAAGATCAGGGGACGATCGCGTCACTCTCGTGCTGCATCGTGAGGCAGAGCCTGTGCGGTCACTCTGGGCGCTGATGGACGCAGACAGCATTGAGATGGCGCGTCAGCATCTTGGCATTCGCGAGGGAATTCCCAAAACGAGATGGCGAGACTCCATCGGGGCTTGGCCAAAGAGCACTCCAGATTGCATCGTAGGACTCGACGACTGGGCACGGGCAAAGCAGCTCGACGCCGTCGTGTGGACAGCACTGAGTTCGAACTTCGAGGAAGGGCAGTCCCTCGAGCATCGGGTGATCGAGCACCTTCAATCGCTTGTCGGATCGAAGCGCGACACAGCAGAGCGATATATCCGGCGGGCACCGAGACAGATCAATACGGAAGTGCGCCGGCGGATCGAAGCGAAACTGCAATGGGTTGCCGTCGACGGCGACGACACCTAGCCGAACGAGTCGCGGCGGTGTTCGAGTACGACCGAGTGGCCACGTCCAACCTGCGCGGAGGACGCGCTCTCCCACGCCGCTCGCTCATCGGAGAGTCTTCCTGAGATGAGCATGTCCGTCGTTTGCTCCGTTGCGCACCGTAGGGCTAGGAACGTGACCATGGAGACACCCGCGACATGTGCTGAACCGGGCGCTCGGTGGCTGCGAGGCGATCTGCACGTTCACACGCCGTTTGATCCGGAGAAGAAGTTCGGTGAGGACATCAAGGCGGCAATAGACGCGCTCAAGAAGGCGAAGACCGAGCGGCTCGCGCAGATCGCTGACCGCTTCGTGCAGGGATGCCGCAACGCGGCAAATGGCGAAGGGATGGACCTCGTGGCACTCACCGACCACAACAGCATTGACGGGTTCCGTTATCTCAGTCCGTTCTTCGAGGTGCTTCCAGTCCAGTCACGAGACCAAGGGCTGCAGATGCCGGCGATCCTTGCGGAGGTGGAATTCTCGGTAGGCGGAGAGAGAGGAATTCACTTCCTCGTCATTTTCGCCGCAGACACCAGCCCCGACGAGATCGCGCGCCATCACCCACGTCTTCGGTACGTCCAACGCATTCGATCCGAAGGTGGGGACGCCTCGCGATCTCGTCGGGGCTGGTGCCTGCCTCGATATGGGACGAGATGAGGGGCCACCTGCGACAGCGTACCATCGTTCGCAGGGACTGGCAGGGTTCCCAAGCTGCGGGAGGGTTTGAATATCCCCCGCAGGCCATCAGGGAACTCTTGTATCGATGGGCCGGAGCACAGCGCTCGGACGACTGGGACACCCTGACTCCAGACCAGAAGGCTCGATATCGGGAGCAGAAGCACTGGCCGATTGTTCAGTGCTCGGACCCGCACAGGTAAAGGTCGCGCACATGAACGATACGAACTACACGCACGCCCAATTCTGGAAGTGCGCTTTGCAGGTCAACCCGCATGGCTACGGCAAAACCTATCGTGGGCAAGACCATGGGTTGAGCGCCGACGACTACGCCCAAGCACTTCTGGAAATCTGCCGGCGCGAGGATATTCACGTCCTCGGATTGGCTGATCATGGCAGCGTGCACGACGTCGACCTCATCCGAGACGCACTATCACCGCACGGAATCATCATCTTTCCTGGATTCGAGATCAGCTCTACGGAAAAGGTCCACATGGTCTGCCTGTTTGCCGAGGAAACATCAACCGTGGAGCTTCAGCGTGTGCTCGGTAGGTTGGAGTTGATGGACCCGGACGAACGGGTAACGCCCTCGCGACTGGGTTGCCTGGATATCGCGCGGATCATTCACGACCAGAACGGTTTCTGGTATGCAGCCCACATGATCGGCAAGAGCGGCCTGCTCCGACTGCATCAGGACGGCGGAGGGTTGGCCCATGTCTGGAGGGATCACGATCTCGTGTTGGCAGGACAGATTGCAGGCGCCATCGACGGCCTGCCGCAGAACTACAAGCAGATAGTCGAGAACAAGAACCCCGACTATCGACGCGAGCGCCCCATCACGGTGATTAACGCCAAGGATATCTCGAAGCCCGAAGACTTGGCCACCCCCGGCGCGTCGACGTTCATAAAGATGACTCGTCCCTGCTTCTCCTCGTTCCTCCTGGCCTTCAAGTATCCCGAATCCCGGGTTCGCCTACGGGACCAGATGCAGCAGAACTACTACAGCCAAATACACAGCGTACGAATCGAAGGCGGGTACTTCGACGGCCTCTCCGCGAACCTGTCCGGCCACCTGGATGCGGTGATTGGGGGGAGAGGAACCGGAAAATCGACATTGCTGGAATGCCTCAGATACGCACTCGACATTCCACACAAAGCCAGGGACGCAGAGAAGTTGGGTGACCAGATCGTCAAGGAGAACCTCGGCAAGGAGGGCGGCAGAGTCATTGTGGAACTGTCCTCCTCGGCAAACAACATGAATCGATACAGGGTAGTTCGACGTTATGGCGAACCATCCAGAGTCATCGACGAAGACGAGAACGAATCGTCGCTGCATCCAGCGAGCGATCTGCTTCCGGGGGCAGAGATCTACGGACAGAACGAAATTTACGAGCTTGCGAAAAGACCGGGTGAACTGACGAGAGTACTCGATCGATTTCTGCCGCAAGATGATGCCGATAGCATCCGCCTCGAATCGGCTCATCGCAAGCTGGCGGAAAACAGTGAGCGTCTCGTCAAGGCACATGAACGGAAGGACGAAGTAGAAGAACAGATCGCGAAGCTTCCGAAGCTGCAGGAAAGGGTCAGACAGTTTCGGGAACACGGACTGGAAGAGAAGTTAAAGGTGGTCCCGCTCCTAGAGAGGGAGCGGCAGTTGGAGCCTCGAATGCGGCAGGAAGTCAAACGGGTCCAAGACGCCCGTCGGCGGTTTGAGGAGGACCTGCCGGCCTTGGTGTTTCTGAACGACAGGGCGCTGGACGATCTGCCGCATGCAGATCTTCTGCGCGAAGGTCGCCAAATCCTGGAGAAGCTGGGCAGAGGACTGCGCCAGGGACTTGCCTCGATCGACTCGGCCGTCACCGATGCAGATTCGGCATTGACGCCGCTGGGCGGCAAGTTGCAGCAGGCGATGGCGGAATCCGAGACGGAACTGGAGAAGGAATTCGCCAAATTGCCGACGATGGCGGACAAGACGGGCAGGGAAGTCGGCGTCGCCTATCAGCGGTTATTGCGCGAGATCGAGGAGGTCAAGCCCACGCGGTCGCAACTGAAAACGGTCGATGTACTCATTGGCGATCTGGAACAGACACGTAGGAACCTTCTGGGCGAGATTTCCGATATTCGAAGCGAACGCACCGCGGTCAAGCAGCGCGCGGTCAAAGTACTCAACAAGCGTCTGTCGGGCAAGCTTCGCGTCACGATTGTCCCGGACGGATTGCGTGAGCCGTTACGGGATTTTCTCCAAGCTCTACCTGGAATCGGTCCAAAGAGGACCAAGTGGGTCGATGAGGCGGAAGGACTTTCGGTGCCGGCATTGGCGAGCGCCATACGCGCGGGAGGAGATGCGCTATTGGGCATGGAGTGGGGCCTGACACCCGCGGTGGCGGAGGCGTTGACAAAGCTCACCCAATCACAGGTTCACAAGCTGGAGGCTATTGACATCGAGGACCGCGTGGACATCGAGCTCAACGTGTCTCACTCCGGTACGGAGCGATTTCGATCTCTCGAAGGACTGTCCACTGGACAGCAGTGCACGGCAATTCTGCATCTGCTGCTGCTGGACAATCGCGATCCGCTGATCATGGACCAACCGGAGGACAACCTCGACAACGCGTTCATTGCCGAACGCATCGTCAGGGAGTTGCTGTCCGCGAAGACGGAGCGTCAGTTTCTGTTTGCCACCCACAACGCGAATATTCCGGTCTTTGGGGACGCGGAGTGGATAGGGGTGTGCAGCGCATCCGGAGAGCGGGCCGAGATGCCGACCGAAATGCAGGGCTCAATCGACGTGCCGGAGATCCGGGATCACGTAGCGGGCATTCTGGAGGGCGGCAAGGAGGCGTTCACGCAGCGCAAGGCAATGTACGGATTCGACTACGGATGACCGAGTCAGAGCTTCTGGAGTTGATTGCGGATCAGGAGAACTCCGGCGTGGCGTTCAAGAGTGACGATCTGCGCCCGGAACGGCTTGAGCGAGAACGGGACGCGAGTAGTGAGGGCCGGACCGGCGCTGTCGTCGTATTCCGGGTGGTGGTTCGCGAGCACACACGAGAGTGTCTGCCGATCGACTGGGCAGCTGCTCAGGTCGGCTTGGGAGCGGGCTCAGGGCGTTAGCGGAGCAGGAGGAGTCGCCCGACCGTCTCGCAGAGGCAGCGGACGCCTATCGGGCCGCGCTCTAGGTTCTGAGCCCGGAAGAAACCCCACTTGCGGGGGCGATCGCCCGGAACGATCTCGTCAACGCGCTGCGGACACGGGCAACATACGAGGACAGCGCAGCGCGCCTCGAGGAAGCAAGCGAAGCGTACCAGTCGGCACTGAACGTGCTGAACGCGGGAGGAGGATCGGTGCGATTTCGCAGCGAGGTGGAGCAGCTCCTTGAGCACACGATTCGAGTGCTCGATAGCCGACAGGGACAGCAGCAATCGGGCCGAGAGAGCCGGAGCCATCACGGGCAGGACGCCTGAGGCAGGCGACGAAGCTCGCACGTCCGTCGCGCGGAGTGTGACGGGGAACGCAATGAATCGGCGCATGCACGCTATCGGCCCACCTGCCGAGCAGCGTGCTCAATCCAATCGGGGAGCGCGTGCGCTCCATCGTCCCGCTTCCAGTCATACAGACGAAAGAGGCTCTCGAAGGTGCCCGCATCCGGGGCTCGCGACAGCCAAGGGAGGTCGGCAAGCGCAACCCGGTCGATTTCGCGATGCGCACGCCAAGTCCTCCCATCGGGAATACGCTCAAGCAATCCAACGGAACCGCGGGCTCGATTGATGGCATAGCCGACGAAATCCAGCGGATTAGGGCCAGGCGGAGGGGGCGGCGGTGAAGCCTCGACATCGGCCATCAGGGCGCCGAGAGCCGAAATCGCCGATGGCGACGCCGATGGGCCGGTGGACTCGAAGAAGGAATCAAGAGTCGGGTCACGGCCAAAGAGGGCGGAGGACCGGGGCGCCGCAGGCTGGGGAAGCATGGCATCAAGGAGATCTTGGAAGGGATCCTTGGGGTCGGGAACGGGCGCGGGATGCGGATCGAACACCACCGAAGGCGGGTCCGCGGGCGACAGGTTGGCGAGCGCGGCAATCAACTCATCCATCGGGTCTCGCGGGGCGAACAGCGCACCGTGGGGCGGGCGAGAGTGCGAGGGAGCTGGAGACGGGTCCGCCGGCGCCAGCTCCATCAGGAGGCGGCCAAAGTCGGAGAAAGACTCCTTCGGGCTGATGCCGACATCGTGAATCTGCACTGCCAGGATGCCGTTGCCGCGCGCGAAGCTCTTCAGAATCTCGTACCGCACCCAGGGGCGCTGCCACGTGTGCTGCCCGATGAGCACGCAGGTCACCGAGCTGCCCACAAGCCCTCGGTCGATCATGCGCTTGATCGCCAACCGGCCCTCCCTCTTGGCCTGCTCCCACAGACTCTTGTCATGGAAGCGCGCCGCCCGGTGATACTGGCGGACGATCTGATCGGAGTTCCTGACGACATTGACGCGCATGACGTCGTCGTAGTGGAAGCTGAAGAACACTCTACGAGCCATGGGGAGCACGCAATGAGAAGAAGGCGAGGGTGCCGGCGACGATCACGACGACCAAGTGAAACCAAAGCACCGACGTGGCGAACAGCGTGCAGAGCCAATTCGCGACGCAACGCTGGTAAGGCCGGGCGTCGAGGCTGAAGCGATCGGACGGATCGACGCCGGAACGCCGGACGTGGTCATAGAGCGCGCGGTAAAGCCGTTCCTGGCGGAGGTAGTAGGCATCGAGGCCCCAGAAAATAGCCGCGGGGAAGAGACCCACAACCATCGTCAACGCTGAACCGGGTCCGCGAACGGCGAGCAAGAAGATGGCGACGACCAGCGTCACGGACCAACCCTTGAGGACGAAGGACGTGCGAGCGTGGCGCTCGATCACGATCTGGATGAACTCGAGATGCTTGCGAAGATCGTCGCGCTCGCCTTCCATGTCGAACGAACTCTCCGTCATCTAGCGGTCAATGAAAAACGCGCGTGTATTGTCCTGCGAACGAGCGAGCGGCGCGAGCCATGAACCCGAACGGATGACGAGAAAGAGTAGCGAGGAGCGCTGCAACGCGGCGCGGCTCGAGCCCCCCAAACGTTTCGCGCCGGCCACTCCACGTTGCCGAACACAAGCCCGAGCCCCCGCGTTCGGAAAGAGGCGACTGGCTCGCTCCCGGCGGCGCAACATTTGGGTGGTTGTGGCAGGCGATGAGCGCGGCCGCGTTGTGCGCAAGCGCCCGCCGAGCGACCACTCGCGGATGCACGCTCGCGCCGTCGACGGTGCCGCGGAAGAGCGCCTCGAATGCGATGATCCGGTGGCGGTTGTCGAGGAGGAGGCAGGCGAAGACCTCGAAGGGGTGCGGGCGAAGCCGCGCGGTGAGGTAGCGCCGCGTCTGCTCGGGGCTCTCGAGCGGCCCGTCGCGGCGAAGGTGCGCCCCCATCCACCGCAGGTGCAGGTCGAGGAGCGCGTGCACCCGGGCCCGGTCCTCGCGGGCGAGGGGAAGGTGCGAGGGGGCGCGGCGGGGTCGTCGAGGAGTCCGCGAAGCCCCCCGGCCGCGGCGAGAATCGAGGCGTCGACGCGGACCCCGACGAGGCCGAGGAGCTCGTGGTCTTCGACGGCGTGGGGGCCGGCGCGCTCGAGGCGCGCGAGCGCATCGTCCGGGACCGGAGCAATCTCCGGGGCGTAGACGGCGGTCTCGGAGCGGATCGCGTGAGCGTGGGCGGAGCGCATGATCTCCTCCTGGGTACGGCTGGGCGCGGCGCTCAGGGGGGAGAGAGACGGACTCCGCCCGCCCCCCGGGGGGCCGCACGCGCCTCGCGGCCAGGCTCCGCCTCCCGCTGGCGCGATTCACGCTCGCCGACTCCGGCCCGGGCGCCGATGCGAAGCGGACAGACCGCCCTCGCCACGACTACGCCCCGACAGCGGCCCCCGGCCGGCGGCGCAGCCCGGTGACCGGCCGGGTGCACGTGCGCACGTGCCGGCTACAGCCAACCCCGCTCGGCAAACGAGACCACCTCCCCGTCGCCGACGACGAAGTGGTCGAGGAGGCGCACGTCGACGAGATCGAGCGCGTCGCGCAGCCGGCCGGTGATGGCGCGGTCCGCGAGGCTCGGCTCGGCGACGCCCGAAGGGTG
>MKWU01004320.1_pt1 | contig 17048 bp, 17 predicted proteins | sample 809101 | NCBI WGS metagenome assembly MKWU01 (sample SAMN05860141, study PRJNA318959) | sponge metagenome | host: Aplysina aerophoba | place: Slovenia: Piran, Adriatic Sea, Gulf of Piran | collected 2013-05-07 | reverse complement strand
CCCAAACCGATCACCACAGCCCATAATCCAACCCCCGCGTCGCTTCGCTCCGAATTGTGATCGGTTGGACCGGAATCAGTGATCGGTTTCTCACCGGAATCGGTGATCGACTTCACCGGAATGCCCATCTCGTACAGCCGCCTTGCTTCGCCGTGAAGATTGGTCACGATGAAGCGCGGATTTCGCCCCTTGGGACCGTGCTCGATTCGCGCGATGACCCGTCGGCTGCGGCGCCAAGTGCCCGCAGCGTAGTCGAACTCGCTGAACACCCGGCTCTTCGCGCCCGTCGCCTCGAATCCATCCTTGGCGACCTCGCACGCCACCTCAACCTCGCGTTCGAGCACCCGATTGCGCGCAAGGCCCACGATGTAGTGAACGTCGTTTCGCTCGCACCAATCGAACATCCGGTGCCGGCAGAACCCCGAGTCACCCCGAAACACGATACGAACCGAAGGCAATCAGCGCACCCGCAGGCCCGGGCTCGACCTGGACCAGGTCGATATCCTCGGAATAGCGCGCGGGCGGAGTCAGGTAGAGCTTGTAGAGCGCCGTGCCTCCCCGAAGCGCGAGCGCCCGCGCGAGCGCCCGCGCGAGAAACGGATCGGAGTACACCGCGACCAGGGCGCGGCTGATGACCAGGTCCTGCTCGACCTGGAAATCCTCGCTCCACGGCGCCCGCTCCCGCCACTCGCTGATGTAGTCCCGCGGGATCACGCTTCCGTCTCGATCCTTGTGTTCACCAGCAGCCGCCAGTCCTTCGACCGCGGCGCACCCTCGGCATCCGCGCCGGGCAGGAGCCTGGTGAAGTAGCGCGCGTGCGCCCGCACATGCTCCTTGAGCAGCTCGGCCCGGTCTCCGGCTCCGACATGCTCCAGGAGGTAGCCCAGACGTTGGGCCCACAGGATTGACGCGGACTGCGACGCCTCGACGAGGCGCTTCGGATCGATGTCTTCGCCGAGTTCGAGAAGCACGCCCGCCACCCGGTCCATGCCCCCGGCGCGGTGCATGTATCCGACGAGATCGACCGCCGTCGCCTCCACGGTCGAGACCAGGATCGTTCCACGAGGATTGTTGACGCTCTCGACCGGAACGGCATCGAGGTCTCGGCGCGCGACAAAGGCGACCCGGACCGTGCCGCACACGATCGCCGGCCGGTTCCTCTGCAGCACCACCTGGAATTCCTGCGGGCGATGATGGGCCGCGCCGTGGTACTGCGCGGCCGAGAGCAGCCCCACGTAGTACCGGGCGCTTCGGTGCTCCATCAGGGCCGGAATGAACTGATCGGCCGGCAGGCAGCCGAGCCGCCTGTACTCGGGCGGCACGATGACATAGAACCCGCGCGCGGGGCTTGCGATCTCTCCCTTGGCCGCGAGGCGGCTCAGCGCCTGGCGTGCGGCCGCCTCGGAAACACCGAGCACCGAGCGGAGCTCGGACGAAGTAAAGTGATAGCGGCCGCGGGCGGCAAGATCTGCGATGACGTTGCGCGCGCGGGGGGCGGAGGGTTCATACATGACCACGACAAAGTAGCACTATTCGTCACGTTATCAAAGCGTAATCGAAAGTCCTGCAGCCCCTCTATCGTTCGACGAGACCGCCTCACATTCCGAAATTGCGGTCGACGGTTCTCGGTTTAGGCGATCTCTCCGCTGCGAGGTCTGTGCGCATATATGATTGCGCATAAGATTGATATTTGCGCCTATACCACCTATCTTGCGCGTATAACGAAGCGGCCATTCGGTGTGCAGACGTGGCGCGACGCATTGAAGAACACAGCCTTCAGGCAATTGAAGAAGTGGTGGGGCGGCGTCCCGAGGGTATGACCGCACCGGAGATCGCCGATGCGCTGGAGGCCGCGCTGCCGCGGCGGACTCTGCAATACCGCCTGAAGGCCCTTGTCGATGACCAGCGTCTGGCAAGGGAAGGATCCAGTCGCTGGGCGCGCTACCGTTTGCCAAGGGATGTCTCATTGTCGGTGCGAGCGACCGCCGGAATCCCCACCGTCAGCGCACGGCTCTCAGCGGGGATTCCGCTGTCGAAGGCCGGTGGAGAAGTCCGGAACTATGTCCGGCAGCCTTCCACAGCGCGCGAGCCGGTCGGCTACGACCGGGACTTCCTCGATTCCTATTATCCCAACGAGAGCTTCTTTCTCTCCCCGGCGGAGCGGGCAGGGTTGAGCGAGGTCGGCACGCCCGCGCTGGACGAACAACCCGCAGGCACCTATGCGAAGCGGATACTGAACCGCCTTCTGATAGACCTGTCCTGGAATTCGAGCCGTCTCGAGGGCAACACCTATTCCCTGCTCGACACGACACGGCTGATCGAACTCGGCGAGGAGGCGGAAGGCAAGGATCGGCGCGAAGCGCAGATGATCCTGAACCACAAGGACGCCATTGAGATCCTGGTCGACGGTGCGGAACACATCGGCTTCGACCGCCATACCATCCTCAACCTGCACGGTGCGCTCGCGGACAATCTGCTTCCCGATCCCGGGGCGCCTGGACGGCTCCGGCGCATGGGAGTGGGCATCGAGGGTTCGGTCTTCCATCCCCTTGAGGTACCGCAACTCATCGAAGAGTGCTTCGACGATATTCTGGCGAAGGCCTCACGGATCGGGGATCCGTTCGAGCAGGCATACTTCGCGCTGGCGCAGCTCCCCTATCTGCAGCCCTTCGACGATGTGAACAAGCGGGTGTCCAGGCTTGCGGCGAACATTCCGCTCATCAAGGCGAACCTGGCGCCACTGTCCTTCGAGGAGGTGCCACGGAGGTTGTACTCGCAAGCGATTCTCGGCGTGTACGAGCTCAGGCGCACCGAGTTGCTCCGCGACCTCTTCATCTGGGCCTACCGCCGCTCGGCCGCGCGCTACGCCGCGGTGCGTCAGTCGCTCGGGGAGCCCGACCCATTCCGGCTGTATCACCGCGCAGCGATACGCGGTCTGGTTGGAGACGTCATCCGCGAAGGCATGGACAAGAGGAGGGCGACCATGCACATCGGCGCCTGGGTGGTGGAACACGTCGATGAAGCGGAACGCGAGCGCTTTCGCGAGGTCGTCGAGCGGGAACTGCTGAGCCTTCACGACGGCAACTTCTCGCGATATCGCGTCAGGCCTTCCGAGTTTGCCGGCTGGCAGACGGTCTGGCGTGGATAGGCGCGGTTTGGATTGCGGCTGGGATCAGGCAGCGATGCCGAATCTCCGGCCCCAAGGCTCGCGGTTGGAGTCGGACGGGGACCCGTTCAACTGCGCCTTCGCATCGAACCTCGACCGGTTGATCGAGCGGTATCAGCCTCCGTTCTCGATCCACGGCCACATGCACGACCCGGCGGACGAGCGGCTCGGGAACACGCGGCTCGTCGCGAACCCAGCCGGGTATCGGTACGAGGCGAAGGAGGGATTCGACCCCGCGCTCGTGCTCGACCTCGAGAAGGCGACGTCGTAGCCTGCCGGGCTGGAGCTACCGGGAGTCGATACGCGGCTTGAGGAAGAGCCTGGCGCGGGCAGATGCAGGACGTGAAAGGCTAGGAAAGGGCCGTCAGCACAAGAAGGGGACGTACCCGATGATCCGCGAGAGGTACGACAGGAAATCGCTCGGCGCGCATGCGGCCTGGATGTTGGCAAGTGCAATCGTGTTCGTCGGCACGATCGTGGTGCCGACGGCGACGCAGGCGGACGCGAATGCCGGGCTGAAGATCGGTTTGCTGATGGACTTCAGCGGTGGCTCGGCCGAGGTCTTGCTCGACAGGCAGCGTGGGTTCGAGCTCGCGATCAAGCACGTCAACGACGGTGGTGGGGTGAATGGCCTTCCCGTGTCGGTCGCGGTCGGCGACACCACGTCTGATCCGGAATCGGCGGTCGCCGAAGCCCGGCGCCTCATCGAAGTCGAGCGCGTGCATGCCATCGTCGGTCCCAACAGCAGCGCCGCCTCATTGCCCATTGCTGAGCACGTGATCGGTCCGGAGGGGGTTCCCACCATCAGCTTCTCGGCGACCTCCCCGGAACTCACCGGGGTTGCGGACAACGATTTCTTTTTTCGAGTCGCACTCTCCGACGTGTCGCAGGGACCCGTACTCGCCCGCGTGGTGCGCGAGCAGGGCTTCGACAATGTGGGCCTCCTCTACGTCGACGATGCATGGGGACGGGGTCTTGCCGATGCATTCGGATCCGCATGGACGGGGACAATCCAGTCCGTCGCCGTCGGACGAGATCAGGCCGGGTTCTTGAGCGAGCTGGGCGTGGCCGCGCGTGGGGATGCGCAGGCCTTGGTCGTGATCGCCCCCGGGAAGATGGCCAAGGTCATGGTCCGCGAGGCACTCGATAGCGGCCTCTTCGACCGCTTCGCCTTCGGAGACGCCGCCAAGCGCCCGAGCCTGGTTCGCGCCATTGGCGGAACGCGGCTGGGCGGCATGTACGGCACCGGGCCCGCGACTGCGCCCGAGAGCGCCGCGTCCGCCGCATGGGAGGCAGACTATGTCGAGGAACATGGCGCGCTGCCGGTGCGTGCCTACGTCAAGGAGACCTACGACGCCACGGCAGCTCTTGCGCTCGCGGCCCAGGCCGCCGGGCAGTTGGAAGGCGCCGCGATCCGCAACCGGCTCCGGGAAATCGGCTCCGGACCCGGTATCGTGGTGAGCGCGGGCCCGCGGGGCATCGCCGATGCGCTCCGCATCCTCGCCGGGGGCGGAGCGATCGACTACGAGGGTGCCTCGGGCAGCATGGACTGGGACGCGAACGGAGACCTGCGCCGTGGGCATGTCGGGATCTGGCGCTTTACCCTGGACGAACGAATCGAGGAGGTCGACGCGGTGCCGTTCAAGCGGTAGCGTCCCAGGCGTTCGCACGCGCCGTCCAGGCACTGGCCAAGGAATGAACCCCGCCTGTCTCGCCGTGCGGAGACCCGAGCAACTCACCACTACCCAGCGAGAACATCACGAATGCAAGCAAGAAAATCGTTGTTGCCCGCGCTGGTCGGGCTGTTGCTGCTGTCCGTGGCCCGTGCGGACGAGCTTCCGCCCGTCGACGAACTGAAGGAACGGATGCAGATCCCGACCGCCACGATCGCGGTGTACGAACCCCACGAGACAGGCATCCCGGGGACGGACGAAACGCTCATCGAGTACGTCGGCTACCCCGCCAACGACGTGATGGCGCTCCTGTTCGGCAGCGAGTGGCACCTTGAGGGAGACACGATCGAGCTCAGGGCCCTCGACGGGTACATCGCGCGGATCGAAGCCGCCCGGTTCCTTGAGGAGACCGCGTACCTCGTGTTCGAAAGGGCGGACGGCGCGCCCTTCACCGTGGACAACCTGCGGCAGAACACCACCGACGTGCCGCTCGGTCCGTACTACCTGGTGTGGGACAACGTCGCAAACCCGGACCTCATCGCCGAAGGCGCGATCCACTGGCCGTACCAAGTGCACGAGATCAACCGGGCGTCCCTGTCCGGCCGGGCCCTCGTGCCCGAAGGGCTTGACGCGTCGCTGCACGGGGGGGCGCGGCTGACCAGGAAATACTGCCTTCAGTGCCACAAGGTGAACGGCTTCGGCGGAGAGAAGTTCCCGGGGAACCTCGCCCTGCTCGCAAGGGCGCAGACCGAAGCGGACTTTATCGAGCTCGTGCTCGCACCTTCGTCGGTGCTGAGCGCAAGCCAGATGCCGCCGGTCGCGTACCGCCTGCCCGAGGACGAGCGGCGGCGGATCGCAAAGGCGCTCTTTGACTACCTGATCGCACTTCCCGTCGTCGAGTGAAGGCAGTGGCCGGGATGCGGCACCTGGTTCCGGCGAAGCGACATGCCCGCCCACGCGCGTGCGAGCAAGGCACCCGGGGCCTCCCGCGAGGGTTCACGCCTTCGCGGGTCAACTTCGAGCCGTAGTCCGGGATCCGAAGCACCCCATGGGAACGGATGCCGCGAAGGTCCGCCTGCACCAGCGAGTCCGCGAGCAGGGAAGCGTCGACATCGGACATGCCGCACCCGGTGAAGATGACTGCGACCTGCCGCTTCAGCAGATCCGGTTCGATACGTCCCTCACGTTCCGTTCCGGGGTATCGCGCCATCGCCTTCTCCTCGGGCCGTACTCGCGAGCCCGCATGATGCAGGAGGGCGGCGGCCTGCGGGTCGGCTGTCCGGATCCCTGCCTTTGCTCTTTCGCTATCTGAAGCGTGTCCTCCGTTCCTCACCCGGGCACGGACCGTCACGGACCCAGGCCGCCATACTCCAATGTCGGATTCCGATAGATGGTGTGGTAGTGCCCCAGGCTGCCCCCTCTCGAAACGAGCTCGATGATCAACGTGGGGCCTTGAATACGCATGTAGGCTCGTGCATTTGCCTCACTGATCCCGGTCCAGGCGAAGTATGTCCGGTCAAGATCGGCTTCGAGCTCCGCCATTCGACGAACAGCATCCTCGGAAGGCTGGGTCGAGACCCAGCGATCAATGGCAGCCATGAGCAGCCTCTTCTGGTTCGCGGTCATCTCGGCACCGACAAGTCCGATGGCCGGGGGAACAAATCCGTCCCTGCCCGGTCCGGTGCGAAGGTCCCGGTGCACTCGACCGGCATCGGCCTGAGCCCTCCGCGCGGCGTCAAGCGCACTGTAGAGCGCGTACCCCGCGTGATGCATGTCGACGAGCGCCTCATACTCGACGCCGCCATGGACGAACATCGTCGGTTCGGTGCCGATGAAGCTCGGGGACATCGAGGTGACGCGGTTACCTTCCACCGAGAGATTCAGTCCCAGATGGTGCCCGCCGAAATGCCATCCCCACGGGGTTGTCGCAGACGGGATCCCGTAGAACGAGATCCAGTAGTACTCGGGCGCGATCTTCCGCCGCTCGGACGACGACCGGGCCTTGTTCAGAAAGGCCTCGGCAGCCATGACGTCCATGACTCTGCGATACCCGTCCTCGCGGAGCGAGGAGGCGAGGAATTCGAAGAGGAGCTTACGCTGGACGTCCGACATCTCGCCGACGGAAATGCCCGCACGCGGGACAAGACCGGCAGGCAGGTTCGACCAGGCCGCGCGCTCCGAGGCATCGAGGTCGAACAGGATCTTCGCCCTGGTCGCCTCGTCGAAGCTGGCGAGAAAGGCTTCGGCGGCCTGGAGCGAGGCCGCGGCGCTGGCCTCGCCAAAGGGCGGAGCGTACGCCGGGACAGGTACCAGCTCGGCATGATCGTGGGTGGGGGCTTCGTGCGCCAGGCAGGGCGGCACGGCCAGGGCAAGGATCAAGGCCGCGGCAGCGGTGGATATCGCTTTCATCGGGAATCTCCTTGGCAAACGGGTGACCGTCTCGGAGCGATGGGCCGTCTGGCTTCACGCAGATCGTAGACGCAACACTCCTGAAATCGTCCACCGGGCGTATTCCCGAGTCTCTCGCACCTGTGAAGACTCGCGAACCGAGAGAGCGTGGGTCGCACGGGGGCTTCCCCGCCGTGTGCCCAAGCGCAGCCCCAAGCGGCATCTGCCGGTCTCCTGGCTGGCGACCGTCGCTCCCCTTGCGGTTGCGGGCCGCAAACCCCGGTCACCTGTCCGATGCGACCTGACCCTGCAAGGGCGGGTTCGCCGTACGGGCGACGGGGAGGGAGCGCCGTACGGCGCTGGTGAAGAACACGAAGATGACGCACCACCGTTGAAGGGGACCAGGGACGGTCCCGGGCCTGGTTCCGGTGCCACGCCCGCGGCAGCTTTGCCGCCTGTCGATGCGCTCCCCCTTTGCTCCCGGCAATTCCAGGGGAACGGCGAATCGCGCCGGATCTCGAACCTGGCGCCGAAGAATCGGGGGCAACCGGCTTCCATTGGGGGCGGGATGCCCGAACGGTAAGATGGTTCGACCCCCGGGGTCGCGACGAACGCGACGGCACGTCTCCCCGCCCGCCGACCAGATTGCGGTCCGGCTCGCGCAACCGGCAGGGCAGTTTCGGTATGCGATGAGAGGCGATCGACATGAAATCACGAATTCTCGGCTTCGCAGCGGTGGCGGTGGCGGTGGCCTGGGCGGGCCTTCTCACTCCGGGCAGCGCCATCGCCGAAGAGTTGTTTCTCCGTCTTCAGGCGCCGCTCGACGAGCCGAGGGGGTTTTGTCTCGACATACCGGGTCATCGCGCCGGAGTGCGGCTCGAACGCCCGCTGCATGCCCATACCTGCAAGCACCGCATCTGGCACCGGGACGGGATCTTCGACACCGCCGCGTTCGAACGCGGCGCGCTCCACATGCCCGAATACGATCTCTGTGTCGAGGCCGCCTCGAGCGAACCCGATGCGATCGTCCGCTTGATGGAATGCAACGCCTCGCGACTTCAGGTCTGGCACCGCACCGGATCCGGCGAGGTGGTGTCGGGCGCCGGGGCGCAACTTTTCCTCACCGTCGGTCCGGGCCGGAGCCGCCCCGCCGGCGCCGATCACATCGTGAGGACCGTCCGCCTGATGCCCTGCGCTCCCGAGAGCATCGAGAGGCAGAGATGGGTGTTCTCGAAGCCGGAAGCGTAAGCACCGAAGCCCCAACGGCGATCCGGGCACCCTCGCGGCTCGTCCTGAATCAAGGCGCGCGATACAGCTCCTGGAGTGAAGTTGATCCGCTTTGGTGGTCACCTGAACGCCGCGCAGAGGAGGTGTCCGGATGGCAAGAACGAAGTTGGCATACGCGCCGAAGACCCGGCCCGGTCCGGCCGGGCCGTGCACCATGCGAACGCGTGCGTCTTCGTCCAGGCACCGAGCCCCGATGCCGCCGTCGACACCGCTGCGCGACGCGTCGGACCGATGGGCGGATGGCGCGTCGGACCTGACGTCGGGCACGGTGTGCTTGCCCGCGACCAATACCCGGAACATGCGAAGCCAGGCGGCTACACCCGAACCGTGATCCTGGCGCCGGAACGGCCAAGGCCGGAAGAAGGCGCATGAAGTGGTCTGCACGAGGGGTGGCGGCGGCCTCGTGCATCCTCGCTGGCGTCGCAAGCGCCGCCAACGAAGACTTCCGCGCCTACCGGGCCGACGACACCATCCGTTTCGAACGGCACTGCGCGGACGCCGTGCAGCACCAGGTCCAGGCGTGGGCGCAGATCGAGTCCGACGACGGTCGCTCCCACGCGCTCGTCCTCGCCTACGCGCGCCACCACCCGGTACGGCGCGACGACATCTTCATCGGGCTTCGCCTCGTCGCGCTGCACGTCGAAGCAGGGGAGCACGCGGCCGACGCACACTGGTCCGTTCGGATGGAGGCAAACGGCCCACGCAGCTACGTCGGGCCAGAGCACGATTCGTACGACAGCAACCCGGCGCCGGGGGAGGGGGAACGCCTCGCGTTTCGTGCAGATGCGAGCGGCGTCCTCCAGTGGCTCGACTTTACCGAGCCCGGCGACGAGGACGAGCGCGGCGGGTATCCGCACAACTGGTCACCGGAGATGGAGACCACGGCCGCTGAGCTCGCACTCTCCGACTCGGCGCGCGAGGTCGCACTCGACCTGGTCCTGACACGGATCGAATCCGCGGAGGCGATACGCCTGCCGGGTCCCACCGCCCGGGTCCCCGACCGGATCTGGCACGAGCGACCGCCGAAGCCGAAGACGCTCGGGCTCCTCCAGGCGCTCAATCCGTTCGAGAAAGGCGGGATCTGGCAGTGGATCAGGCGCGGAGCGAAGTACGCCGGCTGCATCGAAGAGAGGAAGGCCGCAAAGGAGACCTTCGCGACCCTCGCGGACCGGGATGAGGCACGACCGGAAGGACCCGCCAACGGCTCGTAGAACCCTCCAAAGCGCCGAGCACCACCGCGACCGCTCCCGGCGCGGTCAACGAGCGCGGGCGACGTGGGAGCGCCCGAGAGCGGCTCCGCGAGCCCGTCCCGTCCCTGACAGGACCCGCGGGGGGGGGCGGCGGGGGCGCGCCCGAGACCGCCCCCGCGAGCCCGTCCCGTCCCTGACAGGACCCGCGGGGATGGCCGTCGTGATGCCGGGCCAACGCGCTGAACGTGCGACGCCCCGACTGCCGGCGCCGGGCAAGTGGACCGGGCACCGGAGGATGGGAGCCGGGACGACCGCGCCGAGAAGCCGTTCCGCGGGTCCTGCAAGGCTTGGTCCGGAGGCAGGACCGGTCGCAGCGTCGTGCGTCGAAATGACCGAAGGACAACCGGGCGGGTCGGCTTCACGCCACACCCCCGGCGAGCTTGGCTCGCCGCCGGCGCTTGACGGCCTCCATCGCCTCCGCGGTGCCGTCGTGCTCGGTGCCGAACCACCGGTCGCAGGGCATGAACGGCGTCCCGTAGTTGCAGTCGTAGAACCGGTGGTGGAGCTGGTGGTGGAAGGACCCGAGCAGGAGAAGCGGTCGCCCACGGACCGTCAGCGACTCGAATCCCGTATGGGTGACGGCCGATCCCAGCGTATTCCACTGCATGTGGAACAGGACGTGGATCGGATGCGAGGCCACCACGAGGTGAACGAGGACGCTGCTGAGATAAATGACGTGCTCAAGGGGGTGCATCGAAAGTCCCGACCACGGCCCGAGGTTGTCGTTTCGATGGTGAAGCGCGTGGACACGGCGATAGACCGGTCGCCAGTGCAGCAGGCGATGGATACCGTAAAAGTGTGTCGCCGCGACGAACGGCACCGCGACGAACCCGAGGACGAACCAGACCGGGTGCGCGACCGGGTCGAGGTAGAACGGGACGAGACCGTTGGCGTAGGCCCACATGAAGCCGACCTCGTAGGCGGTCCAGATGGCGACCCCGCTCGTGCAGGTCCATAGCATGTTGTCGAGGATCTGGCTCCGCGCGAAGAAGCGCTGCGGGGCCGCGTTGAGCGGGCGCGCATCGAACTTGCGCTCGGTCCCCTGGCGCCGGAAGGTGTAGAAGAAAAGGTGCAATCCCCCCGCCACGAGCATCATGAGCCCGAGGTTTCGGGCATACATCTGGAGGATCCAGTCCAACCCGAGCACGGTGCAGCGCTCGAGCGAGGGCTGGAGCCAGACCCAGGTCATCGTGGCGAGCGCCGCGAACGGGATCATGACTGACCCGAGGAACGCGCGCGACAGGAGGTACCGGATCGCGGCGCGCGGTCGAGGCGGCCAGACGAAGACGGGGACCACCTTGAGGGGGAGCTGCGGGTGCCAGGCCCAGTCACCGCGGCCGGGAGCGGCACCGTGGGAGAACCCGCGCGACGAGACTCTCGTGCCCGACATGGTCCGTACCTCCGAACGCTCCGGGACCGGTCGTGCACAACGGCGACCGTGCGGTAGAGATTGTCTGCGGACCTCAGCCCAGTTCGCGCCCGTACCCGACATTGCATGACGAAATCAGTACTCCATCGGGCTCGGATCAGCCCACTATCGTCGAAAGGATCGAGCCGTCCGATGAACGAGACCGCCCGCCTTGCAGAAACACGGAAGTCGATCGTCGAAGCCGTCGAGACGAAGGTCGGAGGCGACCTCTGGGTCGACACGGCTCACAATACGGCGAATGAAGATTCAGGTCCTCTCCGACCTCCACCTCGAACACGGCGGCCTCGTGCCGGAGCACCGCCCGGAAGCGGACGTCATCGTCCTCGCCGGGCGCTCCGGATCCACGGCCAACTGCGCGACCCGGTGGACGAGCGGCTCGGGAACACGCGGCTCGTCGCGAACCCGGCCGGGTATCGATACGAGGCGAAGAATGTCGGTCGACGGTTCCCGGTTTCGGCGATCTCTCCGCTTGCTTCGCGCGTTCCATGGCGCACACGGTCCTGTGCCGACTCCCGGATGTGGTTCCCCAGGGCCGAGGGTATGACCGCACCCGAGATCGCCGATGCGCTGGACACCGCGCTGCCGCGGCGGACTCTGCAATACCCCTGAAGGCCCTTGTCGATCTGTCCCGGACCAGAGCTCCGCGGAGTAACGGAATCGGAGATTGAACTTGCGGCAGGTGTCGCATGCGCAGGGCTCGAATCCGGCGCGACATCGCAAACCCAACGGTGCGAGAAGGGCCTCGGGCGGTCAAGGCAATAGGACCGACCGGGCCGGAGAAGCAGTCCCGGCGCGAATTATGTGTATTCCCTAGGAAAAATATGTAGTAGTCGGCAGAAAACTTGTAGGCCCTTGCTACACCCATTGCCTGCACATTTTCTTGGCTGCACCATCGCGATTCAGGCGCTACGCTTGCCGCATGTGGATGAGCGTAAGCAGCGCGCCTGCACTCTGTCGGGAGCGATTCCGGCACCGTGCGCCGTCGCGATTCCGGGTGGTGCGCGGCCGATGACCGGAACCGGACCGGGCACGGACGGCGGCAAGGGAAACGGTGTGGAAGCGTGCCCGCTGCCGGACGAAGGCTCCGTCGACGCGCGCGCGGCCCCGTGGCTGTTGCGCCAGAAGATCGCCATTCCCGACCGGGTGGCGGGCTATTTCGACCGCGCCGCGCTGGTGGACCGGGCCATGCCGACCCGGCGTCGCCTGACGGCGGTGGTGGCGCCGGGCGGGTTCGGCAAGACGACTCTGCTCGGCGAGTGCTGCCGCCGGGCTCGCGAGGACGGGATCCCCGTCGCGTGGGTGTCCGTGGACGAGCAGGACGAGCCCGCGGTTCTGGACACCTATGTCGCGTGCGCCTGCCGGAGCGCCGCCGCCGGCGCGCCGGCGGAAGTGGAGGACCTCGGGATTTCGATCCTCGGACAGGTGGGCGGCGAGATCGGCAGCCGAACCGGACTCGCACTCGGCGAAATCGAGGCCCGCGAGGGGCCGTTCGTGCTGGTGTTCGACGAGCTGGAACGGCTCGGGAGCCCGGATGCGGTGGCCTTGCTGGAGTTCCTGCTGCAGCGCGGCCCGGCGAACCTGCACCTGGCCTTTTCGGGCCGCGATCTTCCCGCCGGGGTGAACGTCACCGGCGCGGTGCTGGACGGCGAGGCCGAGATCCTGTCGGCGGAGGACCTGCGGTTCACCAGCGCGGAGGTCGCGGACTTCTTCGGCGGCAAGCTGTCGGGCCGGCGACTGGACGCGGTGATGTCGGAGTCGGCCGGCTGGCCCTTCGCGCTCAGGCTCTCCCGGAACGAGCTGGAGCGGGGCGCCCGCGACGATGCGCGCGACTCGCGCAGGCTCGTGGAGAACTGGGTGGAGTCGCGGCTGTTCGCGGGCCTCGGGGCGGAGGACCGGGAGTTCCTGCTCGATATCGGCCTGTTCGAGTGGATCGACGCGGCGCTGCTCGACGAGGTGCTGGAGCGCGGCGATGCGATGCGCCGGATCGACACGATGCCGATCCTGGCCGGACTGCTCGAGCCGGTGCGCGACGGTGCAAGGCAGGTGTGGCGGCTGCATCCGCTGATTCGCGAGCATTGCGCGCGGCAGCGCTTCCGCGAGACGCCGCAGCGGTTCGTGTCCATCCATCGGCGGCTTGCCGGCGCTCTCGGGCGCCGGGGCCGACGGTGGACGCCATGCGCTACGCGGTCGAGGCCGGGGAGCCGGCGCTTGCGGGCGACATCGTGGAGGACGCGGGCGGCGTTCGCCTGTACCTCCGCGAAGGGATTGTGCAGTTTCAGGCCGCCCACCGCCTGCTCACCGAGGACGCCGTCGCCGCGCGCCCGCGCCTTGCGCTGGTGCGGTGCGTGTCGTTGCTCCTGTCGGGACGGATGGACGAGGCCAGAGCGCGATACGGCTCGCTGGCCGGGGCCGTGGACGGCCTCCAGGTCGATGCGAGCGGCGCCGAGCTCGAGCTGGCGGCGGACCATTGCGTGGTTCGGGGCATGATGCTGCTCTATGGCAGCGAAAGCATGGGCTCGACGATGATGCGCACGCATCTGGCCGACGTTGCGCGGCTCGTGGAATCGCCGCACCTGGATGTCCTGACCCGGGGGGTCCTCGAATACAGCCGTTGCCTCGCGGGCAACCTGACGGGGAACATCGCGGAGGCGCTCGACCATGCCGCGCGGGCGCGGCCGTGCTTTGCCCAGAGCCGCTACATGTCGATGTTCCTGGACGTGCAGGAGGGGCAGGCCGCGATGGCGCAAGGCCGGGTGGAGGACGCGGCGGAGCTGTACCAACGCGCCAAGCAGGTTGCCACGGAGCGTTATGCGCTGGACGTCGAACCGGCGGCCGTGTGCAGCGCACTGACCCACGAGCTCTCGCTCGAATGCGGCCGCGCGGCGCCGGAGGCAGAGCCGGATCGCGTCCCCGAAGCGCTGACGCGGGGCAGCACGCCCTTCCAGGCCTATGCGGCGGCGAGCGGCGCCGTGCTGGAGGCGAGGCTTCGCGATGAGGGGGTCGAGTCGGCGCTCGCGGCCGCAGACGAGATGCTGGACTACGTGCGCAACGCCCGGCTGCCGGCGCTCGTGCGGTACGTGTCGGCGCTCCGGGTGTCGCTGCTGGCGACCGCCGCGCCGATCGGCGACGCCGAGCGGGCCTGGGAGGCGGCCGACCTGCCCCCCGACGCGGCGGGCTGCCTGGACCTCGCCGGGCAGACCTGGCGCGAGATGGAGGCGCTGTCCTCGGCCCGCCTGCGCCTGGCGATCGGGCGCCGGCGCTTCGAGGAAGCCCGAAGCCTCGCCTCCGAGCTGCGTACGGCGGCGGCGGCGCGGGGGCTGAAGCGAACGCTGATGCGCGCGCTCGCGCTGTCGGCGGTGCTCGAACGGCGTGCCGGGGACGGGGCGGCGGCTGCCGCCCACGTGGAGGAATACCTCTTCGCCTACGCCGATTCGCCCTACGCGGGGCCGCTGGTGCGCGAGCGCGCCGACTGCGCCGAGCTCCTGGCCGCCTGTCTCGAATCCGCGCCCGGTGCGGCGGTCGGGGATGCGGCGCCCGCGCTCCTTGCGGCGATGGTGTGCGCGGACGACCCGCGGCAACGGCTGCTGAGCGCGCGCGAGCGGCAGGTCCTGCAGCGGCTCGCGGGACGGCGGGACAAGCAGATTGCGGCGGAGCTGGGCCTGAGCGCGTATGGCGTGCGCTATCACCTGCGCAACCTGTTCGCCAAGCTCGGGGTGCGCAACCGGGTCGAGGCGCTGCGCCGGGCCCGCGAAATGGGCCTGATCCGCGGCGAAACCTGAGGAGCTGCGGCGAAGAGAGGGCTCGGGCGGACCACCGCCGGCACCGGCGTTGACCTGGTGTCACGGGCCACGGATCGTGGTAGCGAACGCCCCTGGTTTCGATAGTTTCGCGTGCGCTCCTATGCAGCAAGATTGGTACTGATGCGTAGTCTTTCTTCCTCTCTCGTGTAGCAACCTTCCACTGTTGCGCTAGTACTCTAACTTTCTTATGTAGCTCAAGAAATTTATACCCGAATCCTATTGTCTCCCGTACATGCGCCATGTCTATAGTGACGCGGTCGGGGTGGTCGGAAACACCTCCGACGGAGCTTACCCCCGGTGACGGACCTCATCGGGCGCCGTTTTGGAGACGTGGCGATGCAAGGAGCGAGTGCGTTCGGGACCGGAGCCGGTCCCTGGCCTAGACGACTCGACTCTCCCACCCGAGTACCTCCCGCTTCGAACATGCGGTCTTGCCCCGGACGAGGTGCCGGGGACGCAGGCCTCGGCTCAGCTCCGGGCAACCGGGTTGGCGCAGCGATCGCGCTCGTGAAAATCTGGCGGACGACACGGTGCTCGGACACGGGCCGTCCGGGGGCGCGCCCACCCGCAACGGCCCCGGCTGCGCGCCCGGCGCCGCCGGCCTCTCCTCCCGGCCACGGGCGGCGTGCCTTGTCGGGTCCGCCTGGCTGCCCCCCGGCGCCCAGCCAGCGGACGCGGCGGCGGGCGCAGTACCCCCAGGCCGCACTCGTAGCCTCTTCGTGGGAGCCGCAGGGACGACGCCGGACAGCGCTTCAACGGGTCGAGAGTTTCGCATTGACCTGCCGGCGCAACCGGAGCCGGCTTGTGCGTGACCGGCGCTGCGCGAGGGACCCATGGCCGACACAGCCATCGAAAGGACAATTTCCATGACGACACGCCGCAATTTGCTGCAATTCGTGCGGAGTCGCAAGGCGCTGGCCGTGGCAGCGGCATTGGCCGCGCTCGTCCCGCTGTCGTTCCCGTCTCCCGCGACTGCTCAGACCACATGCAACGCACCGACGCTGACGGACAGGACGGTAATCGCGACGACCACGGTGAATGTTGGAACTTCACAACTTTACAGTGGCTACTTCACAGGCATACTCGGAAGCCTATCTGGCGACAGCAGTTTCACCATCAATTCGGACAGTTACACTATCACGCGACTCTTCACGATCAACAACGACAACGTCGGCGAGTCAAGCGTCATATTCATTTTCGGCATAAGTTCCGAGTTGTCCGGTGGGGACCGCGCACGCGTCCAGGTGCACGTCTGCGATGAAACGCTCCGCCTGATTGATGCGGCGCTTGTTGGGGAGACCGGCGTAGATGAAGTCCGATACCAGTTCGACGGCACCGGCCTCGACTGGTCGAGTGAATCCTCACGCACCGTGCGCCTGAGTATTCCGACCGCGGACTCTGAAGACGCTACCCTCGTCAGCAATTTCGCTCAGGCCTCAGATACCTCTAACGATACGGGTAACCCCCGCGCGATGCGTTTCTCCACCGGCCCGAATCTTGGCGGCTACAGGCTGAGCAGCATCAGCACCATTTCCGAGGACGACGAGAATGATAGCTTCTCCGCCACATTGTGTCCGACCGGCGCCGGCGGTTTTCCCCAGGTGGCGCCCAGCGCTGTCCCGTCCCACAGGAGCTGCGTGGCGCTTACTGCTCCGGACAGCTTTGAGGCCGGAGTTATTAGGTTCACGGCTCCCTTGAACACGTACCTTGCGCCAAGTACCACCTACACGGTCGTTTTCCTGAAGGGAAGTGGGGTTGACAGAGTCAAATACGACGCAACGTATAGCGCTTCCGAGGACGCCGGGTCCGCCACAGGGTGGACGATTGGCAATGGGTACGAGTTCTACCACGCCTCCGGAGAGTGGAGGACCACGACTTCTACCCGGGTGTATCACATTTCTATCGGGGGGAGCGCGGTGAGTAAGTCGGTGTCTGGGGTTAACCCGATCGTGTGGACGGTTGAGGGCTGTCGTCACCGGCACTGAGGTGAACGATAGCCGATGGAAGGGAATCTTTTTCGGAGACCGGTGTTGGGGGTCCCCTCCGAGGGTGGTT
>MKWU01004319.1_pt1 | contig 17049 bp, 11 predicted proteins | sample 809101 | NCBI WGS metagenome assembly MKWU01 (sample SAMN05860141, study PRJNA318959) | sponge metagenome | host: Aplysina aerophoba | place: Slovenia: Piran, Adriatic Sea, Gulf of Piran | collected 2013-05-07 | reverse complement strand
GATCAGCAGGCACAGGGCAAAACCAATGGCCAAGCCGAAGATGTTGATCGCCGCATAGCCGCGCTCCCGCCACAGAAGCCGCAGCGCCGTCGTCAGATAGTTGCCCAGCATGATAGTTCCTTTCGTGTGGTAGGGGCGTCCCTTGTGGACGCCCTTGCTACAGCGTCCTTGTTACAGACGAGGGCCGAGGGTTGCCCCTACAACAGGGGTCCGCTACAACGCAAGGTGCGCCGCTTACGATGCTTCCTGATCCCGCTCGATGTTCTCGCTCACGATCTTGCCGTCGAACAAGTGAATGATCCGGTGCGCATAGTCGGCGTAAGCCGGCGAGTGCGTCACCATCACCACGGTCGTGCCGTTGCGGTTCATCTCGGTGAGCATCTCCATGACCTCGTCGCCGTGGCGCGAGTCGAGGTTGCCGGTCGGCTCATCCGCCAGCACCAGCTTCGGCTCCGCAACCAAGGCCCGCGCCACGGCGACGCGCTGCTGCTGGCCGCCGGAAAGCTGAAGCGGAAAGTGCTTCTCGCGGTGGGTGATCTGCATGTGATCGAGGATCGACCGCACCCGCTGCTTGCGCTCCGTAGCCGGCATCCCCATGTAGAGCAGGGGCAGCTCGACATTCTCGTGGACGGTCAACTCGTTGATCAGATTGAACGACTGAAAGACAAAGCCGATCGTCCCCTTGCGCAGATTCGCCCGCAGGCGCTCCGAGTAGGTCGCTACCTCCTCGTTTAGCAGGTAGTATTCCCCCTCGCTCGGGTTGTCGAGCAGGCCGAGCAAATTGAGCAGCGTTGACTTGCCGCAGCCCGACGGCCCCATAATGGCGGCAAATTCGCCTTCGGCGATTTCGAGGTTGACGTTGTCCAAGGCGGTCGTCTCGACCTCCTCGGTCGTGTACAGCTTGCGCAGCCCGACAGTGCGGATCACGGGCGCGCGGCCGTTTTCAGCGTTTGCTGTTTGCTCAGTCATGATTTTTTCTCCTTGGTTAGGGCGTTGCTAGCGCAACACCAACACGTCCATGTCTTCGCCAAAAGTCTCATAGCTCGAAGTAATCACCTGCTCTCCCGGCTCAAGCCCCTCCAGCACTTCGTACACCTGGGGATTCTGGCGTCCGAGGGCGATGGAGCGCCGCGTAGCCCGGTCGCCAGCAGCGTCGAGCACATAGGCCCAGTGGCCCCCGGTCGCTTGGTAAAATCCGCCCCGCGCCACTTGCACTGCTTCGTCCAGATCGCCCAGTTCCAAGCGGATGTGCAGGGTCTGGCCGCGCCGGATGCCCTCGGGTGCTTCTCCCTCAAACACCAGATCGACCTTAAAGCGGCCCTCGTTTACCTCTGGATAGACCTTGCGGATTACCAAGCTGTATGACTCGTCGTCGCTGTCGAACTGGCCGCGCTGCCCTCGCCCCACGCGGCCGATGTAGTGCTCGTCAATGGCAGCGCGCACCTTGAAACCGTCGATCATGTCAATCTGGCCGAGGCGCACACCCGTTCCCTTGCTCTCGCCGACCTCCGCTCTCAGCGTGGTTAGCTGCCCGGGCACGGGGGCCCGCACCGTCAGATTGTCGAGCCGACCGCGGACGATTTCGAGGTTGCGTTCCATGCGTTCCACGGCCGAGACGAGCTGTACCACCTTGCTCGCCGCCAGTAGCGAGTCTTGGGTTTGGGTCTCCTGAGTCAGGGCCATGCGGCGGACGCTATACTGGTATTCGTCGCGCAGCCGCTCGTATTCCTGTCTCGACAGGATGGCCGTCAAATCTTCGGCCGACAGGCTCTCGTAGCGCTCGAAGTTGCGTTTGTCAACCGCTAGCCGGTACTCGATCTCCATCAGTGCCTTCCGCGAGCGCAGCAGATCCTGCTCCATGGTCAGCCGGCCATTGCGCAACGCCTCCCGGCTGCGCTCGAGTTCGGCTTCCTGTTGCAGGACGGTCAGTTCCAGATCGGGGTTGGCAAGGCGCAGCAGTGGATCGCCCTCGGCCACGGAGGCACCCTCTTCGACGAACACCTGCTCGACTTGGCCGCGCTCCAGGGCGTCGAGGTACACAGTGTGCAGCGGCAGCACCGTGCCGCGCACGGGGATGTACTCCTGAAACGGGCCGAACTCGACCGTTGAGATCGTCAGCCGGTCGCGCTCCACATTCAGTTTGCGCACCCCGAAATCCGCGAGCAGGGCGTACCCGAATAGCCCGGCCAACAGCAAAACAGCCGCGCCTAGAGCGATGCGCTTCGGCGTGAACCGCGGCTTCTCGATTTTGCGGTCCATGCCAACGCCGCCGCCGGGACGGGTGCTGCCGGGGCTGGATTCGGTGCGCTCGGTGCGCTCTTTGGGAAACACTTGGATATTTTCAGCCATAGCTACTTACGTCCTTGTTTCGTCGTAATTCGCAACTCACATCTCTGGAATAGCAAGGTATGTGCCATATTACATAGACCACTAAAAAAACAGTGAGATACATTAAATCGTCCTCTTGCTTAGCCCCTCACTACTGTCCGCTGGTGATACACCTAGTGTTCGCTGGCGATACACCTGCTTGTCCACTATCTTCGGAGGATGGTTAGCGGGAGTTGTTGCCCGGAGGCGATATTGCTAATGGGCCGGAATCACTGTATCGTATCAATATGTCGCGGGCGAGGCATCCGAATAAGGAAATTGAGGAGGCACTAGTGAATGCAGAATCGGCAGGATGGTCGGAGGACACGAGATGCAAACCTACCACTTTACGCTGATTGTCGAGGGACCCGACATGCAGGATGAGATTGTGATAGATGCGCTCTTCGAGAACGGTTGTGACGACGGAACGGTTGGCCGGTCAGATGATGTCCAATTCATTGTTTTTGACCGCGAGGCGGCAAGTCTTGTCGAGGCGGTACAGTCAGCGATTGACGACATTGAGCGTACTCCAGAGCTAAAGGTCATTCGGATTGCCGGTACCGACTTGACTGCCAATTGCGGCATTGCGGATCTCATCGAGGCGGAGCATTCCGATAAGCATCGCTTAATAGCAGCTACTAATGCTACCAGCGGAGGAAGTCCTTCCGGTACCTCCGTTGAACACTAGGCCGAGTCCACGCCTGCGGCTGGGCTGATCCATTTTACAAACCTCTTAATCGCAGCAAACGAATCGACTCCTTCACCGGCCCGTCGCTACCATCCTTTAGCCATACACCAAGGAACATCTTCCATGTCTGCTGAAGCCGCCCGCATCCTCGTCGTGGACGACAATCAAGACGTGCTCGTCGCCGCCCGCTTGCTCCTCAAGCAGCAGAGCTACCAAGTCCGCACCGAGACCGATCCCCAGGCCATTCCGAGTGCCCTCAAAAAGGAGCCGCCGGCCGTCGTCCTCCTCGACATGAACTTTACGCAGACGGCAACCAGCGGCCGGGAGGGCTTCTACTGGCTCCAGCAAATCCGCGACCTAGACCCGACCGCCGTCGTCTTGCTGATCACCGCATACGGCGACGTCGAGATGGCCGTGCGCGCCGTCAAGGAGGGAGCCGTCGATTTTGTGCTCAAACCTTGGCAGAATGAGAAGCTGCTCGCCACGGTGTCCGCGGCCGTGGAATTGCACCGCTCGCGCCGGGAAACCCACCACCTCCGCTCGCGCCAGCAGCGGCTGTCCGCAGACCTCGACCAACCCTTTGGCGACCTCATCGGCGAGGCTCCGGTCTTACAGGAAGTCTTTCAGACGATGGCCAAGGTGGCCGCCACCGACGCCAGCGTCCTCATCCTCGGCGAGAACGGCACGGGCAAGGAACTAGTGGCGCGCGAGATCCACCGCCGCTCGGCGCGCGCCGACGAGGTTTTCATCTCCGTCGATATGGGTTCCCTGAGCGAAACCCTGTTCGAGAGCGAACTCTTCGGCCACGTCAAAGGTGCCTTCACCGACGCCCGCAGCGACCGCGCTGGCCGCTTTGAAATCGCCTCCGGGGGCACCCTGTTCCTCGACGAGATCGGCAACCTGCCCCTGCCCTTGCAGGTCAAACTGCTCGCGGTCCTGCAAAACCAGCAGGTCGTCCGCGTCGGTGCCAACCAGCCCGTATCCGTGGACGTGCGCCTTATATGCGCCACCAACCAGCCCATCCACGAAATGGCCACGGCCGGCACCTTCCGCCAGGACCTGCTCTACCGCATCAACACCGTGGAAATCGATCTACCCCCCCTGCGCGAGCGCCCCGAGGACATCGCGCTATTGGCCCGCCATTTCCTCGATTTATACCGGACCAAGTACCGCAAGGCATTGACCGGCCTGACCGCCGAGGCACTCGCCCACTTGCGCGCGTACGCTTGGCCGGGCAATGTGCGGGAATTGCAGCACGCAGTGGAGCGCGCCGTCATTATGAGCGAAGGGAACCGACTAACCGCAGACGATTTCCCCTTGACCGCGGCCCCGTCGCCTGAGGAGACCGTCGCCTTTGACAGTTACAACCTCGAAGACGTCGAACGCGAGGTCATCGCCCGGGTGTTGCGTAAGCACCAAGGCAACGTCAGCCAAACCGCGCGGGAACTCGGCCTGACCCGCACGGCCCTCTATCGCCGCATGGAGAAGTATGGCCTTTAAGGGCGTTCTGCATCGCTTGGCGCAAGGAGCCCGCGCCTTCCGCACGCGGATCGTGCTGCGCGTCGCCTTCCTCGGTGTCACCTTGTGGCTGCTGTTCTACATCATAGCAAAAGGAACCTATCATCTGGCCGTCCCCATCGTCGTCGGCTGCGTCCTGCTCTACCAACTCTACGACCTCGTCCACTACGTCGAGCGCGCCAACCGCGATCTGGCGCGCTTTTTGAACGCCATCCGCTACGCCGATTTCTCGCAGACCTTTGTCACCGGCGGCCTCGGCTCCTCTTTCGACGAACTCAAGACCGCGTTCAACGAAGTACTCGACGCCTTTCGCCAAGCGCGGGCCGAAAAGGAAGAACAAGCGCGCTATCTGCAAACCGTGGTGCAGCACATTGGCGTCGGCTTGATCGTCTTTGACAACGCTGGCGAGGTGTCGCTGATCAACAACGCAGCCAAGCGCCTGTTGGGGGTGCCTCGCTTGGGCCATATCGCCGATCTCAACCGCGTCAATCCCATCCTCACCACCACCCTGCAAAACCTCGGTCCCCGGGGCCGCGACTTAGTGAGTTTGGAGGAGATCCGACTCGCCCTGTACGCGTCGGTATTCCAGATAGGCGACCGCCAGCACACCCTAGTGGCCCTCCACGACATCGGCCCCGACCTCGACGAAAAGGAAATGGAGGCTTGGCAAAACCTGATCCGCGTGCTCACCCACGAGATCATGAATTCCATCACTCCCATTGCTTCGCTGGCTGCCACTGCGGACGGAATGCTAAAAGACGACGCCCCCGATGCCGAGACCACCGAAGACATCCGCACTGCGGTGAGCACCATCCAGCGCCGCAGCGAGGGCCTGCTGCACTTTGTCAAAGCCTACCGCGACCTCACTCGCGTCCCAGCGCCGTCCTTTGAGATCGTCCCGGTGGCCGGTCTGTTCGCCCGAGTGGAGCAGCTAATGCGGCCCCAATTCGCCGAGTCCGCAGTCGAGTTACACACCGAGGTCAATCCCCCCAGCCTTGAATTGACCGCCGATCCCGAGCAAGTCGAGCAGATCCTCATCAACCTGCTGCGCAATGCCCGCGAAGCCACGGCCGGCCGCGCTGGGGCTCGCGTTGATTTGACCGCTCATCTGGCGCACGACAAGGTCGTCGTCGAGGTCGCGGACAATGGGCCGGGCATCGTCGAAGAAGCGCTCGGTAAGGTGTTCATCCCCTTTTTCACGACCAAGCCAGACGGCTCCGGCATTGGGCTGAGCCTGTGCCGCCAGATCATGCGACTCCACCGGGGATCCATCTCCGCCCGCTCGGAACCGGGGGTGCGGACGGTGTTTGCGTTGCGGTTTTGAGGGGCGAAGGTCACTATATTGACGGACAGCCAGCGATTCATTAGATTACATATCTTTTAATTAAATTTTATATAAAAATGATATAAATTAGCGGCACTGCTGCGTCCCCATTCCCCCACGGAGGTTTCTTATGAAGCCAATGCTCACGCTTTTTTCTCTCTTATTCCTCGCCTATTCACCTCTGTTTGCCGCCGAGCTAAAAGGCACCGTGCGCGATGCGGAGACAGGCGAATCACTGCCGGGAGCCAACGTTTATATAGAAGGCGTCGAGCGCGGAGCTACGACAGATCTCGACGGACAATTTGCCATCGCCAATGTCGGTGCCGGCAGCCATACGCTCGTCGTAAGTTTTATCGGCTACAAAGAACATCGCAGCCCCGTTGTCGTAGAAGCGGATGCGGTCGAGTTGTTTGTCGAACTCATGCCCGAGGTATTTCGCGGCAAAGAAATCATCATCGTCGCCGATCGGGCCAAAATGCGCGAAACCCCTGTTGCCTTCTCCGACGTGCCCAAAGCCGACATGCAGCGCAAACTCGGCTCGCGCGATCTGCCGATGATTTTAAATGATACGCCGGGCGTGTATGCAACCGCGCAAGGCGGAGGGGCCGGCGACTCCCGCATCAATGTGCGGGGCTTTGATCAGCGCAATGTCGCCGTTATGATCAACGGCGTCCCCGTCAACGATATGGAAAACGGCTGGGTCTATTGGTCCAACTGGGATGGGCTGAGCGACGTCACGTCGTCGATCCAAGTGCAGCGCGGATTGGGTGCCTCCAATCTGGCGATTGCCTCGGTGGGTGGCACGATGAACATCATCACCGATATCGCCAGTCAACGGCGCGGATTCAAAATCAAACAGGAGGCTGGGAATAACGCCTTTTACAAAACCACGCTCAATTTTTCATCGGGTTTGATCGACAAAAAAACAGCTTTCACCGTGGGCATGACGCGCAAGAGCAGCGAGGGGCTGCCCGCTCAGGCGTGGTCCTCGGCGTGGGCCTACTTTGGAGCGTTGAGCTTTTTGGCATCCGATACGCACAAAATTGATCTGTTCGTTACCGGCGCGCCGCAGCGCCACGGGCACCGTCTCTACAAACAATCCATTGCAACCTTTGACGCCGATTACGCCCAATCCCTCGGCATTGACGTTGCGGACGCAAGAAACTACGGCGTCGATTACAATCCCAACTGGGGACGCTCGCCCTTTTCGTCCTATCAAGAATATTACAACGGCAGTGTCCACGATGCACGCGACAGCGCAATCATCATGGAGCGCGAAAACTTTTACCACAAACCCCAAGCCAATTTGAACTGGTACTGGACCCCCAACGCCCAATTCATGTTGTCCAATGTATTCTATTTCTCGCGCGGGAAAGGCGGCGGCACCGGGCGTTTGGGTGACAATCCAGGCGCGCTACCCGATGGCACTATCAACTGGCAACGCGTCGCTGATGAGTTGAATACCCAAGCCGACTCCGCGTTGGTGGCTGCCGGTGAAGTGGGTGCCGATGAAATCGCGGCACAGACCATTATCCGCAATTCGGTCAATCAGCATTTCTGGTATGGGTATTTGGGCACAGCCGAATACCATTTGAGCGACATCTACAAGCTGACCTTTGGCACGGATTTGCGCTATTACAAAGGGGAGCATTGGCGCGAAGTGCGCAATTTGCTCGGGGCCGATTACTACGTCTTTGAATGGGACAACAATGCTACCACTTCCGTCAAGCGACTTGGCGACAGAGTCGCCTACCACAACGATGGGCTTACGCGCTGGGGTGGCGGCTTTGCCCAGCTCGAAGGACAGTTTGACAAATTCACGGCCTTTTTGAGCACCTCAGTATCGACGACGGGTTACAAGCGCATCGACTATTTCCGCGCCAAGGTCGATGGTGACTGGGATCAGACCGCCTGGGAAAACTTTCCCGGCTACACCATGAAAGTAGGCGGCAACTACAATGCCACTCCCACAGTCAATGTGTATGCCAACATGGGCTGGCTTTCAACCGCGCCCAAATTCGACTCGGTTTACCACTATGACAACAGCCTGTATGATCCCACGTTCAATGAAAAGGTCGCTTCTTTTGAACTGGGTGCCGGTTATTTCAAACGCGGCATGTTTACTGGCAACGCAAACCTCTATTACACTAGGTGGATAGACCGCTCGTGGCCTAAAAGTATTTATAGCGATGAGCTCGAACAGAGCTTCCGATTTTTGCTGAACGGCATTGACGCGCGGCATACCGGCGTAGAGTTCGATCTGAAGGCGCGTCCCCATGACAAATTCGAGGTGCGCGGCATGGTATCGCTGGGCAACTGGGAATGGCTCAACGATGTCAATACCACATTTTCGCCCGAAGAGGACCCAGAGACCATCGGCGAATTTCAAGTCTATGCCAAAGGGCTAAAGGTGGGCGACGCAGCGCAAAAGACCTTACATCTGAGCGGTGCGGTATTTCCCACGCGCGGCCTCTACGCCTCGCTAGGTGTGCGGCGGTTCATGGATCACTACGCCAAATTTGATCCCGCCAACCGCACCGACCCCGACGACCGAGCACAGTCGTGGAAACTCCCAGATTACAATCTGGTGGATCTACACGCGAGCTACACGCTGCCCGGCGCTTCGTTTAGCAATATGAAGCTGCGATTGCACGTCTTCAATTTGCTCGACGAAAACTACGTGTCCGATGCCGATGACGGCGATGGCCACGATGCCGCAAGCGCTCGCGTATTCCTCGGGCTGGGACGCCGCTGGAACATTTCACTGTCGTACGATTATTAGCGGTCAGCAGTCCACTTGTCCATTCTCGGTAGGGTCCGACCCTACCGAGAATGGGACAGGCGCACGTATAGGTAGCGGCCCATAAAGTCGTACGTGCTGGAATCAGAAGTGCCGAGGAACCCATTGAAGATCACCGCCGGCGGCTGATCGAGTAGATTGTTGATGCCGACGGTCAGGGTGGAGAGCCCAAGGGCCGTCCCTAATTCATACGATCCACGCACATTGAGGACACTGTTCAGATCGACCTTGCGGCTCGGGGGTACTTCTTCTACATCCGCGCGGTACTTGCCCTTGCAGTCGTCGTCCTCGCACTCCTCGAATCCACCAACGTAGCGCCACGTCAACCCAACGGAAAAACGCTCCTTTGCCAAGCCAACGGAAGCGGCGTGACGCCACGTGGGAAACACGCCCAAATCGTAATAGCCTTTGCCCTTTACTAGTTCAGGACCACCGGCTGAGGGCAGCGTTTGCTCGTACTTGACAAGCATGTTGCTCTCGAACTGCGCCGAGATAACACCAATGGGCGCATCTGCAATGTAGTTAAGTCCGAAATCCACACCGCTAGTTTCAGTCTCCCCGATATTGGTATTGGTCGCCAAAATTTGGGAGATCAGATGGTTGGCCGGATCGCGCACGACTTGATCGCAGTCGGATGGCACGTCCTGCGAGTAGCAGTTGCTCAGGATGAGGCCGGCTGGCAGAGTGCCGATCTCATCCTCGATCTTGGTGGTATAGTAATCGACGGTCAGGTCTAATCCCCCCAAGAAATCCGGCTGATACACCACGCCGGCAGTGATCATCGCGGCCTTTTCTGGATCGAGATCCGTGGAGCCGCCTAACTTGGCCAATAGCTGGGCGCGCGAGTCCTCGAAATCGTCCGGGATGCCTTGGCTGGCGCAATTGCGCTCCTGTTGTTCGGTCAACTCCCGGGCATTGCCCGCTTCATCTACCCTGCTGCAGGGTAGATGACCAAGGGAAAGGAATCGCTGGTGCCGAGGAACATTTCGGCGATGCTAGGGGCGCGAAAGGCGTTAGAGGAGGTGGCCCGTAAAGCTAGGCCCTCGGAAAGCTGGAGACGGCTTCCGGCTTCATAGGTGAAGCCCCCGCCGAAGGTGTCGTAGTCAAAGGCGCGTCCGGCGGCCGTTGCATCGAGGCTGACAGCTCCTGCTTCGTAGATCGGCAGTTGGGTTTCTGCGTACAGCGCCCTGACCGAGTACGAGCCCTCAGTGGGGAACGCTTTGCTGCCAGTGGTATTTCCCGATGCGGTCATGGGGTCGGGAAGATAGGCCCCCGCCTCCCAGCGCGAGGAGAGACCAGCCGCCACGGCCAGCGGACCGGCAGGCAGACGCGCCACCTCCCCAGTCAGATTCCACTGCAGGATCTGCTGCCGGGAATAGCCTCGGCCAATGCCAGTGTACTGGATGTAGCTCAGCATCTCTTCGGTGATGGTGCCGGGGCCGTGGAGAAGGTCCAGCGGCACGCAGTCGCCTGTGCAATCCTCGTCTGGACCCAGTGCCTGCTCGACATTGCTGCGAATAAAACGGCCCTCGTTGATACTGATCCCCTCGCTGCGGCCGTAGGAAAAAGACAAGTCAGCGTCAAAGCGCCCGAGCCGGTGATCCAATCCCAACACCATGCGGTAGGTATCGATGTCTTGGAGAAAATTGCGATTCCCCGCCTCGACAAAGCGTCGGCGCACATCGATGAAATCGCGACCGAATTCGTTGTACCGGTTGGTGGCCGATACCGAGATCCCTTCGGATATGATGAATAGCGGAGTTGGCGCTAGCTTCTGGTCGGATTGCCGGTTGGTGTACACCACCTCGAAATACGCCTCTGCATCCTCGGCGACGGTATGGGAACCGCTGAGAAAGGAGCTGTAGCGCGTCTGTGGTGTGTAGAGGTAATTTTCCGGCTGGTAGTTATACGTGTCGCCGCTCCCGTCGGAGGAGATCCCCGCCCAATTGAAGGGCCGCCAGCCAATATCTGGATCGCGGTGGTAATCCCCGGCCTCGTCGCCAGCCGCCTCCACGACCGCCTGCCACGCCTCGTTCCCCTCGGCATCCGAGCGGTCGATAATGTGGCCTTCCGGGGTGGCCGAGCTGCCGTTGTTGTTATAGGAGCCGTCGTTCTTTTCCCAGTCGTAGGCCTTGTCCGACTCGCTAAAACTCCGGTCGCCGGTCCAAACCGGCCGCTGATTGTGGTAGCCCGCCGAAAAGGCGATATGGCCTTTTTCGCTTTGTAGGCCAGTGGTTACGCTGAGGTCCATAACTTCGCCGTCGCCCGCGCCCGCAGTCCCCGCGTAATAGTCGATCTCTATCCCCTCTATCGCGGTCTTGGTAATAATGTTGACCACGCCGCCGATGGCGTCTGAGCCATAGACAGCCGAGGCTCCGTCTTTGAGCACCTCAATGCGCTCGATGACCGAGGCCGGAATGGCGTTTAAGTCAACGGATGAATTCGCGCCCGTCCCACCCGGCACGAAGCGCCGGCCATTGACCAACACGAGGGTGCGATTGGAACCGAGGCCGCGCAGACTGACGCGAGTAGAGCCGTCGCCGCCGTTGTTGGCTTGGGTGTTGATCGCATTGGACTGCACGGTGAGCGTTTGCAACACATCCCCAAGAGAGGCCAAGCCCTGCGCCCTGATTTCCTCGGCTGACAGGACGACAATCGGCGCTGGCGCGAGCGTCTCCGCGCTTTTGATGCGGGAGCCGGTCACCGTGATCTCTTCGACTTCGTATATCTTCCGCTCGTCCGCCTCTTCTTCTGCGAACGCACCCATAGCACAGACAAGTGCCAGCAAAAATGCGTATCTCGCGTTCATAATTCGTACTCCTCGCTGGTATAATCCATTGTTCACGATTTCGCCGCGCTAAAGCCAATGACTGGAGGATGCGACATAAAGGCATCCCAAAATGGATTGTGCTGCTGGGACGGATGCAAATAGGGGCCGACCCATTGAAAATCGGCAAATCCAGCTTTTTGAAAGGCCCATTGATAGGTCTCTGGTTTGAGAAAATAATTTTTAAACTCAAACTGCGTCCCATCTTCATTTGTCAATTATCTATGCTGTTCCTAGTCTCAATACTGGCGATAAACTCGGCCGCCCTTGACCACAATAAGCGGCTCCAATTGCTGGTCGCCGGTGCGTATCTCCCCGCCTGAATCGGCCAACTGGAACTGACCCTCGCGCACGTCGAGCACTACCGCGTCGCCCCAAGCACCTACCGCCAAAGTGCCGATCTCGTCCGGCATTCCAATAACTTGCGCCGGCACGGCGGTTACTTTGGCCAGCGCGGTGTCGAGGTCCATGTCCAAGTGGAGGAATTTGGACGCGACGTTGACCAAGTCATATACCGGCCCGTTGAGGTTGTACACGTGCAAGTCTGAGGAGATAGTATGCGGCGCAAGCCCAGCACTCAGGGCGGTCTCGGCCACCTCCCAGGAGAAAGAGCCAGCGCCGTGTCCCACATCAAAAAGCACGCCGCGCTCGACGGCCTCGTGTACCGCAGGGCGCACTTGGCCGGCCTCGTCGAGGATGCCGCACTTCATGCCGTGGAAGCAATGGGTGAGGATGTCGCCTCGTTTCATAACGGCCAGCACATCATCGAGGCTGTCGCACCAAGCGTCTTGCGGGTGGACCATAATGGGCAGACCAGCGGCATCCGCGGCCTCGCGGGCCCGGTGCAGGGGCAGCATCCCCGAGCGCTCGCTGACGATGCTGTTGCGGGTGAGCCGCACCTTGACCCCCAAGATGAGGTCGCGGTGTTGTTCGATCATGCGGCAGGCTTTACCCACGTCTGCGTATTCGGGAATCTCGAACTCGCCGATTTCCTGCGTCAACATGCCCTGCGAGGAGATGTTGAGCTGGGCCAAGATGCGGGTATCACTCACGTCGATGATGAACTTGCGGAAGCCGGGAAAGGTATCAGCACCGGCCGAGCCAGCATCGACCGCGGTGGTGACGCCCCGGGCTAGACAGGTGGGATCAGGCTCGACACCGAAGTGGCTGACTCCCCAAAACACGTGGACGTGCAGATCGATGAGGCCAGGAGCCACCACGTTGCCCGCGACATCGAGCGTTTGGCGCGCTTGGTCCGCGGGCAGGTCGGCCCCGACCGCGGCGACTTTGCCGTCGGCGAAAGCTACGTCCAGCATCGCATTCAACTTCTGGGCTGGGTCAACTAGAGTACCGCCTTTGAGGAGCAGATCGTAGAGCATGGTAATCTCCGAAAAAGTGTTTGGGGAATATGCGGTCTCCTGACGCTAACCAACGAGCCAAATATACCGAGCCACGAAAAGCACGGCGAAGAGGTAAATCAGCCAATGCACCTGTCTCCCTTGGCCACTTACCACTTTCAGAAGGGCGTAGGAGATAAAGCCAAACGCAATCCCTTCGGTAATACTGAAGGTAAGCGGCATCATCAACAACGTCAGAAACGCCGGGATGGACTCTGTAACATCGTCCCAATCAACGTGGACGACATTTTTGAGCATCAGACTGCCGACGATAATCAGTGCCGGAGCAATGACGGGATAGAGGACCGCATTTTCGCCGACCGGATATCCTGCCCCGACCATTTCAATCAACGGACTAAAGAATAAGGCCAGTAACATTAGGGCTGCCGTCACAATGTTGGTTAAGCCCGTGCGTCCCCCTGCGGAAATCCCCGACGCGCTCTCAATGTAACTGGTAACAGTCGATGTCCCGAGCAGCGCACCGGCGCTGGTGGCAACCGCATCGGAAAACAGGGCCTGCCGCGCCCTCGGCAGTTTGCCATCGACCATCAAACCAGCTTGTTGGCTGACGCCAATCAGCGTTCCGACCGTATCGAACAAATCCAGAAAGATGAAGATGAAGATGATCGCGATCAGGTTCGGCTCGGCGAAAATGTTTGGAATTTGGAGTTGGAAGAAGGTCGGAGCAATGGAAGGCGGGTCGGCAACAATGCCCTGAAATGCGACCATTCCCGTGAGCAGTCCAACAATGGTCGAAGCGAGAATGCCGATCAAAACTGCGCCACGCACGTTCAAGGCAAACAAGATGGCAATCGCACCAATACCAAACAGCGAGAGCAGCACCGGGGCCGATTGCAGATCGCCGAGGGTGACATAGGTCACCGGGTGATCAACGATAATTCCCGCCCATTCCAATCCTACAAGGGCGATGAGCAAGCCAATGCCCGCGGGAATGGCATTCCGCAACGAAACAGGCAGGACATTCATCACCTTTTCGCGCAAACCAACAAAGGAAATCAGAATAAAAAATACCCCTGAGATAAAGACGGCACCGAGCGCGTGCTGCCACGATATGCCAAGCGCTAGACAAACCGTGAACGCAAAGTAAAAGTTTTGTCCCATGCCCGGCGCGAGGGCGATTGGATAATTGGCGAGAAACGCCATCAGTACCATCGCAAGTGCACTGGCAATACACGTCGCCGCCATCACGGCACCGGCATCCATCCCCGCCGCCGACAGCACGGCCGGCTGGACGAAGATGATATACGAAAGGGTCATAAACGTCGTACAGCCCGCGACCACTTCGCGCCTGACCGTCGTTCCCGATTCTTGTAGATGGAATAGTTTCTCTAGCATTGAGTTCGCCCTAAAGCATCAGGCACTCGCAGACTGGGCCGCTGTCAAGTGGGACCAATTCGAGATGCGGATCGCCTTGTTTCTAGTATTCTGCGTCCATCTGCGTCCATCTGCGGATTATATAGGGGCATCAACTTATGCGACCGGCGCTTCAAACAACGCCAACCAATCGTCCACGCTTTGGGCCACCAACTCGGGGCGAGCTTGGCTGCGGGCGATAAAGCCAGGGACGCCGTCGCGGCCGCTGGGCTGCGCCGGGTCGCTGTAGCGCAGGTCGAGGCTCCAGCGGACGTGGTCGGAGAGGTTGGGAATGGAGCGGTGGATGGTCTTGTGCTGAATGAGTAGCACGCCGCCGACTTTGACTGGGCAGCTAACTTGCTCGCCGGGAGGCAAATACTGATCGGTGATGCCTTTGAAATTGGCACCGGGACCCAGGCCGTGCTCATGGCCGATGAGCGGGGCGCGGTTGCTGCCGGCAATGACTTCCATGCAGCCGTTTTCAGGAGTGGCATCAACCAAGGGAATCCAAAAATTGACCATGAAGGTCTCTTCCGCGTCGGGCTGCAAATAGCCCAAGTCTTGGTGCCAAGGCACCACAGTGGCGTCTTGGTTGGGCAGTTTGGCGCGCAAGTTGAATTGCGGGTGCGCCAGTATCTCGGGGCCGATCACAGATTCGACAATGTCGAGCAGCGCCGGTTGGGTCAAAATGGCGAACATGCCCTCGGTTTTGAGCTTGCCGTTGACTTGGCCCAACAGCGGGGAAGGGTCGGCCAACTGAGAGTGGATGTGGACTAGGCGCTTGGCAAAAGGCAGGTCCGCGTGCAGCTCGGCCAGTTCGCCAGCAGCGTGGGCCTCCTCGGCGGCGTTATCGACAATCGCATTGATTTCGGCAATGAGGCGGTCGAAAACAGCAGGGTCGATGACGTCCTCGACGAGGAGGTAGCCTTCGGTGCGATAGAAGTCGAGTTGGTCGGAGGTAAGGCCGCTCATGGGAATTATCCTTTTCGACGTACAGTTTGACGAGAGCCGATTACATTGGGACGAGTGTAGTCACATTGGACTATCGAGGCAAGCACGGCGATCACCCACCCGCAGTACGCCCACACCCACTTTTGACATTGTTCAATCGGCAGGGGAGCTTGAATTCTAAGTGGAGTTCTTTGATATCCCCAACCAAGAAGGAAGGAAAATGCACATGTTTGCGGCCGTGCTCGCCGCCGTTTTTCTCATCGCCGGGGCAGCCGCAGCCGATGAGCAGCCCGCCCACACCGACACCAGCGATGCCCAGATGCAGTTTTGGATGACGCACCCCCAGCGCACCGCCCGCGCTGTGCGGGCTGAGGTGCCGCCGCGCCTCGACGGCGTCATCGACGACGAAATCTGGCTGCACGCCCCCGTACACGAGGGGTTCACCCAGAACGATCCAGACAACGGCCAGCCTTCGACGCAACGCACCACCTTTCAGGTGGCCTACGACGACGACGCGCTCTACATCGCCGGCATCTGCTACGACACCCGCCCCGACAGCATCACCGCGCGTCTGGCACGGCGCGACGAATGGCGCGAGCGCGACCTGTTCGAGCTCAACCTCGACCCCCATCACGACCATCAGACGGGCTTCTACTTCGTCGTGGGTCCCTCCGGCTGGATCGAGGACGGGATCATCTACAACGACGACGACTTCGACGATAGCTGGGACAGCGTGGTCGAGGTAAAGACGGCGCGGCGCACTGACGGCTGGAGCTTGGAGCTAAAGATCCCGTACCACGTCCTGCGCTTTGGCGAGAAGGAGAGCTACACTTGGGGGATCAACGTCTTTCGCAAGATTTCCCGCCGCGTCGAGTGGTCGCAGTGGAGCTTTACCCCCCGAGGAGTCAGCGGCTACACCGCGCGCTTCGGCCATCTCGAAGGGATCGAAGGCATCCGGCCGCAGCGCAGCCTCGAGATCTTCCCCTTCGCGCTAGGCCGCAGCACCCTGTCACCGGCAGATGGCGGCAGCGAGCACGACCTGTTCTCCTCGGCCGGCCTCGACCTGCGCTACGGCCTGTCGTCGAATATCTCTCTCAACGCCACCATCAACCCGGACTTCGGCCAGATCGAGGGCGACCCGGCCGTGCTCAATCTGGGCGTCTTCGAGACCTTCCTCCGCGAGCGCCGGCCCTTCTTTTTGGAGGGCATCCAGATATTCGAATCGCCGACGCCGTTCATCGTCGGCATCCGCCGGCCCACGCGCCTGTTCCACTCGCGGCGCATTGGCCGGCCGCCCTCGCGCTTTGACCTGCCCGAAGACAGCGATGAGGTGGACCGTCCCCACAACACCACCATCCTCGGCGCCGTCAAGGTCTCGGGCAAGACCGCGGGACGCACGGCCTTCGGCCTGCTCAACGCCGTCACCGGCCGGGAGGAAGCACTCATCGACCAGCGCATTATCAACGCCGAGACAGGCCGCATCGACACGGTGCGCCGCCACGTCGAAGTCGAGCCGCCCACCAACTACCTCATCGGCCGCGTGCAACAAGACCTGCTCACCAACTCCACCGCCGGAGCCCAACTCACCGCGGTCAACGGCCGCGGCTTTGACCCGGCTTACGTCGGTGCTAGCGACCTGCACGTCAAGTGGTGGGACAATGCCTACCGCCTCTACAGCCGGCTCGCCGTCAGTCGCGCTGGGCAGGCCGAGGAGCGCGACACCGGCTGGGAGGGTGCGCTCTACTTTCAGAAGACGGGCGGTGCCTTCGGCGGCCAGGCGTACGTGGATGCACAATCGCCCGA
>MKWU01004318.1_pt1 | contig 17050 bp, 17 predicted proteins | sample 809101 | NCBI WGS metagenome assembly MKWU01 (sample SAMN05860141, study PRJNA318959) | sponge metagenome | host: Aplysina aerophoba | place: Slovenia: Piran, Adriatic Sea, Gulf of Piran | collected 2013-05-07 | reverse complement strand
GAACTCGACCCGGAGCCAGTAGATGACTCGCGAACGGGTCGACATGGTTCTAGGTCCTCATCGCGGGCTGCCGGGTGTGGCTCGATGCTCCCGCTCGGGCCGCGATGAGATGACAATCAGTCGGTCGTCCGCGCCGACGAGAACATCGGCGCCGGGGTTGGTCACGACTTGGTCGCGTCCGTGCGGCTGGATTGCCAGAACGATCATTCCCTGGTCACGCTTCATCTCGGAGAACACCTTCAGAAACGGATGCCCCGCGAGCGATGGAGGCACCGGGACGATGATGAGGTCGTTGCCGTACTGGGCGCTGAGGATCTCGGACAGGATCTTGGTGATCCCATGATCCAGCGTCGCACTCGAGATGAGGCGGCTGCTGAATTCGCTGCCCACGATGACCTCGTTGGCATGCGCACGCTCACAATGCCTGACGTTGTCTTCGTTGGCCAGTTCGACAATCGAGTACACGTCGGGGTTCAGCGTTTCCACCGTCAGGGTGGAGAGAACCGCCTTGGCGTCCCGCGCCGTGTAGTCCAGCCGGCGGTCTCCCACGATGACCACGGTGGCCGCCTTCCCGATGCAGCCGCGCGTCAAGTTCTCCTCGGTCACCTCGCCTCGCACGAAGTAGAGATGTTCGTCTTCGACCGGTTTCGTCTCGACATCTGCCAGCAGCAGAATGGGTGACCGCGATGAGCGAGGGTCGGCACGCAGGTCGCGGAGAATCTCACGGGTCCGGTCGTTCCACTCGCACAGGATGATGTGACCCTCAAGATCGTACGAACCCATGCCCCGCTCCTTCCTGAGTCGCTTCTCGACGAACACGCCGGCGATCGTGGCGGTGAACATACCGAGTACGCCGATACCGAAGAACATGAGGACGCCGCCGATCGCCCGTCCCCAGAGCGACGTGGGAAAAATATCTCCGAACCCCACCGTGGTCAGCGTGACGATGGCCCACCAGAGGGCATCGGGGAAGCTTCGATCATCCTCGAAGTAGGCGAACCCGACCGCACCGCCGACGATCAAGACCACGACGACGCCAAACAGTCGGAGCAGATTCTCGCGGTGCAAGAACTCCCAGAACAACAGGATGCGGTCCGTCATCTGACTCTTGAGCTGGCGCATGTCCGTGTCGACGGTCTGGTATCCCACGCCTCACACCTGACACGACCCCGGTCACGCCACGCCGTAAGCGAGAGTCCGGCGGGATGTTGCGGGCGTTCTCAGAGGGTCAACCCGATTAGTATCGACGCGGCGAGATACGTGGTCGCCTCGATGGCCCCAGCGCCAACGTTGGGTACGTCCTGGACCAACTCGTCGGTCAGTCGGGCGCCCGGCAGCAGCACCTTGTCGGCGAAGAGCCGGACCAGCGGCAAGAGGAGCAGACCCACCACTGCGTAGTATCCGAACTCGCTCAGGCTCTGCGTCCACGAGACGAAGTCTCCTTCACCCGCCAGGCGGATGATGTTCCCGAAGCCGATGAGGACACCGGCAAAGGCCACGCCGACCGCGGTGTTGTCACGCTCGATCTCATGATGCAGATCGAACGAGGTCATCTTGTTGTACAGCAGCGCGGCCACGATGAGGCCGACCTGGCCCAGGACCCAGAAGACCGCGCCGCTGAGCAGGCCACCTTCACCGGAGAGCGCGCCAGCCGTGATCATACCGACAGCCACATGATTGCCGCCTTCGATGGCGCCCATTCCAATGTTGCGGTCCTGAATGATTTCCTTCTGGTTGTCGAACTTCGAGAAGATGATCTTGTCGTTGATCCAGCCGGACAGATTGAGCAAGACAATAGCCACCAGTCCGAAAATCACGACATCGATGACATTCTCGGTGAGCATGCCGGACCCAGGTCCAGACACCACTCCGCCGAGCACGATCGCCAGGCCGAGGTAGTAGCCAGCGATCGTGAGGGCCATGGCAAGGTTGTCCTTCTCGAGGATCTGTGTCCGCAGAACAAAGCCGCGGTGCAGCGCAGTGTAGACCCACTTGCCGATCACAACAAGAACAAGGACGACGGCCAGGTAAATGAAACCTGTCAGGATTTGATCCCAAGACATGATGATCCTCCCGTAACGCTACTTGCCTAGGCCCCGGGCGCTGCCACCCGTCATGCGACCGCGCACCCGATCAGCGAATCCCTGGGTCCGGACGCGCTGCCGTGCTTCCTGGCGGCGGAAGAAACTGGGGTTGCTCTGTCTCGTGGCCGTACCGCTCGTGCCATACCTGCCAGAGCCAAAGTAAGGTTGGCCGAGGCCGCGATTGTCGCGATACGCATTCCAGTCGTTCCGGTAGATGGGCCGCCCAAACCCGCCGATTACGTGGCTGAGCAGCGCATAGCGGCCATAGAACTCCCAGAAGGATCCGCCGCTCCGGTCGTTTCGCCACTGGCCGTAGCGCTCGTTGCCGACGTACTGGTAGCCGGGCGGATGCTGGCCGTGATCGATGCTCCCGTCCGCGCCTTTCGAGATGATCACCATGCCGAGGTAGGGCTGGTATCTCGTGTACGTCTGGCGGTCGACTCGTTCCCACTCCCGGATGCTGTCGGCGTACACCAGATCCTCAGAGCCTGGCTCCGGTCGGCCTGTGGTCACCCGGTACTGGTGCCAGTAGTCGGTCGAGAATGTACCCTCCTCCCGCATGTCCGCGAGGATGACCGAGTACTCCGCGAAACGGTCGAGCTCGCGTTGCAACGGCTCGAGGGGGTTACCGGCGGTACAGCCCGCGACAACTAGAGAGAGACCGGTCCACGCGATCCACGGGAGGTTTCTTTTCATGGTTCCCTTCCGTTCAGTGTAGCGCAAGGCTTCGACCCTGCCGGGCAAGAAATCAGTCCGTACCCGCGCCTGGGAGGATACTCGTGAACTCGTAGTCCTCGACGAAGGAGCCAGTCGCAGCCCCGAGCTCTGACTCGCTCCACTGTTCGATGCCTATGAAGCTCTCTTCATCTTCGTCCAGGAACTCCCAGCGGATCACCTCGTTGCCGGCACCCTCGCCATTGGGGAACATGTGGCCTGCAGAGGAATTATCGAGATAGTACTGCTTCCCCTTGTGAGCAATCTGGCTCGGCGGGTCCTCGTCGCGAAGGATATCACGCCGGATGTCACCGTCGATGGCGCCGATGACGATCTTCTTGGCGAGGGACCAGCGCCCGTCCGCCAGCTCCAGGTACCGCTTCTCGCGTCCTCCAGCCGTGATCTCCCACTCCTTCACGATATTTCCATCGAATTCGTATCGGCAGTAGCCCGTCACTTCCCAGGTCTTCAAATCGTAGTCGACTAGATAGCCGACCTTGAGCTTGCCGAGAACCAAATCGGCGATGGGGTCCGGCTCTGCGTCCCTATCCTTGTCCTTCCCCTTCTTACCGAAGAGATCTCTGAGACCCATCGACTCTGTCCTTACCTTTCTGGATACGAGTGCTCGGCAGAAAAGCCCACACACCGGGCTGCGACTCCACTTCCGTGCCGTTCACCAAAAAGCGCACCTGGGAACTCCCAAGCTCTACCGCGAGCGTATTGCTTGACCGCCCTGATCATCGAGATCATCGATCGCGTCGTGCGCGGTCCAGTCGACGACTGCTGACGTCTCCTCACCCATGCGCGCTCATCGAGAAGTCCACCGTCGTTGGCTCGAGTGGGACGGATCGGTGTTGCAGATGCTCTCGCACACGCTCCCGAAGATCGGCGCGGGTCTGTGGTGAAATGAAACACAAACCGCCGGCTGTCAAACTGCTGCTCGACCTTGAGATACCTTCATCCTACAGCTGGCATGCCAGCCGGTCGAATCACCGTTGGGCTGGGGTGTCGCTGGGCGGCGTCTCCTGCCTGACCGACTGCGCGATCGTCCTGAATCACGGGCCGGGACCTGGATCGGTGAGATCCATGAGTGCGCCGCACCGTTGGCAGCGCATCTGAAGGTCGACATCAGCCACTCGCACGATTCTAGCGCGGAGCTACCGGAGAGCCATCGCCTCCACGTTGATTTGTCCGGTATGTCGGGCCGCGTCAATGACTTTGAGACAACCTGATTGCGCATTTAGTGAAGCGACTCCCGCTGCTGCCGCCACTGAGCGAGGTGTGAGCTGTATAAGCCTTCGCGCCGCAACAACGCGCCTACGTCACCGGGCTTCTTGCACGCGTCGGCCAGTTTCAGGATTCGGAGCCGATATTCGACGCTGAACCGCCGGCGGGTCACCTTCGCCGGCACCTCCGGCGCGGGGGGGGGGGGGGGCAGGCCGCCGTCCCCTCCGCCGGCACCTCCGGGTCGGGGGCGGTCGACCACGTCCATCTCCACAGCTCCTGGTATGCCAATCATCCATCGAACCCTCCCCGCCCTCTACAGTAATCTCCCGAGGAAGGTTGTCTCACAGATTATTGGCGCGGGGGGTGTCAAGGATCTTAATCGTCCAGGTCGTGGCGGCGCTCGTACGCAGCGCGCACTGTGCACGCTCGGAGGTATTGTACTGCAGCGCGAAAGTCTACCCGCCTAAGCGGGAAGAAGTTGAATCGAAGCTTGCCGAGCGCACGGACCTCCTCGGCCCAACAGTGTTTCTCTCTGCGGACGTGTTCGGCCTCACGATTGTGCCTGAAGTGTCATTGCAACTATTTATGCTCGCGAAATCGAAGGCCTGGGGATCTCAGGTCGACAGCTTACTGCAACATTGCAGAAAGGATCCTTTCTGCTACAGCCCGAAGAAGGGTGCAATTCCCTGGCGAAAGCAGCTACGGATGCCCGCCGAACAGAATCTTGAGAGCCGAGTTTGCTTGGCATTGACGCCGAACGAACCGACCAACCTCATTACGCGCGGCGGCGGGGGAACGGAACCGACAGGGTATGGCGGAGGCTACTGTCGCTCGTCACCTCATCGCGGCGTGAGATCACCTGGCCCACCAGCTCAAAGATCCCCAGCTCTGTGTTCTCATTGTGTTCTATTCACAACGCAGTCGTCGCAAACCGTCACTGAGTACCGAGTAAACGGATCGCCAGCACCTGCGAGATCGTTCGCGAGGCGGTGCTGAAACTGACCTACACCGCCCAGCCTGCTGGTACGATCAATCAGGGCTTCAGCCAGTCGCGGTCGGGTCGCGCTAGTTGTCGCGGTGGTTGGTTCAAGCGCTTGCGGGCTTGCGCCAAGTCATAGTTCGCTTGGCGGCGGAGCCACGAATCGGCAGCTCCCCAGCCGGCAGCCTCCAACTTCAGCGCCAAGCCGGTCGTGATTCGCGCGCGGCCGTTAATCACACGTGACAAGGTGACGCGGTTGATGCCCAGCTTGGCGGCCGCTTCGCCGATGGTCATGCCCTCGTAGTCTTCGCCGTTGCCTTCCAGGCAGCCGTGATAGATGCTTCTTCCCGGATGGGGCGGATCCTGTCTTAGCCAATCATCGTTGCTCAATCCGGCGATCATGTAGTCACTCGATCCCTTCCTAGTGGTAGTCTTCCAGGTCGATATCATAGACCTCGCCGCGCTCGAACCGGAAGGTGATGCGCCAATTCTTGGATACTCGCACCGCCCATTGGCCCTTGCGGTTGCCCTTCAGCGGATGTAGCCGATAGCCGGGCGCCGCCAAAGACTCAAACGGGTCATCGTCTAGCGCGTTCAGGATATTGCGGATTCGCTCGACATGCCTTTGCGGCAACGCCCGGTTGTGCCTCTTCCATCAGGATGACGGAACTGCTTGTGAGAACCACGCTGCCGGACCTCGGCAAAGCCGAGACGCTTAAAAATCGCAGCCACCTCGCGCGGCTTGAGTACCGGCACCTTCGCCATGGTCAGGGGAGCGATACCCGCCGTTGCGTTCCAACAAACTCTTCTTCAAGTATTGGCTCGCTATCCTCCAAAAGCATTCTCATCACTTCGCGAAGGTTCGTATTGAGCTCATCGAGCGTAGCGGCTTGGGAGTGGGCTCCAGGAAATCCGGGAACGTAGCCCACATAGAGACCCGTCTCGGGATCTTGTTCGACACCCGCCGTGTATTCTTTCATAACAATTCATCACGACATATTTGAAGAGCGAACCGGCTGCTCCGCCGTGACTCCTCACTCGCATACCCAACTGCAGCTTCGCTGCCTCTGTGGGTCGCCCTCGCTCTACCGCCGTGAGCTTGGCGAGCCCTGCTACGAGGTGTGCGGGGCCTCGTTCGTGGTCGTGGGGCGGCCCGTGGGAGTAGCCGAGAGATTTCAACAGCTCGATTGCGGGGTTCTGCGCAAGGTGCGACTCGTCCTGCCCGGCCGTCTTCGGAGTCATGAAACCATCACAGCTCAGTGAGCGGCTCAATCAGCAGACGCCTGCGGCATCGGCAGCGCGCGCCAGCGCTTGGTCCAGTGTCGCGAGAGGTGCCCCCGACCGTTGAGCCAACTCCAGATACACCGCATCGTACATGGAAAGTCCATGTGTTCGGGCCAGTGTAAATGCAACCCTGAAGTCCGGCTCAGTGTCCGTCCTGATCGGCAACTCTCCCAGTCTGCGCAAGCGTTCGTCGACTTCATCCACTCGTATCCGTCCTCGGCGTTCTGCGCCGAGCAGTGCGCTCCTGACTTCGAGGTGCCAAAACTGCGGTACCAGCGCCACTTCACTTTCAAGTCGCGCTAACGCCTCGTTCGACCGCGGCTCGTTTTCGTCGTCAAGGAGCCACGCCGCCGCGACGGATGCGTCGAGCACGAAACGGCTCACCAGCGACGTCCTTCGTGAATCGATACGAGGATCTCCTCGGGCGTCATCCCTATGTTGCGCCACTGCCGGCGGTGGGATCGGAAGCGCTCCACCGCTTCTTTCTGTGAGGCTCTCCGCTGGTCACGTGCCGGAACCAGATGCGCAATCGGCCTGCCGTGGCGCGTGATTGCAACCGTCTCGCCGTACTCGACCGCCCGCAGGAGTTCTGCTAGGCGCGACTTGGCCTCGGTTGTTCGCACTTCACGCATATTTCACTCGAAAACCGGTCATTATGACTAGGTATATTATCACAGGTGTTTAGTCGGACGCCAACAACATCAGCTCCCGCTGTGCTGCCCTGCGGATCTGGGGATCTCTACCGCCGCGGGCTGTGCGAGACCTGCTACAACCGCGGCCGCCGCGCCCGCGCCCGCTTCGGCGGGGGCAGGGGACGGGTCCTCGCCCGCGACCATTACCTCTGCCGCGTCTGCCGCGCTCTCCGCGTTTTTTCTTCGAAGCCGAACGGAAGCGGCGCGAAACCCTTCGGGCGGCGGACGTTTGCAGCCGTCGGCTTTGTCGTTCGTCGGAGGAGATCACCCGGATCGCCATCCTCCTCACTCCGCGCCGAGCGACCGCAGTAGCCCGCCGCGCCTTCCACAGGACTTTGGCCACGGACTGCTGGTGAAGGGTTGCCTGCCTTCCACTATTGTTCGGGGAGACGACGTTTGAACGTATAGAGAGCCTTCTTTCTCTTGTCCGGGCCGTCCACAGCTACCAACTCCCAGCCTCTTGCACCCAGTGCATTGAGAGCGCGTTCGGAACGCTTTGGATCGCGCCGGATCTCAGCTACTTTGTACTCCCACATCTCCCTTGACGATATGGGACTGCCGGTAAGTGGCAACAGCGAGAGAACCAGCGCCAGGCAGAGAATGACCCCGAACGCAACCGGGATTCGTTTCGACATCTTCGTTACCTCCCTAGTCTTCCAAGCTTGTGGACGTACCGCTGCTCAATAATGTAACACCGTCCTTGGAAAGTACTGGATCTTGCAAGGGCGCCCGTGAGCCGCGTTGCACTGAGTCGGCTGCATCTACGTCATGAAGGTGCTGCACCGCTTCGAGCAGGAGCAGCGAGTGGCTACATTCGTGCGGGAGCGAATCGGCGAAGCCCCGCAAGCCTGCGCAGTGAATGTGCTGGACAACGTTTTACGCTTGGATGTCCGAACGACGATCGACGGTTTGGAAAGATCGCTGAAGACCTTGAATCCCTTGTTTCGCTAGGTCGGGACGAATGCCCGCGTGACCGTCGGGGGAAGACCACCGGTCAATGGCTCCAACCTGCTCGAAGCCCGCAACTGGAACCGCACCAAGGAGAATTGGATCATCACGAAGGGCTTTTCGCTGGACGATGCGAAGCTCATCGAGCTGAAGCATGAGTGCCGGTTTGAGGAATACACCGGTAAGGGAAATCGACCCTTCGATCTGACGTTGTCAATCGTCTGGAAGCTTGGAGGCGAAGAGTTCCGGAGAGAAATAGCTGTTGACGACAGGCCGATACCGGACCTGCAGATTTCCTGTCGCTATGTGGATCTCGGGAGCCGTTCCTCGAACGTGGATCGGCTGTGTGCGGACGCCCTGAGAGAGGTATCTGCAGAAATCGAGCGCCGCTCCGGAAAGTGAATCAGGTCATCACCGTGAAGAGGCGCTCTCCAGGGAAGCTGAGGATACGAGTCTGCGTCCGAGTCGGATTCGAAAGCGCCATTCAATGCGAGCCCTGCAAGTTCGTAGACATGCTGAAATCCGAGAGCGTTCCCACGGGGGAAGCGCCTGCCGGCGTTTGAGAGAAACCCTGCTCCTGCCGCTCAGAAGTCGGAAAACCGGATCTTCGGCTTGGGCAGTTTCGTTGGCAAGCTTACCGGCGAACGGCCAAGCTCCCAAACATATTTCGTGACTCGTTCGTCGATCACTCGCTTCTGTTGTGCTTCGCTTTTCAGCTTGCGCACGAGCAAGGCAGGAGTGTATGCAGTGATCTTCTCTTTGCCATGCGAATAATCAAGCGGCTTTTTCTGGTCTGCTTTGGCAAGAACCAGGCAGCCTCGCACCTGTGTCCCTATGGGCGCCAGTTCGCGCACCGCTCTCGTATTTGCCGCGATGCGGCTCAGTACATCGTTGAAGAGTTTTCGGGGTACACGCTGATACTTCGTTTCGATGACCCATATACCTACCGGAGTGGCTACGATGTGATCGATATCGCCCACTTTCGCAGGTCTGGTTACGCCATGCGCAACAGCGCAGTCTTCGGCGGTGATGGCGTATTCGATCAGCTGCCCCACACGGGTCTCCGCTAACACTCCTTTCCGAAGATTCTCGTAGTTCCATCGGAAAGAAGGCCTGTTCAGGATTTGAACCGCCAAGTAGACCGCTATCGCTGTGACCAGAAACCCAGTGATGGCCCAACCGCGACCGAACCGGTCTCCGACCAGGAACAACAGGAATCCCATTGAAAGCCCAATCAGAAAACCCACTCCGCCAGTTTCCAGCAGCGATAGCCGGTTCAGTGTTTCTCGAACGAAGGAGCCCGGAGTTCGTCTCATCGAATCGTTCCAGATTTGTATTCGCCCGTGTCGGCGCTACGTCCTATCCTGCGGCAAGGGACATCAAGCAAGCGGATCGGTCTTCTCGGTCCGCATTGACAGCATTCGTGAACTCGTGCACTCTTGAGCTTGTGCACATGTGAACGTGTGCACGATTCTCTCATGAAAACCATCGTCCTCGTCAGCCAGAAGGGAGGATACGGAAAAACCACCCTCGCCCTGCTCCTCGCCGTCACTTCGGCCGCTAACGGACACAACACGGCGGTGATCGATCTGTATCCCTAGCCTGCTTTTCTCACCACGTGAGGAGGCGAAGTGCGTGAGAGGGCCGTCAGGACGAGGCGCGAGCCGCTTGGCGCGCGCAGGCGTACTTGAACAGTACGTCGAGCACGCCAAGCCAGCGCAACGAAGTCCTGGCGGTCGTATCGTGTGCTTCGACCGTCGGGTGGTGAGAAATGCAGGCTAGGCTTCCGAGGCCAATTAGTCCGACCGCCGCGCCGTACGGACGATCCCCGGGAATTCCTCTTGTGTCCCAGTCCGAGCAGGGAGACTTGCTTGACGGCCTTATGACCGCCCCGCAGGGCGCAAACCCGCTCGCCATGGATATAGAGATGAGAGTCACACAACGACCTCGAAAAACCTTATACGCGGCAGGGCATCACTCGGATGCCCCCCGACTCATTCCAAGCTATATTGGAACGGCACGCCTTAGCCTTGGCACAATTCCCCGATGTGCTTTCCAGGACGTAATCGGCCCCAGACGGCGGCCGTGGTCATCGACAATGGCCGTAACGCTCACTACGATTTCCTCGACGGCCTGATCGGCCGTCTGCGGAATCACTACCACTGGTCTCGACAGTCCGATGAATGCCGTTGAGATAGAAGAAGCCATTTCGGATCTCGCGCGACGGCCTTTCGATCCGGACGAGTTTCCTTTCGCATTCCTCGAGGCCTTCGGGAACAAGGCGACCACCATCAAGCGCCTGCGCTCCGGCGCAACGAACAACTCCGACCTCGGGGGCGTTCTCCAGCGCAGCAACATTCACATCAAGGTCTCCCCCGAAGGCAAAGCGCAGGAAACGCTGACCGAGTTGAAGGCTAGCCAAGCGACAACCCGCTCCAAGTCGAAATTCGTGCTAGCCACCGATGGGAAGGACTTCCAGGCCGAAGACCTGATGAGCGGTGAGATCGTCGTCTGCGACTACGCTGATTTCCCCGATCATTTCGGTTTCTTCCTGCCACTTGCGGGAATCACGACCGTCAAACAAATCCGCGAGAGCGCCTTCGACATCAAGGCGACCGGGCGGCTGAACCGGCTCTATGTCGAGTTGCTGAAAGGCAATCCCAACTGGGGGACCGCGGACCGACAGCGCGACATGAACCATTTCATGGCGCGGCTCATCTTCTGCTTCTTCGCCGAAGATACCGACATCTTCAACAAAGAAGGCCTCTTCACGGGCACGATCGAGCGGATGAGCGCCGGCGACAGCTCCAACACCCACGATGTGATCAGCGAGATCTTCCGCGCCATGAACACCAGTGCGAAGGATCGCGCGACGGCCAACATCCCCCGTTGGGCCGATGTCTTCCCCTATGTGAACGGCGGACTCTTCTCGGACTTGACGGACGTGCCGCGTTTCAGCCGGATTGCGCGGTCCTACCTGCTCCACATCGGAAACCTCGACTGGAAGAAGATCAACCCCGACATCTTCGGCTCAATGATCCAGGCCGTCACAGATGAGGAGGAACGCGGCGCCTTGGGCATGCACTACACCAGCGTGCCGAACATTCTGAAGGTGCTCAATCCGCTTTTCCTCGATGATCTGCGCGTGAAGCTCGAAGAGGGTGGTGACAACAGCCGCAAGCTTCTGAATCTCCGCAATCGCATGGCGCGGATCAGGGTCTTCGATCCAGCCTGCGGGTCCGGCAACTTCCTGGTCATCGCTTACAAGGAAATGCGGGCGATCGAGGCGGAGATCAACAGGCGCCGGCAAGAGGATGACCGCCGGTCCGACATCCCACTGACCAACTTTCGCGGGATCGAGCTCAGGGATTTCCCGGCCGAGATCGCGCGCCTCGCTCTGATCATCGCCGAGTATCAGTGCGACGTGCTCTACCGCGGGCAGCGTCAGGCGCTAGCCGAGTTCCTGCCGCTCGAAGCCATGAACTGGATCACGTGCGGCAACGCCCTGCGGATTGACTGGCGCAGTATCTGCCCGCCAACAGGGACCGGAGTGAAGCACCACGCCGATGACCTCTTTCACACGCCGCTCGATCAGTCCGAGATGGATTTCGAAAACGAGGGCGGTGAAACCTACATCTGTGGGAACCCGCCTTACCTCGGGAACCATTTGCAGACAGCGGAGCAAAAAGCGGACCTTCAGCATATTTTCGAAGGCCGAGTGAAGCATTGGAGGTCGCTCGACTATGTCGCCGGATGGTTCATGAAGGCAGCAGATTACCGGGCTGTTACTCATTCTGTTACAGCCTTCGTGACTACAAATTCGATCAACCAGGGGCAGCAGGCTGCTATCCTTTGGCCCACAATTTTCGCCACGGGACACGACATTGTGTTTGCCCACACCAGTTTCAAATGGGCCAATCTGGCCAGCCATAATGCAGGCGTGACCGTGGTAATTGTGGGGATTTCCAGCGATGCCAGACCGGTTCGAAAGCTGTTTTCTGTCGGTGAAGACGGGGAGACGATCCGTCGAGAGACCGCCGGCATCAACGCCTACCTAGTGGCCGGCGCGAAAGTGATCGTTCTCAAGGCTTCCAAGCCGTTGACTAAATTGGCCGGTATGAGCTTTGGAAGCAAGCCCGTCGATGGCGGAAACCTGCTTCTCACCTGCGGCGAAATAGAGGGGATTGGCCTGACTCCCGGCCAAGCGGCCCTATTCATCCGACGATTCTATGGATCAGCCGAGTTCATACGAGGGCTGTCGCGGTACTGTCTTTGGATCGAAGACGAACATCTGGACAAGGCTTTGGAGATTCCATCGATCCGCAAGCGCGTCGAGGCCGTCCGCACCAAGCGGCTCGCGAGCACGAAGGCACCGACTCGTATGTCCGCGGGGAGCGCACACAGATTCGGAGAAGTTCGTCAGTCGGGCTCGGAGACTGCCATCATCGTACCTCTGCACTCGTCGGAGAGTCGGGCTTTTCTCCCTGTTGGCTATATAGGACCCGGAACGATCATCTCTAACGCCTGTTCCGCTCTCTACGACGCCCCGCTCTGGAACATGTCGCTTATCGCTTCACGCCTGCACCTGGTCTGGATAGGTACAGTTTGTGGCAAGGTGAAAACAGATTTTCGATACTCCAACACACTGGGCTGGAACACCTTTCCCGTGCCGGCGCTCACCGAGAAGAACAAGGCCGACCTGACCCGCTGCGCCGAAGATATCTTGCTGGCGCGCGAGGCGCATTTCCCCGCAACGATTGCCGATCTCTACAAGCCTGACAGCATGCCGGAAAACCTCCGCGCCGCCCATGATCACAATGACGAGGTATTGGAGCGCATCTATATCGGCCGGCGTTTCCGGAACGATACGGAGAGGCTGGAAAAGCTGTTCGAGATGTACGCGAAGATGGACGCCAACAGGGCTGTTTCCTGATCGCGGCCTGTTGACAGAAGCCGGCTCATCTGGCATAACTCAAATGAGATACAGGAGGCTGCAATGGGCGCACAGAGTTCCATGCTGCATGTCCGGATGGACAACCAGTTGAAACATCAGGCGACCGAGGCGCTGGCGGCAATAGGCCTGTCGGCTTCCGATGCCGTGCGCCTGCTGTTCCACCGGATCGCGGCCGATCAGGCCTTCCCGCTCGAACTCAAGGTCCCCAACGCGCGGACCCGAAGGGCCATGGCCGAATCGGAAGAAATGATGAAGCGGGGCAAAGCGCGCTTCGCAAACTCGGACGAGATGTTCACGGAACTTGAAAAAGCCAGCCGCGAGTAAGAGAACCCGACCGCCGCGCCGTACGGACTATACCCGGGACTTCCTCAAGGACTGGGAGCGGCTTTCGCGTTCCGGCCGATACGACATGAAGCGGCTGAAGGCGGTCATGCTGCTTCTTATCGCAAACGATGCCCCGCTGGGTCCGGAACGCAAGGATCACCCGCTGAAAGGCGCATGGGCGAACCACCGGGAGTGTCATGTGGGTGGGGACTTCCTGCTGATCTATCAGGTCGATGATTCGGCCGGACCGGGCGGTTCGATCAACTTCGTCCGTGTCGGCACTCATGCCGAACTATTCCAATGACGACCACCGCCAAGAGCATCCCCTCCGTCTCGGTCACCTACGCGCAGAACGGCGTCTCGACCCGATCCAATGAGTTGGGCATGCGCCCGATGCAGGTGCGCGCCTGGGAGAAGCGGGGGGAGCAGTATCTCCTGATCAAATCGCCTCCGGCCTCCGGCAAGAGCCGGGCGCTGATGTTCATCGCGCTCGACAAGGTCCGCAACCAGGATCTTCGCCAAGCAATCATCGTCGTGCCCGAAAAGACCATCGGCGCCAGCTTCAATGACGAGCCGTTGAGCCAATTCGGCTTCTGGGCCGACTGGACCGTTCAGCCGCAATGGAACCTTTGCAACGCGCCGGGCACCGAGGGCGGCAAGGTCAAGTCCGTCAAGGCGTTTCTCGACAGCAGCGATGAGTTCATGGTCTGCACCCACGCCACCTTCCGCTTTGCGGTGGACAAGTTCGGCGTGGACGCCTTCGACGACCGGCTGATCGCCGTGGACGAGTTCCATCACGTCTCTGCCAATCCCGACAACAAGCTGGGCCTGCAGCTCGGCCAGTTCATTGCCCGCTGCAAGACGCATATCGTGGCGATGACGGGTTCATACTTCCGAGGGGACGCCGAGCCCGTGCTGATGCCTCATGACGAGGCGAAGTTCGACACTGTTACCTACACCTATTACGAGCAACTCAACGGCTACCAGCATCTGAAGCAACTCGACATCGGCTACTTCTTCTACACGGGGGGCTATGTCGGCGACATCCTGAAGGTGCTCGATCCGGACGAGAAGACGATCATTCACATCCCGAACGTCAACTCACGGGAGAGCACGAAAGACAAGATTCGGGAGGTCGAGCACATCATCGAGGAATTAGGCGAGTGGCAGGGCGCCGACCCGGCGAGCGGCTTCCAGATTGTCAAGACGCCCGCAGGCCGGGTCCTCCGGATCGCCGACCTGGTCGATGACAACCCGGCCAGGAGGGACCGTGTCGTGGCGGCTCTCAGGGACCCTGCTCAAAAGAACAACCGCGGCCATGTGGACATCATCGTCGCGCTGGGCATGGCCAAGGAAGGATTCGATTGGATCTGGTGCGACCATGCGCTGACGGTCGGATATCGGTCAAGCCTCACAGAGATCGTGCAGATCATCGGCCGCGCCACGCGCGACGCACCCGGCAAGGCCCGCACCCGCTTCACCAACCTGATTGCGGAGCCGGACGCCTCCGAAAAGGCTGTCACCGAAGCCGTGAACGACACGTTGAAGGCCATCGCGGCGAGCTTGCTCATGGAGCAGGTGCTGGCTCCACGCTTCGACTTCACGCCGAAGACGCCGGACAGCGGGCCGATCGATGGTTTCGACTATGGCGACGGAGGTTACGACTCCGGCAAATGCAATGTCGGCGTCAACGAGCAGACCGGCCAGTTCCAGATCGAGATCAAGGGGCTGGCCGAACCGAAGAGCAAGGAGGCCGCCCGTATCTGCCAGGAAGACCTGAACGAAGTGATCACCGCTTTTGTGCAGGACAAACCGGCCATCGAACGTGGGCTTCTCGATGATGAGCTGGTGCCCCAGGAACTGACCCAAGTGCAGATGGGCAAGATCATCAAAGACCGATACCCCGAGCTCGACGAAGCGGACCGGGAGGCCGTGCGCCAGCATGCCGTTGCGGCCCTGAACCTGGTCCAAAAAGCGAAAGAGAACACGCTTGTCGACACTGAGGCGCCGAACAACGGCAGCATGGCCCTGATCGACGGCGTGCGGAAATTCGTGATGGACGTGACCGATCTCGACATTGACCTGATAGACCGGATCAATCCGTTCAGCGAAGCCTATGCCATCCTCGCCAAGACCATGAGCGAGCAGAGCCTGAAACAGGTTGCCGCCGTCATTTCCGCAAAGAAAGTCCAACTCACGCCCGAGGAGGCCCGCGACCTCGCAAGACGAGCCTTGAAGTTCAAGCAGGAGCGCGGCCGGCTGCCGTCGATTACATCGCCGGACCCCTGGGAGAAGCGCATGGCCGAAGGCGTCTCCTTCCTTGCCCGGATGAAAGCCGCCACCGCCGATGTCTAAAGAATTCACCGAAGAGGACGACGCCCTACTCGCCGAGCTCGGTGTCGAGGTCGAACACACGAAAGCTGCCAGCCGCACGCCTCGTGAAGAACGAATCATCGCAGGCTTCGAAGAAATCCAGCGCTTCGTCGAGACGCATGGCCGCACACCTCAACATGGCGAGGATCGCGGCACTTTCGAGCGGCTCTATGCCGTAAGGCTGGATCGCATCCGCGAACAGGAAGAATGCCGTGCGCTTCTCAAGCCGATCGATCGCCAGGCCCTTCTGACCGGTGGAACTGAAACGGAATTGACGTTGCCGGACGACATGGATGACGACGAACTGCTGGTCGAACTCGGCATAGAAGCCAAGGCGCCAGACATCACCGAGCTTCGCCATGTGCGGCCAACGGCCGAAAAGCGGGCGGCGGAGGCAATCGCCAGCCGCCGGAAATGCCGGGACTTCGAGACGTTCCGACCGCTCTTCGAGCAGGTTCAGAAGGAACTCGACAAGGGCATCCGCGAGACCCGTCCGTTCGAACTCAAAGCGGAAATCGTACCGGAACGGTTCTTCATCGTGGGCGGCCAGAAAGCCTACGTTGCGGAAAAGGCCAAGGAGTTTACCAACGCACAGGGACGGCGCGACGCGCGCTTGCGCGTGATCTTCGACAATGGCACCGAGAGCAACATGCTCATGCGCTCGCTTCAGCGTGCGCTCCACAAGGATGACGCGGGCCGGCGGATTACCAAACCGACGGCCGGACCGCTATTTGCCGATCAGACTGCGGACGATGACGAAGCAAGTGGCACGATCTATGTCCTGCGGAGCAAATCCGATCATCCGTACGTCGCAGAGAACCGCAATCTGATTCACAAGATCGGTGTCTCGACTGCAACCGTTGAAGCACGCATTGCAGGAGCAAGGCTTCAACCGACGTTCCTTATGGCCGATGTCGAGGTCGTCGCTACTTACCAGCTCTACAACATCAACCGCAGCAAGCTGGAAAATCTGATCCACCGCGTCTTCGCCCCCGCACGACTTGAGATCAAGATCAAGGATCGTTTCGGCAACCCTGTCGTGGCGCGAGAATGGTTCATGGCGCCCCTCGACGCGATCGACGATGCCGTCAAGAAGATCAAGGAAGAAACCATTACCGAGTATTCCTTTGACGTGAGTACAGCTTCTCTCGCTTTGCGTCCATGACGCTCGATCCATTCACGCCGGGCCTTTACTAGATCGCGGACAGCCATCTCGTGATCGCGTTGCATGATCCTTTTCCACATGCGCCGGCAGTGCGCAACTTCCTGAGCACCTGTCTTGCTTGACGGCCGGATAACTCCCCTTCTCGTATTTCGTGATAAAGGCTGTGTTTCTGATTTTTTACGTCACGAATCGCGGACTTATCAGCGTGGGGCCAGCGTTTAGGCAGCCGTGAGTTGCGAGTTCAAGCCGTGGGCTGGCGATGGCGATGCCGACGGCCGCGGTGAGGATACCCTTGACGAAGGCGCC
>MKWU01004317.1_pt1 | contig 17052 bp, 17 predicted proteins | sample 809101 | NCBI WGS metagenome assembly MKWU01 (sample SAMN05860141, study PRJNA318959) | sponge metagenome | host: Aplysina aerophoba | place: Slovenia: Piran, Adriatic Sea, Gulf of Piran | collected 2013-05-07 | reverse complement strand
CGCTCGGTGCGCTCCGCGTGGTGCGTGAGATCCACGAGCGGTGGGAGGGCGACGCTGAGCGTCGCCTCCAGCGCCACCTCGACGGCGACGGGGTGGATGCCGTCGCCCGCCGCGACGGGCAGCCGGAAGCGGGTCTCGCCCCCGGTCACGAGGGCGACGCTCGTCTCCCTCGCGCCCGACGAGACGGTGAGCATCCCGGAGACGGTTGTGACCTCGGCCTCGATCAGCGCCGTCGTCGTGACGTCGGCGTGCCCGGCGACCGCCTGGAGGGAGACCGCCTCCTCGATCGTGCTCGCGCACGTCGAGGCGACGGTTCCCGCGACGGCGCCCGGCGTCCAGCCGAGCGAGACCACGCGCAGGTCGCACAGCTCGCCCGAGGCCGCCGGCAGCGGCCAGGGCAGTTGCTCGCCGTCGAGGCTGAGCGCCCCCGCCTGCCCGAGCCCGTCCCGCCAGGAGAAGACGAGCGAGGGGCCCGGACCGTGCAAGGGCAGGTCGTACGTGACGCGCTCACCCGTTCCCAGCGAGGTCACGGCGTAGTAGCGGGTGGAGCGTCCCTCGGGGCCGCCGTACGCGCGCACCGTGAGCCGCAGGTCCGTGGCCGCCCGCAGGACGACCTCCGCCCGCTCGCCGGTGACGGTGAGGCCCTCGACGAAGAGCCGCCGTCCCGGCAGGAGCGGCGGCGGCTGGAACTCGATCTCCTCGGAGGTCCAGCCCTCGTCCGCCGGGCTGTCCGCCAGCGCCGCCGCGAGGGGCAGCGTGCTGAGCGCGACCAGCGCCAGGACGGCCGCGACCAGGAAGCTCTTCCAGAAGCCGCGCTTCCCGCGCCGCTGCTGGCCGAGCCGCTGCTCGCGGTCCTCGCGGGCCGCGGGTGCTCCGTCCGGCTCCGCGCCGCCGCGCCGCCTGCCGAAGAGGCGCTGCGGGCGAAGGGGCAGGCGCCCGTTGCGGCGCTCGCCCTCCTTCCGCTTCTGGAGGACACGACGGGTGCGGCGTAGGGCACGCCGCGCCAGCAGCCGCAGGGGGTCGCCCTCGCGGTCCCCGGGCGACTGCACCGGGGCAGGCGGCTCGCTCCGCGCCAGCTCGCCGGGAGGTCCGGCGTAGCGCCGCGCCCCCAGCGCGTACCTGAGCAGGTCGGCGGCCACCAGCGGCAGCCGCCTGCCGCCCCTGCCGGCGGCGGCGCCCCCCCGGGCCGCCGCCCCCCGCCCGCCGATGCGGCCGGCGACGACCGCCAGGCCGCCGAGCGCGAAGAGCGCGGCGGCGGCGATGCGCACCCCGGCGGGACCGACGGGGGTGTAGTGGTAGATGCCGTAGGCGAGGGCGCAGACGGCCGTCATCGCCACGATCTGGGGAAACGTGAACCAGAGCAGGACGCGGTCCTCGGCCTGCACGTGGGTCGGTACCTCGTGCGCTCGCATCGCCTACCCCCCGCCAGTGGTGGTGGGTGCGGCCTCGGGCTCGGGGACGTCGCCGATGTCGACGGCGGGGTTGACGACCGCGTCCATCACGAGCTCGACGATGCCGAAGGCGACCATCGCGAGCACGATGCCGGCCAGCGCCGTCATCATCGCGCTCTTGCCGCGCTCCATCTGGTGGGGCGCGCCCGAGGCGGTGAGGTAGAGGTAGGACCCGTAGATGAAGAAGCCGACGCCGATCGCGCCGACGACCCCGAGCAGGATGCCCACCAGGTTGGAGATGGTCTGGACCAGGTCTTGCACTTGTTTCGCTCCTTGCAGTTGCGTGTTGGTTCGTCTCTCGGTTCTGCTGCTCGCTCGCCTACCGGCACATCGCTCCGCTCCTCCGTTGCCTCTCGACCGGCGCGACCTGCGCGCCGTTCCGTTTCTCGTTGAGTCGTCGCTACTCGCCGCTGCTGCGGGGCAGGCCCGAGCCGGGCGCGGCGTTGCCGCCCCCTGCTGAGGGCGTGGTGGATTCGGCCGCCGAGCGCACGCCCGACGACGCTGCGGAGACGCCCGCCCCGGCCGCCGCCGCTCCCGCCAGCGCCGCGCCGCCCGTGGCGGCGCCGCCGGCGAGCAGGCCGACGGAGCGCGCCGAGCGCGCCAGCGAGCCGGGCAGGGACATGCCGAAGTAGAGGGTGTGGAGCCAGGCGTCGAAGGTGCCGGCGTTGCCGAGCAGCGAGGGCACCCGCGTCGCCAGGTAGATGAAGGCGAGGGACATGAGCAGCTTCCAGGCGAGGTCCTGCATCGCGTCGCCCGAGCCGATGGCGGCGTACTCGTTGAGGAAGCCGATGCCCAGCGCCAGCGCGACGAGTTGGATCGCCTGCTGGAAGACGGTCGTCATGAAGAGCCGCAACCAGTGCCGGCCCCAGCCCGCCGTGTGCGGGAGGATCCAGAGCCCGAGCGCGATCGGCGCCAGCGCGAGCAGGATGTCGATGAGCGCGAGGCGCAGCACCATCTGCACGACGAGGTAGAGCACGAAGAAGCCGTAGACGAGGTAGATCAGCGCGAGCAGCAGGGCCATGCCCACGCTGCCGACCGCGACCGCCCGCAGCAGCGTCTGGAGCGTCGAGCGCAGCATGTCGCCGGCGGTGACGCCGAGCTCGGCGGCGATGAAGCCGGAGACGGCGTCGGCGATGTCGATGACGAGCGCGCACCACCAGAGCGAGGCGGCGGCGGCGGCGAGCCCGAGGGCGAGGCGGGGGACCAGTTCCCGCCAGCCCGCCTGCGCCCTTCCCACGTGGTCGCCGACGATCAGGCTGAGGCCCATCCAGCCGACGATCACGACGAGCGCCCCGGAGGTGATGACCCACACGGCCATCCACGCCTGGCGCACGATCTCGTGGTCGTAGGTGAGGCCCGCGGGGGTGCCCGTGAAGATGTCGCTCACGGGGAGACCTCGCAGGTCTCCGCCTCGGCGTCCGAGGCGCGCTCGACGACGCCGCAGAGCATTCCGTGCGCACCCTCGATCACCCAGCCGGCGATCGCCCGGCCCCAGCGCTCCGGGTCGAGCGCGCCCAGCACCTTGTTCCAGATGCCGCCGGGCTGGTGGATGGGGATGACCGCGTAGAAGTGCCCGTTCACCTCCGCCCAGCTCTTGGCGAGCATCACGAGCAGGTAGGGGCGCTCCGGGTCGAGTGCGGTCTGTCCGTCCTCGAAGGGGTACTCGAAGGAGTACTCCCAGCCGTCGCTGCGCTCCTTCCCGCCGCCGCGCACGCGATACATGGGGACGACCCACTCGCCCGTGTCGCCGTCGCGCACGCCGTAGTAGACGATCGGCATCTCGCGGTCGAAGACGGGCCTCGCGATGAAGCGCCCGTCCTTCTTGCGGTCGACGAGATCCTCGTCGTCCGCGTTGACGAGCACGATCGGGGAGCTGGGGTCGGGCGGCTCCTGCGCGAGCGCCGTGCCGCTCGCCGGGATGGCCGCCAGCGCCGCCAGCAGCAGCGCCGCCGCCAGCAGCAGCGCCGCCGCCAGCGTCTTCAGCCGCCTTCCCCTACCGGATGTGGTCTTCGTCTGCCGCATGGATGCCTCCGTGGCGAACGTGGGTTCGATTCGGAGGCCGAGTGTCGGGCGTGACCTGGCGGAACACAGTCCCGCGCGCGGGACTACACGAACGTAGCTGTCTCAGAAGGCAGTGGATCGGGCAGCGCGCGCGATCTGCACCCGCCTTCATCGCTTTCGGGGCGATCGGTCGAGGTGCTCCTGCCCGCTCAGCGGGAGGGAGCCAGGCGACCCGCGCGAGGCGTCACGCCTCGACCGGCGGTCCCGCCGTCGAGCGTTGCGGCCCCGCCGAGAGCCGCTTCCGCAGCCTCAGTGCTCAAGAGCAAGGTGGGGAAGCAATCCACCACGCAGACCAGGTTCCCGCTGGTACGCTACATCTACTTCCAGCGTAGGGAGCACTAGCATGGTGAAGTTCACGCGCGTCAAGTCATCCGCTGCCCCGGGACCGATGCGGTCGACGGGAAGGCTCACGGCGCGCATGCGCCAGTACGAGGACTACGTGAATGCGGTGAAGTCCAGCGAGGTGGGCCAGCTGACCCCCGACGAGGGGGAGACCACCCGCGGTCTGGCGCTCCGCATCTCGCGCGCCGCGAAGCGAGTAGGCAAGACGGCCGACACCTGGGTGCGGGACGGATCGGTGTACTTCGTCGTTTCCTAGAGTCCCGGCTCGCCAGGCGAGAGGTGGGCGTCCGCGCCAGCGGGCGGCGAGGTAAACAGCGCCGGCTCCGCAAGGCGCAGCCACTCCTGCCCCTGCGCAGGTTCGTTCCCGTTCGAACGGTCGGTGCAGTCCCCCACCAGCAGGACCATCGCCACGACCAGTGCAGCGAGCCCCGCCGCCATGCCGAGGGCGGCCAGGGCCCTCCCCACCGAAGGCTTCGCGCGCCACGGCGGCGGCCTGCTCGAACCTCCGACGCCCCACGGGGTTCATTCCTCACCTCGCGGGGACGGACGACGAGCCCCCCTGGGGTCATCCGCTTCGAGCGTGCGCGGCCGCCGTGAATTGGGCATGTATCCACAGCCAGTGTGCTGGCTGCGGGCGGCGTCTGCCAGTGCGAACCGGGCGACCGTTCCCCGGTTCTGCAGCCGACCGTGGGCGGAGCATATCCAGCGACCAACGCCGTTCCCCTGCGGACATGCTGACGGGACCCAGCGTGGTCCGGCGCCAGAGCGGCGGCGGCGGCGGCAAAACCTACCGCTACGGAGATCGCCTACCGGATTTCTGAGACAGCTACACGAATGTAGGCCGGTGCACGGGACTGCGCCCGCGCTGCGGGGCCGCTTTCATGTCAGCGGCCTGTACAGGAGATCGACGTTTTTCGAAGTGTGGCACTCGTCCCCGAAAACCCAGGTGGTTCCAACGGAATACGCGCCACTACAGGCGTGGCACGGCCCCCACCTGGTCGAAAGGCCCCGTTCCACCGGCGATTGGGGCATTTGGGGCAAATGGGGCAGCCGCGACAGACAGCCAGGGAGCGAGGAAAGACCCGGTGAACGAGCATCAGAACCCGCAGGAGGCGCACGAGCCGAGGCTGCTCGACCTGCTCCACGACCTCGTCGACGAGCTGGGTCCCGGCAGGGTGGCGGCGCAACTGCGGGTTGACCGCAAGACGCTCTGGCGCGTCCTCAACACGGGCCGTCTCACCCCCCGGCTCATGAGAACGCTGGAGCGGAGGGAGAGGGCCGCTGGCCAGGACGCTGCGCGACACCGCGAACGCGGCAGTGCGCTGGAAAGGCGAGTGGCGGCACTGGAACGGGAGCTGCCTGCCCGCATGGACGCCCTGCGCACGGAGTTCGAGGCGCTGACGAGCGCGCAGACCGAGGCCCTGCAGGCGTGGGAGCGGCGGCTCCCGGCGGTGGAGTCACCACAGGCGGAGGGGGACCAGGCGGAGGGGGACCAGGCGGAGCGGAACCAGGCGGTACCGTCGTCGGAGCCCGAAACAGACACGGTGGACGTCCCGGCTCAAGCGCGCGCAGTGGCGCCGCCCCCGGTGAAGGGCGTCCCCCAGCCGGTGATCGGCGCGAAGCCGCGGGTGCGACCGCCCTGGCGCGCCCATCCCGAAGTCATCACGCCGGAGGCCGCGGAGGGCGAGGAGCTCGTCTACGGCGTGGCCACGCCGCTGATCGTCGAGTGGCGGCAGGCGCGCGGGGCGTTTCTCGACAAGGGCGGGAGCCGGGTGGAGCGCGCCAGCGGCTGGGTGCGAATGTGCGAGCTCGCGCTCGTCCTCGTCGGCGAGCACCAGCTGACGCTGCCGCCGGAGACCTACCCCTGGGACGAGTTCCGCCACGACAGGGAGCTGTGGGAGGGGGCGCAGTCGCTGCGCGACGCGCGCAGGGAGCGCCGGCGGGCGCTCTGCTGGCGCTTCCTGCGGCGCGTGCTCACGCTCGGGCTCTGGCGGCGATAGCGCCTCGCCACACGGGGCTTGACATGAGAACACCCGTCCTACGACACTCGATCACAGTTTCCGGCTTTGCCAGGTTTCATGCCGTAGAACCTGGAGGGTCCATCCCGGACCCGGCAGACCCGACGGATTGAGCCTTGCTCTCCCGACGGCCGGCCAGTGAGGGAGAACCGCCTTTCCCGCAGCGGGAGGCGACCGAAGGGTTGAGCCTTGCTCCCCCGAGGCCGTCTCGAACGCCGGGAACCGCGTGGCGAGGCGCCTTTCGCGCCCCGACCCCGGAGTCCCTGGGTGGAGTGCGTCCCGCACCCGGCCCGTACCCCACGCCCGCCGCCCCTTGCACCGGGCCGGTCCGCGAAGCAGTTCGCAGTCCGGCCCCTTCGCATGCGCGCGGCCCAGCCACCCCGTTCCCCCGGTCCGGCATCCGACCGTGGGCGGAGTGCGTCCAGCGATCAGCAACCACTCAGCCATGACCTGCGCCCGGATGCCGGCACGGGTCGCCAGTCAACGACGAGCACGCAGTGACGAAGGAGGTCACGGGAATGCACGCAACACAGGGAGACGCCATGGAGCTGCGCGCCAGGGCGCAGCGCTACACCGGCCCGAGCGCGGGCCGCATCGCCGACCTCATCCCGCACGAAGTGGGCTTCGAGCGGGGCTGGTTCCGTACGACCACCGCCATCTGCCACGCCGGGGAGGAACCAGAGGGACTGGCGTTCCGGCAGCGGGCCGACGGCAACGGCATCGACGCGCGCTGCGACAGCGGCGGCTGCACGCGGGGCCAGATCGTCACGGCCCTCGAGGGCCTCATCGGGCTGCCCATCTGGACGGCCTACGAGCCCCTCACCGCGACCGACGCCCGCGCTCCGCGCAGGCGGTGGCCGGTCCGGCGGATCGCCCTGGCCACGGGCGCGGCGTTGCTGCTGGCGGCGCCGCTGCTGCTCGGCCACGGGGCGGAGATGGCAATCGCGAACGCGGGCGCCCTCGGCGTCGCGGGGCTGCTCCTCACGGGGCTCCCCGGCAGGGCGAGGAGGGCGTTCCGCAGCTGACCAACGGGGCCGTCTCCGGCCCACTCATCCATCACGACCTGGGCCGCCTCGCCGGAGGCGGCCCTCTTCATGCCCGCGAGGGCGCACGACACAGGAACAGCATCGAAGCCAGAAGGAGGCGCGAGATGACGATGGCAACGACGACGATGAACACGGCTGCGACCGAGACGGGAGACCGCCCCGGCCGCAGCCTCGAAGAGCTGGTGGACCGGGTCTTCGAGGCGCTCCTCGGAGCCGCCCCGGAGCCGGTGCAGAGCACCGCCCGCCTCGTCCACGAGGCGCGACGGCTGAGGCAAGCGGGCGACCTCGACGGGGCGCTCGCCGTTCTTGCGAGCGCGGACCTGAAGGGAGCGACGGATCAGGAAACGCGCTGGGCGTACGCCGAGTGGCTCGACGTGGCGCGCAGGCGCTTTGCCGGGCCCGAGGCGGTCGTCTACAGCCCCGGCACGGGCCGGGTGGCCGTGCTCGCCCCGAGTGGCGACGGCTCGACGCTGGAAGTGCTGGCCGTCCTGGGGATGCGCTGGCGCCCCGGCAAGACCGTCTCGCGGCGCAGCCTGCGGGGGCGCGCGCGCCCCCCCGCGGGCCGGCCGCCGCGCGGCCTGGCCCCCCGGCAAGCCCGTCTCGCGGCGCAGCCTGCGGGGGCTCCGGCCCGCGACGGGAGGCTCCGCGTGACGGCCGTCGCCAGCACCACCTCGATCGACCTCGCCGCCCTCAAGCGCCGCCACCTCCTCGCCGAGGTGGTGGAAGGAGCGGGCGTCGAGCTTCGTGGAAGGGGCCGCGTCCGCCAGGCGGTCTGCCCCTTCCACGAGGAGCGGGAGGGCAGCTTCACGGTGTACGGCGACACGGAGCGCTGGTACTGCTTCGGCTGCGGCGAGGGCGGCGACGTCCTCGACTTCCTCCAGCGCACAGAGGGCCTGAGCCTGCCGGAGGCGATCCGACGGCTCGACGGCACGCCACCGACCACCCGCCCGGTAGCCGCCAGCCGGCCATACCCCAGGATGGCGGCTCCTCCGCGGGACCCGGCGCTGCTGACGGCGGCGGCGCGGTACTACGCAGGGCAACTCCGGCACAGCCGTGAGGCGAGGGCGTACCTCGCCTCACGGAGCATCGGCATCGACACCGCCGCGCGGCTCGGCCTCGGCTTCGCGCCGGGCGCAGGGCTGCGCACGGCGCTCGCGTCCGCCGGCTTCACCGCCGGACGGATCCGCGAGAGCGGGCTGTTCACGGAGCGGGGCGAGCGCTTCTCCGGAATGGTCGTCGTCCCCGAGGTCGCGGGCGGTCGCGTGCGCTGGCTGGCGGGACGGGCCATCGACCGGGAGCGCTCGCCGCGCTTCCAGGCGCTGCCCGGCCCCAAGCCCGTGCTCGGGATGGGGCGGCTTGGCCCCACCCCACCCTGGGCCGTCGTCACCGAGGGGCTGTTCGACTGGCTCGTGCTGGCGCAGTGGGGCTTCCCCGCCTGCGCCGCCCTCGGGACGCAGGGTCTTGAGCGCGTGGCGAACGCCCTCAGGGGCTGCCCGCGGGTCTTCCTCGCCTTCGACGCCGACACCGCCGGGCGTGAGGCGGCGGCGCGGTTCAGCGGCCTGCTCGGCCGCCGCGCCGCTGTCGTGCATCTCCCCGAGGGCGTCGCCGACGTGGCCGAACTGGCAGTCCACTCACAGGGGCGGGAAGTCTTCCTGCGCCTGCTCGAACGGGCGGCCCGAGCCGCCCGCTAACCCAACCATCCCACCGACGGGCACCGACCACCCGGCTCCCCAGGGGGCCGGGGCGGCTCGGCGTGCCCGCCGGACCAACCGCCCACCGGAAGGAGGCGCGATGACCAATGACCGCCGGGGCTCGCCCCGCCCACGGGTCTCCCCCTAGGAGGCCCGCAGCAACGCAACCACAGCACCAAGGAGAAGCACCGATGAACAACGGAACCACCGCCACCCTCAACGGGAGCCGCAACGGCTCCCATCCCGAGCCCGCCGGCGAGATCGACCTGCTCTGGGACGGGCTCCCGCCCGCCGTCACACAGAGGCTGGGCGAGCCCCTCGACGAGGGCCTCGTCTCGCACCGCAAGGGGCGCAAGGGCCGCAGCTTCGCCTACATCGAGGGCCACGTGGCCATCGAGCAGGCGAACCGCATCCTCGGCTTCGGTGGCTGGGGATACGAACTGGTCGGCGACGTGACGCTCCGCGAGGGCGAGAGCGTCGACCCGAAGACGGGGGAGGCGAAGCCCTGGCGGGCCTACGCCGCCACCGTGCGGGTCACCGTCCCCGGTTCGCAGCCGCGCACCGACACCGGCTTCCAGGCCGTCGCCGACGACACCGCCGAGGGCCACGAGACCGCCTGGAAGGGCGCCGTCACGGACGCCCTCAAGCGTGCCCTGCGGAGCTACGGCGAGCAGTTCGGGAACAGCCTCTACGGCGACGGCGCTCCCGGCGACGCGGCCCCAGCGCTGCGCCGCACGATCGTCTCGCTGGGGCGCAAGCAGGGCTTCGACGAGGGCCAGGTGCGGGACGCCGTGCGCCAGCGCACCGGCGAGGACCTCGACCACCTGCCCGTCTCCGGGCTGACGAACCTCGTCGAGGCGATGACCCAGAAGCTCCAGTCCTCCAAGGCGGAGGCCGAGCCGAAGGCCGCCTGACCACGACGCCCCGACGCTCCCTTCGCGGGGAGCGCCCACCACGGGACCGCCCCGCGAGGGCCGGTCCCGCCATCGTTCCGCCCGGTAGCGGTCTCCCCGCTACCCCCATCCATGACGCCAGACACCACCACCAAGAGGAGATTTTGAAATGTCACGGACGATCAATCGAGTCGAGCTGCTGGGGCGCGTCGGGGCCGACCCCGACCTGAAGTACTCGCAGAACGGCACCGCCATCTGCCAGTTGCGGCTGGCGACCGACCGCCGCCGCCAGAGCGGCGAGACGGAGGCCGACTGGCACTCCGTCGTCTGCTGGGGCAAGCAGGCGGAGGCCGTCGCCGAATACGTGAGGAAGGGGAACCGCGTCTACGTGGCCGGGTCCCTCGCCCAGAACACGTACGAGACGGAGGACGGCCAGCGCCGTCACCGCACGGAGGTGCACGCCCAGGAGGTCGTCTTCCTCGACTCCAACGGGAACGGCAACGGCCGCCCCGGGGAGCGCGAGCAGGACGACGTGGAGCCCGCCGCCGGGGCGGCGGGTGCCACGCCCTTCGAGTAGCCCGCCACGGGCGAACGCACAACGGGGCCGCTTCCCTCTGGGGGGCGGCCCCGCTCTCGTTTGAGAGGAGGAGACCCATGAAGGAAACAGCCGACGCGCCCGCCGCTCGCGCGGGCGCCTACGACCGCCCCAACGCCAGCTTCGACTGGGAAGGGCAACTGGAGGTGCGGGCCTCGGCGGCGATGAGCTGCCGGCGCGCCCTCTGGTACGCGGCCACGGGCCACGAGGCCCAGCCACCGGACGAGGCGGCCCTGACCGTCATGGAGACGGGCCGGGCCTTGGAGCCGGTCGTGCTCAACGCCATGCAGCGGGAGGGCTGGGAGGTCACTCCCGTGGACGCCAACAGCCCAACCGGCATCGTCCTGCAGCTCACCCCGACGGTGAAGGTGACGGGTCACCCCGACGCCACCGGCCGCATGCCCCTCTTCGGGGAAGAGACCGTCATCGAGGTGAAGACCCGCGGGCCTGCGGCGTTCAAGCGCTGGCAGGCGCTGGGGGCCGAGCGCAGTCACCCCGACTCCGTCGCCCAGGCGGCGCTCTACACCCAGGGGCTCTTCGGGGAGGCGCGCGACGCCGTCATCGCCACGATGGACACGGGTGACCGTACGTGGGACACCGAGGTGATCCCGGTGGAGCGGGTCGACCGCGCCCTCGAACGGACGCGCGAGTGGCTCGCCCCGCTGGGCGCCCACTACGCGACCCACGGGGCCGACCCCGAAGTCCTGCCCGAGCGCGACTTCGAGGCGGGGAGCTGGCGCTGCAACTCCTGCCCCTTCCTCGCCGCCTGCCTGCCGGGCGACGCGGAGGAGGGCGCGGAAGCGCCAGACGAGGAGGCGCCGGAAGTGACCGCCGAGGATGCGCGGGAAGCGGTCGCCGCCTACGTGGCCGCGCGGGAGGCCCTGCGCGAGCCCGAGGGGGCGAAGCGCCAGGCCCTCGACACCCTCAAGGCGTGGATGCGCCACCAGCCATCGGCAAAGACCGAACTGGGGAGCCACACGGTCAGCCTCGTGCGCAGCACGCGCTACGCGGTCGACCACAAGCGATTGAACGCCCTCCTCGCCCCCGAGGCGCGGGCGGAGATCGTCACCGAGCAGACCAGCGAGTCGGTCCGTATCAGCTAAGCCCAGACGCTCCTACGGGAGTGCCAACACGGGGCCGTCCCTCCACGGGGGCGGCCCCGCCGTCGTTTCGCCCGGGTGCGGGTCTCCCGCTACCCCCACCAACGAAGTCAACCACCACCACAAGAAGGAGATTTCAAAATGTCACGGACGATCAATCGAGTTGAGCTGCTGGGGCGCGTCGGGGCCGATCCCGAGATGCGCTACAGCCAGGGCGGCACCGCCGTCACGACCATGCGGGTGGCCACCGACCGGCGCCGCCAGAACGGCGAGACGGAGGCCGACTGGCACTCCGTCGTCTGCTGGGGCAAGCAGGCGGAGGCCGTCGCCGAGTACGTGAAGAAGGGGAACCGCGTCTTCGTGGCGGGCTCCCTCGCCCAGAACACGTACGAGACGGAGGACGGCCAGCGCCGTCACCGCACCGAGGTGCACGCCCAGGAGGTCGTCTTCCTCGACTCCAACGGGAACGGCAACGGCCGCTCCGGGGAGCGCGAGGCGCAGGCCGCTGCCCAGCCGGCGGCGGCAACTGGCCCCACGCCCTTCTAGCCCAACACCTCCACCGCCGCCCGCCCTGCGGGCGCCCAAACGGGGCCGCTTCCTTCCGGGGAGGCGGCCCCGCCTTCGTTTCCGACCAACCAACACCAGAAGGAGAACCGACATGTCAGACGCAACCACGCGCGAAAAACTGCCCTGCGTGAGCAGGCACACCCTGGTGATGACCCTGCTCGAGGGTCCCGACCACTACAACGGCCACTGCACCTGCGACCGCTGGTCCTACCGGACCGACGACTGGACGGACCTCGGCACGAAGTGGGCCTGGCACTACATCGCCGCCACGGAGCGGCCCGCCGACGATGCCCTCGTCCGCAAGACGGTCAAGGCGGAGCTGGAGGCCATCGACAACTACGGCGGCGACTGCCGCGGCTGCGGCACGCCCGTCGTCAAGGGGCGGGCCTACTGCCGCACCTGCGAGCAGGAGTCGTCCGTCGAAGACGACCACGGCGACAACTGCGAGCTGAACTGCTGCTGGGAGGACACCGTCGCCCGGCGCCACGCCCGCGATGCCGCCCACCAGACCGACACCTGCCCCGACTGCGGCAACTGCCGCACCTGCGCCGACCCCGACTCCCCCGACCACGAGGACTGCATCTGCGGGGAGACGGAGTCGTGACGGCCACGGCCCACACCGAAGCCCTGCTGGAGGCCCTGCGCCGCAACCTCCACGTCCTCAACGAGCTGGCCGTGCGCTACGAGGTCGAGACCGATCCCGGGCGGGCGGACGAAGCCTCAGCCATCACCTGCCCGGATGACGTACAGCGTCTCCTCGGGGCGGAGATGGGCGCCCTCTGCCAGGAGCAGGTGCGCGTCCTCCTGCTCGACCGCCGTAACCGCGTCACCGGGCAGCGCGTCATTTACCAGGGGAACTGTTTCAGCAGCGTCGTCAGGCCGGCCGAGGTGCTGCGCCCGGCGGTGCTGGAGGGCGTCCCCCACCTCATCGTCGCTCATAACCACCCCAGCAGTGACCCCTCCCCCAGCCCCCAGGACGTGAAGGTCACGAGGGAACTGGCGGAGGCGGCAAAGCTGCTCGGCCTGGAACTCCTCGACCACGTCGTCATCGGCGGGGACGAGGCCGTCAGCCTCAAGGACCGCGGCCTCCTGGACTGATCACACGCACACCGAGCGCCGCCACTACCGGCGTCGCCGTACGGGGCCGCCTCTACCGGGGACGGTCCCGCCGTCGTTTCCGCCCACCCACACGAAGGAGAAGAAGTCATGACCACCATCCGCGCCGTCCTGGACGACCGGCGGCACACGTTCATCACCCAGCCCGCGGTCGAGGGGATGCTCTGCGACGACTGCCCGCAGCCGCATCCCGCGACCACCGAGATCGTCGACGACCCCGGCGACGACAGCTGGGGGCACTACTGCGACCGGCACCTGGCCACGGAGCTGGCCGAGTTCGGGAAGCGGCCTTCGTGGACCCTTCCCCACGACCTGACCGTGACCCTCGGGGCGGCTCCGCTCTTCTACGACGGGCGCTGCGGCTGCGGCGGCTGGTCCCTGCGGGAGGATGACTGGTGCGAACTGGGCGCCGCCTTCGGCGCCCACTACCTGGAGGTCGCATCGTGACACCCGACGACCTGTACACCGTCAGCGCCGGCGGCTTCTCCGCCACGGCCGACGCCTTCGCCAGGGACGCCGACAGCGGCGGCCTCTGGTTCCTCTCCATGGTGGGTTCCCAGACCGCCCTCAAGGCCATCTGGGGCTCGCTCCTCAAGCAACCGCCTGATCCCGCCCACCTCATCCGCGGGGTGGACGGCATGGCCCTCAGCGGGGGCTACGAGCGTTGCCACGTCCCCCGCGAGACGGTCGGCACGTGGACGACGAAGATCGCGCGCCTGCCCGTCTCCGGCGGCTGGCACGCCCTCGTCTACACGAAGCTGGCCGAGTACGCCTTCGAGCGCGACGGCTTCCTCCTCCTGGCCAAGAGCGAGGAAGAAGCGCCGTCGCTCCACCACCGCTTCCTCGACCGTCGCAGCCCCCTGCCGTTGCACGCCTCCTGGGCGGCCTGGCTCTGGCGGCGGGCGCTGGCACGGGAGGAGGCCGTCCCCCTGCAGTCGGAGGGCGTCGTCGCCTACCGCTGCGACCCGGACGCGGAAGCGCTCCGGGTCGACCTCTCCGTGGCGGTCGCGTCGGGACTCCTGACGCTGCCGCGCGGGGACGCATCCACACCGACCACCCACCAGGAAGGAGACACCGGATGAGACTCGCAGCCCAGGCGAAGGGAGGCTTCTACCCGACGCCGCCACGCGTGACCGACCTGATCGCGGAGCTGATCCAGCCGCCGGCTGGCTACGCCCGCGACGACGAGACCCTCAGGATCCTCGACCCCTGCTGCGGCGAGGGGACAGCTCTCGACCGGCTGACGGACTCCCTCAGGAAGCCGCACGCCGCTCCCGTCGAGACGTACGGCGTTGAGCTCCACAGCGAGCGCGCGGAGGAGGCAAAGAGCCGCCTCGACCACGTGCTCGGGACGGACCTCTTCGCCACCTCCATCGCCAACGGCGCCTTCGGGCTCCTCTACCTGAACCCCCCCTACGACTGGGACTCGGGCGAGGAGAAGCGCGTCGAACACAGCTTCCTCACCCACTGCACCCGCTACCTGGCGGAGGACGGCCTGCTCGTCCTCGTCGTGCCAAGGCAGCGGCTAGCGGTGTCGGCGAGGTACCTGGCCTCGCACTTCTCGCGCCTCGACTGCTGGGCCTTCCCGGAGCCGGAACGTGCAGCGTACGACCAGGTCGTCCTGATGGGCTACCGCAAGGCGGAGGTCTTCCTCGACGCCTACGCCGAGGAGCGCATCCACGGGTGGGTCGCAGGTGAGGCGGAGACGCTCGCCCCCCGCCGCTACCCCCTCTACCTGGCCTCGGCCACGCCCGCGGGGGACGTGCTCTTCGCCACCCGCACCATCGACCCGGTGGCGGCAGCGGACGAGGCGCGGCGCTCGGGTCTCTGGGCCAGCACGGCCGTCACCGACCTGCTCTGGCCCGCACGGGACCAGCGCACGCGACCGCTCATGCCGCTGCGGCGCGGCCACCTGGCCATGCTCGTGGCGGCGGGCTTCCTCGACAACCTCCAGCTGGAGGCCGGGGAGAGCCGCATCCTCGTCAAGGGGAGAACGAGCAAGGAGATGATTCTCGCCGAGCGCACGCCCACGAAGGAGACCTTCCGCGAGCGTCTCTCCACCACCGTCGTCGCCCTCGACCTGGACTCCGGCCAGGTCACCGACATCGCCGCCTGATTTTTCAAGCCGCCTCAAGGTGGCGGCTCTCGACGGGTCGACGCCGATCCGCATTCACGAGGCCCCCCCCCTGCACCTATTTGGAATCGGGACGGGGCCTCGCTAGTGGGGCGAGCCGCTGGCGCGCGGCTGCCCACCAACCCTACACGAGAAAGGAACGGAACCATGGACCTCAGCGAGTTCATCGACACCTACCGCGACGCCATCGCCCAGCGGGTGGTGGAGTCCTACCCGCCCCGCTACCGGCCTGCCGATTGCGGGAAGCCCCTCCCGCACCTGCTGCGCACGCCCCTGGGGGCGCAGGCGGACGCCATCCGCGGCGCCGCCCTCTCCCTCGAGTCGCAGCGCGGCACGACCGTCGTCGGCGAGATGGGTACGGGCAAGACGTTCATCGCGGCTTCCGCCGCCCACCTGGCCGGCTTCCGCCGGGTGCTCGTGCTGTGCCCGCCACACCTGACGCGCAAGTGGAAGCGTGAGGTCGAGGAGACGGTCCCCGACGCCCGTGCCGTCATCGTCGCCTCCATCACCGACCTGGAGCGCCTGCGTCTCTCCCACGGGCCGGGACCGCTTTTCGCGGTCATGTCCCGTGAGCGCGCGAAGCTCTCCTACCGCTGGCTGCCGGCCGTCGTCGAGCGCTGGGCCACCGTCGACGGCAGGCTCGTACGGGACGAAGAAACCCTGGAGCCGTTCCGGGTGCCCTGCTGCCCGGACTGCTTCGAGCCGATCGTCGACAAGGACGGGCTGCCGCTCACGCTGAAGGATCTCGGACGCAGGAAGCGCACCTGCGACGAGTGCGACTCCGCCCTCTGGCGGGCCGATCCCTCGGGTCCGAAGCGCTACCCCCTCGCCGACTACGTGAAGCACCACCTGCGGGGCTTCTTCGACCTGCTCATCGGTGACGAGGCGCATGAGTACAAGGGGCGAGGCTCCGCCCAGGGCATCGCCGCGGGCATCCTCGCCGACGCCTGCGGCAAGTCGCTCTCCCTGAGCGGCACGCTCATGGGCGGCTACTCCTCGACGCTCTTCCACCTGTTGTACAGGTTCAGCCCGGAGATCCGGGGGGAGTTTGGGCGCGGGGAGGAAAGCCGCTGGATCGAGCGCTACGGCTTCGTCGAGCACACCGTCGGGCGCGACGACGGCGAGTCCCTCGAGGACGGCCGCACGAGCCGCAGGCGGAAGTACCGCAAGGTCATCCGCGAGCGCCCGGGGCTCGCCCCAACCGCCCTCTTCCATCTCATCGGCAACTCGATCTTCCTGCGGCTCTCGGACGTGTCTTCGGGGCTCCCGCCCTACGAGGAGCGCGTGCTCCTCTCCGACATGGAGACCGAGGAGGACGGCACGGGCTTCTCCCAGCGGAGCGCCTACGACGAGCTCTTCGGGACGCTCAGGGCGGCGCTGACGGACCTTCTCGCGAAGGGCTCCAAGCGCCTGCTCGCTACCTACCTGCAGACCCTCCTCGCCTACCCGGACGGCTGCACCCGTGGCGAGACGGTCTTCGACCCGGAGACGGCAGATATGCTCGTGCAGGTGCCTCCCCTCTCCGGGGAGGGGCTCTACCCGAAGGAGCAGGCGCTCGTCGACCTCGTCGCCGCCGAGCGGCTGGCGGGTCGCCGGGTGCTGGTCTACGTCACCCACACCGGAACCCGCGACATCACCGGTCGCATGGAGGACTTCCTCTCCCGCCACGGCTTCCGGGTCGCGGTGATGAAGGCGGACGCGGTGCCGCCCGAGCGCCGCGAGGCGTGGGTGGCGCAGCGCGTCGAGGAGGGCGTCGACGTGCTCGTCTGCCACCCCCGGCTCGTGCAGACGGGCCTCGATCTGGTGGAGTTCCAGACGCTGGTCTGGTACGAAACCGAGATCTCGGTTTCACAATCCACACCAAACGGTGCGTTACTCGTGGGCTGTGGCCTTGCCTTCAGGAGCCACGTAGAGGGTTGCGACACGGACCTTGCGGCAATAGGGCTTGCGGCTGCTCAGCCGGGAGTTATTCCGGTCGAGCCGGCGACACCGTAGAGTCCACGCGGCTAGACTGACACGGGTCGTGGCGGGCCGATCT
>MKWU01004314.1_pt1 | contig 17071 bp, 6 predicted proteins | sample 809101 | NCBI WGS metagenome assembly MKWU01 (sample SAMN05860141, study PRJNA318959) | sponge metagenome | host: Aplysina aerophoba | place: Slovenia: Piran, Adriatic Sea, Gulf of Piran | collected 2013-05-07 | reverse complement strand
GAAGAACGGGTCGTGCTCGGCCAAGGCGTCGTCATCTGACCAGCGGGGCCGCACCCAGGGCGGGTTCCCGACCTGCAGGTCAAAGCCCCCCGACGAGAACAGCGGCGCGAACTCGAGTTCCCAATGGAAGAAGCTCTGCTCCGCGCTGATGTTGCGGCACTGGTCCAGCCATGGGTGCCGGTCGATGACCTCGTCGACGTCTGCTTTGCCGAACACTTCGACTGACTCGAGGGTGCCGTCGTCGAGGTCATAGGAGGTGAACAGCTCCCCGGTGTGGGTGCCGTCAGGTTGTCCGAGCAACAACTCCGCGGCGTCGAGCCATTCGTCCATCGCGGGTAGGGACGTGCCGTTGGAGGGTGCCCACATCCACAGCGCGCACCATGCGTCCATCAGCAGCCGCAGCCGGCACGCGGGACCCTCGGGGTTGGAGAACCCCGTGCCGGTCGCCGTGCCGGGGTCGGGGAGATCGTCCTGGTCGGCACCCCACACACTGATAGGCCGCTGATGGGCGAGCAGGTGCTGGGCGGCGTCTCCGGCAGCGGTCGCCCACGCTGACTCGACCCGGAGCGACAGAGCCCTCAGGCGATTCAACTGTGTGTCCGTCGGCCTGGCCTGGATCTTCTTGCGCCAGGCCCTGACAGCGTCGGCCCAGCCCTGAGCGAGGCCCGCCTCCGGGCGGTTGCCGCCCTTGCCCTTCAACTCGGTGGCGTTGGCCGCGGTCCCCCATCCCTCCCCGGGTACGAGGAAGTGGTGGATGTCGGGAGCCTGGTTGAACGGAGCCTTGTGCAGTGGGTGCTCGGTCGGCGGCACCGAGCGCTTGGTGCCGGTCGATGCCCACGGACGTTTCTTGATCTGCTCAGGCGTGTAAGTGGCTCGCCGACAGCCGATGATGCTGTTGCCTCGTCGAAGGCGCGCTCCGAATTTCGGTGCGCGCAGCCCCGAGTGCATGCAGTTGAGCCACAGGCTGACTTCGGCGAGTTCGACGGCGGTCGGGTTGAGGTCCACGCCGTAGGCCTGGTTGATCGCGAAGTGAGCCTTGGCCCGCTGAAGCTCTACCGGGTATTGGTCGGGGTCGATGGGTTCGCCGCGTTCGTCTTGCGCGGCTTTGAGATAGCGAGTTGCGAGTTGGTTGACGGCTTCGTTCAAGAAGGCCCCGGAGCCGAGCGCGGGCTCAGCGACTGTGATGCACAGGATGTCTCGTGATGTGAGATCGGGATGCTCGTCCCAGTAGGTGTCGAGCGCGTGGCGTACCGTGAACTCTGTGAGCACTTCCGGCGAGTAGTAGCTCGCAGATCGCTGCCGGTCGCGGCCGGCGAGGCGGAACACGAAGTCGCCCTGCTCGTAGCGAACGCGCCTCGGCTGGCCGTCTGGTCCTTCTTCTTTGACGAAGAACTCGTCGTCGAACTCGTCGGCGCGTCCGACGGGGACGACCCAGGTGCCGGTGTCGGGGTCGTCGTCGTTGTCGATCTCATAGAGCGCCTCGGCCGCCAGAACTCCTCGGTAGGCCATGAGCCCCTCATAGACGGCGCCGAGCTGGTTGATGCCGAGCGTGGCGTAGCTGAGGCTCTGCCGGTGCTGGCCGGATCGCTCCGGCGAGAAGCAGAGATGGGTGAGCACCTGCTGCAGCGTGTGGTCGTCGATGCGGGCATGATCGACGAGCGGGCAGGCGTCGGGCGAGAACAGCTGCGACTCGAGTCCGGGGAAATGGAGTTCTCGGCTGTCGAGGTCGAGTGTCGCGTCGGGTTCGTAGCCGTCGTTGACCAGCTTGAACAAAATGTCGAGGGACTGCTGGATGTGTGTCGCGTTGTGCGCCTGTTCGCCTTGGAGGTTGACGAGCGACGCGTCTCGGAGCCGGGCGAGGCTGTAGCCGTCGAGGTAGTCGGCGTCGTGGGTTGGCAGGATTCCGAGTTCGGGTCGGGCTTCGGCGTACAGCAGAACGATGATGCGGTACAGGTAGCGCAGGCACTGGCGGGTGATGTCGTCGGGGTCGAGGCTTCGCCATGCGGCTCTTTGGCGGTGCCGGATATCGGACACGACCGCTTTGGCGAGCAACTCGACGCTGCGGCGGATGCCGTGGCGGAGGTCTTTGGACACGCCTGCTGATTCGTTGGCGGCGCGTTCGACGAGGCGGGCGAGCACCGATTCGGCGTTGTCTTCGGGGTTGATGGCGTCGGCGCTGAACAGCGCGGCGATGGCGGCGAGCTCTCCTTGGGTTCGCGTGTCGGCGCGGGCGATGGCGTCGTCGAGGTTGGCGCCGAGATAGACGCCCTCGCCCCACCGGTTGCGGTCCAGCAGCGTGACGGCCGCGCCCGAGCAGACCAGCAGGTAGGTCGGCGGCTCATCCGCGGTGAAGATCAACTGGGCGGCTTCGAGCGCTGTGCGGCCCTCTGGTTTGTCTCCGACCCGCACGGGACTGACGAGGGTGCCTGGCGCGGCGGCCTTGTCGGCGACGACGGTCGCTGGGTCTGTCGCGAACACCGCGTCGAGCGCAAGCAGTAGCAGTCCCGATGATGTGTCGCATCGATGAGCGGACGGGACACAGACGATCTTGTCGCCGGAGATCAACTCGACTGGCTCGCCACGCGCCGGGCTCCATCCCAATGCGTCCAAGACGGCGTCGTTGAGGTCGATCAGGGAGTCGATGTCGTCGGAGTGGAGCGTGCCGGGGTCGAGGCGTGTGGCGTTGTCGGCGAGGTTCGGGGCTGTGTCCGCTGCGGCGGCTCGGTGCTTGTCGAACGCGGTGGACAGGCTCCGCACGCGGGTGCGTGCGGTGGGATCTCCACGCTTCTCAGTCTCGTTCCACTGCTTGTAGAGGTCTTCGAGGCCGGCGTCGAGGCGGTATCCGAAGAAGAAGTCGCTGAAGTACCCGCGATTGACGATGGAAGGAAGCCGTTTCTCGGTCGAGGTTGGCTGTTGTCGACGGGGCATGGGTTCAGTGCGCTGGGACGAGTGCGCCGATCACGCGGATGAGGGGGGTCGGAGCCGGTGTGTGGTTGTCGATGAGCGCCTTGATCTGTCCGGTGACGCTCTTGATGTCGTCAAGTCGTCGGCGCCGCAGCGGAGCGGAACGGATGGTGTCGGCGATTGCTCTCGCTTCGTCCTGCCAGCGTTCAAGGCGAGCGCGGGTCGCTTCGAGCCGGGCGCTCACGTCCGCTAGCGGGCCTTCCATCCGGTCGGCCAGGTTCGCTTCCGCCGCGGTCACGACCGCCGTGAGCTGCTGCTTGAGAGTCTCTAGGTCACCATCCCAGGCCGGGTTGACCATGCCGGCTCGCAGGCCGGCCGCCTTGAGTGTGTCAAAGAGATCCGAGAAGGTGACCAGGCCGTCTTCGACGGTCGCTGCGAGCCAGCTCGCCGCGATGGGCTCGCCGAGCTGGTTGGACCACACACCTGACACCAGAATGGTGGGTGCTTCGACATCCGCGGGCACGGCGATGGCCTCGTTGCGGGCGACCCGGTACAGGATCTTGTCGGCCAGCCAGTCGAGCACCGGATGCTGCGGCGCCAGGTGGTGGATCTCGGGCCAGGCGGTACCGGACTCGCCCGCGTCGGCTCGCGCGTTGACGGCATCCGCGAGGCTCCGGTCAGCAATCGCAGTGTCGCTGGTGAGACGGAGCCGCGTCCGCAGGCCCCGCTGGGCGAGGTATGACTGCGGAAGAGAGTCGAAGCGGCGCAGGAGGTCCTCGGGCGGTTCGAAGCTCACCACAGCGCCGGAGGTCTCCCAGCCGATCGCGCTCAGGTCTCCGTTGACGTGCTGGAGCCCGGCGGTCAGGTAGGCGTCGACGGAGTCGAACAGGCTGGGGATCGGGCGAGCCTCGACGGTGGCCGCCGGGGTCGCCATAGTCCCGGTGCTGTCGAGTCCGGCGAAAGCCCACGGATCGAAGGGCTCGTCGGTCGGCGCTGCGGAGTCCAGAGCTTCCTCGCGGTCGAGCTCGGCGCGTTGCATGAGGACCCTTCTGATTGCCTCCTCCTCGGCCTTCTCGCTGTAGAGGCCCATGACCGAGGCCGCGTCGCCGAGCGCCTTGTGCGCTGCGTTCTCTTTCTCGATCAGTTTGGTGAGGATCCTCACGTCACCCGCGATGTCTGGATCCGCCGGGTTGTAGACGAGGTACCTGATATGCGGGGAGTGGATTTGGCCGTAGCGGTCGATGCGGCCGTTGCGCTGCTCCAAGGTGATCAGCGACCAGGGCAGGTCGAAGTGGATGAGATGATGGCACTGCTTGTGGAGGTTGACGCCCTCGGACGCAATGTCAGAAGTGACCAGCACGCGTATCGCCGCAGACGCCATCGAGAAGGCCTCGACTATCTGTTGCTGCTCGTCGTCGTTCTTTGAGTTGTGGAAGGTCTGGACCTGAGCGTCGCTCATCTCCAGCCGGTCGCGGATGGCCTCGGCCACCCAGTCCAGCGTGCGCAGACGCTCAGAGAAGATGACCGCTCGGACCTCGGATCGAGGCCCGACCTGAATCGAGCGCAGCACATCGACGAGCGAGTCGAGCTTGGCGGAGCCGTCCTCGAGCGCGTCCTCGGCCAGCTCCAAGAGCCGACGGAGTGCTATGACCTCTGCGTTCTCCGTGGGGATGGTCGGATCACCAAGCGCGTCGACGCGACGCCGAGCTAGCCGGTTGGCGATTGTCTCGACAAGGGCAGCGGGCGATGACAGCGCGGCCTTCAGGAGGGTGTAGGCAAACAGCCGGTCTTGGCACGGCGGCGGCTCGTTCGGGTTCAGCCAGGTGGCGCTCAGCTCGGCGAACGCGCGCTCCTCGGCGTCGCGTGGGGCCACGGCGACGGGCACGGGTTCGGCTCGCTCAGCCCAACGGTCCCCGACGGCGGCCTCGACATCGGGCGAATGCTTGTGGCGCCGGACCACGAGATGGGCGATGTCGGCTGCGGTCGCCTTGTCAGGGTCCGACACGGCGGTCGGGTCCAGTAGCGAGATCAGCTCAGCGAAGGACTCGGGGTTGCCGTTGTGGGGCGTCGCAGAGGTCAGGACCAGCGCGTTCGCTTTGGGGGCGAGCACCTGGCCGAGCTGATTGTTCAGAGTGCCCCGGTTGACGAGCTTGTGGGACTCGTCGATCCACACCACGTCCCAGCGGACTCGTTCGAGGTGGTGTCGGTAGCGGCTCGGGTTCTTGAGAGTGTCGATGGAGACGATGACCCGGTTGAAGTACGTGAACGGATTGCGGCCCGGCGGGATGCGCTGCCGCACCCTGGAGATGCCGTCGGAGTCGAGGCGGACAAGCGGAAACGCGCACCGGCACCACAACTCATGCTGCACCTGGTCCAGGATGTGGCGCGGAACGACGGCCAAGACTCGATTGGCGCGGCCCCGCCGCTGAAGCTCCGACAACAGCATCCCGACCTCGATCGTCTTGCCGAGCCCCACAGCATCAGCAACAAGCAGACGGGGCTGGAGCTGGGTTGTCGCAAGCCGGAAGGGTTCGCGCTGGAAGGCCAGGTCATCGGCGAGCATCTCATGCCCGACAGTCAGGTCGGTGTTGGCCACGGGGACTGGTGTCCGCCTAAAGATGCTCTCCAGGACAAGTCGAGTCTCGATGCCGTTCGGGGAGGTGTCGAGCCGAAAACTCGTCAGAGTGGGATCCTCGGGTTGGATGCGGTCGATGTCGGAGAAAAAGGATGCCCGTCGCTCACGGATGAGTTCGTCACGGCCGATGCACCGCACGACAGCTCGCCCGCCCATGGCATGGCGCTGAACCTCGGTGACCTGCCAGGTCTGATCGCGGACGATCACGCGCGAACCCGCCGCGATCAGATCCAGTTCGCTCGGGCTGGTCGCCAGGTCCACTGCCGGGTAGCTCCTCTTCAGCGTCCTCTAGCGGGTATCGGTGCGCCGCGACCGCCGTGACCGGACAACACGTCGCCGTCTCCGGTTGTCAACAACCGACCGCCCCGAGCCACCCATGTCGCTAACACCCCAGACCTCACCAAGCCACTGCGACGGCCCACGGATTCACCCCGGGGGCGCTGCGCGCTGGCGATCACCGCCTCGGTCGAGGCCAAGTAGCGCATCGGACTCCTCGATGGATCTGCTAGGACAGGCTGACACCGTACAACCAACATCGGAGGCGCCCTGAACGACGCTCCGGGCGTCCAGCCAGCGGTCGCCCGCGTCTCGGGCCGGTTCCGGGCAACCAAGCCATGCCCGCAACTGTCGAGATGCGAGACGCACCCCTGCTGGCCTGCCCCAACACACGCTGTGAGCTCGCAGCGAACGATCCGCCGCTAGGGCCGCTGTAGCGTCCGACCCAGCCCAGCAGCTGCCAAGGCCCCGCATTGTTCGGCCCGACCGGCGACGGGTTGCACGAGAAGGTCCCCTCGGTGTTGCCGCCGAAATAGGCTAGGAGGGCCCGGTACTTGGCCCCTGTTCGCTGGCCCGGACAAGGGTGCTGTGGTGGCTGGGATGCGTAGAGGCGCAATCTGGGGCTGGGGAGTGGTGCGCTCGCGGGCTGTTGGGCTTCGGGGTTCCTGTCCTGGCGTCGTGGTCCGGTGGGTCGCCGGTTCGACGTTGGTTGGTGCCGCTTGTGGCGGGGGGTGCGTTCTGGCGCGTTCGCGGTGGGCGTTCGGGGGCGGTTTGGCCACCACACGTTTGCACTAACAGTGCCGCCCACGTCAGATGGGGTGCGCGTCCGCCAAGAGTGGCGGGCCGATGCGCCGTTGCCGGTGCCGTCTGCGGGCCACAGGAACGCCGAGGAACGCTCGCGAACGCTGCGACGACGACGATGCATTTCGTGGCTCTTAGTTCGAATCGCAGTGCGGTTGGTTGGCTGGTCGGGAGCCCTGGTCTCGGGCCTCGGGATGTGCCGCCGGGTTCAGCCTCGGGCCTGCGTTGTAGGCGCTCCTCGAAGCACTTGACGCATGCCAACGAGGCAGCGTTCACTCCAGAGTTCCGATGTCGGACCCGGCCTTTCGCGACGTGTTCTCGTGTGTCGGTGGCCATGAGATCCTGTCCGATGCCGGCCGGGTAGTTGCCCGCTGGCGGCTAACAGAACGGCCCGCGTTGAAGTTCATCGCCCGGTGGGGTGCACCGCGTCGGGGTGCTGCACCTACTCGAATGTCCGGTCACCACAGCTGTGACCGTCGAGCAGGAGGAGCGAGTGAAGCCTCGCGAGGAGACCATGAACATGGAGACCATGAACATGTTGGAAGCGTTCGGCCTGGCCGGTTGTTGCGGGATGTTGGCCAGTTGGCCGGTTGGTCGCATCACACCGTCGCCGTGTATGTGGCCAAGCGCGACGAGGGCCGGCTGGCTGCCGGGCCAAGTCCCGATGCGGCAGTAGCGGTTCATTGAATCGGTGGCTGGCGGAGATCGAGGAGTGGGTGGAGCGCTGCTGTGGCAAGATCCGCGCCGATCGGTGTACGCCAAGTTGAAGGCGTTGGGGTTTGCGGGGGGACCGTAGGGTGCACCGTGCGGTGGCCGAGGCCAAGAAGAGCTTCGCGGCGGGTCGGCGGCACATGTATCGGCCGTGGATCGCGCGACCGGGCATGTGGGCACAGTGGGACTGGGGGCGCAGCCCCCGGTCAGCGCCTGGCCGAAGGACGAATCTGTTCAGATGCCGACTGACACGCCCGCCGGCGTATGGGACAGCTTCCGGAGGTCGGGAGGCAGGCCGGCGTCGCGGGTCTCAAGCGGGTGGCGGATCGCCTGCGATGAAGCGGCTTCTGGTTCAATGAGTACTGCCACTGACACGAGCGAATGCTCGTCGCTGGCCAGCGCGTCGAGTCGTCGCGTCTGGTCTTGGCGGAGTTCGGCCACAATGTGGACGTGGACCCGCAACCGCCCGACGTTGACTTGCTCGACGGCCTTCGCGTTGAGTTCGGCAACCACGGTCGACGAGCCGCGGAGTTTCTCAGGACTGGCTACGAGTTGCTGCAGCTTGCTGGTGAATCGATGCCCAGGGCTGGTGCTGCGGTGGCCTACTGCCTGCGGGAGGCCATGACATCCGTCTTGAACTCTGTCGCTGTGGACAGGCCAGCGACAATGGCTGAGACTCTTCGGCCATTGCTCGCTGCGCGCACGAGCTACGAGCGGGCCGCGAGCTTGCCGGGCGAGGACGCCGGGGGCGCGCTGGCGGAGCTTCTCGCCCGCATCAGAGAGCTAGAGGACGTTCCCGCCCAGAAGCGCCTTCACCAGCAGCGCCTGACCGCGATAGTGCTCGATCGCACTGGTGTTGAGCCTCTGTCGTCAGGTACTGAGCCAATCCGTGCATATCAGGATCTGCTTGTTCGCCTCAATGGGGCGCTGCACGGAATTCGTCTCGATGTAGACGCGGCAGCATTCTGGTCTGAGTGCATCGGGCTCATGCGACAGCTGTTCATTGCGCCCGATATCAGGAACGCTGAGCTCGAGCGGTTGGCTCGAATCGAATCTCCCACCCTTCAAGACCGGGACGATGTGTGTCGGCTGCTGGTGACCCCGCACCATGTCCGCTTTTTCCTTGGGAGGGCGGCTAGTCCTGTCTGGCTTGATGCTCTGCGGCCGACCGGCGTGCTCGATCCGCCGGATTCCGAGATTGCTTGGGCCGCATTTCCTAGCATCGTGCGCCTCGCTGAGGACCATCACGCAGAGGTGACAGCTTGGCTGAAGGAGACATACAGCCTGCACCGGGCCAACCCCGGGCATGCGTGGGACATCGCAAGGGCTGCATTGGACATCGGTGGGCCTGCGCTCGAGCTGGTGCTAGGAGCTGTCCGGGACCATCCCGAGCACGCAGGCGTCGTGGCGCTTGGCGACATGGCAGTCGAGAGGCTTGACGCCGCCGACAAGATGGTCGAGACCTTCGCCGACATCCTGCTCAACGAGGTCAGCTTCCCGGCCTTGGGGCACACGAAGCCCCTGATGGCGCAGATTTCCGCCGGTGTCAACGAAACAAACGCCCGCCGGCGCATTCAGTTGCTGTACCGCAAGATGAGGACTATCCCAGATGAGAGCCTCAGGCGTAGCATGCGCATCTGGCATGGCTCAGGGTCTGTCGCTGATCAAGACGAGTTCGCCAGCGAGGATCACTTCGCAGCGCTGTCGTCGTGTCTAGTAGACACGATGGAGAAGGCATGGGTCTGGGTGCCTGTGGGCGAATTGCTGGATCTGCTCGAGCACCTGCCCCCAGTGCTGGTGCACCGGCTTCGGGCGTGGGCGCTAGGGCGTGCGCCGGATGTTGATCCTGTTCGACTCGTCACAGAGGTCGAGCGAGCGATCTCATCGCGACAACCCACCCGCGATGATCTCGCTCTGATCGATCGGGTCATCGACGAGTGCGACGCGTCCGAGTACGTGGACTGTTGGCAAGGGGCACTCGGTTCGGCGCCGACTGTAGAAGAGGCCGGCCGCGCTAGAGCATGCGAGACGGTGCCGGAGTCGTGGCACAGGGTGTTGCGGTGGGTCCCGTTGCTGCCCGAAGCGGCGACCGCCGGATGGCTCGCACCTTGCGAGGTCATCGCTGCGCCCTACGACTTGCCGCGCAGAGAGAGCCTCGAACGCAGCGTCCGTCTCGAGGGCGGTTACGAGCGGAGTCCCTTCAGCTCAGAACAACTCAAGTCGACCGATCCCCACAGCGCCGCCGAGATGATCTCCCAATGGCGGCCCGATCCTGAGGATTGGCTCGTCACCGCACATGCCCTCGCACGCACCCTAGGGGCTGTGGTGAAGGACGATCCACAGCCATGGCTGGCGTCGCCGGTCCGGATCGCCAAGAGGCTGTATCACCCCATCTACATCAGCGAGTACCTGCGAGCCGTCGCGGCTGCGGCACCGGACCACGAACTTCCGATTGAACAGCTGCTTGATGTGATCAAGCTCGTCAGAACCAAACCGTGGCCGCCGACGGCGATCGGCGATCGCGGCGACTATGACCGCGACTGGTCAAGTGCACGACGCGCGGCTATCGACCTGATCAAAGCGATGGTTGCATCCGGTGGCAGCCTTGGCCATAGCTCAGAAGACGTGTGGGCGATCCTGGAATCAGAGGTGATGAGCTGTTCAGCTGGACCTCAAACCGACACGGACGATGAAGAGGATCCAGCTCCAGGCCTCTCGGTGAGTCCCGACGGCACGTTCAGCGCCCAGACTGTCACGGACAACGAAGAGGATCCATATCAGCGCGCCATCAACCGACCGTGCACCCAGGCTCTCGAAGTGGTGCTGTCGCAAATTGCCAACGAGCATCGCGACACGGGAGCGGTGCGGCCGGCAGCGATCCGTCTGCTCGACGCAAGCCTGTGCCTGACCGGCCGCGACGGAGCCGAACACCGAGCCGTCATCGGGCCCAGAATCGGGTTCCTGCGACATGTGCTCGAAGACTGGACCGAAGACAACCGCGAACTTCTCTTCGGAAACCAAGCCCCAAACGGCCTGGGACAGCTCACAGTCGACCAGGCCATGAAATGGAGCAGCCTCCCCAACGAGTGGTTACTGCGGAACTTCCGCGCGAGGGTCCGCGACGCCGTCGAACGCCAAGTCAATAATGCGCTTAGCCACCTGCTCGTAGCCATGCTGTGGGAAGTCCCGGGCTACTCCGTTGAAGCCAACGCCGGCTTTCTTGCTCGCTCAACGAAGCTGATGTCAGAATCCGGCAAGGCCTTGGGCAGGCTGCTGCACAACGCGGAACCCGAACTGCGTCATCTTGAGATAACAGCTGACTTCTGGCGCGCCATGCTTGAACACGGACAGGGCAAAGGGATGCTGGGCTTCGGGTGGGTCTCGACGGTCGACGCGATGGACTTCGAGCTGTGGGCAAAGCTGACCCTGCAGACCCTCAGATCCACCGGAGGCCGAATCGATCGGAGCCACAGCGTTGCCGAACGGATCACCGCGGCGCCTGCTAGCCACGCCGGTCTGGCAATCATGGACATGATGGTCAGGGGTCACAACGATCCGTGGGGCAGCCGAAGAGTCATCGACGAAGCGCTCGCGATCCTCACGTCCTCGCAGGCTCTATCTGATACTCACGAATACCGGAGACTTCGTAACGCCCTCCTCGAACGAGGTGCGCTCGACAAATGACCAACGGGATCCTGCCCCTCTGCACCCGAGAGTGACGGCGCAACACCGAGAGCCGACGCACGCACACTGGATGAGTGTACGACGAGGGCAGTCCCCCACTTGAGCCGTCACTGGGCGTGTAAGCCACCCTGAGACTCCTAGTGGTCTGCCACCTGCGCAATCCGCGGTGAGGCTCCGAAGCTCTCGGTTCCACTCACTGTCCATAGAGCACAACCCCGAGGAACTGCAACCCCAGCCACTAAGCCACCGAACCCCCATCAACACGCCCGACCACGATCAACAATCTGCCAACAGCCTTAGGGCTCTAACCCGGTGGACAGGCCAACCTCCGCGCGGGAACGATTCACCATGGTCGATGACGTGACCGAACCTGCCGCGCCTGGGATGCTTCATCGTCGCGCTGGACGCCGCGACGACGCCAGTGCTGGCCGCCAGAGCGGCGATCGCCGCTCTGGGCACAACCTGTCGGCACCACCGGACACACCCCAAGATGAAAGGCAGCGACATAGGCCGTTGTCGCAGCCGCGTTCGCGGGTGCGTTCGCGAGCGTTCCTCTGCGTTCGTGTGCGTTCGCCCCTCACTGCCCCCGGAGATCCCCCGAACGCCGAGACAGACCGAACCCTCAAGTGACATATATTGATATGCGCTGTCGTCGCAACAGCGTTCGTGTGAGCGTTCCTCTGCGTTCGTGTGCGTTCGTCGGGCCGCAGGCGGCTCCCGAAGCGGCCCGCGTCACGTCCGTTTTGGCCGCGTTCGCGCCTTGCTGGGGACTGTCAGAATTTCTGTGTATGGGGTTGTGATGGTTGTCATCGGATGTGGTCGGCGATGCGGTCGCCGTAGTGCATGGTCAAGGCGTTGAGGATGGTTTTCCAGCCGTTGGTTTTGCCGGTGAGGTTGGGTCGTTTCTTGCGTTTGGTGGTGGCGACAAGGTAGAGGACCTTCATCGCGGCCTGCTCGTTGGGGAAGTGTCCTCGGTGCCGGACGGCTCTTCGGAATCTGGCGTTGAGGCTCTCGACGGCGTTGGTGGTGTACACGACGCGGCGCAGCTCGGCGGGGAAGGCCAGGAACGGGGTGAACTCGTCCCAGGCGTGTCGCCAGCTGCGGATCACCGCGGGGTAGGTCTGTTCCCAGTCTTCGGCGAAGGCCTCGAAGCGGGCCTCCGCGGCCTCGACGGTGGGGGCGGTGTAGATGGCGCGCATGGCTTTGGTGATCTGTCCCCAGTGTTGTTGGGCGACGTATCTGAGGCTGTTGCGCACCAGGTGCACGACACAGGTTTGAACCGTTGCTTGGGGCCAGGTCAACCGGATCGCCTCTGGCAGGCCCCTCAGCCCGTCACAGCACACGATCAACGCGTCGAGCAGGCCTCGGTTTCTCAGCTCGGTGAGCATGGTCGCCCACTGCTTGGCGCCCTCGCCGCCGGTGGGGCCCAGCCACAGGCCCAGCACGTCTCTCTCGCCGGTCAAATCAACGCCGATGGCGACATACACGGGCCGGTTGGAGACCTGCGCGTCGCGGACCTTGATGGTGATCGCGTCGATCAACAGCACCGGATAGACCGCCTCCAGGGGCCGGTTCTGCCACACCGCCATGTCGGCGACGATCTCGTCGGTGATCTTCGAGATCGTCTCACGGCTCACCTCGGTGCCATAGATCTCCTCCAGGTGCGCCTGGATCTCACCGGTGGTGAGACCCTTGGCATACAGCGAGATCACATTGCCCGACAGGCCCTCGAGGCGGCGCTGATACTTCGGCACCGTCACCGGACAGAAGGTCCCCGCCCGATCACGCGGCACGCGCAGATCGACCTGGCCGATATCGGTGGTGACCGTCTTGGGTGTCGTGCCATTGCGCGAGTTCGGCACCCCGCGCCCGGCCGGATCGTGACGCTCATAGCCAAGATGCTCGGCCATCTCGACCTCCAGGCCGGTCTGCAGCACCTGGCGAACCAGCCCCGTCAACAACCCGCCATCGCCGGTGAGCTCCACACCCTCGCGGCGCGCCCGAGCCACCAACAGCTCAGCCCAGTCCCTCATCGCCGCCTCACCAGCAGCCCCGTTCGCCGGCACAGCCGACATAGCCTGATCAGTCATAGACACGATCCTCTCCGGCCCACAGCACCCAGCCGCGGACCCTCAGATCACGCCCGATACACAAAATTCCTGACAGGCCCCCTTGCTGGGGTCGGTCGCACTCTTAGTGCAAACGTGTGGCGGCCAAACCACGCCGAACACCCAACGCGAACGCTCGCGAACGCACGACCAACCACAATCCCACCGCGTCGGCCATTCGACCACTTCGACCGAACTCCATACGTCACTTCCGCATCCGTCACCGTCCAACCGGCCGAACGCAGCCCTTCAACGACACCAACCGACACTCGCAGCACACCGCGGCCAGTCGTCGCCGCAGCCCTGGCTCGCGGGGTGCAGCACCGGGCACTGGTCAAGAGTTCGTCGCCTGGAGCGGCCGATATGCATCGTCGAGTCTCAACGGCCGGGTCCCCCTCAGCCTATGCGACGCTGCAAGGCAGCTGGCATGCGAGGCGGTGCAGGCCGCTCGGGGCGCGAAGTCCGTGCAGGGAACAACGACAACGCCGCCGCGCTGGATCGCGGCAAAGATCGCGGGCCGGTCGGGGTCTGCTCACGAGGTGACGCATCTGTCGCTGCGGCGGGCTCGCAACACTTGGCTGGTCGCTCACTTGAGGGCGAACACGCCGTGGCTGGCAGCTTGTGTGATCGCGGGGCCGGTGGCGGCGTACAAGCTCAACGCGCTGATGGCGTATGTCGCTGAGGGGTTTCATCCCGACGAGGCCGTGCAGTTGTGGCTGGCGCCATGAGACTGCCCAGGTCTCCGCGGGCCACGCTGGCATTTCTGCTGGCTGGCAACTGATGCTGGCCCGACCACGAGCCTCTCGGTTCGTCAAGTGTCGAGTCCGAGTTGGTTCTCCCTGGTCCTGCGGTTGAGCATGATCGCGCTCTGTTCGTAATAGTCCGCTAGGGCCGCGCAAATGGCTGCTGCACGAGAGTGGAGTCGGGTGGCGAGCCGCTCGTTGGCGTGCCGGTACTTCGCGGCGAGTTCGCGTTCGCTGCCGCCTCCTCCCCATGGTGATGTTGCCCCGCCGCCGCGGCCTGTGATTACTGCGTTGATGAGCCCTCCGTCGAGGTCCTCGCTTGCGATCTCCTCGAGCAGCTCGCAGACCGCAGCGGCCGGCCAGTTCCCATCGGGATCCGGTGGCGTCTTGGCGAGGGCCGCGCCGATCGCGAAGTCGCCTCGGGTGAAGATGTCGTTGTCGTCGAGGTGTTGGCGCGCCCGGGTGACCCAGTCTCGAAGCCGTTGTGGGTTGATGTTGCCGGCGCTGTCGAGTCCGGGTGATCGCGGCAATCTGCGCAGGAGTCCCCGCGCCGCAGACAGGCGGTAGCGGCTTCTCGCCGTGTCCGGCTCGATGATGCCGTCGGATGGCTCGCTGGTGGGGTAGGCAACCTGCACAATGTGCGCGAAGAACTCGGGGCTGTCGACTAGGGCCCGGTGCAGGTTGGGGGACTGAGCCGAGCGGCGAAGGTCCGGCAGGTACTCCCATTCAATTCGCGCGACACGGCGTGCGCCGAGAGCGTCCACATGCCGGTCGAGCACCTTCATCAGGATGCCGAGCCTGCTCTGCTTGAGTTCAGCGCCCGCGATGCCAGCACTCCTCTGGTCAGCGAGTTCTTCCAGGACGTCGGCGACAGCTTGCGCGTACTCCGGGTCGTCGCGGAGGCGATGGTCGAAGCTCGCGAGCACCACCGCTGCGGTGTCGACCCGCTCCGCGTCGGTCAGCCGGTGGGCGGCCTCCACCGCCAGATGGTAATGGTGGCCAAGATCCCATCGAGTGAACCGCTGCCAGTATTCGGCGACCAGTTCTGCCTCTGAGGCATCCACCCTGGCCCACACCGATTCGGGATCCCAGGACGTTCTCAGCAACTCCACAGTGGCTGTTGGACCAGGGTTGTGGCTGGTGATCAACGCGTCGAAGAGTTCCCAGCCGCCCGCTTCGAATCTCGCTCCGAAGTATCCCTTTGCGACTGCGGCGGCCGTGTCGGAGCCGTCGAAGTGCCCTATGACCGGCGCGTCGAGATCTTCCGGTGCCGCATGCGCCAGCGCCTCTCCGACAAGCCCGGGAGCTTCCACCGAACCGGCGAAGGCGATCACGGCGTCGAGGCCGCCCGATGCGAGAATCTCCCACACCGCTTCGGCGCGCCTCGCGGCGAGGGCTGCCTCTTGGGTGTCGCTGTCCTCGGTCTGGCACGAGGCTCCCTCAAGATCAGGCACCCACATGTCAAATAGCCATCCGTGCAGCTCCGCGAACGACACGGGACGCAGATGCCCCATAAGCGACTCGAACGGCTCTAGCTCGCTGGCGGGCAGCGCCCATTCAGCGTCTTTGAACTCGCGGTTGTGTGCGACCATCTCTCGCATCGCCGGCCAGATCGCCCGGCGGGTTGGTTCGTCGGCGCTGCGGGCGACTTCACCGAGAGCGTCGATGAGTTCGGCGCGCGTGGTGGGCCACATGCTTCCGTAACGGTCGATGAGTTGGGCCCAGCCCTCTTCGATGCTGACAGCATCGGCGATCAGAGCCGTGCCGGCCTTCTCCTCGACTTCAAAGCACTCCGCGTTGGTGACGGGCACGCGCTGATCCTTCCAGTCGCGATAGCGCGGCGCGGCATCAGATGATGCGGCGTCAGGGGCGTTGGGCAACATAGACAACATCACCTGCCAGGCGAGCATGGGATACTTGCGGCGCAGGAGGTCAAGCACCGCGAATCTGACTTCGGCTGACGCTGCGGTGTTGGGCATCCACGGACACATGATGCCGCTGAGCACACCTGTCGGGCTGCCACCGAACCCGTCTCCGGCGCCAATCTCGTCGAGCCTCGCCAGCAACGCGGCCGCCTCGCCCAGATACTCCGGCGACCACGCCAGGACCTCCAGCGTGTCGAGCAGATGACGTGACGGCACCGCCCGCGGGTATCCGAATGCGTCCACGAATGAGTCCTTCTGTTGACGCGACGCCATCGCAGACGCCAGCGGTGCGCCGTCAGCCAGGCTCACCCGGGTCGCCGCCAGCACCTGGCGCGGTGCCGCCTCCGCCAACAGGGACAGCCAGGGCGCGACCGTGGACCACCTCTGTAGAGACGCATCGCTATTGGCCAGCTCCAACAGTCGCCGCACCGCTCCCTCAACAACAAAGCGCACGCCTGTGGGCACCTGATCGCCAGCCGTGGCCAACACGGCAAGTGAGGTGGCGAGGCCCTGTTTGAGCCGCTCGGAGTACCGAGGCCCGATTCCCTGTTGTGCGGCCTCTATGTCAGCCATCATGTCGAGCCCGAACAGTGGGTCGGGCTCGGCCAGCACCTCCACCGCCACTTCGGCCAGTTGCTCGAGTTCCTCATCTGTGAGGCTCCGGCCCGCAATGAGCCACGCCTCAGGGCCAGACACCGCCTGCCACACCGCTTCGAACCGCAGCATGGGCGGATCGTCCCCACCGAAGGCCTCCAGCCGTTCCTGTACATCCGAGTAGGGCCTGCCCACACATCGCTCGACGATCTCGACATCGCCAGGGGTTCTGCCGTTCCAGCTGTTCAACAGCAGACAGCGGCGCAGCAGCCCGTCGATGTCCGCGGCCCAGCTCGGCAGGTGCATCTCCCGCTTGACAGCAAGCTCACGCCGCAACGCCAACAAGCTGCGTTGGCCCAGATACCCCAGATCCCATGACTTCTCGTGGTCGATGCCGTGTGCCCGGAGCCGCTCGGACACCTCGCGGGTATCCACCGGACCAACGACAACGTCGGCCTTCTGGCTGGCCGGAACCGGCACGACCACACACTGCGGCGGCGCAGGAGTCAACCGGTCAGCGATGTCGACCGATGCAACCACCAAGATTGACGTAGTGGCGGCTGTCCGCCGCCCAGCAGGAGCCAGCAGCCGACGTGCCGCATCCAAGCTCTCCACATACAGCGGCTCCGGCCCATCGAAGGCATCAACCAACGCCGCCGCGACGAACGCCACGATCGCCTCATGGGCTGC
>MKWU01004313.1_pt1 | contig 17078 bp, 14 predicted proteins | sample 809101 | NCBI WGS metagenome assembly MKWU01 (sample SAMN05860141, study PRJNA318959) | sponge metagenome | host: Aplysina aerophoba | place: Slovenia: Piran, Adriatic Sea, Gulf of Piran | collected 2013-05-07 | reverse complement strand
GGGAGGAGAGCGGCCACCTGCCCGAAGGGTGGGTGTTTCCCTCGACCATCACCGGCATGGGCTACATCCGCCGCCTGGCCCAGCACTACACGCCGATCAGCGAGGCCGGCGGCGCGAAGTTCTGGTACCACGGCCTGCGCAACGCGTTCATCACCGTCGCAGAGCGCGACCTCATGCTGCCCCATGCGCTGACCAAGCGGCTGGTGAACCACGCACCGCCGAATGACGTGACCGAGGGCTACGCGGCCGACTGGACCATCGCGCAGCTTCGCGGCCCCGCTCAGAGAATCGCGGACCGCATCGAAGAGCTGATGCGAGACGAGACCGAACACGCGGAGTCGCTTGCCGCTCTCATAACCTGAAGGTCGTAGGTTCAAACCCTACCCCGAGACCAAAGAAAACTCTTCTAAAACAATATCTTAGAGTCGTTTCCATTTCCGATCAATCCCTTCCGAAATGGGATTCGAAATGTCTTCGGAACGGAATATGGACAACTCCCCAGACCAGCATACCCAGGCCACTGAAGTGGTGCATCTTGGTGCGAAGCTATGTAGTATCTGATCCGCCCCACAACTCAGGGAACCTGGAATGCCCAAGGCCACCGAGATGAAGCGGTTCACGGTGTCCTTGGAATTACGCACCTACGATGCACTACGCCAGGTCGCCGCTTCGCAGCGCCCACCGATCTCACTTCAATATGTCGTCCGCTATGCCTTGGAAGAATTCCTCGACCGGCACGAGGGGCGTCCGCTCACGCTGAAGCTGAAGACGGAAGACCCGGAGTGAACCAGCCCCAAAGCACCGTCCGGCCACGAAACGCGGCGGGCGGCCACGCCAGTTGTGCGGCCGTGATCCTTGCTGGCGGGACGCGCTCATGACCATCGAAGCCCGCTTCGATATTCCCTTTGTGGCCGCCATGGCGCTGCGTGAGAAGCAGATCCAGCAGAACTACCGTCCCATAATCGCCGTACACAAGTGGTTCGCAAGGCGGCCCGGCAGCCTGTTCCGGGCGCTTACGCTTGCTGAGTTCGGCGAAGCGCCACTGGCCGACCTCTACTTCACAGCCAATGATTTTCCCGGCCGAAAGGTCGCTGACCCGTTCATGGGCGGCGGCACGCCCCTGATCGAAGCAAACCGCGTCGGCTGCGATGTGACCGGCTTTGACATAAACCCCATGGCGACCTGGATCGTCCGCGAAGAAATCGAACATCTGGATATCCCCACCTATCAGACCGCAGCCAGCGACCTGCTCGCAGAGCTCCGCCGCGACGTTGAGCAGCACTACCTGACCGATTGCCCTCACTACGGTGACAACAACGTCCCAGTGAAGTACTTCCTTTGGGTGAAACTGATCGACTGCAGCGCCTGCGGGAAGAAAATCGATCTTTTTCCCGGTTACCTGGTCTCCCAAGATTCCCGGCACCCCAAGAACGTATTGGTTTGCCGGGCATGTGGCGATCTCAACGAGGTCGAAGACAGGTCTGCACCGGGCACGTGCCATAGCTGCAGAGCCGCATTGCACACTGAGGGGCCCGCTAGGCGGGGCCGCTGCGTCTGCCCCTATTGCGCCCACGAGAACGAATATCCCCGCGTCGGTGAAGGCCCGATGCAGCACCGCCTGTTCGCCATCGAGTATTACAACCCGCATCGCAAGGCGATCCACAAGGGACGCTTTTTCAAGAAACCGGATCCGAAAGACCTTGCGCGCGTTGCAGAATGCGAACGACGTTGGAAGGAGACCCGCGCACGTTTCGTACCCGAAGGCCACGTTCTCTCCGGAGACGAAACCGACCGCCTGCATCGCTGGGGCTACAACCGTTATCGCCAGATGTTCAATGCCAGACAACTTCTCGGGCTTGAACTCTCTTGCCGCTTGATTTCCAAGATCGAGGATGAACGCATTCGCCATGCACTTGCGACCAATCTCTCCGATCTGCTGCGATATCAGAACCTCTTGTGCCGCTACGACACCTGGGCGCTGAAGTCGCTCGACATCTTTTCAGTGCATGGCTTCCCCGTCGGGCTCATCCAGTGCGAATCAAACCTCCTCGGCATCGTCAACGACAACGGCACCAATGTCGGTTCGGGCGGATGGACCAACATCGTCGACAAGTACACCAAGGCCAAACGCTACTGCGATGCCCCCTTTGAAGTGCAGCGGCAAGGCTCTCGTAACGTCCACGTCGCTGTGAAGGGTGAGTGGATAGGCGAAAAGCTGGATGGCAACCGCCGCCGCGGAATCGCGATTCACTGCGCGGATGCCGCGACTGTCGAACTTGCCCCGAACAGCCTCGACGCAGTGTTCACCGATCCGCCTTACTTCGGCAACGTGCAGTACGGCGAGCTGATGGACTTTTGCTACGTTTGGCTGCGCCAGCTCACCGGCGACAAATCGGAAGGGTTCTGGCGGCCGTCAACTCGAGCCGAAGAAGAGTTGACAGGCAATCTAACAAAATCGCGCGGTCTTGCGCATTTCACGAATGGGCTTTCCCGCGTGTACCGGCACATGGCCGAAGCGCTCAAGCCCGGCGCACCGCTTGCCTTCACCTATCACCATAACAAGCTCGACGCCTACTACGCCGTCGGCGTCGCTATACTCGATGCTGGGCTGACCTGCTCTGCCTCCTTCCCCTGTCCCGCCGAGATGGGGGGATCCATCCACATACACGGCACTGCTTCCTCTATCGTCGATACCGTCTTCGTTTGCCGTGATACTGGGCAGACCCCCCGTGAATGGTTGTTCGGTTCGGTCCACGAACTTGCGCCCATCGTGGCCAGCGACCTCGCCCAGCTCACCGAAGCCGGTCGTGAGCCGACGGTAGGCGACACGCGCTGCATTATTTTCGGCCACTTGACCCGCATGGCGGTATGGAACCTTAGAAAGGAGTGGGACGCCGAAGCGCTTGTCAATGAGAAGCTTGAGCGCTTTGCGGAAACCGTGTGTGGTTTGGCCGATCCCAAAGAGCTCGTCGACAAACTCAAAGCCGCTCCCGACCCGTGTCGGCCCGCAGCACCGCTTTTCTCCCACCCAGCGATGTTGCAAAGGACCCTCGATGCCGTTGCGTTTTGATGTCGATTACGACGACCCCGGCATCGCTTGGGAGCCATTGGTTGATGAAGTATTCGGCGAACTGACTTCGAGCTTCCTTGAAATGCCCAAGGGCGAGGGCTTCATCGACTATCCCACATTCGAAAAAGGCTATCAGGCGCTCAAGCGCCAGACCGACTCCTTCGCGGCACTTACACCGCAGAACGTGCTCGCCGCCGTCCGCGAAGTTCCAATCGCCTTCATCGTCTTTCGCTGCATCCTTGGATTCTCACCACCCGAATGGGCGTACGTCACGGCCGAAACGACCGAAGTGGCCGTCGATCAGAGCGCGGCACGATCCATTGACCGCAATTTTCGTTTGAACCCGCTCCGACCCGCCAATCTGGAGAGCGGAGTGACCGCCAAGCGCATCCACGCGATGATCGAGGCCGGCGTGCGTAAGATAATGCACGGCGCCGGAACTGTCGCCCCAGGCATTGTCCACCGTCTTGATAAAGCGGACACGGCCAAGGGCCAGCCGAGCCTGCAAAGCATTGCCGATCTAGGCGCGCCCTACCCCATGCTGCTCTACGAACGCTTCCTCGGCCGGCCCTACGCCACCCACCGCGATTCGGTGAGTGAACTGGTCGGCGAGGTAGTTGAGATTGCCGTCGAGAACGTGCTGGCCGATGCGAAGATCAGCTATCGAGACACCAAGCGCGCGGAGCCCATTCCCGGCTTTGACCAGAATCCCGATTTCTTCGTCCCTGACGAGTACGCGCCAGTGGCCCTTATCGAGGCGAAGCTGACACAGGATGACGGCACAGCTCGGGACAAGGTCGCCCGCGTGCAGCGCTTACGCTCGCTCCGGGATGACGCGGGCAAGGATTACGATGTGATCGCCTGCATAGCTGGTCGTGGTTTCAAGGTTCGTCGTGAAGACATGCGGCGCCTCCTTCAGGCAACAGACGGCAAGGTATTCACACTTACCACAATGCACCTTCTCATCGACCATACGCGTATCCGGGATTACAGGATCCGACGATGAGGCACATGATCAAGAGTTCATTGGCGATAGCGCCTGAACTGGTGGTCCATGTTTGAGGCCCAGTCAGTCCATAGTGCGGCACAATCTGCCGCCGGCTATATGTACCAAGCTCGTCTCGCCCTCTTTGAGGCTCTTCGCTACGCCTATAGCGATTCCGGCATCGAGATCGCTGTTGAAAAGCTCGACGACGTTTCCTTCGAGAAAGACGGCACCGCGCTTGAACTTCTCCAGACCAAACATCACCTAAAGAAAGTCGGCGATCTGACAGACACCAGCGTCGATTTATGGAAAACGTTGCGCGTGTGGGCCGAGACCTCCAAGGCCGATCCTTCACTACCGGGCCGCACCCGCTTCGCACTGGTTACAACCGCGCAAGCGCCTACCGGTTCTGCCGCATCGTATTTGCGACCTGCCGACGCCGGCAACCGCAATCCCGCCAAGGCAGAAGATATGCTCTTGAAAGCCGGCGCCTCGTCCAAAAACGTGTCCCTCACTAAGGCGATCACGGCCTTTACGCTACTTACGCCTGAGATGCGCAGTGCTATTGTCGCCGCCATAGAAATAATCGACCGCGCGCCTCTCATTGCCGACATGGAGTCGTCTATCGAAGAACGACTTCGGATGATCGCACCACGTGGAAAAGCTGCGCTCGCCCGTGAGCAGCTCGAAGGCTGGTGGTGGCCACGCATTTGCGTGGCGTTACAGGCCGAAACACCCGGCACGATTTCCGTGCTCCAGGTCGAGCAGAAACTTGACGATATCCGCGACAGCCTGAAGCGCGACGCTCTACCGCTCGACATGGCAGATGTCGATCCGCCCCAAGAAGAGCTCGACTCGCTAGACGAGATGCGCTTCGTCCGACAGCTTCGAACCATCGGCATCGGCGCGAACCGCCTGCAATTTGCAAAACGGGACTTCTACCGCGCTTCGACACAGCGCTCGCAATGGGCTCGGCAGAACCTACTTTTTGACGGCGAAGTCGGACAGTTTGACAGAACTCTGATCGAAGAATGGCAGCCGCGCTTCGCGCAGATGTGCGAAGCTCTTCCCGAACTCAGCAACGATACAGCCTTGCGTGAGGCTGGGCACAAGCTCTACGGCTGGGTAGAAACCGACGCGCGCTTTCCACTCCGCACGACGACCAGCCGGTTTCTGAATGTCGGCTCGTACCACATCCTGGCAGATGATCTCCGGGTAGGTTGGCACCGCGATTACGAGACCCTGTGCGGCACCCAGGATGACGGAGATACGAATGGCGGATGAAGCCCGCTGGAGTCTCTCTTGGGCGGAGCGCCCAGTTGAAGAAGCCCGCATATTCAATCCAGCGTTCTGTGGGGAGCTAATCGGTCACACCGTCGGTGAATTCCATCGCACCAAGCATGCGGCACTCAATATGGTTACCGCGTTTCTCATTCTTCCCCTCACACTACACAGGCCGACGCGTGAAGCTCTGCCTGGACGGGCCAACACGGCTTTCGCAGGCTGGGTTGCGCAACACGCCCCATTGCTAATCGAACTGCCTGACCGTGCAAGATACCTGCGACCTGTCAGCCGGGAGGCGCTACTGTTCGCCGTGCGTCACCAGCTTCTAGCGCTTAACGCGGAAGGGTTTCTGCCTGGCGCTAACTCCGTTCGCCGCGGTGTTCGAATTTCCGCTAGTACCGATGAAGCAAATGCGGCCCGCAGAGCCGCTGCCCTACTGGGCCGTTGGTTCGCCAGCCAGGGCACACAGACCTCGATCTTGCGCGGTATGGGGGTCGCACCATGACGCTTCAAATACGTTCGATCTCAATATACTCCCACGACGGCCAACGCCGTGACGTGAACTTTCGACTAGGTGCGCTCAATATCGTCACAGGCGCTTCCAAGACCGGAAAATCCGCTCTTCTGGATATTGTCGATTATTGCTGGGGCCGAGACGAATGCACCGTTCCTGAAGGCGAAATCCGCAAGAGCGTTTCCTGGTTCGTCGTGCATTTTGACAATGACGGCGAGGGTGTCCTCATCGCCCGCAAGAATCCTGGACCGGCTGGCCGAACGAGCGATGAAATCTACTTTGCACGCGGCATTGATGAACTCCCTTCCAGCGAGAGCAGCTTCCACAAGAACATCACCACTGAAGGCCTCAAAACGCAGCTATCGGCAACTCTCGGCATTTCAGAGAACCTTCATGTTCCTGAAGATGGTGCCACACGCCAGCCGCTCGAAGCTTCTTCGAGGCATGCCATCCTCTTCTGTATCCAAGCTCAGGACGAGATTGCCAACCGTAGGCTACTGTTCCACAGGCAAGGCGAACAGTACTTGCCACCCGCGATTCGTGATTCGCTTCCGTATTTTCTCGGTGCGGTCGATGAAGACCATTTCTATGCACTCAAGCGCTACCAAGAAGCCCGATCACGCTTGCGGCGCCTCGAACGCGAGCACGCTGAGGCACAGGCAATCGCGCGCGATGCATCGAGCGCCGCACGTGGCTTGCTAACTGAAGCGCTTCGCGCCGGACTAGTCGCCCGCGGCACTCAGCCTGACGACGCCATCGGGGTGCTTGAACTTCTCAAAGAAGCGACCATTCCACCGTCGATCGCCTTTTCTACGGTCGATGATCCTGAAGCCGATCTCACAGCCCTTGATGAGAGCCGCCGAGCCCTCCTGCGGCAGCTTCAGGAGTTGCGCGAGGAAATAGCCGATCTTGAACGGCTGCGCCGCGAGGCCTCTGACTTCGAAGTCGAAGCGCGCGAGCAAGAGGCCCGACTTGCCTCTATCGGACTAATCGCGGATGCGGGCAAGGATGGGGGTGAGATCTGCCCGCTGTGCGACAGCCAACTTTCCGTTTCCGTACCCTCGGTTGCCGAAATACGGGACTCGCTCGCCACCGTACAAACCCAGCTTCGTTCCGTGCGACGCGACGCACCGCGTCTTCAAGAGCGACTTGCCGGACTTGCTTCCCGGCGGGACGATCTGAACGAACAACTTCGGGAGGTACAGGGCGATATCGCAAAGCGCGTTCAGGACAATGAGCGGCTACGCCTCGAACAGCACCAATTCGCCGAGCAGGCCCGCGTCGCGGGACGGATCGCATACTATCTGGAAAATGCGGCGGCGGTTGCCGAAGACAGCGAACTTCCCCGCAAGCTTGCGCACCTTCGCGCTGAAATCAGGGAATTGCAAGCTGTCCTCGACGACGACGCGGCTCAGGAACGGTTGACGACGGCCCTCAACCTTGTAGGCCGCGACCTCACAGACTTTGGCGCGCTGTTGGGTCTCGAACACGGCGGCAATCCGTTGCGGCTCGACCCCAAACGCTTGACTGTGGTCGCGGACACCCATGACGGGCCGCTTTCGCTAGCGCAGATGGGCAGCGGCGAAAACTGGGTCGGCTACCACGTCGCAGTGCACATGAGCCTTCACAAACACTTCCACCGCCACACTCGTCCCGTGCCCGGCCTCCTGATGCTCGATCAACCCTCACAGGCGCATTATCCGCCCGAACGAGACGAAAGTGGGCAGATCGGCGACCTTCCTGACGAAGATCAAGCTGCGGTACGTCAACTGTTTGCGCTGCTTCATGACTATTCCCGCGAGCACGCGCCTGACATACAGATTATCGTCGCCGATCACGTCGAGCTACTTGATGATTGGTTCAGGGGCTCCATAGCCGAGCGATGGCGCGATGGCATTGCACTTGTTCCTCAGTCGTGGCTACGAGATCCAAACAGGACGCCAGAGCCCTAAACATTCTTCTGCAACCAGAACAACTGGAAGAGAATGAATATGCCGATCGACTTTTCCGATATGTTGGATGACGACCACGAAGTTGCGCTACATCCACGCGATATCTTTTTCACGCTTGATCGCGCTTCCAGTTTCGTATTTCCTCGCGATATTCAGACCGAAGTCATGAATTCATGGTTTGAGACGCGCGAGAACAGAGACAATGTAGTTAAACTCAATGTAGGCAGCGGCAAAACGCTTGTCGGGTTGTTGTTCCTTAAGAGCTCTCTGAACGAACACAAGGGTCCAGCGCTCTATGTGTCGCCGGACAACCAGCTATCGCTGCAAGTTATGCAAGAAGCACAGGCTCTCGGTCTTGAGGTAACTGATAATCCACGTGATCCTGACTACACTGCTGGGACAAAGATTTGTGTCGTAAACGTATACAAACTTTTCAATGGAAAATCCGTCTTTGGAGTGGGCTCTAGCCGAATCGACATTGGAACAGTCGTCATCGACGACGCCCACGCCTGCGTATCCACGATCACACATCAGTTTCAGATCACCCTGTCAAACACACACGACGCTTACAAGAAAATAATCGCGGCTCTAAGTGAAGATCTGAAGGGCTACAACGAAGCGCGTTTTCTTGACATCGAGGCAGGCGACCCTCGCGCGCACATGGAAGTCCCGTTCTGGTCGTGGGATTCTCATCACACGGATATCTTGCGCGCGCTACATGAATATCGTCGTGATAATGAACTTCAATTCACTTATCCTCTTCTAAACGAAATGTTGAAGCAATGCCGTTGCGTTATTGGTGGGCAGCACTTGGAGATCGAACCCTGTTTTCCGGCTACAGATCTCATACAGTCGTTTCGTCGCGCGAAACGCCGCATTTATATGACTGCCACTCTCGCAGACGACAGTGTTATCGTCACACATTTTGGCGCCAATCCCGATAACCCCGTCACACCGATCGTGCCTTCTTCATCACAATCGATGGGAGAGCGCATGATCCTTATGCCGCAAGAACTTAATTCTGACCTGACGACAACCGATGTGCGTCAGCTGCTCGTTGAACTCGCCGGGAACGTCAACGTCGTTGTCATTGTCCCTTCTACGCTGGCGGCGGAAGACTGGGAGCAGGTCGCAGATCAAGTGCTGGTAGGTGATGGCGTTGCCGATGGAATCGAGAATCTGCGGAGCAGCCATGTTGGACTTACGGTCTTGGTAAACCGCTACGATGGAATCGACCTGCCGGGCGATGCCTGCCGCGTGCTCGCCATAATAGATTTGCCCGAAGTAAGTTCTTTTGTCGACTTGGTTGATAGTGAAGTGCTGAGTGGTACAACTTTGAATCTTCGCAGACAGCTTGAACGGATTGAACAGGGCATGGGCCGCGGCGTTCGGTCCAACGACGATTACTGTGCTGTTCTTTTGCTTGGACCGAAGCTTACCAACAGACTGCGCTCTCCTGAAGGCATGGCACTGTTAACACCGGCAACCTCGGCACAGCTTGAGCTTTCACGCATGATCGCAAAGAGACTCGATAACCCGACCGTCAATGAGATCAAGGATGTTATCCTTCAATGCATTGAGCGTGACCCGGATTGGATCAGAGTTTCTAAGAAAATCCTCGTAAATCTAGAAGCGGACGATCAATTGCGACTCGATCCACCTAAACTCGCCATACGGGCAGCTTTCGATGCCGCACGCGCAAATCAGCATGAAGAGGCTGTGACGATCCTCGATAGGGCCATTGATGAAACAGCTGACGAGCAAGTCAAAGCATGGCTACTTTCGAGGAAGGCTGCATTCCAGCACGCCATAGATGCCGATGGCGCACAGAAAACATTGGTCGCCGCTCACGCAATGGAACCCAGTGTTATCAAGCCGATGCATGGCACCACATACAAGAAGCTCACACCGGCGACAGGCAAGCAAGCTGGGGCGCTAATCACCAATCACAATAGCCGGTTCATGGACCCAACGGCAATGAAATTGTTTGCAGACGAGCTTTGCAGTGATCTACGATTTAGCCCTGACACATCAAACAAATTCGAAGCTGCGGTCAACGATCTTGCTTGGTTCATTGGCATTAGAGGTCAAAGGCCCGAAAAAGATTACGGAGACGGTCCTGACAATCTTTGGGCGCTTCCCAACGGTGTGTTTCTAGTCATCGAATGCAAGAACGGTGTTACGTCAGGCAATGGAATTTCAAAGAAGGATGCCGGACAGCTTGGCCAGTCAGTGGCTTGGTTTAGTACGCGCTACCCGGCTTCTACTTCAGTTCCGATCATCATGCACAACGAACATGCTCTCGGGCAGGGCGCCAGCGAGGTTCCGGGCATGCGCGTAATGGCCAGTACCAATTTGCAAAAGCTGCGGAACAACCTAAGAGACTTCGCGAGGCAAATAGCCAACCCCGATGTTGCAAGAAATGCAACAGCGGTAGCCCAGAGACTTGCGCAGTTTGAGATGAATGCCGATGCTTTCGTGAACGCCTTCTCAGTAGTTGTCAAGCACTAGCGCAGTAAGGTTCGCCGGTCTCGCCTGAGCTGTCTGGAATGGTTTGGAATGTCGTGCTAACCGCGATATGGTAACTGACCAGCACAAAAACACATCTCGGCGGCCCTCAGGGCGATTCCGCATGATCGCTCGTAGCGTACCTGTCCGGCTCCAGCACGGTCCAGACCGGCTCTACGTCCCCCGGCCAGTCCGACATCTCCAGCATCGCCCCTCCGCTGCCGGGCCGCCCATCGTCATCCGCCGACTCCACCGCTTCCGGTGGCCAGCCGCTTTTCACCGTATCCCTGAGCGCCTTCGCCGCCTTGAACGACGGTGATTTCGAGGCCGGTATCGGGACGCTCTCGCCGGTCCGCGGATTGCTGCCCATCCGCGCGGCCCGGTACCGCGTCATGAAAGCACCGAAGCCCGCGATCCGCACGTCCTCTTCCTTCGCGAGACCCTCGGCGATCGCCTCGAAAACAAGGTCGACCGCTCTTTCCGCGGTGAAGCTGTCAAGGCCCGCCCGCGCTGCCACGCGGGCGACGATCTTCGGCTTATTCATGTGTCGGTTCCCTCCCATCCCGCGCCGTGTCGCCTTCGCACGTCCCCCGCCCGGTACTATGATCCGACCGTGCACACCCTCTGCCGCGACTGCGGCCACCGGCCGCCCCCCGACGCCGGGGCCTGCCCGGCCTGCGGCTCGGTGCGCTCGCTTCGCCACGCCGAGCTTCACGACCTCGCCATCGCCCACCTCGACTGCGACGCATTCTACGCGACGATAGAGAAGCGCGACCGCCCGGAGCTCCAGGACGCGCCGGTCATCGTCGGCGGCCGCCACAGGGGCGTGGTCGCGGCCTGCTGCTACATCGCCCGCACCTACGGCGTGCGCTCCGCCATGCCCATGACCAGAGCGCTCAGGGCCTGCCCCGATGCCGTCGTCATCAAGCCCGACATGAAGAAGTACGCCGCCGTCGGCCGCGAGGTGCGGACGATGATGCTGGCGCTCACGCCCCTGGTGGAGCCGCTGTCCATCGACGAGGCGTTCATGGATCTCTCGGGCACCCGGTCCCTGCACCGCGCGAGTCCGGCCGAGACCCTCGCCCGCCTAGCCCTGGAGATAGAGCGGACGCTCTCCATCACCGTCTCGGTCGGGCTCAGCTTCAACAAGTTCCTGGCCAAGATCGCGTCCGACCTGGACAAGCCGCGCGGCTTCGCGGTGATCGGACGGGCCGAGGCCCGCTCCTTCCTCGCCGGCAAGCCGGTAGGGCTGCTGTGGGGCGTGGGGGAAGCCCTGCAGAAACGCCTCGCGCGCGACGGCATCACATTGATCGCCGAGCTTGCCCGCCTCGACGAGGCCACGCTCGTCGCCCGCTACGGCAAGATCGGCAGGCGGCTCCACCAATGCGCCCGCGGCGAGGACGACCGGCCCGTCGATCCCGACCGCGAGGCCAAGAGCATGTCCTCGGAGACCACCCTCGACGAGGACCTGTCCGATCCCGACCAGCTGCGACCCATCCTGTGGAAGCTCGCCGAGACCGTTTCGCGGCGCATGAAGAAGGCCGGCATCGCCGGCGGCGGCGTCACGCTCAAGCTGAAGACCGCCGACTTCCGCATCCTCACCCGCGCCCGCCGGCTGAACACCCCCACGCAATCGGCCGAGGACATGTTCCGGGCTGCGGAGCCCCTCCTCTCGCGCGAAGCCGACGGCCGCGCCTTCCGCCTGATCGGCATCGGCGCCCACGACCTCATGGAGGCCGAGCGGGTGGTGCAGAGCGATCTCTTCGGCGGCGTCGCGCCCTCGGAAGACAAGATCGACAAGGCGCTCGACGCGGTCCGCGACAGGTTCGGCGAGGGCGCCATCGTCAGGGGGCGCGGCTTCGGAACCAGGCTCGTCCGGCACGGTCCATCCAAGGACGAGTGAGCCGCGGAGCCCGCCGAGCGCGACTCTTCTTCCTGAACGCCCAACGACGCAGGGCTCGATTCGCTACACTGAACGGCTCCCTCTACGGCCACATCCGCCAGGCGGAGGACGTCATGTCCCCACAGCAAAACACGACCCCCCGGATTGAGTGGAAGGACAACCAGTGGTCAGTCACGCTGCCCCTCGAAGACGGCAGGGTGGTCAACGCGACGTGGAAACCCGGGCTGACCTACATCGTCCGCATCCGGGAAGCGGGGGCGGAAGACTGGTCCTTCGGTTTCGAGACTCCGATCGCCACCTTCACCTTCATCGACCTCAAGCCCGACACCGAGTACGAGGTGCAGGTCCGCTCCAAGAACGCCACCGGCGAGGGCCCGCCCGCATTCTTCAACATCCGCACCGACCCGGCGGGCGACTCCGGGAACGTGATTCCTTTCCCGCTCCACTGACGCCTCGCCGCCGTCCGCACCAGCGCTCGGCGACCCCGCTCGCTTCGCGACCTCCTTTCGCGACGCCGCCACGGGCTCGACGCAGCGCGGACTGTCGTCGCCGCCCTATCGACCGGGATGCCCACCGGATGATCCGCCGGTGCCTCCCAGCGGCATCTCCCGCGTGCATTCGTGCAGCCTCGCCACCGCCTCATTGGCGACCGTCCGCACGACGCGGCTTCGCCCCTGCGGGCGTGACCCACCGGTTCCGGCGGCGGCTCCAGCAACGCGGCGTCTCGCGGGCCGACGCCTCCCTCGCCATTGGCAGCAACCTGCGTATCGTCAGGGTGCGCGGCGAGGCGATGGAGCCCGCACTCCGCGCCGGCGACCGCCTCGTCGTCGACACCGCCAGACGACTTCCCCGCGCCGGCGCGCTGTTCGTGTTCCGCCTGTCCGGCGGCTTCGAGGTCTCCCGCGTCGAACGGATTGACGGGACCGATCCGCCGACCCTCAGGCTGAGCTGCACCCACCCCGATTACCCGGACCGCACCTACCTCGCCGAAGAGATCGACATCCTCGGCGAGGCGATCTGGAAAACGATCAGGAGGTCAGCCTGGGCGAATGGACACGCATGGAATTTCCGGTGCACGCCGGACAGGATCGCCACTCCGTTCAGGCTTCGCTCCCCTCGGCCGACCTCGGAGGTCCCTGCCGAGCGGGCTTCGTTCCGAAGCCTGCCCCCGCTCAAGGGCGCCGCCGCCGAAATTCGCGCGCAACGGGCGGAAAAACGCGCCCCGAACCGTCTTCGGCGATGCCTGCGGCGGCTGATTGCTCGCGCCTGCGAGCGTGATTGTGCGGGCCTTCCCCCCAAAATTTCTCCAAAAATCGCTGTAGAGTACGATCCGGCGGCCTGGGAGGTGTCATGTCGGAAACCACGAAGTGGCAGGACATCCTGCAGCGTCAAAGGCAGGACCACAAGAAACTCACCAGGAAACACAGGTTGGAGCGGGAGCGGTTGGTCAAGGAAGCCTTCAAGGCTGGCCAATCCGTCCGGCAGTTGGCGATCATGACCGGCATCGCAGAAAAGACCGTGCGGGGGTATCTGGGCGGCGGTAAAGCTGCTGACAGAAGCCGAGCCACCGAACAACGTGACGCCGCCGTCCAGGCTCTTCGTGAAAAGGGTATGACGCTGCGAGCCATCGGAGAAACGCTCGGCATCGGTCCCAAGACCGTCCGGGCGGCGCTCTTCCGGCACAAGCGACGGATGGAAAAGAAGGTCGATCGGGAACGGCTGCCCCATATAACCCCGGAGGAAGGCCGAAAGTTGCCAGTGGACGCTCTTGGACTGTCCACTCGATCCCTGAACGCACTCAGTTTTGCCGGCATCGCCAATGTCGGAGAGCTGGTCCGTTGGACCGAGGACGAGCTTCTGCAGGAGCCCAATCTGGGGCTCACGTCTCTGCGAGAAATCCAGGATGTTCTCGCCCAAATGGATCTGTATCTGGCGACGAAGACGGCGGGATGAGCCTCCTTTGTGCACGCGCTCGATGTGATCGACAAAGCACCAAAGGCTCAAGCGGGGGCGCAAGACTGGTCGTTCGGTTTCGAGACTCCGATCGCCAGTTTCACCTTCATCGACCTCAAGCCCGACACCGAGTACGAGGTGCAGGTCCGCTTCAGGAACGCCACCGGCGAGGGCCCGCCCGCATTCTTCAACATCCTCACCGACCCGACGGGCGATTCCGGGAACGTGATTCCTTCCCCGCTCCACTGACGCCCCGCCGCCGTCCGCACTAGCGCTCGGCGACCCCGCTCGCTTCCCGACCTCGTTTCGCGACGTCGCGAGGGGCTCGACGCAGCGCGGACTGTCGTCGCCGCCCTATCGACCGGGATGCCCACCGGGCGAGGCGACGGTGCCTCCCGAAAGAGTCTCCCGCGTGTAGTCGTGCAGCCGCGCCACCGCCTCATTGGCTACCGTCCGCACGACGCGGCTTCGCCCCTGCGGGCATGACCCGCCGGTTCCGCGCAGGTCTCGCGCTCCGTCCCGGCATTCCGTTTCCTCGACCCCCGACACCGCCAGCGAATTTCCCCGCCGCCGCGAGGCCGAGGCCGGAACGTGAGGGGCCGAGGCCCTGGCGGGGAAGCGAGTCCTCCGCGCCCGCGACGGTCGCCTGCACGGGAGGAGCCGATGCGCAGCTATGAAAGAGAGAAGTCCTGCGGCTTTCGTTTCACCGCCGCGGCGTGGGGCGAACTCAGCAACTTCTTCCCGCTCGCCACGCCCATCGCCGCGGGCCCCTGGTTGTTCACCACCTCCGAATCGGCCTACCAGGCGTGCAAGTTCCCGGGACGCCCCGACGTCCAGCAGCGCATCGCCGAAGCCTCCACGGCGAGGGAAGCGGCGGCCATCGGCCGCACGCCCGGCCTCGGCATCGATCCCGGCTGGAACGAGCAGCGCGTCGACGTCATGCGCTGGGTTCTGCGCATGAAGCGCGAGACGAACGCGGCCGAGGTCGACGCGGTGCTCGCCGCGACCGGCGAGCGCCCCATCGTCGAGGTCTCGACCCGCGACCCCTGGTGGGGCGCCCGCCCCGTCTCGGACCGGTACGAAGGCCACAACGTCCTCGGCCGGCTGTGGATGGAACTGCGGCAGCAGCTTCGCGAGGACGACCCGGCAGCCCGCTCCCGCGCCTGGACCGGCCGCTCCCGCGCCTGGACCGGCCGCGTCCGCGTCGGCTGCCTCGCCGGCAGCACCGACGTTGCGTAAGCCGCGCCGCAGAACGCCTGACCGCATTGCCGCCACCGACCGCAAAACGCACCCGATCCTCGTCCCCATACGGCAGGAGGCAGGGGCCAAGCGGAGGTCCGATCGAAGGTGCAGGACCAGAGGTGCCCGCGCCATCCCCCTGCACCCAGGAGCCGCCCATGCACGACCCCGACACGATCTCCGCCGACTACACGCTGCGCCCGAGCGAACTCGCCGCCACCCTCAAGGTCCTTGTGGAAGCAAGACAGCCCGTGATGGTCTGGGGAGCTCCCGGCTGCGGCAAGAGCGAGGTCGCGCAGCAGGTCGCCGCCGAAGGCGGCCGTACCTACTACGACGTGCGCGCCCTGCTGCTCGATCCCGTCGACCTGCGCGGCATCCCCTGGCGCGACGACGACAACCGCACCCGTTGGGCGCCGCCGGACTTTCTGCCGCCCACCGACAGCACCGGCCTCTACCTCGTCAACCTGGAGGAGCTTCCCTCCGGCGTGCCGATGGTGCAGGCCGCGCTCTTCCAGCTCGTCCGCGACCGCAAGTGCGGCGAGTACGAGCTTCCCGAAGGCGCCTCGCTCATGGCCTGCGGCAATCGCGAGAGCGACCGCGGCGTCACCCACCGCATGCCGACGCCGCTGGCGTCGCGCTTCGTCCACCTCGAGATCAAGGTCGACGTCACCGACTGGTGCGCCTGGGCCGCCGCCGCCGGCATCGCTCCGGAAGTCCTCTTCTACATCCAGATGAGGCCGGAGATGCTGCATGACTTCGATCCCCAGTCGCGCGAGGCGGCGTTCGCATGTCCCCGCACCTGGGAGTTCGTCTCAAACGTCGTGAACCAGCGCGGCAGCCTCGACCCGGCCGCGGAGCGTGCGCTCTTCCGGGGTGCCGTCGGCGAGGCCGCGGCGGTGGAGTTCTCGGCCTTCCTCAAGGTGTGGCGGGAGCTGCCCCACCCCAAGGCCGTCATCGACGATCCCGAAAACGCGGACGTGCCCCAGAACGCGAGCGCGCTGATCGCGCTCTGCGGCTCGCTCTACCGCATGGCCGACGACGTCAACCTCGGCTCGATCGTCAGCTACGCGATGAGGCTCAGGCGCGAGGTAGGCGAGTTCCTCGTCGGCTCCTGCGTGCGCCGCGAGCCCGCCCTCCAGCACACCGACGCCTTCATCCGCTGGGCCGCAGCGCGGACCCAGTGATCCCCTGACCATCGGGAGACACCGACAATGAACCTCACCCACGACGCCATGCTGGTCAGCCTTCGCATCACCGCCTGGTCAGGCCGGCTCTACGACCGCCAGGCCTCCAACCACGTCGCGGCCCAGCACGACGCCTCCGCCAGCGCCGGGCGCTACAACAAGCGCCTCTTGCCCAAGGCTGCCTTCGCCGCGCTCACCGCCACCGTGAGCGAAGCGCGCACCAAGCACTACGCCAACTCGCTTCCCTGGGACGACCAGGGCTCGCGCCTGCTCACGGTGGCCAACTACGAGGCCTACACCGAACTGATGGACGGGCTCAGGGAGCGCATGGTGCGCGAGCGCGCCCGTTTCATCGACGACTACGACGACAACATCGACCGTGCCCGGCTCGACCTCGGCAAGCTCTTCCGCATCGGCGACTACCCCTCCAAGGAGGCGCTGCAGGGCAAGTTCGGCATCCGCTACCGCATCGTTCCCGTGCCGGAC